>Ga0209403_10000880_pt1 | contig 41408 bp, 27 predicted proteins | sample ArcticOcean_MG_C_8_FD_187440 | JGI IMG/M metagenome (GOLD analysis project Ga0209403, IMG submission 187440) | Marine microbial communities from western Arctic Ocean - ArcticOcean_MG_CB11_86 (SPAdes) (version 2) | ecosystem: Environmental > Aquatic > Marine > Oceanic | place: Arctic Ocean...
AATGGTCATCTAGGGGTCCCTGCCCCGCTTCCGTACGCATTCCGGTGGATCCGACACCCGAAACCGAGACGCTCCAACTCTCGGTCTCCGCAGCGACGGCCGCTGAGATCTGGTGCTCGGGAAGGTACGGCAACCGATCACCTACCTCGACCGTGCCCCAAGGCCCGAAAGCGCTTTCGAAAGAGGTTGCGAACCGAGCCAGCGTGTAGGTATAGGCTGTGCGCACGGGGAGCCTCAACGACCAGTCCGTCCTCCATGCCAAGTCGTAGTCGGTCGTGAACTCGACCCCGAGAACGTCGACCTCGCCTCCGTTGAACACTTGGCCAGAGCTGTCCTCGGAGTTCGCGAGCGTGGCGTTGCCGAGGATGTTCGAATAGTCGCTCAGGAATCCCGTGGCCTGGACCACGAGTCCAGACCGCCGATAGCGTCCCCCCATCTCGATATTGAGGCTCGACTCGACCTCGGTCTTGTCGTCGGCGCCCGATCCAGGAGGGGCGAACCCACGGTGAACACCACCGAACAAGTTGAGGCCCCAGCCCGCCCTCAGGCTGATCCCGAGGCCCGGCACCCAGGCGGTCACGCCGTTCCCACGAACCCGAGCCGGCGATTCCCGGTCGAGGTCGTTCTTGGCGTAGTCGGTGCGAGTGAAGTCGACGTGCTCGAACCGGAGGCCTGGGGTGAAGGTCCAATGCCCTACGGAGATCTCGTCCTGGACATAGAGAGCCACCGCCTCGGCATCGCTGACCCGGTTCGACTGGCTACCGGGCAGACCCTCTGACGTGCGGTCCATCACGCCGGCATTCATCCGGTAGCCGTCCTCCCACTGGAAGCGGTCCTCCTGATCACGGTGCAAGCGGAGTCCCAGCTCCAGATCGTGCGAGATGTACTCTCCTCCGGTCATGACTCCCAAGACCGTCTGCACACCCTCTGCGAAGTATTCCCGATTGTTCGCGCGAACCTTGAGCGCGTCGTCTCCAGAGTCCGCCCCCTGGAGAATCGCGAGTGCGTCCGCGTTGGCGGCCGGATCACCCAAGACGCCACTAATACCCGAACCCATCACGCTTTGGAGCTTGTACCAGTTTCTCCGGAAGTCATTTCGGTAGACAGTGCTAGTTAAATTGAACGCTCCGGCGGAGAGGAAGTGCCTGACCTGGAACTGGGTGTGTTCGGCATCCATCACGTCAGGCTGAGATGCCGGGTACCGAAGAAGCGGGCCGGAACCGAAGTCAGCCGCAGTGAGCCCCAAGTAGGTCTCGTTGGAGACGTGGTCGTTGTATCCGACTTTGAATTCCAACTCCTGATAGAGATTCTCGCCGCGAGGTGTGTTCACCCTGAACTTCCCGACGAAGTCCCGCACATCGAAGCCCGTGCTCTGCCCGTTGGCGAGCCGCTTGAACCCGTCGGTCCGCACGCGTGACCCCTCTACGAGCCATCCATAGCGATCCTTCGAGTCACCTGCACGGGCCCGCGCGCGCATCGTGCCGAGTCCTCCTCCGGACACGTCGAGGTTCCAACTCAGTGCATCGGGGATAGAGGAAGAGACGAGGTTGAGCGCACCTCCTACCGTGCGGGGCCCATAGCGTATCTGGCTGCTTCCCTGCCGAACCTCGACGGCCTCCATTCGTCCCATCTCGGGAAAATAATAGGCCGATGGAGCTGCGTACGGTGCAGGGGCGATCAGGACACCGTCCTCCATAATCGTGATCTTCGAACTCCGCTCGACACCCGTCCCGCGGAGTCCGATATTCGGCCGAAGGCCGAACCCATCCTCGTCCTGGACGTTCACGCCCGGCACCCTTCGCAGGATGTCATGCGCGCTGGCGAAAATGAGGTCCGGTGTGTCGATCGTCTCACGGCCGACCACGTGAGCGGCCCCTGGAAGAATGCCCATCGACGCTCCGTCACCCACCATGCGCGTACGCTTCGCCAGTACGAGAAGTGGGTCCAGACTGATCGCGGACAACGCTAAGACGATGCGGACGGAGTGCGTCTGGTTCCCGTCCATCTCTACGACTTGTGTCGTTTCCTCGTAACCGAGCGCCGTCACGCGCAGAACCAGTCGTGTCCCGCTTAGGCCAGCCAGAGCGAAGCGGCCGCGGCGGTTAGTGAGGCCACCGACGTCGCTCTCTAACGCCTGAACGGTCGCGCCGACCACCGCGTGCCCAGCGGATGACACGACTTCACCCCGGACTGTGAGCGAACTCTGGGCCCGAAGCGAGCATGCGAAGAGGAATAGGCAGAGGAAGGCAGCGACGGACCAAATGGGGCGACTGTGCATGATGAGAACATGAAGGGGTTGAGAATGATTCTCAGGCTCAACAAGCTGGGCAGGAGAAGCCAGGCCGTCAACCGGTAGCGCCTATTAGGGCCGTTGTGGGGCGTTGGTGCATGGCTCCGGGATTGCCGACCAGATGAGGACCCAACGTCCCCTGGCCTGGAGTGAGCCCCGGTGAAGTACCCGAAGCGAAGCCAATACAAGCATGCGAAGTCTCAGTATCGGGTGCGGAACTGGTCCGAGTACGAGGCTGGCATGAAGAAGCGCGGTGACCTGACTGTCTTGCTTTCGGATGCTGCGCTCGACGTACAGTTGGCGAGCAAGATCCTCAATACGTTGACCAGTCTCGGGATGACCGCCAGCCACCGAATGGCTTGATCTTCGCTCGGGGGACGGGGGGACTGTCAACGGGATGGAGCCATGCAACAGCGCCGGTCACAGCACAGCGCCGAAGGCACGGCCCACGAGCGCCGTCAAAGTCATCGCGACAGCGCCCCACAGGGTCACCCTTGTACTTCCTCGTAGTATGGCAGCTCCACCGGCGCGGGCGGCCACTCCCCCCAGGACCATGAGTGACGCGAGTGAGGCGGCGGTTACGAAAGTGCTCAGGGAAGACAATGGGGCTGCGATCGCTACCCCGAGTGGAAGGACGGCGCCGGCGGCGAAGGCGAGGCCCGAAGCAACTGCGGCTTGGATCGGCCGCGCTAGGTGCACGTCTGACAAGCCCAACTCGTCTCGAGTGTGGGCGCTGAGAGCATCATGCCGGGTCAGCTGCTCGGCGACCTCGAGCGCTACCGATCGATCGAGGCCTCGGGATTCGTAGATCGTCGTGAGTTCCTCGAACTCAAGATCCGGATTGCGTTCCAACAAAGATCGCGCTGAGGGACTCGAACCCCCGACCTCTAGTGTGCCCCCGCCAAATGGCACACTAAGTGGCACACTCGTGCTCTCAAGTGATTCCAGCAAAGCGCCAAAGCCTATAGTTTATGCGCTCAGGGCGCTTAGCTCAGCTTGGTTAGAGCACCTGCTTTACACGCAGGGGGTCGGGGGTTCGAGTCCCTCAGCGCCCACTAGGTTTCTGATGTATCGCGTGGCGATTATGGGCCACCTTGGGTAGCGCGTACCCCCTCTTTTTGTGGTGATTAGACCGCCACGTCTTGGCCCGCCCAGCGGTGTTTGTCGCTTACGAAAGGGTTGAGCGTCACCGACGTTGAGCACAGCCCGTCCGCTCGCTCGGCTTCGTGGGCGTGATCATCGTGGGTGGGGCTGCCGTTCCCTATTCCGCCGTCGCTGACGCTGAACCACTAAACAGTGTTCAGCGGGTCCTGAGTTGCGGGCCTGAGTGGGGCAGGGGCAGAATAGGGCATACGCCAGCTACTCTCTGACATCGCACTGATCGGTCCTGCGACCCGATCGTTGACCGGCCATGACTTCTGGCTTGTCGGCCCGTTGCAGCTAAGGAGGAGCGATGAAAAATATGCCTGAGACTCTGGGTGAAAAATCTCACAGCGTAATCCTCGATGCCTTGGTTATTGTGACGAGCATCCTCCTCGCTTTCGGACTAGATGCGTGGTGGGCATCTCAGCAGCGAGCTATAGAGACTCATGAACTTATGGCGACCCTTCTGACTGAATTCGATGCAGCGGCCTACGAATTCGACAGGGTGAACAACCGTAATTCAGAGGTCGTAGTCGCAGCGGATTCACTGCTCGCATTATATAACTCAGGAGCAGCCCTTTTCGTTGCCCCTGGGTTGCTAGCCAATCTTGTTCTTGTGGCGACTATGGACCCTCCCACAGGAACACTGAATGCGATGCTCTCTTCTGGTGACATCCGTCTGATTCAAAATCAAGAACTCAAGGCGCTCCTTGCCGCTTGGCCAGCCGTGTTAGCCGACATAATAGAAGAGGAACAGAGCACCGCTAAATTTGTTGAAGAGCAATTGATACCTCATCTCTCAACAGCTACGACACTAGGTCCAGTGTTCGCGAACCGTAGGGCTCGATTCACTCGGAACTATATCAATAACGATGAGGAACTCACGATGGAGTCTGAACCCATCTTTTTGGAAAAATCCCGCGAACTCAAAAATCTCATTGAAACTAGGCGTCATCGATCTCTGTCACTTCAGCTTGGCCGTCCATTAGCTATTGAAAGTCTCGATCACTTGCGTGAAACCCTAAGGGATCTTCTCAATCAGCAATGAGGAGGATGACTCCCGATCAGAAAGGACGAAGAGGACTCCCCTTGATGTCCACGTGTTCAACGCCACGAGGAGCAGGCTCGCCATGACCACACGCCGCAACTTCATCGCTACGGCCTCGAAGGGGCTTCTGGGCGCGAGTGCGCTTCCCGCGTTCGGTCCGATCAGGCCAGGCCTTGGAAGAACGGCCAGCGGTACGGGCCTGGTCTACGACAGGCGCTATCTCGACCACGTCCTGCCGGAGCGTGCAGGCGAGGCACACCCAGAGAGCCCACTTCGGCTCGTTCGAATGATGGAGGTCTTTGCTGAACGCGGACTTGATCAGGCGGTGGCTCCTCTGTCGCTTCTGGATGGCCCTCTGTCCTACATGCAGTACGCGCACACAGCCGAGCACGTCGACTCGGTCAGTACGATCGACGTCAGCGGCCGGATCGCGGAGCTTGCAGTCTCCGGGGCGCTCGGGGCGGTCGAAGCCGTCGCGGGCGGAACAGTGAAGAACGCCTTCTGCGCCAGCCGACCCCCAGGGCATCACGCGAACAACACGGGGGCGGAAGAGGGCTTCTGCTTCTACAGCAACGCGGCCATCGCGGCGCGGTACGCACAGCGTGTTCACGGGTTCGAGCGAGTCCTGATCATCGACTGGGACTACCACCACGGGAACGCAACTCAGAATGCGTTCTATGATGACCCGAGCGTTCTATTTTTCTCCACGCATGACTGGCAGGCGTACCCAGGGACGGGAGATCCTGCCATGACGGGCGAGGCCGAGGGCACAGGCTCCAACATCAACTGGCATCTGGACTGCGGCGCACGGGACGTGGACATGCTGCGCGCCTGGGATGAAGCGCTTCTGCCGGCCGTGAGCCGATTCCAGCCGGATTTCATCATTGTCTCGGCCGGCTTCGACAGCCGACGCGACGACCTTCTCGGCTGCTTCGACGTGACGGACGATGCCTTCCGGCGCATGACGCGGATTGCGCTCGACCTGGCCGAGGACTTCACCGACGGGCGGCTGGTCTCACTCCTCGAAGGTGGCTACAACGTCGAAGGGAACGCCCTCGCTGCTGCTGCCCACCTCGAGACGCTGCTCGACGGGTCGTGACTCGGTCGCTGCAACGGCGTTCCCCGAAAAAAATTGGTGGCGCTCGAACCTGACCGGGATCACGATCACACCGCTCTTCGACTACTGCATCTCGCCAGAGCCCCTGGCTTCGCGACCTCTTAGGTAGAGGCGAAGGGGCGGTCTCGCGACGAAGGCGGCACCCATCCAGGCTACGTCTCCGACGCCAAGAAGGGGACAGACCGCCGAAGCGAGCTTGCCAAGGCCAGTCTCGGGCTGGATAGGGTCCCGGTCCTTGAACCGCGTTCTCCCAGGCTGCCGTTGCAGCACCATCAGTTGATGCCGGAGCGCGATGTTCTCGAGCGTGAGATCCCGTTGACTCTTCAGTGCGGAAACGATGCTCCACCCCACGATACGTGCCCAGTCCCCCATCGACGCCTGCTCTCACTGAGCCGTGAAAGGCCAGTAGTTTCGCTGTAGACGTGGTTTTCGCCACTCACAGGTGTTACCTGCCGCTTCGCATCCTGACGAGGATCACGCCGTTGGCACCGCGGCTTCCGAAAACGGCTGTTTCTCCCGGGTCCTTCAGGACCGTAAGCGACCGGATGGCACTCGGATTGATGCCGGCGAGCCCGGCGCCGGACTGGATTGTCATTCCGTCGACTACCCAGAGCGGCTCTTTGCCGCCCAAGAACGAATTGGTGCCGCGAATCCGCACGCTGATTCGACCACCGGACAGCTGCTGGACCTGGACACCCGGGATTTTGCTCAACATGTCGCCCAAGCTCTGGAAGACGTTTTCGCCGGTGCCTGGACCGTCAAGAGTGACTACGGACCCGGCCTGGTGGTCAGGGTCGATCGCTCCATAGCCGATGTCGACCATCTCTCCTTCCGACGGCCTGGACCCCACCGATGACGTGGTCGCGCAGGCCGGCAGGAACAAGAGCAGCGGCACACCGAACAGCCAGCGGTGAGCGGGGACGAGACGGTATCTGCGGAACGCGTTCATCGAAGCAACTCCCTATATCATGGCCCCGAACAGCCGGCGCCTGGTCCTCACCATCAAGTATAACCCGTGGGAACCGATTCTTTACTTTTACTTCTTTAGCTTCTGTCCCCAGGGGGCGTCCGCACCAACCGACTCTGTCGTTCGCCCCCGCTTCAGAGGCTGTCGATCACTAGGAATAGCCCCGAGAGCCGTCTACGCTCCAACGCCCTCCCCTGGATTTGCGTTACGTGAGCAATACATCCGGTGTGTTCCACACAGTGCGTGGTCCCCTGACTTTCACCAGGGGGCTTGCCGAAATGCGAGACCAGTCATATCTGTTCCGACAGTTCGCACAGAGTCGTGCGTCGATTGTTCACTTTTACCCCTCGGCAACGAGGGGGGAGATACCATTTTTCATTCATTGGAGCGGGGTCTGCAGAGTCTGATTGGACTCGCTGCCGTTGTGCTTCTCGGTCTTGGCGTCATGGCAGAAGACGCTACAGCCCAAGACAACCTCGGCACCCTTGTCGGCCAGGTCACCTCAACGGATTCGGGCCAACCCTTGGCCAACGTGAACGTCCTCATTGTGGGCACCGGACTCGGTTCCCTAACGAACCAGGATGGTCGGTTTATCATCCTTCGGGTGCCGCCGGCAACGTACGAAGTGGAGGTCAGTTCCATCGGTTACTCCACGTCGACAGTCACGGTCGTGGTCTCGGCAGGAGGGACTGCCAACGTCGACGTCCAACTGGAACTGGACCCGTTGAGCCTCGATGAGATCGTCGTGACGGGGTACGGGACTTCGAGTAAGGAGGAACTGACCGGTTCGATCGTCTCCATCTCCGCGGTGGATCTCGAACTCCCGACGACGACGACTTTCCAGGACATCATCCAGGGCAGCCCTGGCGTGCAGGTCACGTCGCTTGACGGCGCTCCAGGTGCGGGCTTCGACATCCGCGTGCGTGGACAGGGTTCCATCTCAGCCGGAGCCGAACCGCTGTACGTGATCGATGGCGTGCCGCTCTTCAACGACTCCAACGCAAGCACCGAGGTGAGCAACGGCGGACGGACGGTGAACACGCTCGCGTCCATCAACCCGAACGACATCGAAAGCCTCGTCGTTCTGAAGGATGCCGCGTCCACCGCCATTTATGGCTCCCGAGGAGCCAACGGCGTGGTGCTCATCACGACGAAGGGTGGCGTCGCAGGAAACTCCATTTGGTCCAGCGATCCGAAGTTCGAAATGCGGGTGCAGGGTGGCGTGTCGGACTTTGCCTTCAACAACCTGTTGGAGGGTCTGAACGCGGAGGAATACCGTGACTACTACGTCACGTCTCGGATGAACCGTGGGATGTCCCAGTCCGATGCCGAGGTGCAGCTGGCTAACCAGTGGCCGCTCCAGGAAGACAACAACTGGCGTGAGCTCATGAGCCGGAACGGCGTGACGAGGCAGACCGATCTGAGTGCCACGGGCGGGAGCGAGCGGCTCACGTACTACGTGTCCGCCAGCAACTTCGACCAGCAAGGCAACGTCGACCAGCAGTTCTTCAATCGCTGGTCGTCCCGGATCAACCTCACTGCCCGTCTCACGGACAAGTTCACCCTGGCCAACAACATCAACGTGGCCAAGACGGACCAGAACGGCATCAACGACGGCAGCTCGTGGGAGGCCCCCATGTACATGGCCGTCTTTATGCCGCCCATGCTCCCCATGAAGGACGAGGACGGGTATTGGTACAACAGGCACAGGAACATCATGGGTGCGAACCACCCTGTGGGCGGCCTGTACGAGAACCCCAAAACACGTGAGACCACACGGGTCATCAACAACCTCAGCGGAACGTATCGGCTCAACGACCAGATAACGCTGGCTTCCTCGTGGGGCGTCGACCTGTACAGTATTCACGACTACGTCTTCCAGAACATGTTCTTCGGAGACGGTCGGAACGTAGGTGGTAACTTCGACGATTCCCGCGTAGCGAACCTGAACTGGCAGGGCACCCAGACACTGAACTACATCAACACTTTCAGTGATGTTCACAATGTAAACACGGTCGTCGGGTACGAGGCCAGCAAGAATGACAGACAGCGCACCAATGTTTGGGGGAAAGGGTTCGCACATCCGAACCTCAAGCGCGGCGCGAGCGCTGCGATCACCGAAGGAACCACCACCAAGGACGAGTACACCTTCGAGTCGTACTTCGCACGGGTGAACTACGACTACGACCGGACGTACTTCGTCTCCGCTTCCTTCCGGACGGACGGTTCGTCTAGGTTCGGCCCTGACACGCGTTGGGGTAACTTCTGGGCGGTGGGCGCCGGTATTACGCTGACCAACATGTCGGTGTTTCAAGACCTGGGTCTGTTCGACTACCTAAAACTGCGCACTAGCTACGGCGAGGTCGGCAACGCCGAGATCGGCAACTACTCCTGGCGCGGCCTCTACGGCTTCACCAGGGCGTACAACGGTCTGCCCGGTTCTTCCCCGACCAGTGTCGCCAACAACGCGCTGACATGGGAATCCCAGGCTTCCTTCAACCTCGGCCTGGACTTCGCTGTCTTGGACAGCCGACTGACGGGTACCGTCGAGTACTACAAGAAGATCTCCACGGATCTTCTGCTGAACGTGCCGACGTCGCTCACCACTGGCTTCCGGAGCACGCTCCAGAACTTCGGTGACATGGAGAACTCAGGAATCGAGTTCTCGCTCCACGCGCAGCTCGTGCAGTCCACGGACTTCGACTTCGGGGTGGATTTCAACATCACCTCACAGAGCAACCAGATCACGAAGCTCACGGAGCCCATCCTGGCCGGCACCAAGAGAAGGGAAGAGGGCCGGGACTACCAGGAGTACTATCTATACGGGTGGGCCGGCGTCGATCCGGCCAACGGCGATCCGCTGTGGTTCACGGATGCGAGCAAGACGACGACCAGCAACAAGCTGAATGATGCGGAGCGGTTCTACGACAACAAGACGGCCACGCCGAAATATCTCGGCGCCTTCGGCTTCCAAGCGCGCTACAAGTCTATCACTGTCAGCTCGCTAGCCACTTATATGTTCGGCCACTACCTCTATGAGAACGCCGAGCGCTTCTATCACGGTGACGGGCGGTACCTGCCGCGCTCTACCTCTCGGTGGGCGTGGGAGAACAGCTGGAAGCAGCCTGGTGACGACGCGCTCTTCCCACGGCCTTCGTGGGGTGGCGTGAACAGCTCACAGCCGTCGAACGCTGACCGGTATTTGGACAAGGGCGACTACGTCCGACTCAAGGATGTCACGGTCTCCTATCGGTTCCCGACGGACCTGGCCAACCGGATGCGGTTCTCTGCACTGACGGCGAACCTCAGCGTGACGAACCCGCTCACGTGGGTGGCGGCACCAAACCTCCACTTCGACCCTGAGCAGACCGTAAGTGGTGTCTACAACACGGGTACCCCGAACTCCAAGACGTTGAGTCTCGGGTTTACCGTGGAATTCTAGGCAATGAAATCGAGCCAAGGTAAACACTACTTTATCCATATCCATAAGGTACGATCATGAGACTCTTAAAGAATGCGAAGATTGCGGTGCTGTTACCGTTGATCATAGTCGCGTCCGCATGTGACGATCTTGTCCTGGAGCCCCACGCTGCCGTGTCGAACGACGCGTATTTCAAGCAGATCGGGGACTACGAGGCCGCTATCGTCGGCGTATACGACCAAATCTCCATCGCGGACTACTATGGCCGCAGCCTCTACCTGATGGCAGACATCATGGGTGAGGACGTGAAGCAGAACGGTTCGGCGAACCGTTATCAGGAATTCGCCGACTTCGAAGGCCAGATTGTGACCGGTCACGGCTTCGAGCAAGAGCTGTGGGCGGAGGGCTACGAAGGCATCAACATGCTCAACATGATCATCCAGGCCGAGTTCGACGGGCCGACAAGCGTGCAGGCCGACTACCAACAGATCATGGGTGAGGTCTACGCGCTTCGCGGGTTGATCTATTTCGACCTGGTGAGGATGTATGGGCAGCACTACACCTTCACCTCGGGTGGGGCACACCCCGGCGTTCCCATCGTCCTGGAGCCGGATGTAACCTTGCTCCCAGCACGGAACACCGTGGGCGAGGTCTACACCCAGGCTATATCGGATCTCACTCGCGGGATTTCGATGATGAGCCAGACCCGGGGTGGATCCTTCATGATGACCGCAAGCGCGGCCCAGGCGGTCCTGTCTAGGATCTACCTGTACATGGAGGATTGGGCCAACGTCGTGACCATGTCCAATTCGGTCATCTCCAGCGGCAGGTATGCGCTGGTGGAAGGCCAGGCGTATGTGGATCAGTTCAAGGTCGGTGGGTCGTCGGAGGCCATCTTCGAGATCCAGAACACCGACACGGACGGGAACAACGCCCTCGGTAGCATGTACAGAGCCACTGGATACGGGGACTATCTCCCGGCCAAAGATCTGTTGGACCTGATTGATCCCGCCGACGTGCGGATGCAGATGTTCCAGATTGACCCTGGGCTCGCAGGGATCTATGCGAGCTATCGCGTCATGAAGTGGCCCAGCCCGACCTCGTCGGACAACATTCCTGTCATCAGGCTATCCGAGATCTACCTGAACCGGGCAGAGGCGCACGCACGTTCCGGCAACACTGCCGGGGCGCAGGCTGACCTGAACATGATCCGCCAGAGAGGTCTTTCCAGTGCGCCGGCAGTGGTGGCTACCGGCCAGGCCCTCCTCGATGCCATTGCTCTCGAGCGGCGGATTGAGCTGGGATATGAGGGCCATCGGATCCACGATCTGATGCGCTCTAAGATGGACATCAACAGGGTCGACGTCACTGGCGACGTGGCTTACATGGGTTACCCGTGTCAGTTCTGCATTCTGCCGATTCCGCAGTACGAAACGGATTCGAATCCGAACATGACGCAGAACGCAGGATACTGATGCACTGAGGTGGGGCGCGGCGGCCGGCCTCCAGGCCGACTGCCCGCTTGGAAATGAGGAAAGGCCCGCAGGAAGCTTGCTTCCTGCGGGCCTTTTCGTATTCGCTGTCGTCGAGGGGAGGGCTGCCAACGGGTACCTAAGAAGACCCGTACGAACCGCCGTAACGACCCGGGCGGAGCACTGACAATGGGAGACACCCGCCACGGGCTCACTTGCCGCTGGCCCGTCCGTACGCGGTCGCGGCACCCGGGTCACCGAAACGAGCGGTCGCTTTTCGTTCTCCGGGGTGGAACTGTCCCAGCGCACCGACCTGGTGGAGTGCACCCTACACACCGTCGAGACCAACCTCGTCGAGGGTGGCCTCCTCGTCGTGGCAGGTCTGCGGCTGCTGGGTAACATCCGCGGTGGCCTCATCGTCGCGGTTGCTATCCCGCTGTCCATGCTGTTCGCGGTGACGCGCATGGTGGCCGCGGGTCTGTCCAGCAACATGCCCGCCCTGGTGGCGGCGCTGGACTTCTTGTCTTGAGCCGGCTGCCTCGGGAGGGGCGTCCGTCCCGAGGCAGCTCGCGACGGTGGTCATCGGCGGACTGGTGACCAGCACCTGTCTGACATTGTTCGGGCTGCCGGCGCTCTACGCACATGGGTGAAGGAGGGGCCTGGATGAGTGAGTTCAAGCCACGAGCGCGCGCACCTTCGATCATCCAGAGAGCCGCCGCCATGTCCGCGGGGTCGGCGACCATACTGCCGATAGGTGCGATCTGCGCCGACGCCCCGGTGATCGCCGCCGCTGCAATGACCTCCTCTACGGCATCGAGGCTGCTATTGGATGCCGGTACCGGGCCGAAGTGGCGAATATGCAGATGGCAAGGGACGCCCTCTGCCGCGGCGAGTTCGAAGAGACGCAACACCTCCAAGCGTGAGGCGCCCGGCACGTACGCGACGCCGAACCCGATTCCCACGGCGCCAGCTCTAAGAGCCTGCCGCGCCATCACGATCATCGAATCCAGTTGCACGGGTGTGGCCGGCGCGTATGGGTCGGTGACTCCTGCGGCACTGCGCAACGCCCCATGTACGACTGTGGTGCCGTAGTGGTGATACGAGCCGGACTGGGCCCGCTGCTCGTACCACTCCTCGGCATCCATCGGACCGCCGTGCATGGAAACCACTGTGGTGACGCCGTCGAAGATCTTGAAGACGGCCCCTTCGTCTCGCCGTGGAGGCGCCGCGAGGATGTCGATGAACCCCGGCGCAACCACGAGACCTCGAGCATCGATGACGGTTACAGCTTCGAGGCTCTCCACGGTCACCGCCGCGATGAGGTCTCCACGGATATTGATGTTCCTCACCGCATCCAGCCCAGTTTCGGGATCAATGACACGGCCCCCTAGGATGGCGATGTCGTAGTCCTCTTGAGCCATTTCGCGCGGCACGACGCAGAGCGTGGTGGAGAGTCAATGTGTGAAGTACGATTCTCCTCCCCCAAAGCTGAATTAGGAGTCGAGTGATGCGTCGACATGCCGCCGTAGCCGTCTTAGCCGCCACCCTCGTTCTGGTTTCGTGCGCGCGCGAAGCAGGGGACGGCGGGGACGACTCACCTTTCGATATCCTGATCACGGACGCCCGGATCGTCGATGGTGCGGGAAACCCTTGGTTCCGTGGCGACGTGGCGATTCGCGGAGACCACATCGCGGCGGTCGGTCACTTGGGGGGAAGGCAGGCCACCCGCACGATCGACGCGGCAGGCCGGGTCGTCAGCCCAGGCTTCATCGACATGATGGGTCAGTCGAGCCTGGTACTCATCACCGATCCGCCGAGCGCAGAGAGCAAACTCAGGCAGGGCATCACGACGTACTTGTCGGGGGAAGGGGGATCACCGGCGCCGCGTAGTGCCGAGACGTCAGGTACGGGACCGGTTATCGACGGCGACACCCTGACGTGGCGCACCTACGCGGAGTATTTCGCGATCATGGAGCGATACGGGATCGCGCTGAATGTCGTGCACGACGTGGGACTCACGCAGGTCCGGCGCGTCGTCTTGGGAGAGGGCGACGTCCAGCCATCGACCGAGCAGCTCGAAGAGATGAAGGCTCTGGTGCGCCAGGGCATGGAGGATGGCGCGATCGGGGTCTCCACTTCGTTGATCTATCCGCCCGCGATCTATGCGAGCACCGAGGAGTTGATCGAGCTCACCAAGGTCGCGGGGGAGTACGGCGGTACCTACTTCACGCACATGCGCAACGAGAGCCATGCTGTGCTTGAAGCGATCCGTGAAGCGATCGAGATCGGTGAGGGTGCCGGCGTGCCGGTGCACATCTACCACCTGAAGGCGGCGGGCGAGGAGAATTGGCCACTCATGGCCGAAGCGCTCGCGCTCATTGATTCGGTCCGAACCGCCGGCATGGACGTCACCGCCGATATCTATCCGTACGTCCGCAACGGCATCGGATTGGGTTCGTTCCTGCATCCCCGGCACTACGCCGAGGGCACAGAGGCCTTCCTGGAGACACTCGGGGATCCCCAAGTGCGTGCGGAACTCCGCCGCGAAGTGGAGACGACAGCAGACTGGGAGAACTGGTACCGCCACGTGGGCATGGATTGGGACAACGTCCTGATCGTGTCCGGGTCCAACGCGGTCGACGAACGTGTCATCAACCGCTCGGTGGCCGGGGCCGCTCAGGTCCTCGGAACCGACGTCTGGAACGCCTTCTTCGACCTGGTTCAGGCCAGGGGGGTAAGCGTGAATCCGCGCAGCATGAACGAAGAACAGAAGTGGCAGGCGTTCGCGGCCGACTTCGTGATGATCGATACTGACGCCTCTCCCGTGAACCCAGCGACGTCCGCGAGCGCGCATCCTCGCGCGTTTGGTGCCTTTCCCAGAGTCATCGCGAAATACGTTCGCGAGGACGGGGTGCTCAGCTTGGAAGATGCCGTACGCCGTATGACCTCCTTGGCTGCGCAGCGACTGGGCCTACACGATCGCGGCCTGATCGCACCCGGACTGGTCGCGGATCTCCTGCTCTTCGATCCGGAAGCGATCCGGGACGTCGCGGATTTCGGTGACGCCATGCGGTACGCGGAGGGTATCGACTACGTCTTCGTGAACGGGGTTCCCGTTATCGACGATGGCGTGCTCACAGACACACGTCCCGGGCGGCTGTTGAGGCGGTGAGTGACCATAACCGCTCTGGACGCCCTCGCTATCCGGTGAACCCCGTGGGCCAGGTACCACCAATCAACGAAGCGATTCCCTAGAGGTCGCCAAGTCCGCGAAAGCCAAGCACTGTGAGCCGTTCCTTACACGCAGGGGGGCGGGGCTTCGAGTCCCTCAGCGCCCATTCTTCATCGTGCGTACGCAGACGTTCTTGCCTGGGTGCTCTTGGAGCGATCGTGTGCTATCAGCGTTCCGGGAACGAGCGCACTGGTATGCGGAGACCAAGACGCTTGCCTACGTCGCGCTCGAGAGTGCCGAAGAGAATAAAGCACGGTCCGAGGTACGCTTGGTTCCGTAAGGCTGGAGCCACCGGGCGGATGCTGCGGTGTGTAGAGGACGCGGACGACGGCAGGTCATTGGAGATTGCGACATGACGAAGACGACACGGTGGGTCGGGATCCTAGCCGCGACCGCGGCGCTGGTCCGGGAATGCCTGCTCGAGAATTAGTCGGCCTCTGTTCTCTGCTCGGCCACCGCGCCGATTCCGCGTAACGTGACGGGCGTGTCATCTGCGAGTGCGGTCGCGTACCGACGCTCTCCGGATGTCTCGTCGCGCATTAGCGTCATGAAGACCCCGCCGAGGCAGAGCATCGCGATCAGGTTGGGAATCGACACGACCGCTACTGCGATGTTCGCGAATACCCAAAGTCGGTCCACATCGGCGACGCCCGCGACGAGCACACCAGGCAGGAAGTAGAACCAGCGCAACGTCTTGAACGGACGCTCACCGACGAGGCTCACCAGGCAGGTCTCGAAGTAGACGAAGAAGCTGATTTGGGTCGAAAGACAGAACGTGGCGATCGACACCGAAACGATCAGCGACGCCACTGGTAGCGGGAGCACCTCTGCGAACGCGGCTAGGACCAGTTCGATTCCCGATGCGCCGGTGGCCATGGCTCCGGTCGACAGGATCGCGAATGCGGTGAGCGAGCAGATCACGATCGTGTCGAAGAAGACCTCGAATGCTCCCCAGACGCCTTGCTGGAACGGATGCTCAGTCTCAGCGGTGGCGTGCACCATGGGCGCGGTGCCGAGCCCTGCCTCGTTCGAGAGCATCCCACGGGCCATGCCTTGCTTGATGGCCTCTGCGACCGCCACGCCGGCGACACCACCGGCCCCAGCGGAGGCGGTGAAGGCGCTCCCGAAGATCGACGCGAACACCGCGGGGATCTGCTCGGCGTTGAGTAGGATCACGACGATCGCGCCTGCGAGGTACAGGAGTGTCATGAGGGGCACCATGCGACCGGAGAAGCGGCCGACCCGGCGCAATCCTCCTAGCGCAACCATGGCTGTGATGACGGCCATAACCCCTGTGACGAGGTATGGATTCAGATCGTAGCTAGCGAGGAAAGCTCTACCGACTGTATGTGCCTGCAGCATCGAGGCGGCAACAACCGCATTCACGAGCATGCCAAGACTGAACAGCACGGCGAGCGGATTCCATCCGAGTCCGCGTCGAATGGTGTGTTGGGGTCCGCCGCGCATCTGGCCGTCCTCGCCCCGTTCGCGATAGTAGACGCCGAGCGTGATCTCCACCGTCTTCGACATCATGCCGAAGATCGCCATGACCCACATCCAGAAGATGGCACCCGGGCCACCGACCGAGAGAGCGGTAGCGACGCCCGCCATGTTGCCCATGCCGACCGTGCCGGCCAATGAGGTGGCAGCGGCCTGGAACGGACTCATCAGAGTCGATGATCCGCCACCTATACTCGGTCTGCGGCGGATCCTGCAGACCGTCCGACGCACGATGTACGACAACCCGGTGAATTGGAAAAAGCCCGAGCGGATCGTGAAGTACACGCCGACTCCGCCGATGAGGACCATGGTCCACGGGCCCCACAACAACGTGTCGATCGTAGCCAGCGAGTCGAGGAAGATATCCATGGGCGGGTCTCTACCGGTTCACGGTATTGGGAGCTTCGTAGGCGATCACGCCGCCCACGATCGCAGCGTAAGCGGCTCCGCTCGTGTAAGCGCGGATGGCCTCTTCGGGCGTCACCGCCTGCTCCGGGTACCAGCCGCCCCGGGGTTCGGCGGAGGGATCCCTCCGGGTGACCGCAGAATGCAAGCCGTAAAAAGGGTCATGACTCGAACCCGGGTTGTCCGAGTTGAAGGTGAGCGGGACTCCGAGCTCGAGCATCGTCCTCCAGGCGTACGAGTACAACGAGCCATCGATAAGAACGAGATCGGCGGACTGGGCATCAGGGCCGCTGCAGGCGGCCAGGCTGATTGTCAGGGCCAAACCGAGCGTGCGGCGTTGTTTCGTGCGGCTGGCCATGTCGATCATTCCCATGCTCCAAGGGGTCGTTGGGGGTTGCCAACGTAGCAGGTGGGCGCGATCCAAACACGCGGGGTGCTTGCGTGATCTACCAACGGACTGGGAGACTGGGGTCTCCTGTCAGTGCCTCAAGCCGAGTGGACTATGCGCCGTCCGGTCGTTGGGACCTACATCATCGGTCAAACACCCCGTCCGGATCTCACGGATGGTGTTTCAAAGCGTTTCCCCGATGTCGACTTCGTGGTGGTGGGAGCCCTCGATGGTACAGTCGTGAGCGCCGTGCCTCCGCCGCGGAGTGGCGGCTTCCCGCTCGAAACCACGCTCCAGGACGGCACTCGTGTCGAAGTGGACGCTGAGGTGCTCGAACCGAAAATCCAAAACGCTATCTCGGCGTTGGACAGTGAGGTCACGGCGCACCTGGTGCTTTGTGCCGGACCGTTCCCTGGGTTGGTCGGGGAGCAGCCGCTCATACGGCCATTCGAGCTCAGCGCGTCTGTTCTTCGCGAGGAGGGTGTCCAAAAGTTGGTGGCCGTCGTCCCATTCATCGAACAAGCAGGCCCTGCCGTAGCCAAGTGGGCCTCCGCGGGCTTCGAAGCCCAGGCCCATGTGGCGACTCTGGCAGGCTTCGCACCGGCTGACGGCATGCGTGCCGGAGGCTCAGGCCCGGTCGGTCGTGCACTTCGCGATGGATTGAGTGCGAGTGCGCTCCACGCGGATGCCGACGCGCTGGTGTTCGACTACGTTGGCCTCTCTCCCGCCTTGTTGGACCTCACGAGGACCCTGCTCGAACTCCCTGTTTTTGACCTAGGGGAGATGGCCATCAACGCGCTCGATGCGGTGTTGGCCGACACGTAACCTCTTCCGAGACATCATGACACAGGACGCGCCGCTCGACCTTGCCGTGAACGGGGACATTGTTCGCCCCGACGGCTCTGTTCTCAGAGATGGCTGGCTCTCGGTCCAAGGAGGGCGAATCGTCGCGTTGTCGGCGTCCCGGCCCGAGGCCGTCGAGGTCCTGACAGCTCCTGGTATGCTCATCCTCCCCGGCTTTGTCGACGCCCACGTGCATACCCGCTCGTGCGTCGACGAGGGCATCACAGCGACCACACGTGCTGCAGCTGCGGGGGGGACGACAACGATCATCGATATGCCCTTCGACAAACCGGCCCGACCGGTGAATTCGAAGGAGACGCTTGTCGCCAAGATTGAAGACGTGGGTCGAGAGGCCGTCGTCGATGTAGCCCTCTACGCGACGTTCGGGCCTACTGGTGACCTGTCCGTCCTAGGTGAAATGGCGTCTGTGGGCGCGGCTGGTTTTAAGGTGTCGACCATTGAAGCCGATCCGTTGCGCTTCCCTCGGATTCCGGACGGGAGGCTGTATGAGGCCTTCCAGGAGGTCGCAGGGACCGGATTGCCGGTCGCGGCGCACCAAGAGAATCAGGAGATCATCTTCTCTCAAGAAGATGCCTTTCGTGCTCGCGGAGATACCGCACCGATCGATCATGCCCTCAGCCGCCCACCCGTGGCGGAGGCGGAGGCTGCGGGCAGACTTCTCGAGTTGGCGCATTGGACGGGGGCTCGTCTCCACATGGTCCACGGCACGCTCGCGCGCACGTTCGACCTCATCGACTGGAACCGGAGTCAGGGTGTCTCAGCGACAGGAGAGACGTGTCTGCAGTATCTGCTACTGACCATGGACGCGCTGAGTGCCCAGGGAGGAAGGGCCAAGTGTAATCCGCCGCTTCGATCGCAGGACGAGGTCGACGCTTTGTGGGCGAGGCTGGAGTCAGGGGTCATCGACATCGTGACCTCGGACCACTCTCCGTATCCGCTCCATCGAAAAGAGACGCCGAACATCTTCGACGCTTTCGCTGGCATGCCTGGGGCGGAGACACTCGGGCCGCTTCTGTACAGTGCGGGTGTGGCCACGGGACGCATCGACCTCGCTCGGTTCGTCGAACTGGTGTGCTCGGGACCCGCAGATGTGTTCGGCCTCGTGCAAAAGGGTCGGTTGTCAGAGGGAAGCGACGCCGACTTCGTCGTCTTCGACCCGAACGCCGAGTGGACCGTCCAGGACGACGCGACTCACTACGCCGTTGGCTGGTCGCCCTATCACGGACAGGAAGTCAGAGGCCGGGTCGTCTCGACGTGGCTCCGGGGCTCGTGTGTATTCCGGGATGGTGACGTCGTCGTCGAGGCCGGCGTGGGCAAATTCGTGGCCCCCATCTAGAACAGACCACCTCACATAGACTGAGACTCATGGATCTTCAGGGCGTTCTCCCCATCCTCCCCACTCCCTTCGACGACGCAGGACAGGTCGACGAAGGCAGCATGCGGCGTTTGATCGACTTCGAGCTCGCCGTCGGTGTACACGGCGTGAGCGTGCTCGGCTTCATGGGCGAGGCGCATCGGCTTTCGAATGAAGAGCGTCGACTCGTCGTGTCGACGGCAGTAGGCCAGGCGGCAGGGGCGTTTCCGACGTGGGTCGGGGTCCTCGCGTTTGGTGCCGCGGGAGCGATCGAGCAGGGCCTCGAGGCCCAGGAACTCGGTGCTGCGGGTGTCTTTGTGGCGCCCCTCGGGGTCCAGAACGACCAGGCGATCTTCGACTACTATGCATCGGTCGCGGAGGCCCTCGACATCCCGGTGTCGATCCACGACTTCCCGGAGTCGTTCAAGACTCTGCTCTCCCCGGCGCTGATCGCTCGCATGGCGAACGAGATCGACGGGGTCGACTACATCAAGCTCGAGGACTATCCATCGCTCGAGAAGATGACCCGCGTACAAGAATTCGCACCGGCAACGATCGGGATCTTCGGGGGACTCGGGGGCATGTACTTTCTCGAGGAGTTGCAGCGCGGATCGCGCGGCATCATGACGGGTTTTGCGTTCCCGGAGGTCCTTGTCGCCGTGTATGAGGCGTTCAGGTCAGGAGACCGTGAACGAGCGGCAGAGATCTTCTTCCGCTACGTGCCCCTCATTCGATATGAATTCCAGCCGAAGATTGGGCTCGCGTACCGCAAGTTCACGTATCGGAAGCGAGGGATTATCGACTCATCCTTCATTCGTTCTCCGGGCCTGCAAATCGGTGCGTATACAGAGCAGGAGCTGACCGCGGTCGTCGAGCGGGTCGGCTTCTCCCTAGCCCTAAACGGCCCGCAGCGTATTCTGTAGTCAGCGCCCGACCGGCCCCGAGCGCTTCGACACCTATCACCACTCATCAGCAAGTATTAGGGAGCACCTCCATGCGCGTGAGCTACGGTTCGTTGGTCAGCGGTTTGTTCGTTGCAGTCGTTGGTCTGTCGATGGCAATGCCTGGGGAGACGCAGGCTCAAGATGGGTGGACGCCCGCGCTTCAGATGCAGTACAAGGCGGTCCAGGGCACCGAGATCTCCCCGGACGGCCAGCACGTAGCGTTCATGGTCCGGGAACCCATCATGGAAGGCGAGAAGTCGGAGTACCTCTCGCATATCTGGATTGCCGATGCGGACGGGAGCGGCGCGCGCCAATTCACCCGAGGGGACAAGTCTGTCGGGTCTCCGAGCTTCTCGCCTGATGGGAATCACCTCGCGTTCACGTCGGGGCGGTCAGGTGAGAATCAGATCTGGGTGATGCCGATCGAAGGTGGTGAGGCCTGGCAGGTGACCGATGCAGATCCTGGGGTCAGTGCTTTCAGTTGGTCTCCGGACGGACGCAGCTTTGCGTTCACGCAGCGCGATCCGGATACGGAGGAGGAGAAGACCGCCAAGGAAGAACTCTCCTACATCATCCGGGTCGACCAGAACTTCAAGTTCAACCACCTCTATGTGGTGGAGGTTGGGGACGGTACGGGCGAGCCCGCTGAAGTGGAGCGCCTAACGGAAGGGCCCTTTCATGTATCCGGTTTCGATTGGGCCCCGGACGGCTCGAGCATCGCCTTCGGGCACCAGGCTGATCCCAGGATCAACACGGGGATGATTGCCGGGGATATCGCCCGTGTATCGGTACCCCAAGGTGCCGTCACCCAACTCGTGACCGGCCAGGGTTCTGAGGGACAACCGCTGTGGTCACCTGATGGCGCTTGGATCGCTTACGTGAGCTCGGGGGACCAGGCAGAGCCGATCGGCCTAGGAGACGTCTTCTTGGTCTCCCCAGACGGCATGAAGCAGAAAGCTTTGGCTCATACACATGACCGGAGTGCGGGACTCGTTCAGTGGACGCCGGACAGCCGCGCGCTGCTTGTCAGCGAAACAGTCGGTACGGAGCAGCACCTGCAGAGGCTTCCCGCGGACGGCTCTGAGGCGAGTGTGGTGACAAAGGAGCGGGGGGTCTACGGCGCTTTCTCGTTCTCGGACGACTTAGAGACGATGGCCTACACGTTCCAAACCCCTGAGATGCCGGCCGATGTCTATGTGGGCGACCTCGACGGGACGGACGGCGTACGCGTCTCCGACGTGCACGCGGGTGTCCCGAGGCCGGAGATGGGACGCACCGAAAAGCTGACGTGGACGACGTCGGACGGATTGGACATCGATGGGCTTCTCACGTATCCCGTGGGCTACGAAGAGGGCACACAGGTGCCCATGATTCTGAATGTCCACGGTGGCCCAGCAGGAGCGTTTGTGGAAACGTTCACCGGGAGTCCTGGGATCTATATGCTGCAGAGTTGGGCCCAGGACGGATACGCGGTCCTCCGCCCCAACCCACGAGGCAGTACCGGCTACGGCAAGGAATTCCGGTTCGCCAACTTCCAAGACTGGGGATACGGCGACCTCGATGACCTACTCGCCGGTGTCGACCTGACGGTTGAAATGGGTGTGGCCCACCCGGACAGTCTGTTGTTGATGGGGTGGAGCTACGGTGGGTACATGACTTCGTTCGCGGTCACTCGCACGGATCGCTTCAAAGCGGCCAGCATGGGTGCGGGGCTACCGAACCTTGTGAGCATGGTGACGACCACGGACGTCCAGGATTATTTGGCCGGTCACATGGGAGGCGAGTTCTGGGACGACTTCGAGACGTATGAGAAGCACTCGGCGATCTATCAGATCGACAAGATCGACACGCCCATGCAGGTCATTCATGGTGAGAACGATCTAAGGGTGCCGTTCACACAAGGTCAGGAGTTCTACCGCGCGCTCGACCGGAAGGGTGTCCCAACCGAGATGATTGTGTTGCCGCGGACGCCGCATGGTCCTCGTGAACCGAAGCTCTTGATGGCGGTTCAGCCGGCCATCAAAGAGTGGTTCGTGAAGCACCTGAGGCCGACGAGGGTGATTTCCGACGACCGTTAGCGGATCTTCTCGGCTCGGACATCGCGTCCGCCCTGATGAAGGACGAGCCCGGTTACGGATCCTAATTCGTCCTTCGTGAAGGTCATTTGTGCATTCACGCCGCGAATGAAGAAGTCTGTCTCCGACTCGGGGGACATCGGCAAGGCGTCCTGGCCATCGGGCTGAACGAACAGCGCTCCATCTGTCAGGGTGATGGTCAACTCAGTGTCTTCCATCATGTACACACCTGCGTAAACGCTGAGGCTCTCTTCAGACACGGCGACCTCCGTCCTCTCTACCGGTGGTGCGTAACCACGCGGCACGGGCGGGGCCTTTGAGTCCCATCGGTAGATGGTCTGAATGCGCTGGCTGATCTCGTTCATGACGCCGCCGCCTTGGTCGGCATTGGTCATGATCGCGAAGCCGTATCCCTTCACTGTGTGGGCCATGAGGTCGCCCCTGAAGCCCCAGTTGGAGCCGCCGTGCTGGAAATACCAACCCTCGCCTTCTTTTTCGAGACCGAAGCCGACCGCGAAGTCACCGACACCCACAGGTGTCACCATTTCGCGCGCCGTCTGGCGGGTGAGAACTCGGTTCGATTCTCCTCTCACTGACTTCTGTACTTCGATGGCGAAGCGGGCGAGGTCGGATGCGGTGGTCCACAGGCCAGCTGCGGCCATTTCCGGATACACGTGCCACTTGGATCCTCTCGACTGGCCTTCGCCGTCGTGGGCGCGCGCCGCATTTCGGTCGTGCTCGCGCGAGATCGGCTGTTGATACGAACTACGGGTCATTCCTAGGGGCGTCAGCACGTCGTCTTGCAACACCTCCGCGAATGGGCGACCGCGCGCGTCCTCGAGCGCCTGCTGCTGAAGGGTGACGCCGCCCCCTGAGTACTCGTATGCCTGATACGGCGCCCGCTCCATAAAGAGTTTGCCGACGTTTGAGTCCTCGTGGCCGTCGAAGATTTGCACTGGGGTTGGGATCGGGTCCGCTGGGTCGTAACCGGGGAAGCCGAAGGCGTCTCCGAGGCCTGATGTGTGGCTCATTAGGCCGCGGGGGGTCACAGCTTGGCTCGTCGTCATCTCACCGCCGTCCAGGTGCCACGACGTGAGGATGTTGTTGATGTCGTCGTCGAGTCCGAAGAGCCCGTCCTGAACCGCCTTGAGCGAACCCATGGCCGCCACCGGCTTACTGATGGAAGCGGCCTGAAACATCGTCTCTGTGTCGACCGGCGCCCCGGTCTCGACGTCGGCAACACCGTACCCTTTAGCCCAGTGGATCTTGAAGTCTCTTATGACCGCGATGCTGACACCCGGGACGTTGAAGTGATCCATGAGCTCTTGGATCGTCATCGCGGCGAGCGGATTGTTCCCCGGGTCGGTTTGTGCACCTTCAATGGCAGCCATCTGCTCTGGGGCGCTCATTTGAGCTTCACTGCTCTGCGGGACGACGGTGACGAGAAGGGCTAGCGCGACGCTGGCATGGATATTCACGAGAAGGCACTCCGGGCGGGATCTACAACGAGTCGTACTCAACTGTCGTGTCCCAGCTGGGACGAGACAAGGAGCCTGAGTCAGCGGCCTACGGACAGCGTCGTCCGTAACGAATCCACATCGGCAGTCAGGATTGCGTCGCCGTTCGCAACGACCGACGCGGAATCGATCGCCGCCAAGGCCGCCACGGTGTCGCCCATCGTGATGAAGTCCGCGGCGGCGTGGAGCCATTGCCTCCCAGGCGCCGCATAGCCTGCGGCGAGCGCCCGTCGGCGGGCTGCGACGGCTTGTCGCGGTCTCCCGTCGGCACTGAGCGCTTGTGCGAGCAGGTGGTGCGTGGACGCGTTCTCCGGCGCGAGAAGCGTTGCCGCGCGTGCTGCGGCGGTGGCCTCACCGAGTCTGCCGAGCCGCCGTGCCGCGTCGGATACGAGCGTCGGGGCTTGGTATTGGTCGGGCCGCTCTTCCCAGGAACGCCGCAGAAAGTAGAGCGCCGGTTCCAGCCGCCCCAACCGGTAGAGGTGCTGACCGAGGGACAGCGAGTGGTCCCACCGGAGCCCGACGAGTCCCACTGAGACCTGATAGGCGCGCAGCCCTCGGGTGACCTCGTCCCGACTCAGGTAGTGCTCGCCGAGCTGCTGCCAGCCCAATCCAGATTCAGGGAAATGCTCCAGCAGGCTCGTCGACAACGTTTCGTTGTCCCGCCAGTCCGGCATACGTGTCGCGCTGCGAATGCCACCCGCAAGGACCACCACCAACCCGCACGTGACGCCCACCCGTGGGCGTAACGCCTCAAGTCGAGTCAGCCCCCAGGCCGCGATGAGTGCGGCGCCCACCGAAGGTAGGTAGAGGCTGCGCTCGGTAACGATGACCGGACTCAGATAGAGGAGGTTCGCGACCGGGAGCACGGCTACCGCTGCCCACAGGACTCCGAGCCCCACCAGCCGGATGGACGTCGAGCCCTCACGGAGTGCCGCCCCCCGCCGCCATGTGATCCCGGCGCCCGAGAACGCGAGGATGGCGAGGGCCACGCCGGACAGCCCCAGAAACGTCCACCCGAATACGACGGGGATGATCCCCGGGCCGTAGTCGATAGAAAGGTCGAGGGGGAATACCATGAGTCGGACGTAGTGAGTCCACGCCTGAGTCACGGTCCAAAATCTCGGGATCTCCGCGAGAAGGTCCATCCCGAATGGCGGGGGCGTGCTGGCGAGCGTACCCAGGACTCCCATACGAGCCACGAATATCAAGCCGAAGGCCGCCGCCATCAGGCCGTACAGAGGGCCCCGTGACCACAGATATTGTGGAACGTCCTTGGGCGTCAACTCCTGGCGGGCTGCGTCGAGGAGAAAGAGCAGAGCCGGAAGGATCGCGGCTCCCTCCTTGGAGAGGACCGCTAGGCAGAAAAGAAACGTGACTGCGACGGCCCTCCCGAGCCCGTAGCTGGTCTTCCCACGCAGGTGCAGGAGGCAAGCGCCAAGGGCAAACATCGCGGCCCACAACTCGGACATGCCCGGCACGTTCGCAATGACCTCGGAATGGACGGGGTGAATCGCGAAGACTAGACCGCCCACGAATGCGATGGCGGGTGACGCGAGTTGGGCGAGCAGCAATACCACGAGTGCAGTTACCGCTCCGTGCATGACGATACTGACCCCGTGGAATGTCGCGGGGCTATCGCCGGCCACGCCCCAGATCATGGCATAGGTCGCGGTGGCGACGGGGCGCCATGCCCCGACTTCACGCTGAGTGCTGCCGTGCCAGGAGGGTTCCAGGAGGCGCTGCGGCAAGTTGGACAGCTTGTGGATGCCGGGATCGTCCCTGGTGAGGAACTGACCGTCCCGGGTGAAGTCGTTGCTGAGCGCACCTAGGTGCACGACCATCGCCAGCGCTGCCGCGATCATGACGGCGGCGCGTGTGCTCACGTGCTTCGCCAAGGCGGAGTTAGTCTGCAGCCGCGCTTCCTTGGTCGCTCTCCGGTTCGATGCGAACGGGGCAGACCTTGAGCTCGGCGGTTTCTGTTATCGGGTCATAGCCTGACCCGGTAAGAACATTCACGGGCACGTCGTTGAACGAGAACGAGCTGAACACAGTGCCCCTGGGCGATCGTTTCGTCGCCTGGACCTTGACTCGTACCGAGCCACGCCTGCTCGACATCTTGACGAAGCTCCCGTCCGCTACGCCCCACGCAGCCACGTCGTCCGGATTGACCTCGAGGGTCTCTTCTGACAACAGGTAGTCGATCCCGGAGGAGCGCCCGGTCTGAGTCCGCGAGTGGTACGCCTCAAGCCTGCGCCCGGTCGTGAGCCACACCGGATAGTCATCGTCGATCGTCTCTGCGGGGTCGCGGTATCGGATCAGCTTGAAGATCCCACGCCCATTTATGAACTCCTCCTCGTGCAGTCGAGGCGTTCCTGGATGACCTTCCTCCGGGACGGGCCACTGGTACTCGCCGAATTCGATGCGATCCCAGTTCAACCCATGGTACGTGCTGGTGAGTTCACACAGTTCGTTGAAGACTTGGCTGGCATCGGTATAGTCGAAGCCTTCGAAGCCCATGCGCTGCGCGAGCTGCGAGATGACCCACCAGTCGGGCTTCGCTTCGCCCGGCGGTGGAACTGCCTTCCGCAGGCGTTGCACACGGCGCTCGGTGTTCGTCTGCGTGCCGTCGGTCTCGCCGAAGCCGGTCGCGGGAAAGACGACGTCCGCGAACTCTGCGGTCTCGGTCATGAAGAGATCACACACAACAAGGAAGTCGAGCGCATCGAGCGCATGTTCGCAGTGTGTCCGGTCCGGGTCGGTCACGACGGTGTTTTCGCCGTCGATGATCATCGCCTTGATGGTGTCACCGGCCAGCTCGAGTGCTCGCACCTTGGTGATGCCTTTCTCGAGATCGACCTCCCGACCCCATGCTTTGGCGAACTTCGCTTGCATCGCCGGATCGGTGACCGACTGGAAACCCGGATAGTTGTTCGGGATCGCCCCGACATCGCCGGCCCCCTGGATGTTGTTCTGGCCTCGCATGGGGTTAATCCCTGTCCCCTCACGACCGATGTTGCCGGTCATGAGCGCCAGGTTACACAGGCTCTGAACGTTGTCCACGCCGCAGATGTGTTCCGTGATGCCGAGCGTGTAGTAGATGGCTCCGCGTTCGGCCCGCCCGTAGAGAAGGCCCGCCTCTTCGATCTGCTCCGGCGGGACGCCGCAGATCTGCGACGACCACTCGGGTGTGAATTCCTTGATGTGCTCGAGGAACGCCTCAGCCTCCGCCGTGCGACCTGCGACGAAGCCTTCGTCGACCAGGCCCTCTCTGTGGATGACGTGCGCCATACCGAGCAGCAACGCCGCGTCGGATCCGACACGAAGCTCTAGGTGCATTTCCGCGTAATTCACGAGTCCGATCTTACGAGGATCAGCCACGATCATTTTCGCCCCGTTCGCGATCGCCTTCTTCAAGCGCGTCGCTGCGACCGGGTGGCACTCGGTCATGTTGGTCCCGATGCAGAAAATCACATCGGGCTTTTCCATGTCCTTGAGTGGGTTCGACATGGCGCCCCTACCGATGGTTGCCGCCAGACCGGCGACTGTAGGGGCGTGTCAGGCACGACTGCAATTGTCTATGTACGAGGTGCCCAGCCCAGCCCTCACCAGCTTCTGCATCATGAAGCCGGCCTCATTCGGCGCTCGCCCAGAGGCGACGGCGTAGAGGCTGTGACGCCCGTGTTCGTTGACCGCAGCCAGCAGGCCCGCAGCAGCCTTGTCGAGCGCCTCGTCCCACGTGGCGGGGACGAGTTGTCCGTGATCATTCCGAATGAACGGCGTTTTGAGACGATCGGGGTGATGTACGAAGTCGAAGGCGAACTGGCCCTTCACACAAAGCGCGCCCTCGTTCGCAGGGCCGTCCATGGCCGGTTGAATGCCGACGATCTTGTCGCCCTTCGTCATGATGTCGACTGCACAGCCCACGCCGCAGTAGGGACAAATGGACCGCGTCTTTTCTACCGGAAGCTCGACGTCCTTGGCGCGAAGTGCCTTTAGGTCGCCGAGAGCGCCGGTAGGGCAGGTCTGTATGCACTGGCCGCAGAAGGTGCACGCGGAGTCTTTGAGGAGTCCGCCGAACTCTGTCGTGATCTGTGTGTCAAAGCCGCGATTCATGATCGAGATCGCGTAGTCGCCTTCTTGTTCGGCGCATACGCGTACGCAGCGGTAGCAGGAGATGCACTGCTCGTAGTCGCGCATGATGAACGGGTTCGGATCGTCATCTCTCGACGTTCCGGACGTATCACCCTCGAAGCGGCCGGTGCGTGCGTCGTAACGATCGACGAGCGTCGTCATTTCCTGAGATGCGTATCCCGCCAGTTCGTTGACGTCGACTTCCCGGTTTTCTGACACGACCATCTCGAGGAGCACGCGCCGGTGCATCTCCAGTTTCCCGCTTCGTGTTGTGACCCGCATACCAGGCTCAGCCTTGGTCGTGCAGGAGGCGACGGGGTTCCGTGCGCCTTCGAGCTCCACGACACACAGCCGGCATGCGCCAAACGCATCCAGGCGGTCGTCATAACAGAGCGTCGGGATCTCCTTCTCATGCCGTTCGGAAACTTGGAAAATCGACTCACCCTTCGTGAATTCGACTTCCTCTCCGTCTAGGAAGAGCGTCAGTCCGTTACTCATTCGTCGAAACTCCTGCTGCGACGTGTTCTTGGATCGCTTCCGGGAAGTAGCGCACGAGACTTTCTGTGATCAGCGGTGCCGCCTGACCGAGTCCGCACGCGGACGTTTCTTTCATAGTGAGGTTCAAGTCCGCGACCTCGTCCAACCAATCTGTGAGATCTTCGGGCCCGGCGTCGCCCGCCAGCCGCTCGGTGAGTCGCTGCGTCCCGATACGGCACGGGAAACACTTCCCGCATGACTCGTGGGCGAAGAACTCCATGGCCTGATGCGCCACTTCGATCATGTCGCGCGTCTCGTCGAAGATCATGATACCTCCCGCCCCGAGGAAAGAACCCTTGGAGCGGATGGATGGCTCGTCGAGCGTGACGTCGAGGTCGTCGCCGGCGAGGAATCCTCCGGATAGCCCCGCCATGGTCACGGCTTGGGTCGAGTGTCCTTCTCGGACGCCGCCGGCCCACACGTCAATGAGTGTGGAAAGCGGAAGCCCTAGCGGGACTTCGTAATTGCCCGGGCGGTTCACGTCGCCCGAGAGCGAGATGACCTTGGTTCCCTTGTGGTCGCCCGAGCCGAGACCGGCATACCACTCAGCGCCATTGGCGATGATCGGCGGGAGCGACGCGAGTGTCTCGACGTTATTCACGGCCGTGGGCGTGCCCTCGTAGCCGTGCGTGACGGGGTAGGGTGGGCGGTTCCGCGGGAACGGGTGGGCACCCTCCAGCGAGTTGAGCAGGGACGTTTCCTCGCCGCAGATATAGGCACCCGCACCGCGGATGAGATGGATCTTGATCGTTCGTCCGGTGCCGAAGCAGTTGTCGCCGAGTACTCCAGCGAGTTCGGCCTCTGCTATCGCCTTGGCCATGAGCTCGTCCGTTTCAGGATACTCATAGCGGAGGTACAGGAACGCGCGCTCGGCGCCGGTGGCTGCGCACGACAGTGCCATGCCCTCGAGCACGCCATGCGGGTCATGATCCATGAGCGCACGGTCTTTGAAGCAGCCGGGCTCGCCTTCGTCCGCATTGCACACCACGGTCTTCGGCCCGCCCTCGGCGTCGGCGACGGCTCGAAGCTTTCGTCCCGTCGGGAAGCCTGCGCCACCGCGCCCGGCCAACCCGCTCTCGTCGATGACCGTGATGATCTCGTCGGGGGTCATCGAGGTGAGCGCTTTCTCGAGCGCGGCGTAGCCGCCGGACGCTCTATAGCCGTCCAGCGTCTTCCGATCAGCGTTCCGGATATGTGCAAAGACACACTCCTCGGTTCCTTCGGGCGCTGCTGGGGGCGCGGGCGTCTCGCGTGCCTCGAGCGCGTCAGCGGAGAGGCCGACGAGTGTCTGGTTGCCAAGCAGTACCGGGATTGGCTCGTCACACCGGCCGCTGCACGGCATGGACGTCGCCCCGTCGATGCTTTCGAGCAGTTCCTCTGCGCCGTGCATACAGCACACAGGGCCCGTGCACACGCGGGGTGCGGTGTGTCCGCCCGGATCGCGTGAGAAGTGGTGGTAGAACGTCACTGTGCCGAAGAGATCCGCGATGGGAATGCGCAGTCCGTCGGACACGTCGCGCAGCGCCTCTTCGCTCAGATAACCATCGCGGTTGTGGAACGCATGCAGCAGCGGGAGGAGCGGGGCCTCCCGCTCCTCGAACTCGGCGATCAGTTGCTCATTTGTCTTCAACTAGTCGACTCCTTCGCGACGACGTGTGACGAGACCGGCAAAGTGCGCGGGGAGCGGTTGCTACGCCATCCCTGGGGGGGGGCGGGAGGCCGTCGGCGTCGTCGGACGCCGACACAATCGGCGGCGAACCCCGGATGCTCCCGTGCCCTTAGGGACAACGGTGATTCCCACTCGATGCCTCCTTACAATGATAACTGGAAGTCCTGATGAAGAAGATCTTGGTTCTGACGCTCGCGATCGGCCTGGTGGCTGAGATGGGTGAGGCGCTCGAGAGAGACGCCGGCGTGGAAGCCGTAGCGTGGGAGGACCTCGTCAACGCGATCCCCACCGAGGTGGACGGCACCCGATTGAGTGAGACAAAGAGCGACGAATCGTCGGACCGAGTAGGGCAGGCCTGTCGATTGCGCATGCCCACTTCGTGGTTCGCGGGGACAGCGCTTTTGTGGGAGTCGCGGATCTGGGCGCGCTGCGCAGTGGCACCATGCTCGTGCTCTGGTGGGTTGCGCCCCTCTTTGGTCGAGACGACCTGGATGGTGAACTCGAAGAGATCGAAGTGGCCGGGTATCCGGTGATCCAGATTCGGGGCGACAACGACGACGACCTCATCGTTACGGTTCTCCTAGCAGACCGCTTCGAGGTCATCGTTGGAGCGGATGGACGCATCGACGACGACTTCGTGTGGGACGCCCTCGACGAGGTCGACTTCGGGGTGCTCGAAGACTGGAAAGACTACGGGACGAATTGATGGCCGCCGCCCCCCTCTGTTAAGGGGGGCGGCCCCAGTCACCAAAGACGCTGGGCTAGGCCGGGAGCTGCGTCACTCCGAGATGATGGCGGGTCGACCTAAGGCCCTGAGCTGGTCGTTCAGACGGTTCAGCTCACCGTCGAAGAAGGCCTGGATCGCCTGTTTGGCCTCTTCCAGTCGCTCGGTGAGCACCTGATGCACTTCGCCCTGCTGCAGTGTCGGAACGAAGTCCGCACCCTTCCAGTCGATATCCGATGCTAGGGCGCTGAGACGGCCATATAGACGCATTGGATTGCGGAATGAGTCCTCGCGCGCTCCGGTGAGATTCACATCCACCAGCCGCCCCTCGAGGTCGGTCGCGATGGCCTCCAGTCGTTCCACCTCAGCATGGACTGTAGCGGCGCTCTCGTCTCGCGCGAGCGCTCCCGCCGCGGCCTGTAGCTGCACCCGGGTGTGCTCCATGCGTTCGATCACGGATGTGATGTCGGAAATCTGATCACGCATTTGAAGGCTTACCGCGACCTGGGTACGGATATCTGCCAGCGTTCCGGTGGAGTAGGGATCTTTCAGGACCTCGAACTCTTTAGTGAACTGTTCATCGCCGAGTGTGAGCGTCGCTGTGTACGTCCCCGGTACGGCCAGAGGCCCGCGTTGGCCACGGATCAGGTCGATATCCCACACGTACACGACGCGGTCACTGCCTTGTTCGAGCGGGACGAAGTCCTTCCCTGGCGGCTTCGTGTAGAAACGGGGCAGGCGCGGTGCGGGGTGGCGCAGGTCCCAGTACACCCGATTGATGCCGGCGCGCGCCGGTCCGTTGACTTCTCGAACCACATAGCCGTCTGCGTCACTTATGGTGATGCGGGCCTGTCCCCCGCTGTCTGCGACGAAATAGTTGATGTCTGCTCCGTACCGTGGATCCTGGCCGGTGCTCATGCTGGCCTCGGTCTTGATGCCTTGGACTTCTTGCCAGCGGTACGCGGGCCGGATGTCGAAGAGTTCATTGGACGCCATGGTCTCCGCGTCCAGTGCCCGTAGCGATCCGATGTCGTCCAGGATATAGAAGCCCCGTCCGTAGGTGCCGATCACCAGATCGTCGAAGCGCTCTTGGACCACCAGCCAGTAGACCGGAGCGGGTGGCATGTTGAGGCGCAGCTTCGTCCAATTGTCTCCGTCATCCAATGTCATCCACACCGAGTTGTCGGTGCCGGCGAAGAGCATTCCAGGCCGCTTCGGGTCCTCGCGCACTACATGCACGAACGAGTGGGGAGACGACGGGATGCCATCGCTGATCTTCTCCCAGTTCTCTCCGTAGTCGTCGGTCTTGTAGATCCAAGGATCGAAGTCACCCATTTGGTGCAGGTCGACCGAGATGTACGCTGTGCCCGCGTCGAAACGGGACGGCTCCACATTGGCGATCGTGCCCCACGCAGGGACACCTTCGATGTTCTCCTTCAGGTTGGTCCAGGTCGCTCCGGCGTCGCGCGTGAGTTGCACTTGTCCGTCATTCGTGCCGACCCAGATCGTTCCTTGCTCGAGCGGAGATTCTGCGATCGCGAAGACCAGAGAACCGTCGTAGGTCATGAGATTGTCGATGGCTACGCCGCCGGACGACTGCTGATGGTCTTTTAGGTTCAGCGTGAGATCCGGACTGATTGCGTCCCACGAGTGGCCGCCGTTTTCGGTGCGGTGCACGAACTGCGAGCCGACGTAAACGACGTCAGAGTTGTGCGGTGAGATGTGGATGGGGAAGTTCCAGTGCCAGCGGACCGCTAGGTCCGCTGGCGCCCATCCGTAGCCCGCCTCGGGCCACACCCGGACGTTCCGGACCTGTTTGTTGCGATGGTCGTAGATCTCGAGTCCACCATCGTAGCAGCCGGACCAGATGATGTTCGAGTCGTCAGGCAGGGGCTGGGCGAAGCCCGACTCGCAGCCGCCGACGTCCTGCCAGAGTCCGAGGGGGATCGAACCGGTCCTAGAATTCGAAGGGCCGCGGTACGAGTACCCGTCCTGTCGGTTGCCATAGACGTTGTAGGGCACTTCGTCGTCGACGGCGACGTGGTACATCTGGGCGAAGGGCAGGCGGTGCCGGCGAAAGGACTGCCCGTTGTGCGAAACGTTGGTGTTCCCGACGTCGTCCCCGACAATGATGTAATCGGGATTTGTGGGATCGATCCAGATGTCGTGTGTGTCTCCGCCACCGTTCGGTCCGCCCTGGACGAGCGTCCGCCCACCATCGACGGACATCGAGAAACGGACGCTGATGAAGTAGATCTTGTCCGCGTTCTCCGGGTCTACTCCGATGCGCGTGTAGTACGGCGCGCGCTCATTCATGGTGTGGTTCGTGGAGACGTGCTGCCACGTGCGGCCGTAGTTGTTCGACCGGTACAAGCGGGGTGCGTCTTCTTCCGTCAACACGTACACTCGGCCGGGATCACTCGGCGCGACTTCGACCGCGATTTTGCCGAGCGTCTGTTCGTTGCTGTCTGGAAGTCCACGGCCCACCGAGGAGACCTTCTCCCAAGTGTCGCCACCGTCTTCAGTGCGCCACACGCCGGAGTCGGGGCCACCGGAGTTCAGGCCCCACGTGTTGATGTGTACGTCCCAGATTGAGGCGTACAGGAATCGGGGATTGTTGGAGTCGAGCGCGAGGTCGATGCACCCAGACTCCTCGCTCACATGGAGCACCAGTTCCCAGTTGTCACCGCCGTCTTCGGTGCGGTAGACGCCACGAGTCGCTTGAGGCCCATATGTATGACCCAGCGCACATGCGTAAACGATGTCCGGGTTCGTTGGGTGCACCCGAATGCGTCCGATCCTGCCTGTCTCTTCTAGTCCGACGTTCGCCCACGACGCTCCCGCATCGGTCGACTTATAGATCCCGTCTCCCATCGCGTGAGCAGGGCGGATGAGAAACGTCTCTCCCGTTCCGGCCCAGACTTGGTTGTGGTCAGAGGGAGCCATTGCGAGGGCCGACACCGACGACACTTCTTGGTCATCGAAGATGGGGAACCAGCGAACCCCACCGTCCTCGGTCTTGAAGAGCCCACCGGAAGCGCCTCCCGAGTACATGACGAGCGGGTTTCCCGGTTCTCCCAGGACGGAGATCACACGGTTGCCGTCGGGGCCGATGTGGCGGTACGAGAGCCCGGAAAGTTGCGACGGGTCGACGTGCTGGGCCGATGCCAGGGCGGGTGCCACAGCGGGCGCGACGGCGGCGACGAAAAATCCCAGTGTCACGGCCCACGATGATGGGACGATCAGGCGGTGAAACGACAAGTGCGCACTCCTTGATGCAGACGTGATTTGAGCCCGGACAGAGTGACGCGAGAGGCGGTGCGGCGCCATGGCGATGGAACCTCCTTCGCCTATTATGGTCGAACAATGGGGAATTTCTCTTCACATCCGGTGCCATGATCCGTCCGAACCTCGTCGCCAGTGCCAGCGCAGTCGTCGCTCTCAGTCTGGTCGCAGTGGGCAATGCTGAAGCCCAGTCCTCACGCGCCTGGATTTCCGGTGACCACCATATCCACAGCCGATGGAGTGTGGGCTGGGACACGGAGACGGACCCGCCCACGGCCATCAAGGGTGGAGACGCGATTTACCCGATCGCGATGAACGCTACGATGGCCCGGTACTACGGCCTGAGCTGGATGGTCGGCACTGATCATGGTGGCCCCAACCACTCGAAGGTGAACCGCGAACAGGCGTACCCGGAGCTACTTCTTTCCCGCAAAGCCGTACCCGAGGTTGTGCAATTCTACGCGATGGAGTTCGACACGCCCGGCGCGGATCACAGCAGCATGATCATGCCGCACACGCACGACGAAGCTGAGAAGCTCGAGGAACTCGAGAGCAGTTTTGCGGCGAGGGATGCCTGGCCGAGAGATCCGACCCGAAATACCGAGCCCAAGATGATCGAGGCGCTCGAGCATATGCGGGATATGGACGAACCTCCTGTTGTGATCGCCCACCATCCGTCGCGGTCGGCGGACAGCATCGGGGTATACGGGCTGGACGCTCCGGCGGAGTTCCGTAAGTGGAACAACACCGCCCCGAACGTCGCGATTGGCATGGAGGGCGCCCCGGGCCACCAGGCGGTCGTGTTCCGGGCAACGGGTGACTCGGTCACACCCGGACCGCGTGGAGCGTACGGGCGGCAGCCCACCATGGGCGGATTCGATCAGATGACCGCGCGCCTCGGCGGTTTCTGGGACTCGATGCTGGGGGAAGGGCGCCACTGGTGGATTACGGCGAACTCGGACTCTCACGTGAATTGGCGTGAGGGCGGGGCGGACTTCTGGCCAGGCGAGTACTCGAAGACCTATGTCTACGCGGACAGAGCGCACGACGACATTCTGGACGGTATTCGCGGCGGCCGGGTCTTCGTGACCTTGGGTGATCTGGTTTCGGAGTTGTGGGTTACGGCCGAAGCAGGTGGAGCTGAAGCGGGAATTGGAGGTGAACTCGAGGTGTCCTCCGGGTCAGACGTACAGATTTCAGTCCGTGTTCTCGATCCCGCCGGTGAGAACTCGCATGGCGATTCGCCTGAGGTTCGTCGCGTGGACGTCATCATCGGCGAGGTACACGGCCACCTGGACGATCCCACGGTCGACACGAATCCGACGACGGCGATCCTTCAGCGGTTCACGAGGTCCGAGTGGAGCCGTGACGGCGACTACATCGTCGTGAACGTGACGATTCCGAACGTCGGTCAGGACATGTATGTCCGTGTCCGTGGCACGAACGGCGACGAGCTCGAACCGGAGAACGACCCGCCGACTGAAGATCCGTGGGATGATCTCTGGTTCTACTCGAACCCGATCTTTTTGACGGTCCGGTAGGCCTTCCCTGGATGGGATGAGAAACCAGGCCGAGGACTCGGCTAGAGAATGAGGGCGACCTCCGCCACGAGCCCCGGCCCGAAAGCGACCGCCACACATGGCGGTTGAGCTTCCGTCGCGCGGAGGCGCTCTAGGATGAAGAGGAGCGTCGCTGAGGACATGTTGCCGTACTCGGAGAGGATGTCGCGAGACACGTCCAACTCGGCCCGGTCGAGGCCCACGGACGCACCGAACGCGGTGAGCACGCGCGGCCCCCCCGGGTGTACGGCCCAGGATCGGATGTCCTCCATTCCGAGGTCGTGCCCGGCCAACCACTCCGTCAGCCATTTGCCGACGTGCGACTCGATCAGACTGGGGACCCCAGCAGACAGCGTCATCCGGAAGCCGTGGTCGCCCACCTTCCAGGTCATGGCGTCCGAGGAATTCGGGAGGAGCAAGGTCCCCTGGGCCGCCACCCGCCATGGTTCGTCGTCGTGATGCGGTGCGCCTGAGCCAACCAGAGCCGCGGCGCCGTCCGCGAACAACGCGTTGGTCACGATGGCGTCCGGATCCCATCGGTACGACATGTGCAACGAGCACAACTCCACAGCACCCACCAAGACCCGCGCGCTTGGGTCCGATTCGGCGAATGACCGTGCCACGCGGAGTCCGTTCAGGACTCCGTGGCAGCCCATGAAGCCTACGTGCGTCCGCTCGATGGAGCGGGAGAGGCCCAACGTCTGGATCAGAGAGGCGTCTAGCCCCGGTGAGTAGACGCCGGTGCATGACACGGTGATCAGGTGAGTGACGTCGCCGGGTCGAAGGTCGGATTGGTCCAGTGCATCTTCTGCGGCCCGGTGCAGCAGGTCCGGGGCCGCGGCTTCAAAGACCTCCATCCGGCGAGCCGTGGACGGGCCTTCGTCCGATGAAGTCTCGGCGGGTCGGTAAAACGACTGGCGAGGCTCTCCGGAGGCGAGCAACACCGAGTGCCTAGTCTGGATGCCCGAACGCTTATAAAGCGCCCGCACCGTTGTTTCTCTGCCTCCACCGCGATGCAGTAGTCCGACCATCATTTCCGCAGCGTTCGCTTGGGTAATCGACTGCTCCGGAACGGCCAGGCCAATGCCCTCTATGCGGAGACTCATGCGGAGGTGCGGAGACGAAGTGGGGATGCGGCCGCGCGCCGCACGAATGGGCCGGCAGCGGTCGGAAAGCGCCGAAGGAGTCTCACTCCAGTCTTGGACAGAAGAGGTCGGCGGAGCGCCCAGGAGACCCCTCGGCAGAAGCGAGTCGAGGCGCCGACCGTGTGGTCGTACTCCTTCTCCCACCGGGACACCAACTGGTCGTCCCAGCTTCTGATTCCCTCTGCGGCGATGGGGCTGAGCACTCGTGCTCCCGCGAGCGCCCACGCGATGCCTTGACCGCTGAATGGCTCCACATACCCCGCCGCGTCTCCCACCGCTAAGAAGCGTTCTCCTCCTTTGGTGCCCTTGCGCGTCAGTTGTGGCGTCCCTTTCCAACCGGCGTCCGGCGTATCCGGCAGCGCGACGAAGCCAGCTTCCTTCAGGATATTCCGGACCAGTTCCGTCGGATGAACAGCCTTGCCGATCGTGGGCGCCAAGGCGGCCGCGACGTCGAGCGAGCCGTCTTCGAGCCTCACCAGACCGACGTACCCACGGTCCCCGATCGCCATATGGACGATGCCTCTCGGGTATGCGGCGTCAAGGAGCGGGGAGAGCCCTGAGCCAGGGCGATAGACGGCCCCATATCCGATGCGCGAGTCTGGCGCCACGATGCTATTGGGTCCGGCATCGCCCAGTCCCGCCTGGAAGGCAGAACCGACGCCGGTCGCGTCCACAACTACACGGGCCGACAGCATGATTTTTGCGCCCCCGGACTTGATCTCCACACCACGGTGGCTGGAGCCCGCCCGGCCAAGTCGAGCGCGCACGCCCGCGCGGAAGACCGCACCAGCATCCACGGCTGCATCGACCAGCGCTTGGTCTAGAACAGACCTCGAGACCACTAGTGACTGCTGGAGAGAGACGTGGGCGACCTGGGACCAACCTCCGAGCCGGAGGGAGGTGAGCTTCGTGGCACCGGCGCGCATGAGAACGTCCCCCAAACCCGCTTCTTCGAGGACTGTCTGTGCTCCGGAACTCACACAGCAGCCGCAGACCTTCCAGCGCGGAAAAATCTGACGGTCGAGCAGGAGGACCTCTGCGCCCATCGTCGCCAGCTCGAAGGCACAAAGCGCGCCGCTCGGCCCTGCTCCCACGACGATGGCATCCCACTGTGTTTGCTCAAGTGTCATCCATCGCGCCGCCACGACATCGAGAAGCGTTGTGGCCAACACCTCTGGATATCGACCCCCCTGAGTCCTGCGGTCTCGGCGATCTCCGCGATTTCAGTCAGCGTGAAGGCGCCCTCGACTGATCTCATTCCGTCGACTCGAGCGACGTCGGAAGTCGAGAACACGTGGAGCGCGACACGTGCGAGCACATGTCCCACCGAGGTGCGGAGTAGGTCCTGGGCGAACACCGCAGGTGCCGCGCGGCTCATGCGAGTGAGTAGGTCGACTAGATCTTCCCGACGCAGATGATGAAAGAAGAGTGAGCAACACAACAAGTCGTAGTCGTCCGGGAGAGGTGAGTCGAGAAGGTCGAGTTCGAAGAATTCGATGGCCGGGCCACGCTGCGTTTTTCGTGCACGAGCGAAGTCGAGAGCCACCCGGCTCCGGTCGCATCCGTGGATCTCCACGGACAAGCCAGCCGATGCTGCCCGCCGCTGTAGGGCGTGAACGATGTCCCCACCGCCACAGGCGAGGTCCAGCACGCGGATGGGCTGGTCCCTCGTCCGACTCAGCCGGAGGACCTCCTTCCAGATGCGCCCAGCCGACCAAGAAAGCGCGTTGATGGTCTCGAGCGCGCGTAGCGCACCGTGATGCCGACGTGGATCGAGAGCCGGGTCATCCATCAGTTCAGACTGCAGACGGCGCTGGCTCAGATCGGGTAGGATCATGGAGAGCCCCTACCGGTGAGGTACTGGAGTCTCACCGGCAGGAGCTTTTCTCTTCATCCAGCTAACGCGACCGCGGGCTGTCGTTCTGCAACGGAATGATGTCCGCACTCCACTGGTCGTCGCCAAGCAGGTGTTTCACGAAGTATTCCGCCCGCAGCCAGAACCAGTAGTTACCCATGTCCCCGTAGCCGTGGCGCATCCCCGGGAAGACGAAGAAATCGAAGCGCTTGTTGGCACGGATCAACGCCTCCGCCATCCGATGTGTACCCGCGTGGTGCACGTTGTTGTCGACGTCACCTGTTGTGAGCAGGAGGTGCCCTTTCAGGTTTGCCGCGAGATCAGAGTTCTTATCGATATCGAACTCGAAGGTCACCTCTCCGTCGTCGTCGATGACTTCCTTCACACCGTGGTGCGTCTCGGACCAATTCCGGTTGTAGACGTCGTTGTTGTGATTCCCCGACGACGAGACCGCGACCTTGAAGAAGTCTGGATAGACGAGCATGGCCGCTGTGGACATGAATCCACCGCCCGAGTGGCCATAGATGCCGACGCGGTTCAGATCGACGAAGTCGTGGCGATCTCCCAGTTGCTCTAGGACCGCTTTCTTGTCGTCCAGCCCGTAATCCCGAAGGTTGCCGTACCCGTAGTTGTGGTACCACTTGGAGCGGCCCGGATGTCCGCCTCGGTTCCCGAGCGTGACCACGATTACGCCGAACTGGGCGAGACCCTGCTCAGCCGTGTTCGTCGACCAGAATTTGGATACGGACTCCGTCTGAGGTCCCGGATACACATATGCGACGATGGGATACTGCTTGTTCGGATCGAAGTCGTACGGCTTGTACATGACCCCGTGAATGTCCGTGACGCCGTCGGCGGCCTCGGCCTGGAACGGCTCTGGGAACTGGTATCCCGCTTCGGTGAGGGCGCTGAAGTCGGCCTCTTCGAGATCGAGAACCTTCTGGCCTGCCGCGCTGTAAAGGGCCGACGCCGGTGTCGTGTTCACCCGCGAGTAACTGTTCACGAAGAAACGACGCGACTCGCCCATGCTGAAGCGGTTGTCGTACTCGCCGGGGTTGAGGAGTGTCACGCCTGATCCGTCGAGGTTCACCCGATACAGGTGCTGGTAGTAAGGGTCCTCACCGTTCTCTCGGCCGTTTCCGCTCACAAAAAGGTGACCGCGAACCTCATCGACGCCGATCAGGCCCTGCACATGCCAGGGGCCCTGCGTCAGTTGGCCGACCAGCGTGCCGTCCGCCCGGTACCGATAGACATGCGCCCAGCCGTCGCGCTCGGACCACCACAACAGGTCTCCATTGGCGAGCTGGATGGGTGTGCGCGTTTCCATGTAGGTATTGAGGCGGTCTTCGATGACCGCCGTCACCGCACCCGTGGCGGTATTCGCGACCATGACGTCGGTGCGCTTCCTGTCCCGAGAGATTCGGGTGAACAAGAGCTCGTCCGAGCTGTCGGAGAGCCACTGTGACTGCCGCGGTGCATCCGAGTCTGGATAGACGAACTGCTGGTCGCTGAGGACCGACATCATCTGATCCTGCCACGGATCGTCATCGACCTGGACCATGGAACGGTTGGCGAGGTCGTAGATGAACAACTCGCTTTGAGTCACCGCTGAGTCGCCGGGCATGTCGTATGTGTAGGTCTCGAGTTCCGGGCGGTCGTTGCCGACCGAGTGCACGACCCACAGCAGACCGACCTCGCGCTGATCCCTGCGAACGATGGCAAACTTCTGCGAGTCCTTGGACCAGGAGATGCCCGCACGCTTCCGGTCGTCCTTGTTCTCGACTTCGGAGACGTTTGTCTCGCCACGGCCCGCCCCGCCACCGTAGTCGTAGTACTTCTCTCCGTCGGTCGTGAGCTGAACCTCTGTAACATCGACCTCTTCTTCGGCCTCCTCTGCCTCGTCACCGGTTTCGCCCCGACGAGCGTCGAGGATCAGCGCGTAGTCGGCGCCGCTCATCATCCAGAGGTTGTACTGCTTGGCGAAGACGACGGTCTCTCCGTCCGGTGAGACGCTGGCCCAGCCCGGGTGACTATTCGGCTCTTCGTAGGCGTCGAGCTCGCGGAGAGTCTGTGTGGAGACCGTGAACTCGAAGTAGTGGACGATCTTGTCCGCGCTCTGTCGACCCGATCGCTCGTCGTCCTGCTCCTCTCCGTCCTGCTCCTCTCCGTCGTCCTCCTCATCCTCGGCCTCTTCGTCCTGAGACGACTCGACCTCGAACTGGAAGACATCGTTGCTTATGAAACGAATCGATCGGATGGGGAGGTGCTGACCGTCCCACGGGTCTAGTGTAATCCGGGTCAGTTCTGCGGCCATGCGGTCGTTGTCGAAGAGCTGTGTCTTCGTGCCACGAACCGGATCAACCAGGTAGTAAAACGTCCCGTCCGAGTTCTCCCACTGATACCAGAACCGCTCGCCGCCTTCGATCCAACTCGGTGCCACCGTCGTGCTGTGCACCATGTCGGTGAATTTGTAGGGCGCGAATCGCGCGGCGAGGTCAAAGTTGGCAGAACCAGAGCCGCCGACCATTTCCATTTCCTGGGCGGTCAACTCGGGCGCGTCGGTCACGAATATCGATGCGGCTATTACAAAGAACGAGAGTAAGAACCGGGGGCGGCGGCTTCGCGCGTCGGACATGGAATCGGACTCGTGCTGAGGTGGAATGTACGCTCAACCAAGAGGCTTGGTTTCGTCGTGGATGGCAATGGGTGGCGTGGTCACGCGCGGCCAGCTGCTCCATCTGGGGACTGTCGCATACCAAGCTCTGC
>Ga0209403_10000884_pt1 | contig 41230 bp, 44 predicted proteins | sample ArcticOcean_MG_C_8_FD_187440 | JGI IMG/M metagenome (GOLD analysis project Ga0209403, IMG submission 187440) | Marine microbial communities from western Arctic Ocean - ArcticOcean_MG_CB11_86 (SPAdes) (version 2) | ecosystem: Environmental > Aquatic > Marine > Oceanic | place: Arctic Ocean...
TACCCACATGGCTGCTCATTTTTGCCAGGTGTCCATCAGCCTTGATATTCAGTGCAACTCGGTAACACCATTTTTGTACCAATTTTGTGCCATTAGCTTACAAAAACAGGCCATATTAGGAGAGATGTGGCAATAATGAAGAGCTATCATCCTACTGATATTATTATCCTTGTTTGTTGCAGTCTTTCCCTGTTTACCTACTCTGAAAGACTTCAAATCTGAATGTTGGGAGTTCGAGTCTCTCCGCCCGCACCAGCTATAGCAACGATTTAAACAAATCGCACTCCTCTAGAATTCCTAAATTGTGCTTTTTTGGCAATTACTTTCACTTAATCCATTCCCTCCAGGCTTCAACCAATATAACTATAGTGGACCCCATAAATGAGACAATGTGTAAAAGTGTGTTTTCAATCAAATGGAGATACCCAATGGACAGAAATAATCACACCTTAACTCATAAGAAAAACTGTCTTTGAATTGGGGTCCTCTTCATCCTTTACCAGTATCTCGGAGTTTTCGAGATGTGCAGTGGCTATTTTTCATCCCAGATTGATTCTAATTCAACTCCCAGTCCATCGGCAAGGCGGTTGACATAGGCATAATAGCCGGTAACCTGCACGATATCGAGGATCCCGGTATCGCTGAAACCAGCATCCCGTAGTGATTGGACATCAGCTTTTACCATGTTCCAGGGCTCTTTAGTAAGCTTAACCGCATAATCCAACATAGAATTGTCCTGTGCGGATAAGTCTGCGTTTTTGTAATCCTTGATGAATTTTTCAACAAACTCACTATCTCGTGTAATTTTACGAAGTCCCGCTCCGTGATGAGCTATTCAGTAATGGCACTGGTTTACGGTGGAGACTACCACCGCTATCATTTCCCGGCGCTTGCGTGAAAGATCCCTGCTGCCCTTCATTGCTGAACTATATAGTTCGTAGTGCCCTTTTAGAGTGGGAGTGTTAATACTGTGGATACGCATGATATTATCTACACCGCCCCAAGGCTCACGCAATTTATCGTACCAACTTTTAAGTTCGTTTTCCGCTTCGTCCTCAGGAATCATTTTAATCCATGCCATGTTTTCTCCTGAACTTTACAGTTTTCATTCATAAATATTTAACCTGCACTACATTAAAATTGACTGTAATCAACCCTGATGCAGCAATGAAGTATGTCTTTGTGGTTGTATTGTAGGCAAATTATGTGGCAATTACGTAGGAAGGAATACCTTAAAAAAGGCCGGCCAGATAATTTTTATGTTCTATAAAGTCAACATCGAAGCAGTAATTCATAGTTTGGAAACGTTCACGGAAACGGGCCACTTCGTCAGCTACATTTCTACCACGCACTGCCTCGGTGAACATTGCGGCAAATTCTCGGAAATCATCCTTCATAGCTTGCTCCAATCACACCACGCTGTGAACCGTAAAAAGTTTTGTGAGTGGAACCAGTGATGATGTCCGCACCTTCAGCGTATGGATTCTGGAAATGCGGGCCGATCAAACCAAGAACATGCGCCATATCGTACATAATGACCGGCTTTGATGTTTTTGTTTCAAGCATTTTACGGATTTCCGCAACCGGTTCTGGATGCAAAATCATGCTTTTACCGAGAATTATCAGTTCCGGATCAAAGCGGTCCAGCAGGTTTGCTGTTTCCTTCAAATCGATACTATACGGATTTTCCGGCAATACCGGAAAATTGAGTACCGAATATTTTTCAGTAACAGGATCTTTGGAAATATAATCCCTTAACGCACCCATCGGCTGTGAGCTGAGGTGCCGCCTTTACCGATGAGGTTGTTCATCACCAGTGGAATTCTACGCGGCTCGCTGAGACTATCTGTGCGGTTAATAAAATCAACAAGAGCACTGAAAATAGTCATATTCGCCATCTGATCGCTAAAGACCCGCGTCTCTACCAAATGGTAGCCCAGAAATTTCTACATTTCCTCAACTAGTCGATCCTCAGTCCAGGCAATGAATTCCGTTCCTTGATAGTAAAATATTTCCTGTTCGAAGGCCGCCAGCAGCTCCTTATGCTCTGCGTAACGACCGCAAGGATCGGTTAGCTGAAGCAGACGCACGAGCGTAGACTGAGTCATTTCTGAAGGAATCAGGTTAATGCAGCGCCGTGGTCGCCATTCGTGATTATCCAGACTTTTTTTCAGTAACAGGCTAACCTGTTCATGAGAAGAAACCGGTGCATGTACGTCACTTTTTTGTTTCCCAATCACCGGGAATTGCCCTGAAGTACGGCGGTGCTTCCGAACGTCCATGCCAGCGGACCAACTGTGCAGCAAGCCTACGTCCTCTGACTTCGACCTCCAGTTCCTGTTCTGCAGGTACTTCCGCATCAATATAAGCCAAAGCGATTGCTCTTCGATCCTGTTCATCTGTGATCCGCATGGTCGCACCTTCACCTTCAAATTTCCAGTAAGGCACCATCGTTCCACTTGTGATAAATCCTACTTTTTTACCTGCTAAAAATATTGAATCACCCTGACGCGTAATACCTTTATCCACCAGAGCAAGAGGTAAAAAACGGCGCGGCAGCACGGTGGAAGGTTTATACTGCCCCATCCGGATTTTGCTAACCTCCTCGAACTGAGCCCGCAAAGCGTCACGCCCCACAAAATCACCTTTGCGTCTGGAAAAACTCACTGCAACTGAAGTGAGTGGAAAAGCAAACGCCGGAATCTCTTTGCCTTCCGGATCTAGCCCAAATTCATGACCATAAAGCGGCATTCTGGCTTCCAGTCGTAATGTATCACGCGCACCCAAGCCCGCCGCGACTACACCCCTGTCCTTGCCTGCTTCCTCAATACGAGACCAGATTTCTTCCATCTTTTCCGCAGGTGCAAACAATTCAAAACCAATCGGCTCGCCTGTATAACCGGTGCTTGCCAGTAAAACTTCTGTGCCTAGAATAGTTATTTTGGAGAGGCTGTTACGGAAAGTTTCAGGCATCGTTCCTTCACGCTTTATCTCAGAAAGAATACGTCCGGAAAGAGGACCCTGAAAGGCAATCATTGCAACTTCAAGCGTTTCATCATACAGGCCCACATCAAAATTTCCCGCCAGTTCCTGAAAATGTTTCCAGTCCTTTTCACGGTTAGAGGCATTGACCACCAGAAAATATTCATCTCCCGGATGATAGAGGTATGCATCATCAAGCAAACCGCCGTTTTCGTTGGGAATCAAAGTGTACTGAGCCTGCCATGTATCAAGCGACTCCACATTATTGGTGAGTACGTGCTGTAAAAAAGGTACTGTATCTTTACCACTTATCCGGAAGCGTCCCATGTGACTTACATCAAACAAGCCACCGAAACGTCTCGTTGAAAGATGCTCCTTGATAATCCCTGTGCCGTACTGTAGAGGCATGTCCCAACCTCCAAAGTCAATGAGCTTCCCATTGTTTGCTTTGTGCCAAGAATGAAGAGAGGTTCGGAAAAGTTCCTCTGGAGAATTATTAATTTCAGTCATGAATATTTGGGATGAATTATTGGGCTTGCAGTAAGTAATTTCAGTGTGTAGATTTTTGACTTAATACAAGCGTAAATAATTGAATAACCATAAGTAAAATGAACTCTAACACACAACAAAAGAGGAGTCAAAAGTTTTTTTCCTGATATTCTTGAGTTGAATAAACTTTGCTGAGAATAAACACGAAAACTCTTTATACTATACGCCGAAGAGTGATAGAGTTAAAAAATTTACTGTGTTTGATTATGGAATTAAATAAGAGGTTCTTATCAGCAATTGGGAATGAGAGCAAAAAAACTTGATTACCCTAGCTATTTTTCCTAGAATCAAAGTATTTTTAAATTCCATTTTTTCAAGAAAATTTTCAGGAGAATCTAATGAGTAACATTATCGGCAACCATGTTGGAGGCTCAAGGGTCAGCCAAACTGGTGGAACACTTCAAGATGTATTTAATCCTTCAACAGGTGAGGTTTCATGTCAGGTACGTTTATCAAGTTCGAAGGAATTGGATGATGTAGTTCAAGTTGCTAGTGAGGCAGCAGTTGCCTGGGCAGCAACACCTCCTGCGAAACGCGCGCAGGTCATGTACCGTTTCAAACGTTTACTTGAAGATAATGCTGACAAAATCGCCAGTTCAATCAGCAGCGAACATGGAAAAACACACGATGACGCATTAGGCGAAGTGGCCCGTGGACTGGAGTCAGTTGAGTTTTCCTGCGGAATTCCACATTTGCTAAAAGGAACTTTCAGTGAACAGGTTTCAACTTCAATTGATGTTTATTCAATACCACAGCCTTTAGGTGTTGTGGCGGGAATTACACCTTTTAACTTTCCTGCTATGGTGCCCATGTGGATGTTTCCTAACGCACTTGCGTGTGGAAATGCTTTCATTTTGAAACCGTCTGAACGTGACCCAAGTGTAACACTAATTTTAGCGGATCTACTCAAAGAAGCAGGTTTGCCAGACGGTGTTTTCAACGTGGTTCAGGGAGACAAAGTTGTGGTCGATGCCATTCTTGATAATCCGGAAATTAAAGCAGTCAGTTTTGTCGGTTCAACTCCTGTAGCGGAATATATCTATTCCCGCGGAGCAGGGAACGGTAAACGTGTTCAAGCTTTAGGCGGTGCAAAAAACCACATGATTATTATGCCTGACGCAGACATGGACCAGGTCGTTGACGCTCTGATGGGTGCAGGATACGGTTCCGCAGGTGAACGCTGTATGGCAATTTCTGTCCCTGTGCCTGTTGGAGAAAAAGTCGCTGATGAATTGATGAACCGAATGGTGCCACTTGTTGAAAAATTAACGGTCGGACCTCCAAGCGATGCTAATGTTGCAATGGGTCCTGTTATTACAAAACAAAGTTTGCAGAGAATTACTTCCCTCATCCAGAGCGGTATTGATCAAGGTGCGAAACTACTTGTGGACGGACGAGGTTTGAAAGTTGCCGGACACGAAAATGGATTTTTTATCGGAGGTTCACTTTTTGATCAGGTGACTCCTGAGATGGATATTTACAAAGAAGAAATTTTTGGACCGGTTCTTTCCACTGTGCGTGTTGCTGATTATGAAGCTGCGCTTAAGCTGATACACAATAATCAATATGCAAACGGTGTAGCAATTTTCACCAGAGACGGCGACGCTGCAAGAGATTTTGTTAACCGTATTGAAGTCGGGATGGTCGGCGTAAACGTACCAATTCCAGTGCCTGTCGGTTACCACAGTTTTGGAGGCTGGAAAAAATCCCTTTTCGGAAGTAACCATATTTACGGTCCTGACTCAGTTAACTTTTACACACGACTCAAAGCGGTTACTTCACGCTGGCCCACTGGGATAAAAGCTGGTGCACAGTTTAATTTTCCTACTATGTCTTAAAAAAACTGTAGGCTGTTAAACCTGCTGTACCTTAAAGACGTTCCATGACAACTTCCTGCTTCCAATAACGGATGAGGATAATTCCTGAGTGAGTAAAATGGTATTCATTAGCTTAACTGATTTAACTCCGATTATTCCTGAAATAATAGTGCTGCTGACTGCAGGCACTGTTTTGCTGGTTGATCTTTTTGCTGCTAACAAAAACAGATCCTTGACCTTGGCAGTAACCACGATCATCGGTTTGCTTTTAGCAATGTACGCCGAAACACAGTTACACGGGAAAGGAATCACGGGATTTTACGGAACGGTTGTCGCAGATGATTTTTCGATACTCTTTGAATTTATCTACATGAGTGTCGCAATCATGACAGTTTTTGTTTCACGGCATTATATTGCGGAAAATGAAATGAATTTTGGAGAGTATTACGTACTCCTCCTGACAGCTGTTTCCGGAATGATGTTTATGACTTCCGCACTTGATTTGCTGGTAATTTTCATTGGTCTCGAGGTTATGTCAATTTCCAGCTACATCTTGGTAGGCATGAAACGCAAGGTTGCTGAGGCCAATGAAGCCGCACTTAAATATTTGCTGCTGGGTGCCTTTTCCACAGGTTTTTTACTTTACGGGATTTCTCTTCTTTATGGTGCAACCGGAAGTACTTTATTACCGACTGTCATTGCTGAAATTCAACAGAACGCTTCCGGAAATCCGCTTGTCATTGTCGGATTGGCACTTGTAGTTGTGGCAATGTGTTTCAAAATCGCGATTGTACCGTTTCATATGTGGACACCGGATGTTTATACAGGTGCGCCTACTCCGGTTACAGGCTTCCTTTCCGGAGCAGCGAAAGCCGCAGGTTTTGCGGTATTCATTCGGGTTTTAATGACCGGAATTCCTCTTGATGGCGCAAACTGGGAAAACCTCTTGTGGATCCTCGCAGTACTGACCATGACCGTAGGGAACGTCATGGCTTTGCGGCAGAACGAAGTCAAACGAATGCTGGCTTTTTCCTCGATTGCACATGCGGGTTATGTGTTGGTAGCAGTTGTAGTGGGAAGCACCTCTGCCATCAGCGGTGTAATATTTTATTCCTGCGCGTATGCATTGATGGGAACAGGTGCTTTTGGAATTTTAACCATCCGGGACGCAGGACGTGTACCCAGAACTTTTGATGATTTAGCTGGTTACGGAAAACGGAATCCGACGCTTGCAATACTGATGAGCTTATTTATTTTTTCTCTGGTTGGACTGCCGCTGACTGGAGGATTCATTGGGAAATTACAAATCTTCAGTGCCGCCCTGCAGGAAGGCTGGATCTGGTTGACTGTTATTGCAATACTCAACAGCGCCCTGTCAGTTTATTACTATTTGCGGGTTGTAATGTTCATGTATATGCGTGAAGGTGCTCTTCCGGAAGGCACCGTTGATTCAGGAAATACCTCCGGATTTGCCATGACAGGTCTGCTCGGAACGGCGCTGGCAGTACTCTACCTTGGCGTCTTTCCTGACCGTATTTTGGAGCTGGCATCGTTGTCCATTCTGGCACTGCTCTAGTATTATTAAGTTAAATTTACAGTTAATTATCATGGAAATAGAAAATAAATTATTTTTAGGTGACTGTGAGGAAGAGTTAAAACTAATTCAAGAAAACTCTGTTGGGCGATTGGGCAAAACTCGTTTGAATAATTTAAGTGAAACTGATAAAAGGCGAGATGAATCGGCTGTAGGCAGTGGTTTTGGTGAAAAAATTTCAAATTGGCTAGTTCGTGATAAGGCATTTCCTGCTAATGTTTTACATTTGGGCACAGAGTGTTCTTGATATCGATATTATAGAACCACTTGGGTACAAAGAAAAACAATGGAAGGATGAATTTATCCGTTTATATTTACAAAAGATCAATAAATTTACCCTCGAATTTGGGAAAGAGTATTGCAATATTGACGGTTCAATTGATTGGGGTAAATTGGTAATTTTTAATTCAGCATCTCAAAAATGATCAGTCACTAACAGTTGAAAGACAAAGTATTAGTACATAATCAATCGACTAGTTGTATATAACTTAAAGCCTTTACGTCAGTACTTGAAAAGAATGAGACTCGCAAATATCTGAATTTGGTAATTACTTGAATAAAGCAAATATTTATTCTTACACTAGCTGATTGGAGGAAGGTGAAAAATAATGTCCACACTTTTTGCATGAAAAACATGGTGTGTAAATTACGCAGCGGATTCAGTTTGCTGGAGGTAATGATCGTGGTTGTGATTATCGGCATTTTGGCCACACTTGCTTATCCAAGTTTGGAAGCATATTTGTTGCGTTCAAAACAAACTGAGGCTAAAGTAAGTCTCAGCGCAATTTTCACTGCCCAAAAGATCTATTTCGCTACCAATCAAACATACGCAGATACACTCAGCAAACTGGATGTGCAAATGGAATCTGGAGGGAGCGCACGCTATGACATCACCGTCACCGGAAACAGCACTACCTTCACCGCAACTGCAAAAGGCAACCTCGATGACGATGCCGTGCTGGACACTTGGACAATTGACCAAAGTAAAAACCTGCAAAACACTGTCAACGATATCACCTCAGAATAAAATGAGGTGCTTGCTTACATTTCCAAAAGCGTATTTTTTTCGGCTCCCAATTTTTAGCTCTCTGTTGCTAGTATTTCTGCTTTTTTCCGGATGTACAGTTAATCAAATTTATTATCAAACTCCTCCCTCTGCAAAAGCACTTACTGACATAAATTATATTTACGTTGATCAATTTAAGGGTGAGCAGTCAGTCTTGTTCAACAAATTATTAACTCATGAAATTAATCAGCAGCCAGTACTGAAATCTTTAGCGGTATTTCCTGAAAAAGAAAATACTAAAGCGGCGGTACTTTCCGTGGAAGTCCTACGCTATGCTGTTCATGATACAGAAGAAATCATCCAGCAGACACACATAACTTTGGTTGAACACAAGGTACTGCAGGACAATACCGCAGGGCTAAATACCTTTAAGCGTGTTTTTGAATTTGTCGAAAAACCTTATCAGGAACGCTTGATTAATCGCGCTCTGGATTTGGAAATATCATTTAAAATCATCAATATTAGTGGTGATAAAACTCTCTACTTAAATCTTGAAAATGCCAGCCTGAAGCAAAGTTACAGAGGTGAAGAAAACATTCTGCTCATTCCGGATGCCTTAGACGAAATGGCACGTCTTGCTCAACTGCTGCTGCAAAAGTTTTTATACCGCATCAATCCTGAACCGCCAGAACGTGTTGTTACTTTGGAAAAAGGCACAAATCCAGTTCCATGGACATTTGACATGCTGGATTTCGGTCACCCAAGAATTATCCGTTCAAATCACTTTGCCAGCGGTAATAGATACGACCTTGCGCTAAAAGGCTGGAATTATGTGCTTTTTGAACCGCGTAGCTATCCTGAATCAGAGCTCTTTTATTTCTCCGATGAAGTTTTTTCACGACTCAAAAAAGCAGGTTTGCCTCACACGACTTTACAGCCTTTACTGGAAGTTTACGAAAAATCGTTTGATCAGGATGAAATAAATATTATCCTTTTGGGTCTGATTCCAAATCAGGATTTTAAACGCTTTGCGCAAATTATAAAATCACATGCACGCGTATCCCAAAACATCGACCGTTTGAATTTGGCTGCATCGCACTACAACCTAGGAGTGGTCTATCAGTTACGCAGTGAACTGGGGTTAGCGGGATATCACTTTGCTCAAGCGAATGCATTCAATCCTCTTGAAAAATATTCTCAGGCATGGACTGATCTGCAGCATCTAAAAGGAGATTACAATCCACTGGATGAATTGATGTACCACTCAGTTGAATCAGCCGGAAAACTCAACCCGCCTGAAGGTGCTTTGCTGCAACCAAAAAACTGAAAACATCCGTAATCTTGTTTTAATACTGAAGACGATTCAGTTTCCCAGTTTAATCTTGGCGTATATTTTTTTGAAACTTTTGTTCTCTTATCTTTCAGTTCATATTTTTATGAAATTGAGCTTAATCCTGCTGATTCCGGCCTTCCTCTTTTGTCTGCCTTTACAGGCGGAAGAAGTGATCATCAATTCTTCTGCCAAAATATATAACGCTGACATAAATCACGCAAAGGAACAGGCATTAAAAAATGTTCTGCATGAAGCTCTTAAAAAAACTGTGGAAAATATGCTGGATGTTAAAACAATTAACCACAATTACGAAGTTATTAAAAACCAAATCTATAGATTTAATAGTAAATATATCATCGCTTATGAAGTCCTCAGTGAGAAACAGAATTTTAAAAATAATTTGTATGAAGTATTAATAAACGCCAATGTTGATGATGTAAAGGTTCAACAAAAACTGGAAGTATTACGCATTCTGCAGAAAAAATTGAAAAAGAAACGCCTGTTACTACTTTACCACAATAGCGCTTCTGAAGCTGTTGCTCGTGAAGATACGGTTGTAAAATCAGCACTTGATGCAGTTCAGCAAACATTTGCAGAGCAGAGCTTCTGGACTTTTAGTGAAGAAACGTTGAAACAAGTCTATCGGTCTCTGGAACAGGATAATATAGTCGTACGCCCTGTGGACAGCCTGATTGCGCTCGCGCTGAATTACAATGCGGATGTGCTGGTGATAATGGAAATGAATTCCTGGCCCCGCAACAAACTACAGGGTACATTTTATCGAGTCAGTGCAGTTGTAAATTTCAGTGTTTATGATACTGCTTCCGGACAGCAAATCGCCGAAACAAATGTTGAGGCAACGGAGTTTTCAGTAAAAATGCCCAGTGAACTTAAAAGGGAGATGTTATTGGGAATTGCGGGCAGACACGCAAGTCTGGAAAATGCGCGGCGTACTACAGAACATATCAACCGTTTCTATCAAAATACAGGTGAGATGGGTCAGGGGTTTTCTGTGATATTCAGTGGTTATTCTCCACGCAGGGAAAGTTTTATTATTGACTACCTAGAAAATAATGCAGATTTTAGAAATCTTTCCGAATTGAAAAACACCTTGGGTTATCTTGAGCTTGAATTGTTTGCTTTGATGCGTAAAAGTATTCTACGCAGAAAAATTACCATTGACCTCCTCAAACTGGAAATTGAGGCTGCAAATAAATCCATAGCCGGTAACAACCTGTTTTTTATCAACCCCAATCCTATGGAAGAGGATCCAGAAGAAACGCCTTCCGCGGATAACTCTTCCGGAATTTCCACAGAAGCTGTGATGTAGCTTACACATTCCCAATAATCTCAGTAAAAAACCGGACTTTAAGACCATTATTTTTGGTGAATTTTTGCTCTCTTTTTAAAGTCTCTAGACTGATAATATTTTGGTTTCCTTTTGAATAAACAATTCTCATTTATAAAATAATCTTGAAATATCACACTCAAAAGTTTAAGGTGCTGTTTACAAAGTCAGTAGCCATGTTATCTGCAGGAATTTAATATATTCAGGTCATATTTTCTTTATTCTCTGGACGCTTTTTTGCTGAATCCGTGAAGGCAGTTGATAAAAAATTGCTGTGGTCGCAGCTGCTTAGTTGCCTGAGTCAGCAAGTATTAAGTATGATGAATCCGTAAAAAGTCTAAATGGTACACTTGTATGTCATTCCCGCAAAAGCGGGAATGACAATTATTTACGAATGCATCAAGTATTACTATTGAACATTTATCTCCGGTTATTGTTAAAAAAACAAAATGTGGAATGTGATTTTATCGAAAAAATTTCAATATAAAAAATTATTTGCTTTGTGCGGATTATTGTTAATTACGTCTTTTGCACAGGCAGAGAACATTTACGAGCTGGATTTTTCCTCTGCTACAGGCGATGTAAGAGGTTGGTTTGAAACAATCAACTGGGAATTACGTGAAGATATAGAGGAGATGAATTTACGTTTTGAAGACGGTAAGCTGGTGATTGAACCAACCAGTGATGAGCTTGGTGTGTTGATGCGTGAGTTTGACAAAAAAGACTATTTGCACGGTGTAACAAAAATACGCATTGAATGGGGAGTTGATCAATATCCACTTGGTGCAGACTGGAGCAGTGATGCAGGTAATAAACGCAACACACGTGAAGCGATTTCATTCATGATCTTTTTTGGAGACACCAAACTTGATAGCGGTTTTTTCCTTGCGCCAAATCTGCCTTATTTCATCAGTTTTTTCCTCGGTAAAGAGGAAAAACCTGATCAGGTTTATCTTGGTAACTACTGGCAGAAAGGTGGACGTTATCTCTGCATACCATGCGATGGTAACAGCGAGAAGACTTATATCACGGAAGTTGACCTGTCGGCGAAATTCTTTGAATTGTTTGCTAAACAGCCACTGCCGATCACTGCTCTTGGAATTGAAGTTGATGTTCAGAAAACTGAGGAACTAAACGGTCGTCACTCAAAGGCGTACATTAAACGAGTTGAATTATTCTAAAATAAGCATGACTAATTTTTTCAAAAACACACTTGATCCCATGATTGCATTGACGTTGATTGCAGTCTTGGATATCTTCCTGTTCCTGCTTGTTGGTGCGTGGACAGTAGGCGGCGGTGAAACGATGATCACCGGTCTGGTGGCTCAATTTTTCATGGGAGATGAACTTTCGCGGATTCCTTTTTGGAACCTAGTCTTTGTTCCGGATGCCGGATACTGGAAAATTTATATAAGTCTGGGTATGCTCTTTGGTGCAATTGTAAGCGCGGTTTTGAGTAAAGAGTTCTTCCTGCGTTTCCCGCGAAGATTAGGTGAGTGGGTGATGATCACCATTGGAGGACTACTGATGGGTTTTGGTATCCGTCTCGCGTTTGTCTGCAATGTGAGCACTTTCTTCGGCTTGACTCCGCAAATGAATTTAGGTGGCTATCTTGCGATAAGCGGAATATTGGCAGGAGCCTGGGTAGGCTCATGGATCTATAAAAAAGTATTGGAAGGATAAATAATGTCTGTAATCGGTGAATGTGTAGTTGCTTTTGTTTTTGGATCATTTGTGGGACTGCTTGTTCAACGTTCCCGCTTTTGCAATACTGCGGCACTACGTGACGCAATGTTATTTAAAACTTATAGAAATACCAAACCTCTCCTGATTGCAATGATGATCCTGACTTTTGGATTCACACTATTCCTCACTTTTGGAGAAGGAAAAGCCATGAATTTCGATGTGGGTTTAAATCAGGTGGTTGGCCTCTTCCTCTTTGGAATTGGCATGGTGCTGGCCGGTGCCTGTACCGTTTCAACCTGGGTCAAAGCCGGAGAAGGAAACGTAGGCGCCATGTGGGCGCTGCTTTTTACTTTTATAGGCATGTTCCTTTTTTCATTACTCTGGTCAGAAAATTACTGGCCACCCGCATCTATCAGTATGACAGGAGAACCTAATTTGGAAGCACTCCAATTTGGTTTTATAAACGCGCGTACATTACAGGATAAATTTGGTGTGCCTGCAGTTATATTTGGAATGGTACAGGTATTCTTGCTTGGATTGATTTATCGTGCTATTGTAAAAAAAGAACAGGCTCAACAGTTGGAACATGACAAGTCTGCGGCCGCGCACAAAGTTAAATTGGCAGAGGCAACCTAGTCCTGTTCAAATTATTTTATAAAAAAATTACTCTGCTTGAAAGGACATTATGGGATTGTTTTCTCGGAAACCAAAAAATGAAGATACTCAACAATTGAATTTGCAAGAAGTTACACTGAGTAACGGAAGTTCCTACAGTCTGGCGCAGCAGTTGGATTGTCTTGGCGACTCTTGTCCACGTCCACAGATGATGACGAAAAAAGCCCTCAACAAAGTGCAGACTAACGATGTAGTAGAAATCACTGTAGACAATCCTTCTTCAATGGAAGCAATTCCGCCAATGGGTCATCAATTAGGTGCAACTCATTTGGAAACAGTTACTGAAAAAAACTGTTGGAAGATTTACATGAGAAAAGACTGATTAAGTTATAGCCATGTTATGCAGCAACTATTTTTAACAAGAGTTTTTGTAACGCTCATTTGCGCTTTGAGTATTGCGACCCTGTTTTATGTTTTTATTGTTCCAATGCCCAGCATGCATAAATCACGTGACGGAATTCCGCACTTCACTCCAAATGTGATTGACCCAATTACAGGTGAAACGATCAGCATCAAAAGACTTGTACTGCATTTTAAAGGAGAATAAAATATGACTTTGGATATCGAACTAATTGCGGAACTTGTCATGTTTGTAGTTGCCTTTGGAGCTATGTATATTTTTTTCGTGAAAGATTCCTTTAAATAATTTAGAGAAGGCATATAGCTGATTTTATAAACGAATATCTAAGATAATTCAATGGCTAAATCCAGTATTATTTTTTGTATAGGCAGTGTTCTGTTTTGTTTGGGACTCGCAATCATTACTTTCCCTGCAGCCTCAGTTTCCAGAGAAATACTTGTGGCGGCGGACACTCCAATGGATGCAGAAAAAATGCAGGATCTCGATTTAGGAGACTTTGGTAAAACTTCTGTACGGGAAATGCTGGACTATTATTTGGAAAATCCACCTGCAAAAACTACTGTTGAATCTGAGCTTAAAGAAACCCGTTTTCAGGGTTGCTGATGTATGCGAAAAGCGGTTTTTGTATTATGTCTTTTGTTCACAGTTTTCTCTTCAGTGGACAAAGCAATCACAGCTCCTGCTTTTAGTTACGCATCAAAGATAGAGGCAGATCTACCCCGTGGAGCAGTTATTGTTGATGTACGTCCGCAGGAGCTTTGCTTTAAAGGAAGTTTATCCGGAGCACGATGTTTGCTTGCCGCTGATTTTTTCGGACCCCACGGTCGATTAGTAAATTTTCCTGATCTTTCATGGTTACTCGGAACTGCCGGACTTTCCGGAAGCGAACATGTATACGTTGTCGGAACATCTCCGCTGAAACGTGATTTTGTCGCTGGAATGCTTTATCTGTCCGGCCAGCAAAAAGTTACGATCCTCCGAGGTTCATTTGCGGAACTGGAAGCTAAATCAGCGGATTTAACTGCAGGACAAAAACGGGCTAATATCCGTTCTGCAGTGCACAGGACACCTTTCCGCGCGGATCAGATTATTTTGCGGGATGAACTGGCAGCTTTGCTCAACAGCAATAAATTGCCGGACCTGCTGGATGGCAGAAGCGAAAAAGAATATTGGGGAGAAAATATCCGGACTTTCCGTGGAGGACACTTGCCCGGAGCACAGCTTCTTCCAGCTGCAGAATTAAGAGCATTGTTAATAAAAGGTACACTGCATATTCCTGACTTTTCGGCACCAATTGTTTATGCGCACAATACATTGGAAAGCGTTGCATATTTTAGCTTGCTTCGAGCAGGATTCGGAATTGAAGCCCGTGTTTTTTTAGCAGGCTGGGCTGACTGGGCCATGGATCCATCATTGTCAGTTGACAGTTTGAGCTATGCTGACACACAAGCTTTAAATAAAAGTTCTAATCAGGAAATGCAGACACAAACAGATAATTATTGGTTGATCTCTATCGCAGTTATTCTTGCAGGTCTTGTTTTAATGGCATGGGGAATTTTATCCATAAAAGGAAAACGTACATGACTGAATTACTTTTTCTCGTTGCTTCTGCAAAAACAGCTACTGTACTGGAACCTCTGGCCAGTGCTTGCGGAAGGAACGGAACATCATGGTGTTGTTTCATCACGGGAGAAGGTGTTAAACAACTGAAAAATACTGAGCTACTAAAGCTGCTGCCAAATGCAGAAAGAGTGATAGCATGTGAGCATTCTTGGCATGAGTTCTTTGGTTCATTGGAATGCCCTGTCGAACTTGGAAGTCAGACAACCAACAGTGAAATGATGATTGAAACAAAACGGGTTATCAGCCTTTAAAGGGTAAAAATGACTATTAAAAAAATTAGTGTACTGGGACGCGATAATCATGCTGAGGCTATGCGGGTTGCCGCGGGATTAACCATATATGGACATGAAGTCCGCATAGTCTTTATGAATGAACCTGTGGCTGAAACCGAGGAAAACGCAAAACAGGCAGAATTGCTCGAACTGGCAGATATCATTCCTGAAACAACAGTTGCTGAAATGGCTGAGGATTTAGCATTTTTAGACTCTGCGGCACTGGCTCAGGTTATTGATGAATCAGACCATATCATAAATATCTAATGAATAATACTATCCTTGCGCTACATGCAAATCTATTTCAGGATGCTAATACTGTTGAATCCGCACTTCTAATAATGGCAGACAATCCTAAGGTCAAGCACAAATCCTTATCACCGGAAACGATGAGTGAAAAGGACTGGGACAAAATCCTTGTCGATATTCTCTCTGTAAAAAAAATTATTATACTCTAGAATAAATTGTTTTCATCAGAATATATTAAATTAACCTTGTTCAGTATAAATAATCTACGTAAATTTACGTAAATAGTTAAACATATTTTAATTTTAATATTCATATATAAAGAAACAGGAAGAAAAATTATTAAAAGTGTCCTAACTAATTTCCAGAAAGGCCGATTTTCAATAAAACCCTTCCGGAAAGAAGAGGCAGACCACTTTGGTACTGCTTTGTATCCATGCTGCCTGAAAACTTGTTCTAAAAGATTCAGAGAAATAATCTACTATAATAGCTTTAAGAACTAAATTCTATTTAGAACGAAGAATTATTTTACTTTAAAGAAAAGATTTTTTTTGTTATTTATATTGACTATTTCCAGTATATAGAACATAATTCCAAAATATAATGATTAAGAATAATTTTCAGATGTGTGCTAGAAATTTTAGCACCATTTTATCAACAACCATGAAACGAAAGGTTATCATGAAAAAGTTAATACTAATGTTGGCAGTTTCTTTCCTTGGAATTGCAGGAACAACGCAAGCAGCAAGCCCGTTGGTTGACGTAGCATGGGTCACTGCTAATACAGGCAAAACAGGGATTGTGTTTTTGGATTTTCGCGGAAATGCAGCATATTTACGAGGTCATATCCCTGGAGCAATTCGTTCTAATTATGGAAAAGACGGTTGGCGCGAAAAAGATTCTGATGGTACTATCGGTATGATTCCCTCACCAGACAAGTTAGCGACTCTGATTGGTGGTCTCGGAATTAGTAACGCTGATCATGTTGTGCTACTGCCGGCTGGAAATTCATCTTCAGATATGGGAGTAGGAACGCGTGTTTACTGGACATTTAAGGTGCTGGGTCATGATGAAGTTTCGATCCTCAACGGTGGAATGAATGCCTATAAAAAAGCAAAAGCTAAACTTGAAAAAGGATTGGTGAAGCTTGAGCCAAAAACGTTCTCTACACAGTGGCGTTCCGAAATGGTTGTTACAAAAGCACAGGTAAAGAAAGCTCTTGATGCAGGTGTAACATTGGTGGACAGCAGAACATATGATCAATATGTAGGCCTAAACAAACATCCGAAAGCCAAGCGCAAGGGAACAATTCCTGGTGCGGTGGTATTACCTCAAAACTGGCTTACAGTTGGCGGCAAGGGGACTTTTCGAAGTAATGATGAGTTGAAAGAACTCTACGTTGCTTCCGGAGTACCTACTTCAGGTGAGCAGATTACTTTCTGCAACACAGGACACTGGGCTTCTATAGACTGGTTTGTCGGCAGTGAGTTGGTAGGAAACAAACAAACTCAAATGTACGACGGTTCAATGGTCGAATGGACAGCCGATGCTTCCCTGCCAATGGAGCGAAAAGTTAATTATTAAATTGATTTTGACATTCTGTTCTGCAGTAAACACTAGGTTTGTAAACAAGCTGAAGAAGACCATAGTGATGTTTGCGGAGGCTCTTGTTCTTACGGGTGTGGTACTACTCAGTACTGCATCCGTTTCTCTGGCCTACGGTGAGCATTCACAAAGGCTTGCGGCAAATCTTCTGGTACTGCAGGGTGATTTAAGGCAGTTGCTGAAAACGGATATTTCCGATCTCCAGCGCCAAAGTTTGAGCCTCCGTATCGAGGAAAAGCTGGGTATACTTGAACTGTTGGTCCGCTCTGCAAATCAGCATAATTCTGCAAGTTATACACACAATCCGGAAGAGTTCCGGCAGTTTCTGTTTCTGTTTAACTCAAGTGAACTTACTCCACTTTTGCATGAACTGGAGAGTCTTTCACTAAAATATCCGTTAGTCCTTTCACCTATATTGCAGTCAACTTTTTCACCAGTATTTTTCAAACAAGCCGAGGAGATGCACCTGCGACTCTGCTCCGGATGTCACAGCGGTGCCATGGCAACAAATGCTTTGCCTGCTTTTGACCTTTTCAAACAATCACGTTCAATCTCACGGATGGAGTTTGTTGCGAGAATGTTGACAGGACTACGAGGAGATCAGCTAACCTCTTTGCAGAATCCATTGACTGATACAGAACTTTCTGCACTCATCTCTTTTTACAGAGGATCAGTCGCTGAAGTATCAAAATAAACAAAATATTATGTGATTAATTTACTTTAATAAACTGAGAGGGTAAACATTAAAGCACAATTTTTGTGCCGATGCCCTGATCTGTGAACAGCTCTGCTATGACTGCGTGAGGATCTGTACCATTGATGATTTGAGCAGACTCAACTCCGTTATTAACGCAGTAAAGACCAGCACGAACCTTAGGCGACATGCCGCCGCTAATCACGTTTTGCTCAATCAGCTTTTCTGCTTCAACTGCGGAAAGTTGACCCCTCAATTCTCCATCTTCAAGAACTCCATCCACGTCGGTCATAAATATTATTTTGTATGCACCGAGAGCTACCGCAATACGAGACGCAGTGGTATCAGCGTTTATGTTGTAAGTTGTTCCGTCTTTACCTAAACCAATTGGAGAAACAACTGGCAGGAAACCCTTTTTGAGCAAGACCAACAGCAATTCTGGATTTACACTTTCTATTTCTCCAACATAACCTAAATCAACTCCGCCTTCATGGTGCTTTTTACAAGCTTCAATCAACAATCCGTCTTTACCACTTACTCCAACTGCTTTTCCGCCGAAAGTGTTAAGGTGAGTAATTATTTCTTTGTTAATTGTGCCCGAAAGCACCATTTCCGCGACTTTGAGATTTTCTGAACTGGTCACTCTCAAACCGTCAATAAAAGAAACTTCCTGTCCTAATCGTTCCATTGCCTTTGAAACTTCAGGACCTCCGCCATGCACAATCACAGGCAGCATACCCAGCGACTGAAGCAATACGATATCCTGGGCAAAGCTGTGTTTAAGTTTATCATCAATCATCGCGGCACCGCCATATTTGATGACCACTATTTTATCATTGAAACGCTTAATGTATGAAAGTGCTTCTAAGAGTAAATTCTTATTTTCCTCGGTAAACATCACTATTTAAAGTTACATTAATTTAATGGATTTAAAAAATCATTAAATTTAGATTGTTAGGAAAGCTGCAGTAAATTTGACTGTACGAAACTAGAAAGAGGCACTTTTATGAACGGAAAGGTACAATCAATTTTTGATTGAGACGCAGACGACTTGCGGACTCGAGTTCATTTAAAACAACCAGTTTTTTAACGGTTGTCTGATAGAACCTGGCAATTCTCCAGAGAGTATCACCATTACGTACACGGATAATCCTGTGCCGGACTTTAGGAGCGTTTTTTGAACTTGTTCTTGCCACTATAATTTTTTGAGGTTTTTTACGCCCTTTTGCAGGTGTTTTTACATAAAACCTCATTCCTGTCCGCAACTGTTTCGCATTTGTTAATCCGTTCCAGTTCATCAATTTATTTACAGTAGTTTTATAACGTAAGGCTAAATGTGAAAGTGTCGCATTTCTCGGAACACGAATTATATTTGCGGTGCTGGGCAGTTTAAAATTTGATACTTTACGGTATCCGATTACCAGTCTCTGTCCCGCCCTAAGCGCATTAGGATTGGAAAGTTTGTTCCATTTTATTAACTTTTTAACACTAGTACGATATCGTTTTGCAATTACAGAAAGCGATCCACCTTTTGGAACCCTTATTCGCTGGGCAATCAGTCTTGGACTTGAAGGTGCGGAAGTGATGGCAACTTCTTTAAAAACTCTCCAGGTTGGAACATAAGTTTTCATCCGTCTGTTAACACGTAAAACTGATTTGGAATTCAGTTTGTTCCACCTTGCTAAACGTCCAATCGATGTTTTGTGTTTTTTAGCTAAGTCCCATAAATTATCACCATTACGAACCTTAAAATAGATAGGCGCACCAAACTTTTCCAGTACTCTTGTCACATGCTTTGAGTTACCAAGCAGAGCATTATAAGAGAGACTCCATTTTTTTAACGGCTGCGGATTTTGTTCCAGGGAGGCTATCAAGTTGCTGTGGAAGCGCTTAGGGACATAGAATGAATAACGCTTCTGAGTCATGGGCGGCACACCGAGGAATAATGCCAGATTTTTTTCACGCAACAGACGGAATGACATTTTTGAACGTTGTGCTACCTCTTCCAGCGAAAAAGAAACAGGCAAACTCGCCTTTGTCTCATCCATTGCTTCAATCGGACGAATATGTCCTAAACCGTATTTTGCAGGATTTTTATAGATGACCGCCATCGCCATAATTGCCGGCACGTAACTTCTTGTTTCACGAGGCAAACGCAGTGATGAATAATTGTGCTTCAAGCCTTTTCGCTTTGCTTTTTTAATTGCTCTTTTAACTCGACCTTCACCGGAGTTGTAGGCAGCCATTGCCAGTTCCCAATCTCCAAAAATTCCGTAAAGGTGTTTAAGATATGTAATTGCCGCTTTTGTAGACAACACTGGATCACGGCGTTCGTCAATCCAACGATTTATTTTTAATCCGTAAACCCTGCCTGTTGACGCGATAAACTGCCATAATCCAACAGCACTTTTGTGTGAGCGTGCGGTCACATTGAAATTACTTTCGGCCGGCACCATGAAAAGCAGATCCAGCGGCATTCCTTCTTCAAGGAGCATCTTGGTGATCATAGGAACATATTGCCCAGAACGGCGCATTCCTTTGATTATTTGCTTGCGCTTCTTGGTAGTGAGCCTGCGGATAATTCTTTTGACTTTTGAAGTGTAGCGGAGTGGAATGTCGTACCGCTTACCTTCTACTTTCCAAATTTTGTTGCGGTAAAGAGTATTGGGGAGTTCTGCTTGTTTCGCTATTGCTGGTTGTTTTTTTACAAAAAGGTGTTTTTTTATGGAAGGTTGTTTTTTTGTAAAAAGCTGTTTCTTTACAGCAGTCCGTTTTTTTAAAGTAACATCCAGCTTTATTTGCTGACTGCCGCTGCCGCTCATTTCAAACATCAAGGCCTGATTGCGTAACGGTGGCGGCTCGTATGAAGGTGAAGCTGCTTCCAAGCTTATGACCAGACCAAAACTGAAAAATGCTACAAAGCAGCTGATTACTATTTGGATAATTTTAATTTTCATGTGTGCTTTGTTTTAACAACTGATCCTTGCCTTGATTCATCATTAAGTTTAACTTTTATATTATCAAACGGAACTCGATCTTCTATCAAGCTTAATTCTTTGCCTAAGCTTAGATGAAAGTGCAAAGATCATGCATTAATAAAGAAATTTATGCTGCATCTCTTTGCATCACAAAAATAGTTTGACTATCCTGCTTTCCTTCAAATAAAATAGAGGGGGCATTCCACAAAAGCGAGAATAGCTCAGCTGGTAGAGCGCAACCTTGCCAAGGTTGAGGTCGCGGGTTCGAATCCCGTTTCTCGCTCCATATTTCTTGTGGTTTTTGCGCAAGAGTGATTCTTCAAAAACAGGCAGCAACACCAAAGTTTAAAGGAAGATCAAGCAAATGAATGAAAAAACAAAAGATTTCAAACCATTCGTTTGTATAGAATCAGTAGGTATTTTTCCTTTTGAGGATGTATCTGTACTGTTGATTAATCACGCCAAACGCACCCAGCAGACTGATCATAACGGAAAAACTGTTTCGGATTTAGTGAAGGAAAAAAAGACTTCATCTTGGCAAACTGCAAGAAATAAATTTCCTGGTGATGTACGTAGAATAGATCCTGCAGAACTGTTGACTTTCTGGAATGAGAAAAAATTGGCCGGCCACTTCCAACAAAAAGGTGGAACTTACGTTGAAACCTTGACTCCTTTTTTGAAAATTGAGGATGACGGCACATTTATCATGTCAGCAAATCTGCATAAGATTCTGGTAGATCTGGAAAAAGGTTTCAATGGCAGGATGCTGTTAATTTTTCGTAATGAAGCACTGCACTTGGTAATGGAAGGTACAGCCAAAAACGTTTTTTTAAAATCCGGAAACGTTTCCGCTAACCTGACAACGCGATTCCCGGAGAATGAACCTGTCTGGTCAATTCCGCTGGAAGCAAATTTCTTTAAATTATTGAAAAATAAAAATCCCGCAAAATTGGAATTTCAGGTGATTTCAAATCGTCTTCATGTAAAAAATCTCAGTACAGGTAAAGAACAAACTCTTGACCTGAAACCTGCAATCAGTTCATTTAATTTTGCTTCACGCTGGAATCCTCCGGAAGAAGGTCCGCTGATAGAGACAGTTGTTACCAAAGATGTGATGGTAAAATTACGGGATATCAGTCTTAACAGTTCCTTCAAACGTTTAGGCATAGTTGGAAAATCCGGACAAATCAAAGCCGCGCTTTTCGGTAACTCTCCTGAAGATTTCCTTTTTTTAGGAAATGCGATTGGAACCTGCACCGATGAATTTCAGGTGGTTTCTCATCCAATGCCTATGCTGGAAGATGACTTCATTATCTCAATCTACGAAAATCATGTGCTGCGCTTGAGAAGTCTAACCGAAGATTATGAATGGATGACTTTTTTCGAAAAAGATTTCAGTTTCATTGATATCCCTTCCTACGCTAATAAAACAGCATCTTCACAATCCTTAAAATCACAGGAACACCTTCAGCTTGTTCAAAACAAGTTAAAAGCCTCTACTACAGAGGATCCTGCACCACAAACAAAATCCAGAGATTTAGCAAAATCCGGCAGTTAACACTTTGTGAATCCTACTCTCTACCAGCAAATTCATGAAATTATCCGCTTAATCCCTTCCGGTAAAGTGGCGACTTACGGTCAAATTGCCGAAATTGTCGGCGGCTGTACTGCCCGTATGGTGGGTTATGCTGTGTCTTCAATTCCTTTAGACTCTGAAATTCCCTGGCAGAGAGTGATAAATTATAAGGGCGGGATTAGTCTAAGAAGCAGTGGTTCTGGTGAATTACTTCAGCATAAACTACTGGAAGCGGAAGATGTTAAATTTGATCAGTCGGGTAGAATCGATCTTGAACATTATCGCTGGGAAGGTGAGTAATTCCGGAATTAGTTTTTCTAATCTCGTTCAGGGAACGTTTAAATTTATCCAGAAAATTATTTTCAGGAATGTTAAGCAGATCATGAGGTTTAATGTCCTCAGTGTTTTTCAGGATATCAAAGCAGTAAAAAAAATTACTCAGTTTCGATTAAGCATCAAGCGCTCCGCCAGATAGACAACAGGGTGGAGGATGCGGAGATCAATATTATTACTTCGTATTCCAGCACGTATTTGATAAAGACAGCCTGGGTTAGCGGTGACTATGGTACTCGCTTTAGGGTTTTCGGCCAACGTCTGACGAAGCGACTCGATTTTGCGATTCAGAATCGCTGCAGAAAGTTCAGGTTGAACAAGGTTGTATATTCCTGCTGAACCACAACACCAGTTTGATTCTTTGAGTGCTACCAGTTTGACGCCGGGTAAACTGTTTAAAAGTTTCCGTGGATTTTCGTCAACTTTTTGGGCATGCATCAAATGGCACGGTGCATCATAAAGCACAGTATCTTCATCTTTACTCCACGGCAGATTTGCCAATAATTGCGGATATGCAGAGAGAAATTCGAGAATGTCGGTGACTTTATTTTCAAAGTTTCCCCACTCCTCAGCCGACCTTCCTTCTTTTTGAGTTTGCGCAGATGACTCAGTAAAAAGGTGGTGATATTCCTGGAGTTGCGCACCGCAGCCTGCGGCATTTGTGATGATCGCGTCCAAATGACGATTTTCAAACGCGGCAATGTTTTTCAGCGCAAATTCACGGGCGGTTTTCCTGTCTCCACTGTGAACGTGCAACGCCCCGCAACAGCTTTGATTTCCTGGAACCACAACTTCACAGCCGATATGACGCAGCAAAGTCATGGTAGATTTATGGATTGCTGCTTCTGAAACATCCATTATACACCCCGAAAACATTCCGACTCTTAAATTTTCTTTCAGGAGCAGGGCAGCATCTCCCACTCTTTCTTCCGTTGAAAAAGGGGGTAAAATTTGATCGGCATATTTTCGTTTAAAAGATTCTCCTGTACATTTTGGCAGCAAATGTTGTTGAAAAACAAAGGATTGAGGTAGTAAATTAGCTAAAAAAGTGTCAGTTATAAGTTTAGGAAATCCACTGGCAGCATATATTTTCAAAAACCAACTTGCAGTGATCAGCAGATTAGTGGAGCGAAAAAGCCCTTTCAACAAGAAAAAACGTAAGATCCGTTCTTTTAAACTTTGCTGAGTATTTTCTAAAATGATCCCGCGTGTTTTTTCCAGTAGTTCGCCGTAAGGTACACCGGAAGGACAGGCACTTTCGCAGGCACGGCAGTCCAGACAGCGGTTAAGTGGATCAATCACGTCTGCTTCCAGTTCAAGTTCTCCCTCCCAAAGTCCACGCATTAAATAGAGACGTCCCCGTGGCGAATCTTTTTCATCACCCAATTCCCTGTATGTGGGACAGCTATCCAGACAAAGTCCGCAATGAACGCATTTGAGTATGTTGTCAAAATCAGCTTGCCGGAAAAGTTCTTTAGTCGACAGATCCGTTTTTTGCGAAAAATTAATACTCATGATTCAAGCTCCAAATCGTAATAGCTGGAGGAAAAAACTCTGGCCGGATCCAAATGTCGTTTAAGCCTTTGAGTCAATGAATAACCGCTGGCAACACCGTATTTCCCCAAATCCTGCATTGAACTATCAGCATGAGCACTGACCCAACGCAGTTTGCTGTCAGGATGAACAAGAGCAGATTTTATTTTTTGAAGATGCTCAAGCTGTTCTTTCCTGTCGCAGCTTTCATGCATAAAATGAATGTCCCCTCCGATCGGGTGAATGATCATTTTGAAATTTCCTTTCCGGAATAGTTCAAAAGGGAAGTTGATGATATTTTCTGTTGCAGCAGTCGCGAGCACATGAAAATGCGAGTCTGGCATTTCCCAGGCATCACGTATTACCGATAAAAACCCCTTAAACCTGTTTTCACCGGGCGTGAAATTTTGTCCGGAAAATGATTCACCGTCCGCAAGTGTAGTCAAATTTCCACCAAAAACATCAATGATTTCTCTTTCGATGCGGTTCCGGTTCGGCTCGTTTCCGGAATATCCCAAACCTAAAATCCAGTTTGAAGAAAATGTCGAAACAGCCTGTATCCAGTCCAAAGGAATTCTGCGTTTGTGAAGTTCCTCTACTTGAGGCAACCACGATTCTGAGTTAAAAATTCCAAACATTCCGTGAGCTTCGACAGGTGTTGGCATAACCTTAAAATTGACCGCGGTGATGATTCCCAAACCGCCCTGGCTACCTAACATCATCCGAGTTAGGTCATATCCGGAAACATTTTTTACTACTTTTCCGCCAGCATGAACGATTTCGCCTTTACCGTTTATATATTCGATACCGATAATGCAGTCCCGAAGTCCGCCCATATTCATCCGGTTAGGACCAAAATCATTACAGGCAACTAAAGAGCCTATAGAGGAATCAGAGAACCATGGATTAACGGGCAACAGCATATTACGTTCTGCCAGTATTTCCTGCAGTGATCTGATACTCATACCTGCTTCCACACCAACCACCATGTCCTCAGGATCAAAAAATCGCGTTGAGTTGAGTTTTTTCAGCACAAGGTTATCACTGGAATTTTCCGCTGATTTTCCGGAATCTGAACTTACAAAACGTGATCCGTTTCCGCAAATCCCGAATACCTGCTTTGTCTCAATACGTAGGGAAACCCAATTTTGAATTTCTTCGAGTGAGCCGGATTCAAAAGAACTCATACTGCAATTCCTGATTTTGAGGCAACCATTTTAGGTTTATTCAGTGCAGAAGCCTGCTGAGGCGGAGTCCCGCTTTTTGATTCTGCGCAACGCCCGGGCTGCGGAAAAATTTTTCCGGGATTGAGTAAATTTTCCGGATTGAAAAACGCACGTACATTTTGCATATTATCGAGCGAATTTCCAGAATAGAGTTCGCTCATCCATTCCGCTTTTTCAATACCAATTCCGTGTTCTCCTGAAAGAGTTCCGCCGTGTTTGATACACGATGACAATATTTCTTCGCCTATCGCATGTGCTTTTTCTACTTCCTGCGGATTTTCATAATCGTAGAGAATCAGCGGGTGCAAATTCCCATCTCCTGCATGAAAAACGTTAGCTACAGTCAAACCGTGTTTTTTACCGATTGCGGAAATTTCATCCAGTACTTCAGGAAGTTTACTGCGTGGGATTACTCCGTCCTGCACATAATAACTTGGTGAAATTTGTCCGATTGCGCCAAAAGCTTCTTTGCGAGCACGCCAGATTTTTGCTCGTTCAGCTTCATCACGGGCGCGGTTGACAGTGATTGCTCCAGTCTCTTTGAGTAATCTTTCCACAACCTCTGCTTCTACGTCAAGACCGTCTGACAATCCGTCCAGCTCAACAATCAGCACAGCTTCAGCATCCAGCGGAAAACCCGGCTTGAGTGCTTTTTCAACGGCAGAAATCATTATCCTATCCAGCATTTCCAAGGCTGCAGGAATTATCCCGTGACCAATAATACTTGAAACCGATTCACAAGCGTCACGAACTGATTTATAGATTCCCAGCATCGTTACAGCTTGTTCCGGATTAGGGGTAAGCCGGCAAATTATTTTTGTGATAATGCCAAATGTTCCTTCAGAACCCGTCACTAAACCCAACAAATCCGGCCCAGGTAGTCCGAAATGATTAGCTCCAAGTGTGACTAGTTCTCCGTCGGCTAATACCATTTCTAAACCAAGTACATGATTGACGGTCACGCCGTATTTTAAAGTATGAGGACCACCTGAGTTTTCAGCGACATTTCCGCCGATTGTGCAGGCTTTTTGAGATGAGGGATCAGGAGCATAATGATAACCATCTGCATTGACATGCTCTGTAATACGTAAATTAATCACACCTGGCCCGACAGTGATTGTGCGGTTAATCAAGTCAACTTCATGTACTTCCTTGAAACGTGCCATTTCGATAATGACACTTCCGTCCTGAGGGACTGCTCCGCCGGAAAGACCTGTTCCGGCACCTCGTGCGATAAAACTGATTTTGTGCTGATGGAGTAATTTAACAACAGAGACCAATTCCTGAACTGTTCCTGGGAAGAGCACACCCATCGGTAGAGCCGCGTAAAGAGTCAGTCCATCACAGCGGTAAGTGTAGAGGGTTACCGGATCATCCTTGACCCATTCTATGCCAAGAATCCGGACACATTCGCTCCGGATATTTTTCTCAAATGACATGCTCCTCCATTCAATATTTTTTCAAATTTCGCAGAAATTCTCTTGTGCTGTAAAATTCAGCTAAACAGAATACTGTAGAAAGATAGTGAATTTTATCAGTTACTGCATGATTAAATTAAGAATAACTCAATTCAGTTATTCAATCAAGTGGTAAAATAGTATGACCAATTAGCAAATTTACCAAAAAATAACGAAAACACTTGACCATTAGCCACAGAAAATAGAGGATTCTAGGCAGTCTTAGCTGAACTTAACTGCCTTATTTCTGCAGACTGTCACGACAACTAATACTTCCAGCATAACCATAAGTGATGCCTTCGTAAATAGTTGTCATTCCCGCGAAAGCTGGAATGACATTCAAGTTTTCCATTTAGACTTTTTAAGTGTTCATCATAAATAATCAACCATAAAAAAATGCTCCTGAAAGCAATCCGCTCACAACGTCGTTTTGAACAAGTTGCAGAGCAAATTTCTAAATTAATTAAAAAAGGCAAAATTAAACCTGGCATGCGTCTGCCGCCTGAACGTGAGTTGGCAAAACAGCTTCAAGTCAGTCGTCCGACTGTGCGTGAGGCAATGATAGCACTTGAGATTGCAGGATTGGTTGAAGTGCGTGTTGGCTCCGGAATTTTCGTTGTCGACACTTCAAAACAAAAAAAGAAAATAAGCATCAATATTGTGGAAATTGGACATGGTCCACTGGAACTAATTGAAGCCCGCAAAGAAATTGAGGGTACAAACGCAACCTTGGCAGCACAGCGTATTGATGCTAAAATCCTGAAAAAGATGGAGAAAGCGATTGATAAAATGGTGAAAGAGGATATGAACGGTTCCAAAGGTGACCGTGAATTTCATATGCTACTAGCAAAAGCTACCGGAAACAGGGTTTTGGAAAATATTACGGATTATCTTTGGGAACAGCAGCAGCATTCTCCGATGTGGATAAAATTGATTGATTTGATGAAAGAGAAAAAATTACATAATGTTGTTCTCGACGATCACCGGAACTTGCTTGACTCTCTCCGTCGTAAAGATTCAGAGCAGGCGCAAAAAATAATGCGTAACCATTTGAATCACGCGCGTGACATTTATTTTGAAATAATTGATGATAATGAAGACTGAACATTAAAGCGTATTTGTTCCCTAAACTGAATTTTGTTTAATTTGAGACAAAAACTTAAGACTCAGGCCGTGGTCATGGAGTTAAATTATAAAATGAAATTCACTGATGATTTACGCAAACAGCATAAACGATGAGTTGAACTATCTTCTTAAAGTAAAATGAGTATTTACGGATACATCCGTTTGAACAGTCACCGTCCAACTCCGAAGAATTTAGGACTCAGAGAACAGGGCCGAGTTATTCGAAAGTGGTCCGAGGAGCAGGGTCTTGAGATCCGCAGAATTTTTCGTGATACTGAATCCAGCAGCGCCAGCCTCGAATTACCTAACCTGAAAAAGCTGATTTCGTTAATTGAGAAGGGAAAAGTTAGTGTGCTCGTAGTTGCACGTTTAGATCGGTTTACGCGGACAATTCGGCTGCATCAAGAACTTCTCAAATTATTTGCAGAATATAAAATACGCTTTGTTTCTCTTGAGGAAGGTCTGGATTCAAAGACTAAAAGCGGTAAAAAAGTTTTGGAAGCCATCGCTATAATGGCTCGATGGGACGCAAAATCAATTCCGGACCGTACCCGTGACATGATTGAACGCAAACGTGAACTTGGGGAGCGTGTTGGGCATGCTCCTTTTGGTTACACATATCAAAATAAACGTCTCACTCCTTTAACAAAAGAACTGAATATTGCTGCCATCATCAGAGAAAAACGCGAGTTGGAGAACTTCAGTTATCACAAAATAGCCAAGTTTCTCAATAGTCAGCGCCTTCGTGCCAAACGTGGGGGTCGCTGGTATGCGGAAACTATCAAATGCATTTGTGAAAATCCACTTTACGAACGCTCATCCTCTTCGTGAAGATGTGCCTTTTTGCGATAAGGTGAATGAGGACTGAACTCTTCAATACCTCTACTAATCGCCTGTTTTTCTTCTTCCAGGAATTTAGCAATTGAATTGCGGAATCCCGGATGTTCCAGCCAATGTGCGCTGTAGGTAAGTTCGGGAAGAAATCCGCGCTGAATTTTATGTTCCCCCTGAGCTCCTGCTTCAAATAAGCTGATTCCATTGCGGATAGCATATTCTAGAGGTTGATAGTAACATAACTCAAAATGTAAACTGCGATAGTTTCCGTTACAGCCCCAGTAACGTCCATACAAACGATCTCCTTTTTTAAAGTTGATTGTTCCTGCTACACATTCTCCTTCTGCATAAGCCAGAATCAGCACCATGCGGTTCCGCATTGTAACATAAATGCGCTGAAAAAAGTCTGCAGATAAATAGGATTGCCCCCATTTTTTTTCAGTTGTAGAGAGGTAAAATAGAAACATCTTGTTTATATGTTCAGGTAGTATCGCATCTCCTTCAAGCACTTCCACGTTGATCCTTTGCTTCTCTATTTGACGTCGTTCCCGTAAAATTTCCTTCCGGCGTTTACCTTTTAAAGTTGTCAAGAAATCAGCAAAATCACGATAATTATTGTTTTTCCAATGGAACTGAAAACTGTGGCGGATGAGGAATCCCATAGCAGTAAAGGCTGGCAACTCTTCTGCTGTGATGAATAAAAAATGGAGAGATGTACACTGTCTGTCGCGCATACTGGCTAAGGCTCCTTCCAGCAGTTTCTGCCGCACATTATCCGTATCTGCTTCAGGATACACGAGCAATTTAGCACCTGTTGCCGGAGTGAAAGGAATTGCTGAAACAAGTTTTGGATAGTAATTCTGGCCATGCTGTTCATAAGCTTTCGCCCAGCCCCAGTCAAAAATATATTCACCGTGACCATTGTTTTTTTCGTATAGACAAAGCGCCCCCTGCAGCTTTTGGTTTTCCCACAAAGTCAAATGACACGGTTGCCATCCGGATTCTTCCCCAACACAGGAACTTTCTTCCAGAGCAGCCAAAAAAGCATGCTCCGAAAAAGGAAATTCGGTTCCGGATAATGAATTCCATTGCGTGGGTGAAACGGTTCCTATGTTAGATTCAGAGATGAGATGCACTAATTTTGTCGTAGAGAGGGTGATACTGGAATGTAAATTAAAGCTGGAAAGTCTGGAAAGTTTGCTTTTAATGAAAACCAGACTCTACCGTTACTGGAGGTCGGACGCACGCACATAAACAAGATTGTTCTTACGTACATAACTAACTATTTGTAATGAGGTACGCTTGATGGAAGAAACATCCTCAAAAAATACGACTTGAAAAGGCACTTCCTGAGCTTTAGTTGCGTTCGTCATTAAAGATCCTTTTTGTAGTTCAGTTTTCGCATTTGAATTAAGCGCCATCAAATCACCGGAATGACGCAGAGACTTGATATTCATGGGACTCAAGGTTTCCAATTGTTCATCTGAGAGTACAACTCCTGCAAAAGTAAAGTGGCTGGAAATCATCTGTTTCTCTGAGTTAAACGCAAATGCCTTTAACTGAATTTTTTCTACTTTATCTGACTCAAAAAAAGTATTCCGGATTGAACCTTCAACTACAAACAAAGGAAGCCGGTTATAACCGTTTTCTACTTTTCTTGCATCAAACTCACCGATAAACTCTAACTGATGCACGTTTCCACTTGCCAGTTGGCGAAAAATAGCAAAGTCAAAAATTTTGAGATAACCTCCGATAAAAGCGAGAACAGCAATTCCCAGTACTACAAGCATGGCGAAAATCACAAATTTTTCATGGAAACCGAATTTGTCTTTAGGCGGATCTGTCGTATATTCTGCTTGCGTTTGTTTAGTTTTTGTTGGTTTTGTTTTTGTTTGTTTAGCCTCTGTTTTATTTGCTTCAACTTGATGGGCTGGTATTTTTTTAGTTACGGCTTTTTGGGTTTTCAAGACCTTCAGCACACTGTTACCCCATTCCTCCTGCTCTGCTGTAGGCTTTTTTATAGACGCCGATTCTCTTTGAACATTTAACAGATTGTTTTTATTTGTTTTTTTAGCAGATGCTTTTTTTACACCCAGTTCTTCAAGGATTGAAGTTGCAGTATCCGCAGCAGATTTTTTTTGTTGTTGCTTTTCAGAGAAAGAGGAAGTACTTTCTTTGTGTAGCTGCTCAGAATTACTTCCCCCTGAATTCAGTGAAAATTTCTGCGGCTTTCTCGCTATCATGATTATTCAATATATTTTTGATGAAACCTTCGTAAATAGTCTGCATATCCATTATGGATAACAGGGACTGCATCTTCACATTAGTTTTTGCAATAATCAAGTCTACGCTGGAAAAGGGGACGTAAATTATCAACTGCCAGTGATGACTCCAAGCAGGATAAACTGCGGTTTTTTATATTCTTGGTCATCCAACGGAAAAGCGACCTCGATTTTTAAAGGTACTTGAAATAGTGATGCAGTATCCACAGTCCATTCAATACCCATTCCAGCATTTTTACGAAGTTTCGCTTTTTCATATGAATTACCTTGCGACCATATTTTACCCTGATCATAAAAAACTGTGCCCTGGATTTTAAAAGCGCTTACCAGACCCCACAAAGGTGCAGTAATTAAAGGGAATTTATAATCCAATCTTGAGGCTAACAAATGTTCAGAACTCAAAATTGTATGTTGAGGATAGCCCCGCAAGACATTCGGTCCGCCAAGTTGAAATTTTTTCTGCAGCGGGGTTTCACCGGTAGTAGTCGCGTGAGTTATGTCCAAATGGAACAACTTTCTGTGACCTACTCGCAAAGTTTGACCGAAAGATAGCGCGCCCCTGACATAAGAAAAATCACTCTTTAACGCCAGCGCGGGTTGTTCGTTCCAAATTCCCCAGTTAAGTTCATAGTAATCCTTTGGTCTGAAACTCCCACTATGTTTCAACAGCAAGGTATTAGATTCGCCTGTTTCAGCTACTCCACTTTCAGTTGAATTGCTGCCTGCAGAAAAGAGTGATTCTCGGGAAAAACTTGAGTGAAACTTGTACTGCAGATCACCGGGGCTGTTCGGAGGATTGTAAGTCGCTCTGACTCCCTGTGAACGTACCCCTCCATACTCCTGCACGCTAAATCCTGCTTCCAATCCATACAAACCGAGATTATCCCTGTCCAGATTGAAAACATAAATTCCTCGATCATTTTTTGTGCCGTAACCCGTAATGGCATAGAGTCGGTAGTTATCAAACTTGTAGCGAATGCCTAGACCAAATGAATTCCCATCCAAAGCATTATTACCAAATCCGGGAACCAACAGCACCATCTGTTCACGCTGTTTTTTCCAGTCTAAAGCAAAACGAACCCGGTAAAAATTGAAAGAGTGATTATTCATCCTCGATGTTTCCAGCAACTGTTCATCAGGATCAAGTGAAACTTTTTCCGGAAAACTTTCTGTAACAAACAGGGTCGTTTCCTGACTTTCAAGACCAGGCAGCATCTTGCGAATTTCTCTACCGTCTTTGGTTCTGAGCGCTACCACAACCGGCATTTTAGCAGCACCAATTTTATTAATTATTATTTCAGTTTCATATTTACCGTTTGGCAAAGTCCTGGTAGTTGAATCCTCAAAACTATAATCCATGGTTTGCACTGTCCTAAACCATTGAGAAAAGTACCATTCCAGTGAGCCATCTCCGTCAGCGTTGTATGGACTTTCTGCAGGTAGCAGTGGTGTCCTGAGATGAGGTAGATTAAATTTTTCAAATGCCTGCTGAATTTCTTTTATGCCTATCAGTTTTTGCTGATTATTTTCGAAAAAATGCTGAAGCCCTTGTTGAAATGCTCTATGCCCCAGCAAGTATTCCAGCATGGAAAAAACCATTGCAGATTTATAAGTCAGAGTCTGTAAATATTTCTGGGAATCAGGATTATTTCTGAATGAAGATAAGATGGGATATCTCAATTTTGGCGAGATACTGTTTGCCATACTTTCAAAATAGTGATCGCGATAACGTGGATTCAACCAGTCAAATGCATCAAATATTCCGGCATCCGGCCCAAACTTGTACTGAAAAAAACGTAAGCCCATAAATGCAGGAAGGCCCAAATTCAGCCATTGTTGCGTATCCTCGTTACTCCAGACTGATTCTCCAAACCAAAGCTGCGCCAATCTACGTGTCAAAAATCCAAGAGCTTGCCGGTCCATTAATTCAGCACGTTTATAATTCGGCAGTGGCACCAGAACCAGGTTATTTATCACATCCACTTGTTCGTATTCAGCTTCTACTGCAACTATCCGAATTGATTCCCACGGTGATTTGAGCCCATAACGTGTCTGCATAAATTCCAAAAAAGACGCAGTCCAGTTATGTAAAAGTTCGGCTCTCCTTTCATGGCCTTTAAGATAAAATGATGTAAGTTGAGTTTCTCCTTTTGCACTAAACTGAACAGACTTTTCAGCAGAAACATCAACTCCACTTTTTCCAGCATATTGTTGATGGACTTTGCTAAAAATCAAGGGAAATTTCTTAAGCGGTTTTTTTGTAACAGGGAGAGTTATTTCCTGACGAGCCGACAATTTATAATTGCCGGGAGTCGTGATTAATATGCCCGCCTGAGCTGCCTTCCAGCTGACCTCAAATGTCGCGGGAGATGGATTATTTCCTGAAGTTGCCCAGCCTTTCTCTTTGACAGTTTGATCCGCTTGCCAGCTCAATAATTTTGGATGCCAATTCGCGGTCAGCAGCATACCGTTAACCGTGCCTTCCTGAGCATGTTCAGGAAACTTAGTTGAAAATTCCAGTTGAATTGTTGACTCTCCGGGAAAGCCCTTCGTCTCAGGGAGATCCTTCGGCAGTATAATCCGTAAGAGACCCCGTGATGTTGAATAACCAACTTCCAGCTCACGATTTTCTTCCAGTTTGTAAGTCAACTGACGCTGTGCTGTTGCAGACTGAGGATCGAAGGAATTAACTGAGGTGATCTCCAAATTCCCAGGACTAAAACCTGTAGGCGATTTTGGATCTTCAAGATTATCCTGAAAGCGGTTTAAGGAAAAAACCGGTACAATTTTGTGTTTTCTGATTCCACGTTCATCCGGAACCAGGAAACGGTTTCCCGGCAGGGCAAATAATAATTCATCATCCGGATATGCTTTTCGAGTGAAACGGACTTGCATTTTTCCCACAAGAAGTGTCTTATCGTGGTCATAAGAAACTTCTATTTTGTAGTGAGGAAACTTGGCAGAATTTAGATTACTTGCTTGTAAAAACTGAGGTCTGCAAACTAAAAACAGACCGCAAGCAAACAAAGTTGTAAAAGAAAAAAGAGCAACGAAACTGTTACTGCGTTGCGTTGCGGATTTTGAACCTGTAATTTTTAAACTTAAACCTGAAACCTTAAAATGGCTTCGATCTTCACCAAAATAATTCAAGGTGAAATCCCTTGTGAAAAAATTATCGAAACTGATGCAGAAATTGCATTTTTAGACATCATGCCCAGTGCCGCGGGACATACTCTGGTTATCCCAAAACTTGAAGTTATGCGATTAGAAGATCTACCTGAAACCCAGGCCATCTCACTGATGCGTACCTTGCAGCAAGTGGCGAAAGCAGTCAGTACAGCTTTCGATGGAATTGACTACAATCTAATCCTTAACAACGGTAAAAACGCTGGACAGGAGGTGGAGCATATCCACTTCCACGTGCTTCCACGCGGAGAAGGAAGCCCCGGACCTTTTCGGAAACATATCCAATATGCTGAAGGAGAAATGCAAGAAGTAGGAGCAAGAATAAGAAACTGTCTTTGATGATCACAATTTTTGAAAATATTTACAAGAACTGATTCTGATGAACTTTGCCGCCATTGAAATTGGCAGTAATGCTGTACGTATGATTGTAGGCGAATTAATTGATTCTTGCGAATTGCGTATACTGGAACGCTGGAGTGCTCATTTGCGTTTGGGTGATTCAGTTTTTGAGCACAGAGTGATTCCTGAAAAAACTTTTCAACAACTGGTGCAGACAATTCAGGGTTTGCTACTCAAATCACAAAAATTTTCTCAAGTCAAAGTATCTCTCACTGCAACAAGCGCAATGAGAGATGCTGAAAATCGAGATGAGGTTGTCTCACGACTCAAAATCTTGGTTGGACATCCTCTTAAAATATTTACCGGAGAGGAAGAATCGCAATGTTTACTGGAAGGAGTGAAGTCATTATTGCCTAAAACTCTTTTCAGCGAATTTCCATTAAAACAAACATTTTTAGCGGATTTAGGCGGTGGTAGTTTGGAAATTTCATTACTCGAATCAGCAGACAACAGCAATCACAGCCGGAATAATTTTCTGCATAGTTTTGATATAGGCACGCTCCGGTTGAGAAAAATGAGTTCTGTTTTACAGCAACTGGAATCGATTCTGAAAGAAGAGTTGACTCAGCTAACTCAGCTTTGTTCAAGGAATCCGGGAGCCAGTTCTCACTTGATATTAACAGGTGGCAATGCAAAAACATTTGCTCGCTTGTTTACTAAAGTTTCTATTAAATATGTGTCTGATAAAAGTCGCACAAATCAGCCTGAAAACTGGTTGAGTATGGACTGGGCAGAATTTGAGCGTATTGCACAAATGTTCCAGCAAGAGTTTGCGGAAGAACAGCAAGAGCGATGGGGGCTCAGAGCACAGCAGACTGAAATTTTCAATATCGCCCTTGCCGTCTTTCGTATTATAGGTGGTAAACTTGGAACTGAACGCTTAAGTATTCCGTTTTTTGGTTTGAAGGAATCTTTATTGTTAAGTTTGGTTGCTGCTGATATTGAAAAATCAATGGAAGAAATTACACTTGTTTTGACTTCCGGACCTCCAAATAAATTTAAAATCAGTACATGAAAAAATACAAAGACAAGCGTCAACAAACAGAAGACAGCAAAGAAAGCGAACAACATTGCGGATTTATCGGTTTGATCGGCAGACCGAATGTCGGAAAATCAACGCTGTTGAACCAGCTCGTTGGTCAGAAAGTTTCAATCACTGCACACAAAGCCCAAACGACCAGAAACCGCATTCTTGGGATTCGGACGGACCTGAACACACAGATCGTTTTCATCGACACTCCCGGGATCCACCGTCCGGAAAAACTTCTCAACCGCAAAATCGTAGCATATGCAACAGAAACTTTGCGGGATACTGATTTGAACTTATGGATAGTTGAGCCATTACCAGCATCTTCTTTACAGAAAAAAGAACTCTCATTTTTGCATCGGGAAGATCAGGAAATTCTCAAAATGCTGTCAGGAAAGGAAAAACGAACGGTGCTTGTTTTGAATAAAATTGATACAATACCTCAGGAACAGGCATTAGTCAGCATTGAAAAACTAGCCAAACTGGCTGATTTTGCCGAAATTGTTCCGATCTCGGCCCTGAAGTCTACAAACGTCGAACACTTGGTTGAAACTCTGAAAAAGTATCTACCAGTTCATCCTTTTTATTTTGAAACTCATCAGGTGACAGATGCCTCTGAACGTTTCTTGGCCAGTGAATTTGTAAGGGAAGAACTTTTTTTACGTCTGCAGCAGGAAATCCCATATTCTGTCGCGGTCATCGTTGAACAATTTGAAGATGACCCAAAGTGTATTAAAATTGCCTGTACAATTTGTGTGGAACGTGACTCTCAAAAAGGGATTATCATTGGTAAAAAAGGCGAGATGCTGAAAAAAATTGGTACTGCCGCGCGTAAAAAAATTGAACGTTTGCTTGGTAACAAGGTGCATTTAGCATTGCATGTAAAAGTCTTAAAACAATGGTCAAACAATGCCCATCATTTGCGTTCCCTCGGATTTAATTAGTGTACTGAACAAATTTCATGAAAATCTAAGTAAGAGACTCACTTAAAAAAACAACTAAGTCAGCATTTATGAAGATCCTGAAAAAAATAATTTTAGGCATTGTTCTGCTTATTTTCGAATATTCGATGTTTCAAATTTCGTTGGAATTAGGCCTTGCTTCACTTGTTTTGATCTGTGCGGTGTTGTGCATTTTGATTGTGTTAAAAAAAGTCACAACAGTTGTTGTCCATCCGGAACTGGTACTTTCTTCAGCACCGTTTCGGGATTCCCCTAATTCCGCGAATAATGACATCCTTCCTGTAAATCAAAGATTTTCCGCTGCGGAAAATTTAATTCCGGCTGTGGACCCTAACATATTTGAACAATTCAGAGAGAAATTAAATTTAAGCCCAACTCAGGATTCTCCGGATTCTCCTGACGCTCAATCTCCTCCTGCTGAGAATTCTGTTGTTCCGGAAAACAATGGAAACCCGGATTTGGTAACCGAAGCCTATCAAAAAGCAGGCACATTCAATGGGCCTGATAATTTTTCGGAAGAACTCGATGAAGTTGAACAAGTTAAAGTTACTTTGAGCGCAAATGCAAAAAATCTTCAGGAAAATAATGAAAATGACTCCGAAAATAAACACGAACTTGCCGAAGTAATTGAGCAAGTAGAAGCAGCAAAACCGCAAAATATAAACAGTGATAACCTTGATACTCAGAAAAAGCTCGGTGCAGGTGAAGAAGCACTGGAAATACTTGCACGTAAACATCAGGCATTAAAAGAACTAACAGAAAGTATAGCCGTGGACCCTTTTGTAGACTTAGATGAAGATCTTTTTGCGGATGAGCTGATTCCAATTCCAGGAGGGGAAACATATACTGATACTGAGAGGGAAATATTCAGTGATGAAGATCCGTTTCCACCTTTATCCGCTGAATATCGTCTGGAAGATGAAGAGACTTTCGGTTCTACTTTACAAAGTGCAACTCCTCAGGAAGAAAAAAAAGCTGAAGCTGAAGCATTGTTGAAACTTGCAACAACAGCTTGTGAATCAGGTAGAATGAATGAAGCTAAAGCCGGTCTTGAAAGTTACCTCGAGATACTCAAAGAACTGGGACAGGAAGCAAGCCTCGACGTGCTGCATTTTGCAGAAAAATTAAAAAAACCGCTTGATTCGGTGAGTAATAATGCAGACGTTTCCAAAACCGTCCTGACAAAAACAGAAGCTGAGAAAAACCAGGAATCACTACTCAAAGACTCTCCTGAACAAACTAATTATGCGAACGTCATGGATGGAATTGTGAAAACTCTGGAAGAAAAAGAAGCTTACGAAGAAGCTTTGCCGTTGCTCAAAGATCTGCTCAATTACAATCGTAAGCGAGTTAATATTTCTGCAATGGATCCACTGTACGACCGCATCGAACAAGCTCATTCATCGATGCAGAATGATGAAGAACTGGTTGCCACCTATAAAGAACATCTTGCCATCAAGCAGCAGTTGGGTGACCTTGAAGGTGAGCTACATCTGCTTGATTTAATCAGTTACTATTATGCAAATACCAGTGACCAAAAAGCATCGGAACGGTATCAGGCAGAAAGCAAAAGGATAAAAGCCAGCTTAGATAACGAAGTGGAGCAAGAAAAAGAAGCTTTTTGAGGAGTCGAATGCGCAAGGATAAAAGCCAGCTTGGACAACAAATGGAGCTGGAAACAACTTTTTGAGAAGCGGAGATTCCGCCTGCTTCTGCAGAGATTTTCCTGCTAAAAATAAATACAGCCGTCAGGAGTATTTGAACTTAGTTGATGCCCGTGATTACTGGCCGCAAACTGCAATTCCGCCAATAATCTGCAACTACGGGTACGGCGTTCACGAACCACATAAAACTCACTGATACGTGGAGAAGTATCAGATTCAAGGTGTCTGAACAATTTAATGGCTGAAATGGTGTGCCTTTCCGCCAGCTTCAAATACCGCGGCTGAAGACCGTTCTGCCAACTGTCAAAATAATTTAGACTCCATCCCATGTGACTGTCACCCTCACTCAACCTGCTGCGGAAGGACTGACCGGGAAATTCAGCAGTACTACCGGAACAGGCAGTCAGTAAAATTATTGTTGTGACTGGAAAAATAAATAATCGTATAAACATTTGAATTGATCCACGTTTATGTCCTTAATATAGAAGTTCCTGCCCCATGAATGTTTTATTCATTACCTTTCTTTTCAAGAGCAGAAAACCTAGCTGTGTTGAGTATCGGCTCTCTTCAGAAAACCTTTAATGCACATAGACACTTTGCTCCCTCTTGGAAAAACAGTTGCTTTCCTCAACAGTTTAAGTTACTAATATCAAAACTAATCTGTGGATGAGTTGATCTGCTTTAAAACATCATTGGCCAATAACTTGCAAATTTGGTTTATTAGACAAGATAACAAGCAGCTATTATTTAAAGAATCGAACTGGTTATGAAAAAAAAAAATACTTGGGCAATTGGCGGAGGGAAAGGCGGTGTAGGTAAAAGTTTTGTCGCCGCTAATCTTGGTATTTTGCTGGCTCAAAGAGGATACAAAGTCATCCTTGCCGATTTGGATCTTGGCGGAGCGAACCTGCACACTTGGCTTGGAGTTAACAGCCCCTCTAAAAGTCTTTCCGATTTCATAGGCAGGGAAGTACTCAACATTTCAAAATTATTAATCCCCACCGAAATTCAAGGCTTGAGCCTAATCAGCGGAGCTAAAGACGGAGTTGAGATCGCGAATTTAAAATATACGCAAAAACGCCGTTTCCTTTCTGCACTGAAAAATCTGGAAGCGGATTATATTGTGATAGATTTAGGCGCGGGAACATCATTCAACACTGTTGATTTTTTCCTGTTGGCAGATTCTCAACTTATGGTTGTGATTCCGGAACCGACTTCGATTGAAAACGCATATCGCTTCATTAAGAACTCTTTTTTTCGGCAAATTTTTCATAACAGTAAAAACTTTGGTTTGAAATCCGTAGTAACGCCGATTCTCCATAAAGACAATCCTTACAAAGTAAACACACCAAAAGAACTCATTGATTATTTGAACAAGCTAGGCGGCAGCACCACGGTATTTATTGAAGAACAACTGCAGATCTTCAGGCCTAAAATAATCCTAAATCAAGTACGTACAGATAGGGATCAACAGGTTGGCCCAGCAATGAAAACTGCCTGTTCAAAATATTTTAATCTGAATATGACATTCCTAGGCTATATCTCAGAAGATGAGTCTGTCTGGAAATCTGTGCTGGATCGTAAACCGTTGGCAGTGGCTTACCCTGATGGTGTGCCTATGCAGCAGTTGAAAACCATCTGCACCGATATTTTACTGGAAGAGACTGAGTTAGCAGGTAAAAATAATCTCTTGTCACAGTTGGCGCTATGACTAATCTCGAAAACTCATCCATTCCTGAAGAGGAAAACTATTATCAGACTCTTAGTGTTACGAGCACGGCTACTTTAGTTGAAATACGTAATGCATATGAGGAAAAACTTGAAGAGGCACACCTCGAGGCTATTGCTGCATATTCTTTGTTTCCGGAAGAAGAAACTGAACAACATTTACTACAGCTCGGACAAGCTTTCGTCACTCTGGCAAATCCAATTGCCAGAGCGAAATACGATGACGAAATACTGCAGCAGCCAGTTGAAGCTGAACAGCCGGCTAATTCAAAACAAGAAAGTGCTCCAATCTCTGAAACCCAGCTTGCAGAAAAACCGGCATGGGAAAAAACTGAAACTGCTCACCTTCCTCATAATGATAAAAATAAACGAACTGAAGAAAAAATTGAGATAGCCAAAAGTGCGCCTAAGGAAGTTGTTGGACAAACGCAGGTAGAGAGGCAGGATTTTTACCTCAACCTCGCAGTTAAAAATGAAATGACTGAAGAAAGTCTTGAAGAATACTACTCAAGGCTGAGGGCACATGGGGGTAAAGTTTCATTCAATGGTGCAGTCCTAAAACAAATAAGAGAGTTAAAATCAATTACACTGGACGAACTTGCAAAAATAACCTGTATCCGCAGCACCTATCTTGAAGCAATTGAAGAGGAAAATTTTAAAAAATTTACATCAGAAATTTATTTAAAAGGATATTTAATTTGTTATGTTGAGGCCATGAAATTACCTGCAGAGCAAATCATAGAAGAGTATATCAACCTTTACAAAAATAACCTTGAGACTAAAAAAGGTTGAAATGTTTTATGAAGGTATTTTACAATTGAAGATCATCATGTGGGCTGCCGAATTAAAAGCAAACCATATTTTCGGAAAAATCAAAGCCGGAAATAAGCCGGGTTCTGTTCTCACAATAGTGAGCCGTGACCATTTATCTGGGACCACCGTTACCGATAGCCTCTAGCGTCCTACCCGACCGCCAGACGGGTAGCCTGATAGCGGTCCTATTTGGACTTGCAACGGGTGGGGTTTACATTGCCAGTTTTGTCACCAAAACTGCGGTAGGCTCTTACCCTGCCTTTTCACCCTTGCCTGTGTTTCCGGAGAAACCATCGGCGGTATGTTTTCTGCTGCA
>Ga0209403_10000887_pt1 | contig 41144 bp, 47 predicted proteins | sample ArcticOcean_MG_C_8_FD_187440 | JGI IMG/M metagenome (GOLD analysis project Ga0209403, IMG submission 187440) | Marine microbial communities from western Arctic Ocean - ArcticOcean_MG_CB11_86 (SPAdes) (version 2) | ecosystem: Environmental > Aquatic > Marine > Oceanic | place: Arctic Ocean...
GATCATCGGCGAGCCACCGGCTGGCTACGCCGTCACCGACCAGCGCATGATCACTACGGACGGTACGGACTTGTCCATCTGGATCGTCACCGGTCCCGCCACAACTGGCGACCGAGCCATCATTGTGGTTCACGGCCTGGGCGATCAGGCGTGGAACGGAACCAACCGATCCTTGGCCGCGACCTATGTGGACGCCGGCTTCACCGTCTTGGCGTTGGATATGCGGGGCCACGGAATATCCGGTGGCCAAGTCCTGGGCCTGGGGTGGTATGAACGCAACGACATCCGCGCCGCAGTGGATTTATTGTTAGCGACAGGCTTCGCACCCGGTCGCATAGGTATTCACGGAACGTCCTATGGGGCCGCCACCGCATTGCTGGCTACCGCTGCAATCCCCGAAATCGGCGCGGTAATCGCAGACAGTTCCTGGTCCGACATACGGGCTATCATGGATGTGGAAATCGAAGACCGCACCGGCATGCCCGCAGCAGTCGCACGGTGGCTGCGGCCCGGTATTTCCCTGACTGGCCGCATTGTGTTTGGTCTGGATCTCGATGAAATCTCGCCGCTGTTGGCGGTGCCGTTGATCGCCCCGCGGCCGATCTTGTTTATCCACGGCGAAGCAGACAGCCGTATTCCGGTGGAACACAGCGAGGCGCTGTTTGACATCACCTTGGCTGGGGCCAATGAAATTTGGGTGCTGCCGGGCATGGCCCACACCGAGGGGGCGTGGATGGAGGATCGCGACGATGTGCCCTCGCCCTTCCAGGCCGAATTCTTAGCCCGGGTCACGGATTTCTTCGACCGGAACTTACCTTAGGATTTTCCTAACGCGCCGCGGCTTCCGCTGGCACTTCACCGACCTCCGCTGGGATCTCGACCCCGGTGGGCCGCACTGCGATTTCCCCATTTACTGACCCCCTGCCCTCTGGCCCAGTCTCATTGAGCCAGTAGTCCAAGACCTCCAACTTTCGAAATTCCACCCCAGAACGGTGGAATAAAGGGCCTTGGCCCGTTCAAGGTCGTCGGCCTGAATGTCAAAATGGACGATCCGTGACATTTCTCCCTCGGCCTTAGAAAAGCATGCTCAGGATGGCGAAGGCGCCGATGACCGCCAGCCCGTAAACGATGGTTTGCTCGACGCTCTTGCGCCTGCGCACTGCCTCCACCTGTTTGCCGATGGAGATTGACGCCCCCTGACCGTGGGCGCGGATCCATTGGAACGCCCCGGGCCGGTCGCCGACCACGCGAACGCTGGGGCCAGCCACTGCCAATATTTTAGGGACAATACTATCGACACTGCCGAATCGGCGGTCCTGACCAGCTTCTGTCGTGGCTTCGATCTGGGCCACCCAATCGTCTGACGAAATCCGCACCCGCCACAACAAGGTCGTGGTGCTCTGGTCGGCGAGAAAACAGATGATCTGTGCACCGCCGCCAACATCCAGGGCCCGGCCGCCAGGAAGCCCGCCGCTGTCGATCATGGATCCCATGTCCAGCACCACCTGACGCGCCAGTATTTCGAACCCTTCCGTGGTTTCAAAATCCAAGGCGGCCGCTACACCAAATATTTAATGTCGTTGGTCATGGTCGGATACGCATAGACATTGTTGGCCAGTTCCCCCCGCCGTAATCCCATATTTGATGGCAAAGGAAAAGGTGTGGATCGTTTCCGCCGCCCCGTGGCCCAAAATCTTGTCCGAGCTATTTTCCACCAACACCTAGGCGATGGATGCCGTTTCCGCATAGGTCACCGCGGATCGCCACGACGTCATTTCGTTGGTTTTCACAGTGAAATCCAGTCCGGCCTCGGTGGCTTGGGCCTCGGTCATGCCCACGGCTGCAAAGCTCGGCACCAAAAATACAACGCTGGGCACCGAGGCATATTCCACTTCAGTCATGGCCCCGTCCCCGGCCATGGCGTTTTGCCCGGCGATGCGGCCCTCTTAGGTGGCCAGCGCGGACAATTGCGGCCCAGAGATCGTGTCCCCCGCGCCAAAAACACTGGGGTTCGATGTGCTGCGCAGGTACTTGTCCACGGACAGCACCGGGCCCGCCATGTCGATGCCCGCAGCCGCCAAATCCAGGTCGGACAAGTTCGCCACCCGGCCCGCGCCGTTGGCGACCATGGCAATCGAGCGTGTGTGTTCTTTGCCATCGGCGTCAAAGTGCACGGTGTAGCCGCCGTCCTCTGCGACGATTCCGCTGGTCACCGCACCGGCAATGATCTCCATGCCGATGCGACGGCTTTCTACCAATAACGCGTCCACGATTTCCGGCTCTTTCATGGGCAAGGCGCAGTCCATGACCTCCAGGTAGTGACCTGAGGACCCGCCCGTTGGAACACATGGCCGAATTCAAAAGCAATGACGCCGCCACCGATGAACACCACACTTTCCGGCAACTCCGCCATTTTCATGATGTCGTCGCTTGTAATGGTGTGCTCGAACCCGGGGATCGGCAGGGCCCGGGCCTTTGAACCCGTGGCCACCACGATTACTTGAAGCTGTAGGCGTCGTCATCCACCGCTAATTCGTTTGCCCCCGTGAACTTGGCGGCCCCGTGGATCACGTCGTAGCCATTGGCGATAAAACCTTTTTCGAAAGCCGCCGGATCATCCCGAATAAGGCCCTGCTTGCGCTCCAACAACGCCCGGGGGTCCCACCGCTATATGGTGCTCGGACGGCCGGGCGATGGCGTCCAAGGTTTCCGCTGCCGCTACATAGATCTTTTTTGGGACACAGCCGCGCAGAGCACAGGTGCCGCCCACGTCCCAAGATTCCATGATCGCCACCGACTTCCCGGCCTCTTTGGCAACCCATGCAGCAGCGGATCCGGCATTACCGGAACCCAAAACAATAAAATCATAGTCCTTGGCCATAAATATCCTTTCGCCGTGGTTGGCGCCTCAAATAAATGCTGTGGAAATTTGACCCTACCTTCCTATGGTTATCGCAGATGTCAGATGGCGTTTGCGTGATCAAAACGTTCCGTTTTCGTGACCACATGCAAATTTCTGCCATATGGCCTTTGGCCCTTGCGGACGGGACTGTTACAAATAATGTTCCCAAACTGACCGGGGCACGGATTGCCCTGGTCCACGAACCGGTTAGGCCACTTCACGGACTTTTATGATTGTGTATTTGCAACTGGCGGGTGGCCTGGTGATCCTGCTTGTCGGCGGCGAATTACTGGTCCGGGGATCAATTTTGATCGCCAACCGGCTCCATATCCCCCCCATCGTCATTGGCCTTACTGTTGTCGCCTTTGGCACATCCGCACCCGAATTCGGGGTCAGCTTGAAAGCCGTGCTGGAAGGCTCCAGCGGCGTGGCCATCGGCACCATCGTCGGCAGCAACGTGGCAAACATTCTGTTGGTTCTGGGGGTCCCGGCGTTAATCGTCGCTGGCGGCCACCGCACATCATCGGTGTTGCGCGATGTGGATTTGATGGTGGGGTCCGGCATTTTGCTGGTGGCGTTTGCGGCCAACGGATTGGTGGCCCGTTGGGAAGGGGCGGTGATGTTCGCCCTCCTTGGTGCTTATCTTTATGCCTCTTATCGCCGAGCGCGGGATGAAATCACCACCCTGAAGGACATTGAAGAAGACATCGAAGCCCTGCATCACGCGCCACCGTCCATGACCCTGTCGCTGTTGTTCATCGGCGTCGGCGTTGTCGGCCTGTGGGGTGGGTCGCAAGTGTTGGTGCCAGCAGCGGTGAGCATTGCCGGGACGATGGGAGTTTCCGACAAAGTTATTGGCGTGGTGTTAGTGGCCGTGGGAACCTCGCTGCCCGAGCTTGCCACTTCGGCTGTGGCCGCTGTCCGCAAGCACGGAGACGTGGCCATTGGCAACGTCGTGGGCAGCAACATGTTCAATATTTTGGGAGTGCTGGGATTGACCGCCGCCATTTCACCCATTCCAGTGAGCATGGAGGTTTTGTCCTTTGATATATGGGTGATGCTCGGCGTTTCCTTGTTGTTGATCCCCTATGCCCTGCGCCAGCGCACCGTGGGGCGCATTGGCGGATTAGCGTTTCTGGTTCTTTATGCCGGGTTCATTAGTCTGCAATTCACCGTTCTGCCCGGCGCTTTGGCCGCCAACGACGTGTGGCCGCCATGGTAGCGGGCGTCGCTCTGGTCACCGGGGCTGGTCAGCGGATTGGCCGGGCAATCGCCTTGGAATTGGGGGCCCATAACTGGACCGTGGCAGTGCACCACCGGCGCTCTGAGGCCGAGGCGGAGGGCACCGCGGCAATGATCCGGGCCCAGGGCGGCAGCGCTGAACTCTTCGCTACCGATTTGGCCGACGAAGCCCAGGTCACCGCCCTGGCCAGCCAAGTGGCCGCCGACCTTGGGCCGATCACCTGTTTGGTCAACAACGCATCCCTGTTCGAACACGATGGAGCGACCACAGTCACTCAGCAATCCTGGGATCGCCATTTCGCCATCAATTTGCGCGCACCCTTTGTCTTGATCCAGGCAATGGCCGCTGGCCTGCCGGAGGGAGCCACGGGCAATGTCATCAATTTGTTGGATGAACGGGTGTGGAACCTGACCTCCGAATTTGTCTCCTACACCCTGGCCAAATCCGGCTTGTGGACTCTGACCCAAACCATGGCCATGGCCTTGGCGCCACACATTCGGGTCAACGGGATTGGCCCCGGTCCGGTGCTGGCGAGTAAAAATCAAACCCCAGAGCAGTTCGCTGGTCAAGTGGCGTCTACGCCACTGAAACAGGCGACACCCGTGGAAAAAATCGCCGAAGCCGTGACCTTTATCCTTGGCTCCCCGACCATGACCGGACAGATGATCGCGCTGGATTCCGGCCAACACCTTGACCGTGGCGGCAAATGGCAGGGGGGTGAAACCGATGTCTAAGGGTGCATTGGAGTCTCGGGTGGTGGTGATCCGCGATTTGGAGCTGACCGCCAAAATCGGCGTTTATACCCACGAGCGCCAGGATAGCCAGCCAATCCGCATCAATTTGGCCATGACAGTGGGCCACGCACCCGTGGAAGATCGCCTGGACGACACTGTGTCCTATGACGCCATCGTCGAAGGGGTGAAAGCGCTGCTCGCTGAAGGCCACATCAATTTGGTCGAAACCTTGGCCGAGCGCATTGCCGATCTATGCCTGGAGCAGGATTTAGTGGAAAAGGTCCATGTTCGGGTCGAAAAACTGCACGCCGTGGCCGAGGCCGCAGGGGTGGGCGCTGAGATCATTAAATCGGCGCCACCCCCCGGATAAATAGAGCGCAGTGCCACAGAAAATCGGTCCACTTGGGCGAAAAAATTTGCTGGCCGCCGTTAATGATGTTGATTCTAACTCGTGAAGAAATACGGCCAAATAGCTGACTCATATGGCATTGTTGTACACAGTGGCTCTGTACCCGCCTTTGCTGCGATATTAATCCTGATCGGCAGAACGCGTGGTGTGTCCGGTTCCTTCTTGACTTTATTTATGCGTTATAAATCAAAGCGTTATAAAGAATGATTAATTTTTGTGCAGGTATGGCGAACTCTAGGGTTCGCCCTACATCAATGGTCGATGACCCGACATATCCACCCGGTTATCCACTGAAATAGTGGATACTTGGTTCCCCAAATTTTTGCCCAGAAAGCCGCGCCCATGACACCGGCTGAAACCGGTGGTACGCACGGGCCTCAGGACTCAACCGACGCCAAGCTGCCAAATGATCAGGGGCCTGAGGCCGCTGCCAATCCACCGTCTCTTGCCGCTGGAATCGCAGTCATTAAGGCCCACCTCAGGACATTGCCCGGATCGCCCGGGGTTTACCGAATGCACGATGCCAAGGGCAATCCCCTGTATATCGGCAAGGCCAAAAATCTGAAAAAGCGCGTGGCGGCGTACACCGGTCCCAATCGTATGGATGGCAGGCTCCAACGCATGATTTCCGCCACCACCTCAATGGAATTTATCACTACCCACACCGAGGTGGAGGCTTTGCTGCTGGAATCCAACCTCATCAAGAAGCTAAAGCCCCGGTACAACATCCTGCTGCGGGACGACAAATCCTTCCCCTATATCTTGATCACCGGCGACCACGACTGGCCGCAAATCACCAAGCACCGGGGGGCCCGCAATCGGACCGGTCGCTATTTCGGGCCGTTTGCCTCAGCCGGGGCGGTGAACGCCACCATCAACGCCCTGCAGAAAGCCTTTCCCCTGCGCAATTGCTCAGACAGCATCTTTTCCAGCCGCACCCGCCCGTGTTTGCAATACCAAATCAAACGTTGCACCGCCCCTTGCGTAGGGAAAATCGAGGCCAAAGACTATGGGATCATTGTCGATCAGGCCTTCTCGTTCCTTTCCGGGAAATCCCACGCTATCCAGGAAAGCTTTTCCGACCGCATGCAGGCCGCCAGCACCGATCTCGACTTTGAGAGAGCGGCCATCTACCGGGACAGAATCCACGCCTTGACCCAAATTCAGGCTCGCCAAGACATCAACAATCCGGGGATCGGTGACGCCGACGTAGTTGCGGTCCACCAAAAGGCCAACCAGACCTGCGTTCAGGTGTTTTTCTTTCGCGCCGGGCAAAACTTTGGTAATCGCGCCCATTTTCCCAGCCACGCCGGGGATCGCGGAGCCGCCGAAGTGGCCGAGGCCTTTCTTGGGCAATTCTACTCCGGCAACCCACCGCCCAAGCAAATTCTGTTGTCCCACTCCATCGCGCATCACGCACTGGTAGAAGAGGCCTTGAGCCTGCGGGCCAAGCGCAAAGTCAGTTTGCTGACGCCAAAGCGCGGTAAAAAACACGAATTGGTGGTACGTGCAGTGGTTAACGCCGCCCAGGCCCTGGATCGTCGCCTAGCTGAGAGCGCCTCTCAACGGCGGCTGCTGGAAGGGGTTGCCGATGCCTTTGGCTTGGAAACCACGCCCCAGCGGATCGAGGTCTACGACAACAGCCACATTTCCGGCAGCGATGCGGTGGGCAGCATGATTGTGGCGGGGCCCGAAGGCATGGCCCGCAACCAATACCGCAAGTTCAATATCAAAAATCCTGACCTGGCCCCCGGCGACGATTTCGGCATGGTCCGGGAAGTCCTGACCCGGCGGTTTTCACGGTTGCTAAAAGAAGACGCCCCCAGGGAATCCGGCACATGGCCGGATCTGGTGCTCATTGACGGCGGCGCTGGGCAGCTATCCTCGGCCCAATCCGTTTTCACCGACCTGGGGATCACCGGCGTGGCCTTGGGGGCGATTTCCAAGGGGCCCGATCGCAACGCCGGGCGGGAACAATTCCACTTCCCCGACAAACCGGCGTTCCCGCTGGCCGAGGGCGACAGCGTTCTATATTTCCTCCAGCGGTTGCGGGACGAAGCCCACCGTTTTGCCATCGAAGCCCATCGCGGCCGCCGATCCAGGCGCATCACCGGCTCTCCCCTGGACGACGTGCCGGGCATTGGGTCTGCCCGCAAGCGCGCGTTACTGCACCATTTTGGCTCGGCCAAGGCCGTGACCGAAGCCGGCATCACCGACCTGGAATCGGTGGAGGGAATCTCAAACACCGTGGCCGATGCGATCTACAATTATTTTCACGATGACTCGTGACCGATAACTCATGATACAAGCCAATCCGTGATTACAAGCCTGCCCAATCTTTTGACCCTGTCGCGGATCGCTGTGATTCCAGCGCTGATCGCCTCGTTTTATCTGGACGGAGAATTCTCCAACTGGGTGCCTCTGGCGTTGTTCACCGTGGCCGGGCTCACCGACATTCTTGATGGCTATGTGGCCCGCGCAATGAACGAGCAGTCATCCTTGGGAAAATTCATGGACCCCATTGCCGACAAGCTGCTGGTGACCACCACGATCTTGATGCTTGTGGCACTGGACCGCATTGACGGCTGGACCGTGCTGCCCGCCTTGATCATCGTTCTGCGGGAAATCGTGGTCTCAGGATTGCGGGAATTTTTGGCGGAAATAAGCGTCAGCGTCCCTGTGTCCGCCCTGGGCAAATGGAAGACAGCGGTGCAACTGGTGGCTCTTGGATTTTTGATTTCTGGTGCCGCCGGCGACCGGGTTTTGCCCGACTCCCTGGCTGCCACCATGATCGGCGATGTGGGCCTGTGGATCGCCGCGGTGATTACCCTGATTTCCGGCTACGACTATTTGCGGGCGGGAAAATTCCACCTGCGTGACGGCATTTAAAACCCCCATGGAAATTCTTGGCATTGTTTGCCGCCAGAATAGCGGCAAGACCACCTTGATCACTCCGCTGATCCCGGCGTTGAAGGCCCTTGGTCTTCGGGTGTCTAAGGTCAAGCACTCTCATCATGGGTTCGAAATAGATACCTTCCGCCACCGGGAATCCGGTGCCGAAAAAGTCATGTTCGCGTCAAGCCAACGGTGGGTGCTAATGCGGGAAATCGGCGAAGGCGCAGAGCCTCCTTGGAGGATTTGATCTCCCATATGACCCCAGTGGATTTGGTGTTGGTTGAAGGCTTCAAGACTCTGCCGCTGGCAAAAATCGAAGTCCGGGCCCCGGAAAATAACGAGCCCACCTTGCAGTCAGCGGATGAATACGTGGTGGCAGCTGTCGGCGACCAAAGCCCTAAAATCTCCGTCCCCACCTTTGGCCGCGACGACATCGGCCCCATTTCCGACTTCATCGGCGCCCGAGTGGCGTTGTAACCCGCCTAGCCACCGGTTTAAGCTAGCCCCATGGAATTGCTGTATTTCGCATGGCTGCGTGAAAAGGTCGGACTCTCCAGCGAGAGTGTGCCCCTGCCCGATGGCGTGGAAAACGTCGGCGGCTTGCTGACGTGGATGGCGGATCGCGGTCCGGGATACGCCGAAGCCATGAAAGACTTATCCGTGGTGCGGGTGGCGGTGAACCAGGAATTCGCCCAGCACTCTGATCCGGTTGAAGATGGTGACGAAGTCGCATTCTTTCCACCGGTCACGGGGGGCTAAGCCATGGCTATTCGGGTGCAGACCGAAGACTTCGATGTTACCTCGGAAACCAAGTCATTGGTTGCCGGCAACACCAACATCGGTGCTGTGGTCACCTTCACCGGCTTGGTGCGGGATATGGCCGGGGGTGAAACGATCTCCGCCATGACACTGGAGCACTACCCGGAGATGACCGAAACCATGCTGGCCAAAATCGATATCCAGGCCAACGAGCGTTGGCCCTTGGACGCCAGCCTGATCATTCATCGCTATGGCAGGTTGGAGCCGGGAGAGCAGATTGTCCTGGTGATCACCGCGTCATCCCATCGCCAGGCGGCGTTCGAGGCGGCAGAATTCTTGATGGATTGGCTGAAGACCAAGGCGCCCTTTTGGAAGCAGGAGGCCACCACAGCGGGCGAAAAGTGGGTGGCGGCAAAGACCTCGGATGATGACGCCACCGAGCGCTGGAGTGAAACCAGCCCGGCCAGCCCCGCTAAAATAGCGGCTGTAAAGGTCTAGCAAACCCAACGGTCTGCAATCCCTTATTTCTCAAGGGCTTTATAAGGGGTTTCCGCGCCTTGAAATCCGCAGCATGCGGGCGCAAATTACTAAAATCGCAATTGACCGGAGATCATCCATGTTCATCCAAACCGAAGAAACCGAAAATCCGTCGGAATTGAAGTTCCTGCCGGGCCGCCAGGTCTTGCCTGCGGGCAAAATGGAATTTTCCGACGCTGATGGGGCCAAGGCCTCGCCACTAGCTGAGCGATTGTTCGCCGTGGCTTCGGTGGAAGCCGTGTCTTTGGGGACCGATCACATCACTCTGACCAAGGCTGGTGGATCGGAATGGAAAACTTTGAAGCCCGCCATCTTGGGCGTGATCATGGATCATTTCACGGCCGGCGAAGGGCTGTTGGCCGATGAAGTCGCGGCTGAAAAGGCCGCAGCCGTTGGCGCACCGGAATTGATCACAGACGGTGACATTTCCGAACAGATCAAGGATTTGCTGGAAACCCGCATTCGTCCCGTGGCCAAAGATCAAGATGGCGACGTGACATATCTGGGGTTTGACCCGGCCCATGAACGGGTGCACTTGGCATTCACCGGTGGGGCGTCCAGCTTGTTGGGTGGGATCCAAACCATGTTGCGCCACTATGTGCCCGAAGTAGACGAAGTGGTGGAACAAGCCGATTTCGTACCGAAACCTGGGTTGGATACCCCCGAAGGCATCGCCGTTCAAAAGGTTTTGGACGAACAAGTGAACCCCGGCGTGGCCGGCCATGGCGGCCACATTTCGCTGGTAGACGTGGCCGACAACACCGCCTACATCCGCTTGGAAGGCGGCTGCCAAGGGTGCGGCATGGCCGACGTGACCCTGAAACAGGGGGTCGAAGTGGCAATCAAGGACAACGTGCCATCCATTGTCGCGGTCATGGACACCACCGAACACGGCGACGGCAAGAATCCGTACTTCCAGCCCGGCAAGTAGTCATTTCAGACTCCACGACAGCGGCCCTGCTGCTGTCCACCTATGACTTGGGGCATCAGCCCTTCGGTCTTGCCTCGCCCGCCGCTTGGCTAGAAGAGGCGGGCCTCGACGTCACCTGCAACGACTTGGCCGTGGAGCCGCTGGATGAAGCGGCAGCAAGGACCGCGACTTTGATCGCCCTCTACATTCCCATGCACACCGCCACCCGCATGGCGGCGGAACTGCTTCCCCGGCTGCGGGCCTTGAACCCCTCCGCCCACATCAATTGCTATGGTTTGTATGGGCCGGTGAACAGCCAGTACCTGAAAAGCCTGGGGGCCGATTCTGTTGTGGGCGGCGAGTTCGAAGGCCCACTTGTTGAATTGGCTGAAACCTTGATGGCGGGGAGGGCCCCGTCTGTGCCTGTAGTATCCCTGGCTAAGCAAGATTTTAAAATTCCCCGGCGTAGGGACCTGCCCGCTCTCTCTCACTATGGGAAATTGATCGACGGCCCCAACACCCAGGTCGTCGCGGGCTATACCGAAGCCAGCCGGGGCTGCAAGCACACCTGCCTCCATTGCCCCGTGGTGCCGGTCTATAAGGGAAATTTTAGGGTTATCCAGCACGATGTGGTCATGGCCGACATCCGCAACCAAGTCGCTTTGGGGGCGCGGCACATCACCTTTGGCGACCCGGATTTCTTCAACGGCCCCGGCCATGCTATGGCCCTGGTCCGGGCTTTGGCCCAAGAATTTTCCGACCTAACGTACGACGTGACCATCAAAGTGGAGCATCTGCTGCGCCACGCCAATTTGCTGCCAACCTTAGTGGCCACCGGATGCGTGTTCGTGACCACGGCGGTAGAAGCCGTGGATGATGACATTCTGGCGATCCTGGACAAAGGCCACTCGGTGGAGGATTTCCACCAGGCCGTGGCCATGGCCAACGACCTGGGGCTGGTCTTGGCGCCGACCTTTGTGCCCTTCACCCCGTGGACCACCCTGGACGGATACGCCAAGCTTTTGGGGGTGATCGCCGATCTGGATTTGATCGATCACGTGGCCCCGGTGCAGTTGACCATTCGCTTATTGGTCACCCAAGGGTCTGGTCTGTTGAACCTGCCGGACGCCGGGGATTTGTTTGGGCCCTATCACCAAAAAGCCCTGTCCCATGTGTGGCGTCACCCGGACCCCGCCGTGGATGCCCTGCAGTTCGCCGTCGCTGCCGCCGCCGAATCAGGTGAGTCAGACGGTCTATCTCGGCGCGAAACATTCCACCGCATTCGCGCCTTGGCGCAAAAGGCTGCTGGCCTCCCGGCGTTATCCGCACCGGTTCACGCGGCAACCGCCCTGCCCGTCCCCCACTTAAGCGAGCCTTGGTTCTGCTGCGCCGAGCCTACCGTTCAGCAATTCGCGAATTTAGGCGTCGCGATTTAGGACGCGCGCATGGCACGGGTTCTGTTGCTGATCCCCACCAGTTCATATCGGGCCAAGGATTTCCTGGATGCGGTGGATGCCGTGGGGGCCACTGCGGTGGTGGGATCGGACCAGCCCCAGGTTTTGGCGGAGGCCGCACCGGGCAAATCGCTGGCGGTGAACTTTCACGACATCGATTCTGGGGTCGCGACCATCGCCGGGTTCCACGGGGACTATCCCCTGGACGCCATCATCCCGACGGACGAGCAAGCCGCAGTATTGGCGGCGGCGGCAAGCCACGCCTTGAACCTGGGCCACAGCTCGACACGCGCCGTTGAGATTGCGGGCAACAAACATCTACTGCGTCAGGCCTTGGCCCCGGCCTCGGTGAACTCCCCCGCCTTTACTGTGCTGTCGGTGGATGACGATCCATCAAAAGCCGCCCGGTCAGTTGCATACCCTTGCGTCCTGAAACCATTGTCGCTTTCCGGCGGCCGGGGTGTACTGCGCGCCGACGGCTCCAACTCGTTCGTCGAGGCCTTCTTCCGGGTCAAACAGATCATCGCCGATGCCGGGGATCGCGCCGGTCCCGACCACGACAAGATCTTGGTGGAGGCCTATGTGCCCGGCATCGAGGTGGCGCTGGAGGCACTGTTGATCGACGGCGAACTGCACACCCTGGCGCTGTTCGACAAGCCCGACCCCTTGGAGGGCCCGACCTTCGAAGAAACCATCTATGTCACGCCGTCCCGCCTGGATGACGCCACCCACGCGGCGGTAATCGCCGCCACAGCCGCCGCAGCAAAGGCCATCGGCCTCGCCCAAGGCCCCGTGCACGCTGAACTGCGCATAAACGACGACGGTGCGTGGGTGATCGAAGTGGCGGCCCGGTCCATCGGCGGCCTGTGCGGACGGACATTGAAATTCGGCGCGGGGCTTTCGTTGGAAGAAATCATTCTGCGCCACGGACTAGGGCTTCCCGTCGATAGCTTGGAACGAGAGGCCCAAGCCTCCGGCGTCATGATGATCCCTATACCAACAGGCGGCACGCTTGTCTCAGTCGGTGGTCAGAACGCCGCCCGGAACGTGCCCGGCATCGAAGATGTGCGCGTTGCCATCGCCGAGGGCCAGCCCGTGGTCCCGCTGCCAGAAGGCGACAAATACCTGGGGTTCATCTTCGCCCGTGGCGAGGACCCTGCCACCGTCGAAGCCGCTTTGCGTACCGCCCACACCGCGCTGGAGATCAATATCGATCCAGCAGAGAATTAAGCCAGCGCCTCGCCCCGAATGGTGTGGCCGTAATCTTCGACCATCTGCCGGGTGATGTCGCCGACCTGGAAGTTGGTATCGTCGATGGTGCCGACGGGGGTGACTTCCGCCGCCGTGCCCGTCAGGAACACTTCTTGGGCGCGCGCCAATTCATCCGGCATAACCGGCCGCTCGATGACTTCGATGCCGCGAGCCCGGGCCAGATCGATGACCGTGCGCCGGGTGATGCCATTCAAGAAACAGTCGGGATCGGGGGTGTGCAACGCCCCGTCGATGGCCAGGAAGATGTTCGCACCGGTGGCTTCCGAAACCCGGCCCCGGTAATCCAGCATCAACGCATCATCAAAGCCGTCTTTTTCTGCGGCGTGTTTTGATAGGGTGCAGATCATGTAAAGCCCCGCCGCCTTGGCATGGACCGGGGCGTTTTCCGGCGACGGCCGTTTCCATTTAGCGGTTTGCAGGCGGATGCCCTTCATGCGCGCCTCAGGCGAAAAATACGACGGCCATTCCCAGGCGGCGATGGCTAGATGGATCGTGTTCTGCTGGGCCGAAACCCCCATCATTTCGGAACCCCGCCAGGCAACCGGGCGGACGTAGCCATCGACAATGCCGCTGGTTTCTAACAGAGCATTGGTGGCGTCGTTGATTTGCTGGGATGTGTAGGGGATTTTGAACCCCATGGCGTCGGCAGAGGCATGAAGCCGGTCGGTATGTTCGGCTAGCTTGAACACCGCGCCGCCATAGGACCGCTCGCCCTCGAACACCGACGACGCGTAATGCAAGGCATGGGACAACACGTGCAGGCGCGCATCTCGCCACGGCAGCGTATGGCCGTCGTACCAGATCACCCCGTCCCGATCGTCATAGGATGCACCCGCCATAGCTCTCAAACTCCCTCTTCGTGGCCGCTTCGCATCGAAAATGTCTAATTTCGGTTGCTCTATGTAACAATCTGTCTAATATATGTCAACATGGTTGACATATATTCCAGCGGGCCACAGGCCACTCCCGATCAACCGGACGATCTGCGTCGGGCGGCGGAGCTTTTGTTCTATGCCTATCGGGATTTCACAGCGGAGCCCGACCGGTTGCTGAGCCAATACGGGTTTGGCCGCGCCCATCACCGGGTGCTGCATTTTGTTGGCCGTAATCCCGGGATCACGGTTGCCGGACTGCTGGGCATTCTGCGCATCACCAAACAAAGCCTATCCCGGGTGTTGCGCCAGTTGGTGGACCGGGAATTTATCGAGCGCCGCCGTCACGATGACGACCGCCGCCATCGGCACTTGCATCTGACCGCGGCAGGCGAGGGGTTGGAGACCGCATTATCCGCCCCCCAACAAGACCGCATCGCCAAGGCCTTTGCCGCCGCTGGTGACGATGCCGTGACGGCCTACCGGTCCGTACTGTTGGGATTGGTGGACGAAGCTGACCGCGCGCACGTCGCGCAAACAACAGGCGGGGACTAGAGCCGTGCCGGGCCCTGCCGACGCTCTGTCCCACGTGCTGGTGGTGGATGACGACCCCAGGCTGGCGGAACTGTTGCGCAAGTATCTGTCCGACAACGGCTACCGGGTCACCACGGCGGGCAACGCAGGCGAAGCCCGCAAGCAACTCCAAGGCCTGACCTTTGATCTGATCGTCTTGGACGTGATGATGCCCGGCGAAGACGGCATTGCACTAACCACCGACTTGCGGCGCACATCGGATATCCCGGTGCTGTTTCTCACCGCCCGCACCGAGGCTGAGGATCGCATCGCCGGCCTGGAAGCCGGTGCTGACGATTATTTGGCCAAGCCCTTTGAGCCCCGGGAATTGCTGCTGCGCATCGAGGCCATCCTGCGCCGGGCGACCCCACCGCCGGAGTCCGCCACGCTAACATTGGGGGCGCTGGAATTCGACCCAGAACGCGGGACGCTAACCCAAGACGGTGCGCCCGTACGCCTGACCAGCGCCGAGGCCGACCTGTTACGCGTGTTCGCCCTCCATCCGCGCACGGTTTTGTCCCGGGCCGATATCGTCAGCCTTGGCGTCAACCCAGGCGAGGAAGTGGGCGACCGGGCCATCGACGTGCAAATCGCCCGGCTCAGACGTAAGATCGAAGCGGATCCCAAAAACCCCCGGACCCTGCAAACCGTGTGGGGAGAAGGTTACGTGCTGTGGCCGGACTAGGCATGAAACGCTTTCTGCCAAGCGGCTTGTTGGCGCGGACGATTTTGATCATCGTCACTCCCATGGTGTTGCTGTTGTCCAGCACCACCTACGTTTTCTATGAACGTCATTGGGATACGGTTACCCGGCGCTTGTCGCTCAGCGTCGCGGGCGAGGTCGGCATGGTCATCGACAATTTGCAATCGGTCACCGACGCTGGGAATCTGCAGCCGTTCCTGGAGTCGATCCAGGATCATTTACTCCTATCAATCGAATTTCAGGCCGCCGCCACTTTGCCGGTGAATCCACCCCCATCGACGGTGCAAAACCGCATTTTGGACCGCACGCTGACCAAGGCACTGTCCGAGCGCCTGTCCCAGCCGTTCCAGATCGACACCGCCAATTTGGGCGAGGCCATGGCGATCCTGGTGCAGATGGACGATGGGGTGCTCACTGTCACCACCCTGCGGGAACGGGTGACCAGCACCACGACGTTTATTTTCATCCTATGGATGGCGGTGGTGTCGTTGGTGCTGTTGGCGGTCGCTATTCTGTTTTTGCGCAACCAGGTCAAGCCAATCCGCAACTTGGCCATCGCCGCGGAGGCATTCGGCAAAGGCCGGGACGCCGAGGAATTCAAAGCCTGGGGCGCCACCGAGGTCCGCCAAGCCGCCCACGCGTTCCAAGACATGCGGGCCCGCATCCAACGGCACATGGCCCAACGCACGGAAATGTTGGCAGGGGTCAGCCACGATCTGCGCACGCCGCTGACCCGCATGCGGTTGCAATTGGAAATGCTACCCCAAGACAAAGAAGTGGGCGATCTGCTGGCCGACGTGGTGGAAATGGAAGCCATGGTCGAAGGCTATTTGGCCTTCGCCCGCAACCAGGACCCCGAAGTCGCGGTGGAAACCGACCTGCCCCAGTTATTGGAACAAGTCGTCGCCAACGCCCGGCGCACCGGCGCCGATATCAATTTGCTCGCCGACGACGACATTTTGGTGCCCCTGCACCCCAACGCCTTTACCCGGTGCATCACAAATCTGGTGGACAACGCCAGGCGCTATGCCACCCACGTGGTGATTTCAGCCAAACGCGTCGGTGCCATGATCGAGATCACTGTGGACGACGACGGCCCCGGCATCCCCCCGGACAAACGCGACGAAGTATTCCACCCCTTCCGGCGCTTGGACGAATCTCGCAATCCGGAATCCGGAGGCTCGGGATTGGGCCTCGCAATCGCCCGGGATGTGATCCGCAGCCACGGCGGCGAGATCACCTTGTCCGACGCCCCCGCCGGCGGTCTGCGGGCTTTGTTAAGACTGCCAGCCTAGCCGCCCACCCGGAAATCCCCTCGCCCTAAAAGGGGGTGGCTTAGGGAAGGGGTCAGAGAGATGGAGTGAGGGGGTCGGAAATTCAGGTCGCAGCCACCAAACGCCTGCTCCGCATTAGCCACAGGGTAGCCGCAAGGGCGACCCCGATTGCCGGGATAGAGGCAAAGTTTACGGCCCGCCAATCGAGAAAATACAAAATGCTCCCAGATGTCAGCGACGCCACCGTGACCATGCCGAACTCCAAGAAATCGTTAAGCGCCTGGACCTTGGCTTTTTCCGACGGCGCGTAAGTTTCCGTCAGCAAAGTAAACGCCCCGATTAAGGCGAAATTCCAACCCAGACCCAGGGCAAAAGCGCTGTCCAAAAATGAATGATCTGGTTCCCCGACAAGGCGGCGGTGATGGCCAGCCCCACCAAGCCGCTGAGGATCGCCAGCATGGATTGGCGCTGGTGACCAACACCGCCTGGGATGTGGCAAAGATGCCTGTGTTTAGGTGGGTGCTAAAGAAGGACATCTATCTTGCCGGTCAGATTCACTCGCCTAGCAAGCGCTAGCGCGATCTGCTCGCGCGACAAATTTCTCACCTCAGGGGCCACCCCCTCCCCATCGAGGGAGAGCTTCAACCGTCTGCCGGCCGGCAGCTAGCCCGCAAGCTCTTTCGACCGAGCCGTAGCGGCGGACACAGCCTTTTTCATCAAATCAGGCAGGCCGCCATCGGCCATCAGCACCTTCAGCGCGACCTCGGTAGTGCCGCCGGGGCTGGTCACATTGCGGCGCAACGTCGCCGCCGTGTCTTCTGACCCAAGCGCCAATTCCCCCGCGCCCGCTACCGTGTTGTGGGCCAGGGTCAACGCCAAGTCTTTGGGCAAACCGGCGGCAACAGCAGCATCCGTCATGGCTTCGATCAACAAGAACACATAGGCCGGACCGCTGCCGGAAACCGCGGTTACCGCGTCCATCATCGCTTCGTCTTCGATCCACGCCACTTCTCCCACCGCCCCCAACAACGCTGTACAGGCGACCTTAGCTTCGGGTTTCACGCCGGATCCGGCAAAGGCCACCGACATACCTCGGCGAATGGCGGCAGGCGTGTTGGGCATAGCCCGGACGATTACCGCACGGTCCCCCACCAAGGCCCGCAATGCGGCAACGGGTTTGCCCGCCACGACCGAAAGATACGTCGAAATCCCGGCGTACCCGGCAAACCCCGGGGCGACCTCTGCGAACACCTGGGGCTTGACCGCCAGCACCACCCAATCGGGCATGTAATCGCTGGCCAATTCCGTGGGGTCCGACACAGTGTGGATGCCCAAATCGCGCGCTATTTCAGCGGTGGCCACGTGGGGTTCCACGGCAGCTAGGTTGTCGGGATCAAGGCCGGTATCCAACCATCCCTGGGCCAGGGCCCGGCCCATTTTGCCGCAGCCCACCAGCAGAAGCCGGCCGACGGCCAGGGTCATGCTTCGCCGACCGTTTCCAGTATTGCAGCTTCGACGGCTTCGGTGGGGGTCTTTCCGCCCCACAAGGCCAACATAAACGCCGGGTAGAATTTCTCGCACGCCCCCAAAGCCGTCTCCACCAAATGCTCTAAAGCGGCTGGCTCAATGCCCTGGGATCCAGTCATGGCGGTGTAGCGGAAATTGATCACATGTTCCGTGGTGCTGACATCGAAGAAGCCAAAGCCCATGTTTTCGTTGATCCGCGCCAACACTTCACAGATGTCGCGAAATTGACGGTCCGGAACGGTAAAATCGTAGCCGCAGCGCAGGTGCAGGGATGCCGCTTGCTCCTGCCAGCCGAACCACAAATGGTATTGGGAAAAGCTGCCACCGATGGCAAAGGCCATTTCGGTGTCGCCTTTACGCTCAAACGGCCATTCGTTGCTTGAAACGAAGGTCTCCAAAGCGTCGAGCGGGTTCTCAAGGACTTCTAGGTGGTCAGAATATTCGACGGACATGGGCGGATAGGGACCCCTGTAGGCAGGCGCGGACCAGCGAATGCAACCTACATCTTGGGTATCAGCGCCAGCCAGCTACCAGGGAATGTACCCTGCCAGGAGAATGCAGAGTGTGCAAGGGCCTATCGGCCACCCGCCGCGTTTAAGACTTTTTGGCTTTTGCGGCCTTGGGAGACGGCTTCTTTTTTGCCGGTTTTTTCCCGGCAATTGCCGCTTCAAGCTCCGCCACCCGGGTTTCCAACTTGTCCGCCTGTCCCCGAGCTTCTGCCGCCAGGGCCTTCACCGCATCGAATTCCTCACGGGTCACCAAATCCATGCGCGTTGCCAAGGCCTCAACCGCCTCTTTGGCCCGGGCCTCGATCTCGGTTTTTAGGTCGCCCAATGACCCCGCAGCGCCAGAGGCAAACCGCGCCAAATCGTCCAAAATTTTGTTTTCCGTTTGCATCCCCGAAGTATATGCGAAAAATGCCCCATGCCCGTGCTTTCATATTTCACCTTTCCCGACATCAACCCGGTCGCGATCTCGCTGGGCCCCCTGGCGATCCGCTGGTACGCGCTGGCCTATATCGTCGGGCTGGTGCTGGGGTGGCGGCTGCTCGTACGACTGGCACGCCTGCCCCACCCGCCCATGACGAAGGTGGATGTGGACGACTTCGTCACCTGGGCCATCGCCGCCGTCATCATCGGTGGCCGTCTGGGGTACGTGACGTTCTACAATTTCGACTATTTTTCCAGCCACCACTTGGAAATTTTGTACGTCTGGCAGGGCGGTATGAGTTTCCACGGCGGCCTGATCGGCGTGATCGTGGCTGAGATTTTGTTCTGCCGCCAACGCAATCTGCCACTGCTGCGGGTGGCAGACATGGTGGCCGTGGCCGCGCCCTTGGGATTGTTCTTTGGCCGGATCGCCAACTTCGTCAATGCCGAGCTGTTCGGTCGGATCACCGAGGTATCCTGGGGGGTGATCTTTCCCACCGGCGGCCCCCTACCCCGGCACCCCAGCCAGCTTTACGAGGCCGCGCTGGAAGGCATCGTCCTTTTCGCCCTGGTCTATTGGCTGTACACCCGCCCGCATCTCCGCGCCAAGCCGGGCCTGGTTGCTGGCACGTTTTTGGTGGGATACGGGGCCATCCGATTTGGCATCGAATTGGTGCGTGAGCCCGACGCCCACATCGGACTATTGAGCCTCGGCGCGACACTGGGCCAATGGCTCAGCATCCCCGTCTTGCTGTTCGGCGCATTCCTGGTGATCCGTGCCCGCCGCGCCTGACGCCGATCTTGTTGGTGGCGCCATGTCCGCGCACCTGACGGAGATGATCCGCACGGGCGGCCCGATGACCCTGGATACCTATATGGCCCAAGTCCTCACCCACCCGACGCTGGGCTACTACACCACCCAGGAACCCTTCGGTGTGACCGGCGATTTCATCACCGCCCCGGAGGTCAGCCAGATGTTCGGCGAGATAATCGGCGTTTGGTGCGCCCACACCTGGGCGCAGATGGGCAACCCCCCGCGGGTGTGTTTGACCGAGGCCGGCCCAGGCCGTGGCACCCTGATGAGGGACCTGTTGCGCGCCGCATCAAAAGCCTCAGGATTTGCTGAAGCCATCGATGTGCATTTGATCGAGATCAGTCCCCGCCTGCGCGCCATCCAACGGGAGGCTCTGGGCGACACACCTGTCACCTGGCACGAGTCGTTGGACGACATCCCATCGGACGTACCCTTGGTGCTGGTGGCCAATGAGCTGCTCGACGCCCTGCCCATCCGGCAATTCAAGCGCACCATCCAAGGCTGGTGCGAACGCCTGGTGGATGTGGCTCCCGACGGAGATGGCTTTCGCTTCGTGCTGACCCAGACACCGTCCCCCGCTGCGGCCATGCTGCCGGCCCAAGTCCGTGACGCGCCACTGGGGTCTGTGGCCGAGGTTTCCCCCGCCTCCGTGGCCCTGGTTTCCGACATCTCCACCCGGCTGCTGGCCCAGGGCGGCGCGGCGTTGTTGATCGATTATGGCTCGGACGCTTTTGGCGTACGGGATACGCTCCAAGCCGTGTCCCATCACAAACCCCACCCAGCGTTGGAGGCTCCCGGCATGGCAGACCTGTGCGCCCACGTGGATTTCGCCATGTTGGCTCAGGCGGCGACCGAACAGGGCGCGGGGGTTTGGGGTCCGGTGACCCAAGGCGCGTTCCTCACCCAATTGAGGATTGCCGAGCGCGCCGCGGCCCTGCGCCGGGTCGCTACCGAGGCCCAGCACGTTGATATCGACAGCGCCTTGGATCGTTTAGTTGGGGTCAAGGCCATGGGCAGCTTGTTCAAAGTGCTTGGCCTCAGCCACCCCGATCTGCCACTCGCGGGTTTAAAGGCATGAACCAGCCGGTCGTCAGTGCGTTTCAAGCCCCCATCCTCGACAAGATCATTGGCTTAAAGCACGGTTTTTTTGGCCGCCAAGGGGGTGTGTCCGCAGGCCCTTATGAAAGCCTCAACTGCGCTGCCTCCACCAGTGATAGCCTAGAAAACGTCACCGAGAACCGCATCCGCGCCTGCAATGCCATAGGCGTGTGGCCAGGAGGATTGGTGACGATGCGCCAAGTCCACGGGCCCAACGTGGACATCGTTAAGGGTCCTGCGAACAGCGAAACGAGTTTGGCGGGCGCCGGAATTAAAAAATCAGGGTTCCGGGAAACAGACGCACTCGTCACCGCAACTCAGGGAGCCGCTTTAGGGCTGCTCACCGCCGATTGCGCGCCGGTGTTATTGGTGGACGAACATGTCGGGGTGATCGGCGCGGCCCACGCCGGGTGGCGCGGCGCTTTGGCGGGCATTCTGGGATCGGTGGTGGAGTCCATGGAAACCCTGGGCGCTAAGCCCCAACGCATCACCGCCGTCATCGGTCCGGCCATTGGTCCCGGATCTTACGAAGTCGGCCCAGAATTTCCCGCCTTGTTCCAAGCCCAGGACCCGGCCAACGAGGCCTATTTCTCCGATGCCTCCGGCCAACTGCGGTTCGATCTGCCCGGTTACGTCGCCGCGCAACTGCAAAGCCACGGTGTCCGCGCCCTCGACCTCGGCCACGACACCTTTGCCGAAGAAAAAAAATTCTTCAGCTATCGCCGGACGACGAAAACCGGAGAGTCAGAGTGCGGTCGGCAACTCTCGGTGATCTGTTTGCAGTGACCCCGGGCGGGTGAACCGGTAGTATCCCGGCAACCAGCGGGGGCGGAAACGTGACACAGATCGCGGCTTAGCGCGCCTAGCTGACGCCGACATCGCCGGGGCGGAAGTGGATCTCCGCAAAGCGCTTGATACCGCCAATTCCCAAGGTTCGAAATCCTTCGCACTGCGGGCCGCTATGGATTTGGCGCGCCTGTGGCAATTTCAGGGCAAAACCGACCAAGGGTTCGCCAATTTTGTCGGGCCGGACATGTCCGCCAAATGGCACCAGCTAAAGAGCGAACATTTTCTGGCCTCATCCATATTGGAAGCCCGGCGCGGCTATATGGAGATGTTCGTGAAGATCTGTTTCTCCGACCGAGTGAAGGGCTTGGAAGTGCCAGTCCTGGCCGTCACAGGTGAATTTGACGGCGAGGCCTTTCTGAAGCCCGCAGTCGAGGCCGATTTCGGGGCGCTATATCCCAATCTCGAAATCATCGTGGTTCCCAACGCCGGCCACTACCCCATGATGGAGGCCCCACCCTTCTTCGCCGCCACCATCGAGAAGTTCATGACCAAACACACGGGATAGGTCCCCCGCCTCCACATGCCCCTTGTAGACTCACCGCACCCCCTGATACATTCCGCGCGCATGGTGGGCGTTTGTGGCGCTCCGTCCTCTCTGTAAATTTTTCGGCTTTGGGCCGAGTTGGAATTGCTGACATGAAGGTGGTCTCCGGCAACAGCAATCCGGCGCTATCCCAGGCGATATCCGGATATTTGGACATCCCGCTCACCAAGGCGTCCATCAGCCGCTTTGGCGATAACGAGGTGTGGGTGGAAATCCACGAAAACGTCCGCGGCGAGGACGTGTTTTTCATCCAATCCACGTCGTTCCCCGCCAATGACAATCTGATGGAGCTGTTGATCGGCATCGACGCCTTGCACCGCGCAAGTGCTAGGCGCATCACCGCCGTGATCCCGTACTTCGGCTATGCCCGCCAAGATCGCAAACCGGGACCCCGCACACCGATTTCCGCCAAGCTGGTGGCCAACATGATTACCACCGCCGGGGCCGACCGGGTGCTGACCATGGATTTGCATGCGGGGCAGATCCAGGGGTTCTTTGATATCCCCACCGACAACCTGTTTGCCGTGCCGGTTTTTGCCCCCGTGATCAAGGAACAATTCAACGGCACCGATCTGGTGTTTGTTTCCCCCGATATCGGCGGGGTTCTGCGGACCCGGGCCTTGGCCAAACGCCTTGACGCGGACCTCGCGATCATCGATAAGCGGCGCGAGAAGGCTGGTGTGTCCGAAGTGATGAACGTGATCGGCGAAGTCGCCGGGCGCCGCTGCCTGATTGTAGATGATATTGTCGATACTGCGGGCACTCTCTGCAACGCCGCCGACGCTTTGAAAGAGGCAGGGGCTGCCTCGGTGATTAGCTATGCCAGCCACGGGGTGCTTTCCGGTGGCGCGGTTGAACGGATTAGGAATTCGGCCTTGGAGACGTTGGTGACCACCGACAGCATCGCCACCACGGCCGAGACCAACGATGCGGATTTCATCAAACGCATCACCATTGCGCCGCTAATTGCCGAGGCCATGAGCCGGGTGCATGCGGAGACTTCGGTCTCCAGTTTGTTTGATTAGATTGGAAAGATAGGACCATGGTTGACGTATTGGATTTGAGCGCAAACGCCCGGAAACATTCTGGCCGAGGTGCGACACGTGCCTTGCGCCGAGATGGTCGCGTGCCTGCCATTGTGTATGGCAGCGGCGAAGACCCCCAGAACGTCGACATCGATATCCAGGTGTTGGCCCGCGAAGTCGACAAGGGTGGGTTTGAAAATCGCTTGGTGGATTTAGACGTCGGAGGCAAGAAAGTTCGCGTGCTGCCCCTCGATGTTCAGATCCATCCAGTGACCGATGTGCCGATCCATGTGGACTTCATGCGCCTGGCTGCCGGGGCCGAGGTTCGGGTCAACGTGCGCGTGGTGTTCATCAACGAAGAAGATTGCCCCGGCATCAAGCGTGGCGGCTTGGTCAACGTCGTGCGCCATACCATCGAAATGGTCTGCCGGGTGGATGCAATTCCGGAATCCGTGGAATGCGACCTGACGGATTTGGAAATCGGAGATTCTGTGCACATCAGTGCGGTCCAATTGCCCGAAGGCGTGCGGCCCGTGATTTCGGATCGTGACTTCACCATCGCCACCATCGCTGCGCCCACCGTGGTCAAAGAGGAGGCTGCCGAGGCTGCGGCTGCCGTACTGGCCGAGGCCGAGCTGGCCGAGCTCGAAGGCGAGGAAGGCTTGGAGGGAGAAGCCACCGAAGGCGAGGGTGAGGGTGCTGCGGAAGGCGGCGAGGACGGCGGCGGCGACGCCAGTTAGGAGGCCCCGTTGCTGCTGTTCGCTGGGCTCGGAAATCCTGGAAGCGAGTACGCTGGCAATCGCCACAACATCGGCTTCATGGCCGTCGACGCGATCGCCCGCCAGTTCGGCTTTGCACCCTGGCGCAAACAACACCACGGCCTGGTCACCAAGGGCCGCATGGATGGCCACCAGGTTTTGTTGCTGAAACCGATGACCTTCATGAACCGCTCTGGAATCTCGGTCGGCGACGCCGCACACTTTTATAAAATCCCGCCCAGAGACGTGATTGTCTTTCACGACGAAATCGATTTGACGGCTGCCAAGACCCGCACCAAGTCTGGCGGCGGCACGGCAGGACACAACGGCTTGAAAAGCATCGGCGCGCATTTTGGGTCGGACTTTCGCCGGGTGCGTATCGGCGTCGGCCACCCCGGCGATCGGGAAAAAGTCCACGGCCATGTGCTGCGCGATTTCTCTGCCGACGATCGCGAGTGGGTTGAACCGTTGATCGATGCTATCGCCCAGGCCGCACCGTACTTGGCTGCCGGTGACGACGCCGGATTTACCAACGCCATCGCCCTGACCCGCAAGGGCGAAGCCTAAGCCATGGGCTTTAACTGCGGGATCGTTGGGCTTCCCAATGTCGGCAAGTCCACATTGTTCAATGCGCTGACGGCTACCGCCCAGGCCCAGGCCGCTAACTATCCCTTCACCACCATCGAGCCCAACGTTGGCCGGGTGCCTGTGCCCGATGCCCGCCTGGACAAACTCAGCGCGCTGGCTAAATCTGCCAAGATCACCCCCACCTACCAAGAATTTGTCGACATCGCCGGACTGGTCAAAGGCGCGAGTGCTGGCGAAGGCCTGGGCAATCAGTTCCTCGGCAACATCTGCGAAGTCAATGCCATCCTGCATGTCCTGCGCTGCTTCGAAGAAGACGACGTGACCCATGTGGAAGGCCGCATCGATCCGGTGGCTGATGCCGAGTTGGTGCGTACCGAATTGCTTCTGGCCGACTTGGAACGCCTCGAACGGCAATCGGACTCCATGGAGAAAAAAGCCAATGGCGGCGACAAAGACGCCAAGCGCATCTGGCACATCTGGCACAGGGTATTGAGGGGTCTTCGGGAGGGCATCCCAGTTTTACAGCAAAGTGACGTAGATTACGACGAGATACGCCCGCTGAATTTGATCACTTCAAAACCGGTGCTGTATGTGGCCAATGTGGAGGAGACGGACGCGGCCACCGGCAACGCCCATTCGGCGTCGGTTGAGGCCATGGCGGCGTCGGAGGGAGCCGCGAGCGTCACCATTTCTGCCGCATTAGAGGCTGAAGTCGCAGTACTGGATGACCCCGCCGATCGCGCCGAATTCCTGACCGAAGTAGGCCTCACCGAGCCCAGCTTAGACCGGGTGATCCGCGCAGGCTATGGGCTGCTTGGGCTGATCACCTTTTTCACCGCAGGCCCCACAGAGGCCCGGGCCTGGACTGTGCCGGCGGATGCCTTGGCCCCAGAAGCCGCCGGCCGTATCCATGGGGACATGGAGCGCGGCTTTATCCGCGCCGAGACCATCGCCTTTGACCACTACATCGCCCACGGCGGCGAACAGGGGGCCAAAGCGGCAGGCGCCATGCGGTCCGAGGGCAAGGAATACCGTGTGCAAGACGGCGACGTGATGCTGTTCCGGTTTAATGTGTGACCAGTACAGATCGCGCCTGCTATGGGCACGTGAATCTAAACGGCAAGATCAAGTGCAGCTCGTGGCGGGCTCTTGCCCGTCGCGTGAAACTGAACACTACGGAAAATGAAATGGGTTGATCGGCATGGTGAGTATCGGCGACGCCGTAAAGAAGCGCCTTGAGGAAGCCGAGCTTGAAGCAGGCGTCCAGCGAGACGCCTATATAGCCCGCGGCTAGGGCCGGTTCTGTTCCGCTTAAACGTCTTAGCTTGCCCAACACCGGGTGAGATGCGTAGGGTGGGTGGATGGCAGACACCGCAACCCTAACCGCCCAAGATGGCCACGCATTCGCTGCGTATGTCGCTGGGCTGGATGACTCCTCCGCACCCGGGTTGGTGGTGATGCAAGAAGTTTTCGGAGTGAACCCCCATATCCGCGCTGTGTGCGACGGCTTTGCGGCACAAGGATTTCGGGTCGTCGCCCCCGCCCTTTTCGACCGGGTCCAGCGCGGCATCGAACTGGAATACGGTGAAAAAGGCTTCAAGGTCGGCGTGGGCCTGCGCAAATTAATCCCTTCCGAATATTCCATGATGGACGTTGCCGCATGCGTCGAGCACTTGCGCAGTAGCGGCGGCAGTACTGGCGCCAATATCTCCGTTGTGGGGTATTGCTGGGGCGGCACTCTGGCCTGGGTGGCGGCCCAACAACTCGACGTGGCGGCAGCGGTCAGCTACTACGGCGGCCACATCACGGACCACCTGGACAGCGATTTGCATTGCCCGGTGATGCTGCATTTTGGCGCAGAAGACGCCGCTATCACCCCAGTCGATATTCTGACCATCCTGAAAGCCTACCCTCAGGCGAAAATCTATTCCTACCCCGGCGCCGGCCACGGATTTAACCGCGAGGCCGATGCTGAATACACCGCTTTGGCCTTGGAACGCACCCTGGAATTTTTACGCACTAATGTGATTGCACCATGACAAAGAGCAGGTCGTGGCACGTGAATCTGATCGACAAGTTAAGAGCAGGTCGCCGCGGGTTCCCGGGATCTAAATTTCAAGGTCGAAATGTTTAGTACCAGCGACGCCGCCAAGGAATGGCTGGGCAACCAGTAATTCTGCCAACAGCCCCGCTACATGGGCGGGTTACCAGCGGTTTGCCGGGAACGCTTGACCATCTGCATGACGATGGCCTTCATCACCGGATCCATATTATCCACTAGCATTTGGAAATGCTCGAGGCCCATGGCGGTAACCCTGGTGGGTTCCCTTGCCACGGCGGTGGCCATGTGTTCGTAGCCATCGAACATGGACAACTCGCCAAACACCTTACCCTTGGTCAGATACCCCAACGATTTGGCAGGGCCCTGTTTTGGCGCGATGGTGATTTCGACCCGACCCGAAACCACCATATAGGCGGCCTCGCCCCGCGCCCCTTGTTCAAAAATTCTATCTCCGGCCTGGAAATCCAGATGCTGAATACCAACAATCTCAGACAAAAATCATTCTCCTGCGGGATCAAGATGGGTTTCACCGGCCAGATTTTTTGCGGCAGCGAGAGGGCACGGTCAAATATGGATGCTTCCAGGCCTTATCGCAAGCTTGCTTCGATGTTGCCACCGTCGACGGTCAAGGTTGCCGCCGTGGTTTTGCGGGCCAGAGCCAGCGCAACGAACGCCTGGGCCACGTCGTCGGCCAGTACTTCGCGTTTCAGCAAATTGCCGGTCCGCAGATATTCTTCCGGGGTGAGACCCCGGGCTTTTGCCCGTTCCTCCAAGAACCCATTGGCGAAAATGCCGGTGTTGACCCGATCGGCATTTATGGCATTGGAACGAATGCCTGCGGACCCGTATTCCAGGGCGTATTGCTTCGCCAAAAACAACGTGGCGGCTTTAGGCAGGCCATAGGGACCAAATCCGGGGCCGGGGTTTACTGCCTGTTTCGAGGCGTTGAACAACAACGCGCCACCGGTGCCCTGGGCCAGCATCACCCGCACGGCGTTTTGCGCCACGGTCTGGTGGCCCCAGAAATTAAGCTCGAAGCTTTTGCGTAGCACTTCGTCGTCGACGCTGGCGATGTCCCCTTGCCACGCGGCTCCGGCGTTGGAGACAACACTATCAACGCCTCCATACGCCGCACACACGGCATCGAATGCCCCACGGACACTGTCGGGGTCGGTGACGTCACAAGCCAGGCCCAAGCCACCGATGGTGTCGGCCACCGATGTGGCGGCATCCAAATCAAGGTCCAGCACAGCGACTTCTGCACCATGGGCAGCGAAAGCCCGGGCGGTGGCGGCACCGATGCCGCCTGCGCCGCCGGTGACCACGGCGACTTGCCGGGCCAGAGGTTTCTCGGCGGCCTTGGACAACTTGGCTTGTTCCAGGGACCAATATTCGATGTCGAACATGGCAGCCTCGTCCACCGACTGGTACGTGCCGATGGCCTCAGCGTCGGTGATGACACGGGCGGTGTTTTCGGCGATGTCAGCGGCGATGGCGGCCGCCCCGGCATTGGCCCCGGCGCCAAATAGCCCCAGACCCGGCACCAGCACTACGCGTGGCATGGGGTCTAACTCGGTTTTGGCGGGCTCACGCACCCCGTCGTGGCGGGTGAAATAGGCGTGGTAGTCGGCCACATAGGCCTCCACTGCCGCCCGGACCCCATCGGCGAATGCATCCGATCCGGCCGGTGGCATGACCAGAGGGAAATTCTTGGTGCGGATGGCGTGATCGGGGGTCACAACACCGACCTGGGAATAGCGCGCCACATCAGCACCGTTCACATAGTTCATGATGGCTTCCGATGTGCGGAAGTCCAAAACCATACGCACCGGGTCAGCGATGGATGCATCGCCGTGGATCGCCAACGCCCCGCGCACAATGGGGGCGACGTCGGCCACGGGCGCGGGAGTGGCGGGCAGCGCGGCGCTGGGAAAAGTTTTCGACCCGCCAGCGGCGATGCGGTCCTCAGCCAGGGTCACCAAGTCCACCATGCGATCATAGGCTTCGCGGGCGGTGGCGCCAAAGCTGAATACACCGTGCTGGCGCAGGATCATGCCTTCCACAGCCGGGTTGGATTCGAAGACCTCCGCCGCCGCCAAGGCCAGATCGAAGCCCGGTTTGACATAGTCCACCAAGGACACACGGTCGCCATAGACTTCGGCCAACAAGGATTGGTCATCGGCCTGATCGGTCAACGCCAAAACCGCCGTGGAATGAGTATGATCGACAAATTTGTGTGGCAGGAATGCGTGCAACAGGGTTTCGACCGACGGATTTGGCGAGCCCGGATCGATCAGTGCGCTGCGCTGGAACCGCACCATGTCTTCGTCGGACAGAACGGTGAATCCGCGCAGCCTTAACAACGGCTCCATGCGCACAGCGGGCAAGCCAGCGGGCTCGATCTCCCCCATGTCCCAGCCGGAACCCTTGACGCACAATACTTCGCAGTCGTCGCCCAGCAGATCGGTCACGGTGGTTTTCACCGACGTGTTGCCGCCGCCGTGGAGCACCAACAACGGATCGCGGCCCAGCAGCCGGGTGGTGTAGACCCGCAAGGCCAAATCTTCGTTGATGCCATCCGCGCCATAGCGCGTCACATACTCAGCGGCATCTTTGTCAGACAATTGGGATTTCATGTGCTGTGCTCTGGGTACAGAGCCGCCAGCCCCGCGCCGTTAGGATCGGCGACGCCGCGCTCGGTGATGATGCCGGTGACGAGGCGCGCTGGCGTCACGTCGAACGCGGCGTTGGCGGCCTTGCTGTCCAGGGGGGTGACTTGAACCGTGGTGATTTCGCCGTCGTCGCCGAGCCCCGCGATGTGAGTGACTTCGCGGGAATCCCGTTCTTCGATAGGAATGTCCCGGACGCCATCAGTGATTGACCAGTCGATGGTGGAGTGCGGGAAGGCCACATAGAACGGGATGTTGTTGTCGTGGGCGGCCAGTGCCTTCAGGTAAGTGCCTATTTTGTTGCACACGTCGCCGGACCCCGTGGTGCGGTCCGAGCCGGTGATACAGGCATCGACCCGGCCGTGTTGCATTAAATGCCCCCCGGCGTTGTCGGCAATGACTGTGTGGGGGATGCCGTGCTGGCCTAATTCCCACGCGGTGAGCGATGCGCCCTGGTTGCGCGGCCGGGTTTCGTCCACCCACACATGCACCCGCACGCCGGAGTCGTGGAGCGTGTAGATGGGGGCCAGGGCCGTGCCGTAATCCACCGTGGCCAACCAACCAGCGTTGCAGTGGGTGAGAATATTAAGCGCCGCGCCCGCCTTGTTCAGATCGACGGCAAGATCGTTGAAAACTTTGGCTCCGTGTTTGCCAATGGCGCGACAGGATTCAACATCGTCATCGGCGATCTTCGCAGCCGCTTCGTACGCCGCCTCGACGCGTTGATCTTCTGGCAAGTCAGCCAGAGTTTCGGCCATCGACTCCAGCGCCCAGCGCAGGTTCACCGCTGTTGGGCGGCTATCCAGCAATGTCTTGGCGGCGGTTTTCAGCCCGGGATCGGATGGGTCTGCAATCATGGCCAACGCCACGCCATAGGCTGCCGTCGCCCCGATTAATGGCGCGCCGCGGACCTGCATGGTTTTGATGGCCACCACTGCGTCGTCCAAAGTATGGAGTTCCACCGTGACAAATTCGTGGGGCAGGCGGGTCTGGTCGATGATCTCCACTGTGCGGCCATCGTCGCCAAGCCAGATGGTGCGGTACTGAGTGCCGCCGACGTTCACTCGCCTTCGAACTCCACCAGGGTGAGTACGGAGACGCCCTCGGCCTCCAAGCGTTTGCGACCGCCCAAGTCGGGCAGATCGACCACAAACGAGGCCCCCGCGATGTCGGCTCCGGCTTGGCGCAACAAGGTGATGGTGGCGATGGCCGTGCCGCCGGTGGCTATCAGATCGTCCACCACCAAGACCTTTTGGCCCTTGGTCACCGCGTCGGTATGAATTTCGATGGTGTCGGTGCCGTATTCCAGATCGTATTCCTGGCCGATGGTCTCCCACGGCAACTTGCCTTTTTTGCGCACCGGGATGAACCCCACCGACAATTGATGGGCCACCGCGCCACCGATGATGAAGCCACGGGCTTCGATCCCCGCCACCGCGTCGATGGTGTTGCCGGTGAACGGCTGCACTAGATCGTCGATGAGCTTGCGAAAGCCAAAGGGATCTTGGAGCAAAGTGGTGATGTCGCGAAACATGATCCCCGGCTTGGGATAATCGGGGATGGTGCGAATGCGGGATTTCAACGGCATGGGCTGTATTGTTCCTTAGCCTTGGCTAGGCTTTCAGTGCGCGACCGGCGACCGCATCCAATTTGGCCGCCATGGCGGGATCGCGGGCGTCCGGGGCGGTGATGATGGCGGTATCCAGGGCGTGGTCGCATCCCGCCGGGCAGGCATCGGGCCGGTCGCTCAAAGTCGGCGTTACGGCTTTCACCAACGACCGGGCATGGTCGGCGTTGGCGGTGAGCACCCGAATAATGTCGGTAACCTGGACATTGTCGTGATCCGGGTGCCAGCAGTCATAGTCGGTGACCATGGCCACGGTGGCGTAGCAAATCTCGGCTTCCCGGGCCAATTTGGCCTCCGGCATATTGGTCATGCCAATGACATGGCAGCCCCAGGCGCGATACAATTCGGATTCCGCCAACGTGGAGAACTGCAGACCCTCCATGGCCAGATAAGTGCCCCCGCGGACGGCGGTAACATCGACGGATTTCGCCGCAACTTCCAGGGCGTCGCCTAGGCGCGGGCACACCGGATGGGCCATGGACACGTGGGCCACCAGCCCGGGGCCAAAGAAGGATTTGTCCCGGGCAATTGTGCGGTCGATGAATTGGTCGGCGATGACAAAGGTGCCGGGGGATAGCTCTTCCTTGAACGAACCCACCGCCGACACCGAAATAATGTCGGTCACACCGGCGCGCTTCAGGGCATCGATATTGGCCCGGTAGTTCACACCGTTGGGCGGCAGTTTGTGACCGCGTCCGTGGCGGGGCAGAAACACCATGGCATGGCCGTCCAATTCCCCGAACATCAATTCGTCGGAGGGCTCGCCGAAGGGCGATTCCACGGCTTCCCACAGGATGTTGTTCAAGCCTTCGATGTCATAGACACCGCTGCCGCCGATCACCCCGATGATGGTGTCAGTACTCATGTATTTTCAAGATTTACCGCCAAGTCAGACGCCCGGAGTATCGGGCATTGGGCGCGGGGGAGAAAGGCCGAAGCCCCTAGTGGACGTCGGCCCAGACCTGGCGTTTGACGGCGATGAACATGCCGGTCAGCAGCACCAGGAAGATCATTGTGCCCAGGCCCATGCGTTTGCGGTCTTCCAGCTTCGGTTCCGCCGTCCACATCAGGAACTGGGTGATGTCCTCGGCCATCTGCTCAATAGTGGCCTCGGTGCCGTCTTCATAGAACACGGCACCCTCGAACAGCGGCGAGAACATAGCTATTTGCTCGCCGGAGAAGAACGGGTTGTAGTTCATGCCCGGGGCGATTTCCACGTCCTCGGGCGGCTCTTCGTAGCCGGTGAGCAGCGCGAACAGATAATCGGGGCCGAAGCGCCGGGCCTTGGTGATCAGTGACAAATCGGGAGGCAGCGCCCCGCCGTTAGATGCCCGGGCGGCGTTTTCGTTAGGGAACGGCGACGGCAAACGGTCTGACAAGCGACCGGCGCGCATATACATCAGGCCGTTTTCGTCCGGGCCGTCTTCGATTTGTGCGGCTTCGGCGACGGCCTTGGCTTCGTCTTCCGTCAGGCCAATTTTGGTGAGATTGCGGAAGGCGATGAATTCCACCCCATGGCAAAACGAGCAGACCTCTGTATAGACCTGATAGCCCCGGCGCAGAGCCGGTTTGTCGAACGATCCCAACACGCCGTTGAAGGACCAGTCCTGTTTTTCCGGCTCGTGACCGCCTGCGGCATAAGCGGGTGACGCGGCGAGACCTGCCACGACCGCCACTGCCAGAAGTTTTTCTAAGGTCCTCATTCGGCAGGCTCCGCCACCGGTTTCTTATCCCCCAACACCGAGGTGGAGATGGAGTCCGGCAATGGCTTTGGACTTTCGATCCACCCCACCACCGGCAAGATCACGAGGAAGTGGAAGAAGTAATAGAACGTAGCCAGTCGACCTATGATGATCCAATTGCCTTCGGGGGCGTTGGCACCTACAACACCAAGCACGATGGCGTCGATGACGAACAGCCAAAAGAATTGCCGGTACATGGGCCGGAACTTGGCGGATCGCACCTTCGAAGTATCCAGCCAAGGCACCGCGAACAGGATGATGATGGACCCGGCCATGGCGATGACCCCGCCCAGCTTGTCGGGGATGGCGCGCAGGATCGCATAGAACGGCAACAGGTACCATTCCGGTACGATGTGGTTTGGCGTCTGCAACGGGTTGGCCGGGATGTAGTTGTCGGGCTCACCCAGCATGTTGGGGGCATAGAACACGAGGCCCGCCAGCACCAACAGGAACACGCCTACACCAACCAAATCCTTGGCGGTGAAATAAGGGTGGAACGGAAGTGTGTCTTGAGGACCCTTCACGTCGATGCCCAGCGGGTTGTTCGAGCGGTGTTCGTGCAGCGCCCACATGTGAATGATGGCGACGCCGACGATGGCCACCGGCAGGGCGTAATGCAAGCTGTTGAAGCGCCCAAGCAGTGAATTTCCCACCGAGAAATCTCCCCACAGCCATTGGACGATGCCGGTGCCGACGACGGGGATCGCACTGGCCAGATTGGTGATGACGGTGGCGGCCCAGAAGCTCATTTGACCCCAGGGCAGCACATAGCCGGTAAACGCTGTGATGATCATCAAGAAGAAGATGATCAGGCCCAACCACCACACCAGTTCCCGTGGGTTCTTATAGGATCCGTAATAGAACGAGCGGAACATGTGCAGATAGATGACCGCGAAGAACACCGATGCGCCGTTGGCGTGAACGTAGCGGATCAGCCAGCCGAAATTCACGTCGCGCATGATGCGCTCGACACTGGCGAACGCGCCCTCGGCGGTGGGCACGTAATGCATATTCAGCACGATGCCAGTGATAATTTCGATGACCAGAGCAAGACCGGCGAGGGAGCCGAAATTCCACCAATAATTCAGATTGCGCGGGGTCGGATAATTGGTGCCGACGGAATCATTCAGAAGCCCAACCCAGGGCAGGCGGTATTCCACCCAGCCCATGATGCCTTTCAGCTGCATTTTATTGTGTTCGGGTTCGTGCGGGTCAGTCATGGAAATTAACCAATTTTTACGGTGGTTTCATCCAAAAATACGTACTCAGGAATCTGCAAATTCTCCGGCGCCGGACCCTTGCGAATACGCCCAGACGTATCGTAATGAGAGCCATGGCAGGGGCAGAACCAGCCGTTCCAATCACCCTTGGCGTCGGTGTCTTTTTGGCCCAACGGAATGCAGCCCAAATGGGTGCACACGCCGACCATGATCAGCCATTCGGAGTTCTGAACCCGCTCTGAATCCGGTTGGTAGTCCTTTAACTCGCTGGGGTCAGCGGTTTGGGCTTGTTCGATTTCTTCTGGAGTGCGGTGGCGAATAAACACCGGCTTGCCGCGCCACTTGACGGTAATGGATTGGCCCACGGCCAGGGGTGAAAGGTCAACTTCAGTGGACGCCAAGGCCAGGACATCGGCTGCAGGGTTCATCTGATGGATCAGCGGCCACGCCGCCAAACCGCTGCCCACGGTGGCAAACGCGCCGGTGGCGATGTACAAAAAATTGCGCCTGGAATCGTCGCCGTCCACCTGTTCTGCCGCCATTCAAGTGCCTCCGCAACTGATGCTCAAGAATCTGTCACGGTTTCAAAGTCTTGTCCAGAGATGGCGGCGGGCAATCCATTGGATTGCTGCCCCTGCATCGGCAATCGGATACAGTCCCGCCCATGACCACTAACCCAGCCGATACCCAGGCCAAAGCCGCCGCATGGTTCCGTGAATTGCGCGACCTGTTGTGCGCCGAATTCGAAGCCATCGAGGGCGAACTGACCGGCACGTTTTCCGATTTGCCGCCGGGCCGGTTCGAGCGCACTAATTGGCAACGCCCCGCTGAACCTGGGATGGACGCAGGCGGCGGCGAGATGTCGGTCATGCACGGTCGGGCGTTCGAGAAGGTTGGCGTGAATTTTTCCGAAGTGCGGGGAGTCTTTTCCGATGAATTCCGCGGCCAAATTAAAGGCACCGAGGACGACCCCAGTTTTTGGGCCTGCGGCATTTCATTGGTGTCCCACATGCGATCACCCCTGGTGCCCGCTGCCCATATGAACACGCGGCATATTGTCACGACCCAGGGCTGGTTTGGCGGCGGAGGCGATCTGACCCCAATGACTCCCGACGACGACGACACCGCGTCGTTCCACGCAGCGTTTCGTGACGCCTGTGACGCCCACGATGGGGACTATTACCCAAAGTTCAAAAAGTGGTGCGACGACTATTTTTATTTGCCCCACCGGGATGAGCCGCGCGGGATGGGTGGCATTTTTTACGATGCTTTGGACACCGGCGATTGGGATGCCGACTTTGCCTTCACCCAAGACGTCGGCCGGGCGTTTCTAAAATCCTATCCGGCGATCATTCGTCGCCACCTGAACGACCCCTGGACCGAAGCCGAGCGCGAACACCAGCTGATCCGCCGGGGCCGTTATGCCGAATTCAATTTGCTCTATGACCGGGGCACCCAGTTCGGCCTGAAAACCGGTGGCAACACAGAAGCGATCTTGATGTCCATGCCGCCCGAGGTGAAGTGGCCATAGCCAGGGTCGACCACTAAAACGGGAAATTCTTGCCTGGGGGGTGAAAACCCGCGCAAGGTGAGGCAATTTTGCCGGGTGTGGATAACTCTTAAACCACTGAAATTCCGCACTGTTTTCACAGCAGACCTGGCCAGCACCCTGGCACGGCAATTGCTTCTTAGATCTTGAGTTTTAGCGCAGTGAAATCGAACACCCACGGAGGACAACAGTGCAAGCGCCTGACTTCAATTTTTTAGCCAACCCGACGGACCCCGCAATCGATTTAGATCTGCACCGGATTGCCACCGCCTATGACCCCAGTGTCATGACCGGCACTGATGCGGTTCGCCTTGCCGCCGACCTTGTCGCGGCGGGTTTCCAGGAAGCCGACGCATTGGCCTTCACCTGGCCGGTGACCAGCCGCAACATTCTGAAAGAAGTGGGTCGCACCGGGCGCGGCCCTAACATCGAAACCTGGGACGACTTGGGTCAAGTGCACGCCGCCCAATTGGATGCCGCACGAGGCACCGAGCCCCCCGGACGCATCGACCAGCTTGCCCGCATGGTGGTGTTGTGCCAGACCATGTCCGAGGCCGCCGCGTAATTATAATTCTCGAACCCTTCCCTTTTTAGGGGAGGAAATCATGGGGCGCCGCCAACTCCACAAGCTTTTGCAAACACGTCGCCCGGTCGAGGGTGAAATCTTCGGTAATCCACCAGGCCTCTATGGCCGCCAGGGCCTCGCCGACCGCGGGGCCTTTTTTTATGCCCGCCGCAATCGCGTCATCGCCAGTGACCGGCAAATCCGGCGGGGTCCAGGTGTCGGGGAAGTTCAGCACCCGCAGCCAGCCAGGATCAGTACTGGTGGGGTCTTCCGCCCAGTGCAGCCACACATCGTCTTGAAATTTTTGATGGCCCACGGAATGCAGCGCCCGGCGCAGAACCACCGGCTTGCCATGGGGTGAAACGGGCGGCAGGGTGGCCAAGCCCACCAACCGCCGCAGGTGATCTTTAGACAGGCGCAAGCGCAGGGCCAATGCCTTCATGACCCCCGCATCCCCGGTGACCACCGCCGCCAAACGGCGCACGGGGTCTGGGTCGACCGCATCAAGGCTAGTAAGGCCCGCCAGACGTTCAAAATTTTTAGCTTCGGGCAGGACTTTTTCCAGGACCCTCGCCTTTGACATCAGACTCATGACCGGTGCGGGATCGGGGGCTTCCAACAACCGCAGCAGTTCCATGGCGATGCGCTCGGCAGACAACATTTCCAGCTTGGCCGCGTTCGAGGTACAGGCAGCCAAGGCTTCCGTGTCGGGTGGCCCAACACCAAAATGTGCATGGATGCGAAAGAACCGCAGAATGCGCAGAAAGTCTTCGGTGATGCGGGTGCCAGGGTCGCCCACGAATCGCACCCGCCCCGCCCGCAAATCGGCGAGGCCGCCGGTTGGGTCAAATACCGTGCCGTCCGGGTCGCAATACAGGGCGTTCAGGGTGAAGTCCCGGCGTTCGGCGTCGGCCACCCAGTCATCAGTGAAGGCCACTTTGGCGTGGCGTCCATTGGTTTCCACATCGTGGCGCAGAGTGGTGACCTCAAAGGATCTGCCGTCTGCAACCGCTGTAATGGTGCCATGATCGATACCAGTGGGCACGGCTTTCAGGTTGGCGGCCTCCAACAGCCCAACGACAGTGCGGGGCTCGTCGGGGGTGGCAATGTCGATGTCATAGATCGGCCGCCCCACCACCGCGTCGCGCACACAGCCACCCACGAACCGCACGATCTGGCCATCAGCTGTCAGGGCACCCATCACCGCCCGGGTGGCGGGGTCGGTCATCCAGTCCTGAAATTGGAGGCTCTCGGCCGCGTCCATCGCTTAGGGTGCGGGGTCGGCAGGAACGATTTCTCCGGGAATCAGCTCGCCATTGATCACCCGGGCGGGCACATATGTGCCGTCGCGGTCTTCGCCACTGAGGACCGCGGTCCAGATCAATCCGCCAATCACCAACACCAACCCCGCCGTGCTCAACCACATCAGCGGCGCATCGTTCCAACCCGGCGGGTGGCCTTTGGCCCGGCGGCGGGCGATGGCGAGCCAGCCCCCGTACAAGATGAACGGGGCAAGAAACAGCAGTGCCAGACGAAGGAGTTTCAAGGTCAACATTAAGTCTCTATTCCACCGACGCGCCGCTGGGCGCATTCAAGCATCTTGCCAAATCGACCAGAAGCCCCGCAGTCACGCCCCAAATCCGCCAATTTTCATAGGGCAGCACATAATAATGGGCTTCATGGCCACGCAACACGGCGCTTTCTCGCACATGATTGGCGGAATCCAGCACAAACGCCAGGGGCACTTCAAACACTTCGGCCACCTCGGCGGCGGACGGCTGCAAGGTGAACCCGGGGCGCACCACCCCCACCACCGGCACGACGCAAAACCCAGTGGCGGTTTTATAGTCCGCCAATCGCCCCACGACTTCGACAAATTCAGGGCCCAAGCCGATTTCTTCTTGGGTTTCGCGCAGTGCCGTCGCCACCGGCCCGTCGTCGGGGTCTTCAACACGGCCGCCGGGAAAGGCGATCTGTCCCGGATGATCCGCAAGGTCTGCCGCCCGTTGGGTCAACAACACCGTCATGCCATCGGGACGGTCCACTAATGGCACCAACACCGCGGACGGGGTCAGGCCATTTTCAGCCTTAGGAAACGAGGAGTTCAGCACGAAATCGCTGCCCACCGCACCTTGGGAACCCGGGCCCTCAGAGAACCGCTTAAAAATCAATTCACGCACGCCCTAGACATAGTGCGCGCAAGCCCGAAACGCCATGGGCTGGGGTGCCAAGTCATTAGAAATGGATAAGGCTTCCATGATAGCGTCTTGCGGCAAATACCCGACAGCCACAGCGGGCAACAGGCCAGGAGCCTCCCAGTGACCAAATCCGTAAGCGCTTCCCAGGAAACCTCCGCCCTGGCTACGGCTCCCGACGCCGCCGCCGACGAAGTGGACGCCCTTGGTGGCCGCCTGTCCGAAGTAAAGTCCCGCATCGCCCAGGTGATTTTTGGCCAGGAACAAGTGGTCGATGAGACACTGATCACCTTGTTGGCCGGGGGTCACGCTCTTTTGATCGGGGTTCCGGGCCTGGCCAAGACTCGGTTGGTGGAAACGTTGGGCACGGTCATGGGGCTGGCGGAAAAGCGCGTGCAGTTCACCCCCGACCTGATGCCCGCCGACATCACCGGGTCAGAAGTTCTGGAAGAAACCGAAGACGGCAAACGGTCATTCCGGTTTATCCAGGGTCCGGTGTTCTGCCAATTGTTGATGGCCGACGAAATCAACCGCGCCAGCCCGCGCACCCAATCGGCGTTGCTCCAGGCCATGCAGGAAAAAGAAGTGTCGGTATCCGGCCGTCGCCACCCCCTGCCCCGCCCCTTCCATGTGTTGGCTACCCAAAACCCCTTGGAGCAAGAAGGCACTTATCCTCTGCCCGAAGCCCAGTTGGATCGATTCTTGTTGCAGATCGACGTGACCTACCCGGAGCTGGCGGCGGAACGGGACATGTTGCAAGCCACCACCGGGTCGACGGAGACGACGGCGAGCGAAGTGATGTCGGCTACTGAATTCGAAGACGCCCAACGACTGGTGCGGCGAATCCCAGTGGGTGACAAGGTCATGGAGGCAATCCTGTCCTTGGTCCGCAATGGCCGCCCGGAAACTTCGGAATACGAACAAGTGCGCAAGCATGTGGCATGGGGCCCCGGCCCCCGGGCCAGTCAGTCACTGATGCTGGCGGTGCGAGCGCGGGCGGTGTTGCATGGCCGCTTGTCACCCTCCGCGGATGACGTGCTGGCTCTGGCCGCGCCGGTCTTGCGCCACCGCATGGCGTTGAATTTTTCCGCCCGTGCCGATGGGGTGACCATCGAAACGGTGACAGATCTTTTGTGTCGGCCACTAAAATAGTCCCGGCCCAGGATCAGGCCCCAAATCATGTCTGAACGCGCGATCCGCCAAAGGGCAGAGCATCTGGCCAGCACCTTGCCGCCGCTGTTGGTGGCGGCAGAGCGCGTGGCCGCCACAGTGGCCCAAGGGGTCCATGGCCGTCGCCGGGTGGGGTCGGGCGAAACATTCTGGCAATTCCGTCGCTATCAACACGGGGATGGGGCCCAAGCCATCGACTGGCGGCAATCGGCCAAAACCGACCGCCTGTTTGTGCGCCAAAACGAATGGGAAGCCGCCCAAAATGTGTGGCTGTGGCGGGATAGCTCGCCATCCATGCGCTATCAATCCCGGTTCGGGCCGTGCGAGAAATTGGAGCGCGCCAGCCTTCTGTTGTTGGCCATCGCCGCGTTGTTGGTGCGCGGCGGCGAGCGCATTGCCCGCCTAACCCCGGAGGGCGTTGACGGCGGCACCCCAGCCACGGGACAGGCTGCCCTGACCCGCATGGCTGAAGGCTTGATGCTGGACTCCCAGGACACAGCAGCGGGCGCCAGCATACCGCCTATTCGCCGCCTTCCGCGCCACGCCCATGTGGTGTTCTTCGGCGATTTTCTGGGGCCCATCGAAGAAATCGACGCCGTGGTTCGGGAATACGCCGAGGCCGGAGTCCAAGGCCATCTAGTCCAGGTGTTGGACCCATCCGAAGAAGACCTACCGTTTTCCGGGCGCACCCAATTCCAAGGCACCGAGGGTGAGGGATCGTTGATCGTTGGCCGCGCCCAAAGTCTGCGCCAGGAGTATCATCAACGGTTTTCGTCCCACGCTGAAGCCTTGCAGCACCTGACCACGGCAGCAGGCTGGAGCCACACGGTTCACCGCACCGAGACCCCACCCCAATCCCCGCTGTTGGGGTTGTACCAGGCCGTGGCGGAAGGACTGGCATAGATGCTCGCCACAATTTCGATACGACACCCCCTCCCTAACCCTCCGCCGCAAGCGAGGGAGGGAGCATCTTTTAAGATTTCCTCCCCCTTGATGGGGGAGGATCAAGGTGGGGGTGACCATTTAAGATGCTGACCCTGGGAAGCCTGGCCTTTGCCACCCCGTGGATGCTGACAGCCCTGGCCGCGGTGCCGGTGTTGTGGTGGCTGATGCGGGTCACGCCGCCCGCGCCCATTCGCACACGGTTCCCGGCGATCCGCTTGCTGTTCGGCTTGCGATCCGACGAAGAAACCCCGGCCAAAACTCCGTGGTGGCTGATGGCCTTGCGCATCGCCGTGGCGGTATTGGTGATCCTGGCCCTGGCCCATCCCATCTTGAACCCCGGTGCCCGCCTGAAAGGCGAAGGCACGGTGCTGTTGGTGGTGGACGATGGCTGGGCGGCGGCGGCGGCCTGGGACCAGCGCACCGACACCTTGATGAATTTGCTCGGTCATGCCGAACGGGCGACCCGGCCCGTGGCCCTTCTCACCACCGCCCCCCGATCGGACGGCGCGCCTATGGCGGTGCAAGGCATTCTGCCTGCACCGGAAGCCCGGGAACTTGTCCAAGGATTGGCACCGAAGCCATGGCCGGTGGATCGGGAAGCCGCAGCCGCAGCTCTGGCCGGCGCAGGCTTCGAAGGGCCGGTGAAAATCTTTTGGCTCACCGATGGCTTGGGGGCGGGAGGTGACGGCAATTCCGATGCGGCCCAGGCTTTGGGGACAGCATTGGAAAAA
>Ga0209403_10000888_pt1 | contig 41124 bp, 34 predicted proteins | sample ArcticOcean_MG_C_8_FD_187440 | JGI IMG/M metagenome (GOLD analysis project Ga0209403, IMG submission 187440) | Marine microbial communities from western Arctic Ocean - ArcticOcean_MG_CB11_86 (SPAdes) (version 2) | ecosystem: Environmental > Aquatic > Marine > Oceanic | place: Arctic Ocean...
ATGGTGGCGTCGACTTCGAGATTGAGGTCCTTCCGCTTTTGTTGGACGCGTCGGATGATTTCTCTCGCGAGTCCTTTAGAGAGAAGTTCGGGAGTGGTCGTCATGTCGAGGACCAGGGTGACGACACTGTCCTCTGCGGTGAGGGCTGCGTAGCCCTCACGCTCGACGCTTCCAACATTGGCTCCCAATTAGGCCGTCACCCGACGGTGAAATCGATCACGCAGAGCCCGGCAGCAAGTGGTTCTATCGAGGCCTCAGTAATACTATAATTTCTAGAAATGATGCAGGGGGTAGGGACCTTTATTAGATTGTAAAGACATACAATAATTGTACGAGGGGCGCGTGGGCCGGCGGCTGGATTGCCACAAACTGGCCCGCCCTGAAATATTCATCGATGAAATCAGAAAAACCACTGTGCTGCAATTGATTTATCCCAATTTACACTACCAAATATGGATGTACATTGCATTGTACATCTGAGTTGGAAAGAGAACCAAAATCGCTTGATTGGAACGGACTTCTTTCCGTGCGAACAAAATGAAAACAAATTGGGGTTGGGGTGATGAGGAATGTTCGTGAGTACAGCAGTGGATGGCTGGAGGTGATCGACGCCGAACAGATTGACAGTTGGCGCATCTATCTGCACCCCGACAGCCCAGATAAATTGGATGAACTGTGGCAAGAGACAACCCGATACTTAGCAGAGAGGGAAATGAATCACACGGCCCTCATCAAGCGAAGAGGACCACCCTTCTATCTGCTGGCATGGAGGAAAAGAGATGATTGACGTTGAAGATATTCAGGACCACGATGATTTGTACTGGACCTGCAACCTGAGGGGCATGCTTGGAATGATGGACCAAATCATGCGCTTTTACGGAAATGACGAGGAGCTATTCAGGTCCCGTATTGCTGACTTCATGTGGAATGTGGTTCAGAAGAATTTGGACCAAGACACAGAGGCTCGTCACGAGGATGAATTTGAGCGCTGTGGAACCTTCCCAAAGTACCCAGGTGAGCCTGGAATCAGTCACCTGATTGCTGAGTATATGCCGCGCCACCATCCCGGCGAAAAGTATTGGCGGGAAGATCGAGAATCCTAAATGGACGACTGAGAAGCTTCGGTTACAAACTACTAAGAAAAGTATAGTTGTGATTCGTTGCTGATTTCTTTGAAATCAGCAAGGATGACAATGAGAGGTGAACATATGATGGATGAAAATGATAAATTTGCAGAAAACAGGACAGAAACCCACTACGGGCTTTGGAGAATTCATTGGCGAATCGCTGGTGAGGCGGGATGGGTCGTCGGGAGTTCAATTCAAAGACTCAGAAAACGCGCCAGGAACAAAGTCGCTTACCGGGCGCTGAAGGCTGCGGGCCTTCCCCCCATCCTTGACTGGCAAGGTATGCCTGGAAGTCAACCTTCCAAGACGTGGACCGACCGGTTCATTGGCGCACCGATGGGCATTTCATCCACCCATGAATCCCCCACAACTGACGAACGAAATTCAGCACCTGACGTTCAACTGATGCTCGATGAAGTCGAGGATCTGTTCGGCACATTGACGACACCACTTGCTGGCCAAACCCAACGAATGATGACAGCCAAGGAGATTGATGCAGATGGCGTGTGGTGGGATGGTAAGGTCCCAGTGCCCCTCCTGGGCAGTACTATTCCGGTCCCACAGACGGCTCGCCTTCGAGGTGAGGATGAGCAACAGGAAGTTGTGCTCCTCGTGCAAGCGAGAGATTTTGTTGACAAGTGTCACGCATGCGGATGTCAGTTGTCTGACGACGCAATCATTTTGCTGACACAGCACGCCAAGATGATGCCAGCGCAATGTTGTGACACGATTGTCTGGATGACCGACGCGGAACCGTATGATGGTGAAGACGATGTTTGAATCAGCCACAGAGGGTGAGGAGCAGATGCGCGACATCGAACTTGAATCGATTCTGAATGCAGCGTTGGCCAATGGCCATCACATCTGGGTGATTGGGGATGTGCACGGATGCGCAGATCCGCTGATTGAGTTGCTTGGAAAACTCGAACTGACCGAGTACGATCACGTCGTCCTGCTCGGTGACCTCATCGACCGAGGGCCGGCATCAGCCAGGGTCATCGAGTTGGTTCGAGAGAAAGACCATATTCACACCATCAAGGGAAATCACGAGTACATGATGATTGAAGCGATGAATGAGATGAACAAGCGTGGTCATGCAAGCATGGACACGCTCCTGTGGGTCTCGAATGGGGGTACCATCACCCTAGATTCGTTCGACGACTTGTATGGAAATGAATCTGAGGCCAGACAAGCAGAGGCGAAGGTATGGCTCGAGCAGTTACCGAGTCAGATTGTACTCAACGGATTCAGACTGGTACACGCTGGTTACGACCCGAATCTTGCAATCGAGTACAACACAGATGCTGAGATGCTGGGGGTGCGCTCCCCGTTCCACAGTCATCCAGAGCCGTTGGATGAAGTGCGCCAGATCATCTTCGGCCACACACCGACTCAAGCAATCCGAATCGATGGCAAGAAACCGGGTACAAAGGGGCAACCACTTGAATCCCCTGTCCAACTCGAGGATGGGCGACCCAGCTGGATTGGAATCGACACAGGTGCATGTAAGAAAGAGAAAGAAAATCCCACCCTCACCGCATATGACCTCCAAAAAATGGTCTTCAAGGAGGTGAGGCTGTATGACTGATCAAGAAACTACGAAGTGGATATCGCCGCCGTCGACCTCGAAGTGATCGGCATCGGCCGGCGGGGTGTCGTTGGCGAAGGCGGATGCGGCCGCGCGGACCTCGCTGCACACGTGTGTCCAATCGGCTTCGAGGAGGTCCGGATTGCCGTCGCCGAGCCAGACGCTGAGGGTGATGGTGGCGTCGACTTCGAGATTGAGGTCCTTCCGCTTTTGTTGGACGCGTCGGATGATCTCACGGGCCAAGCCCTTGGAGAGTAGTGCAGGTGTTGTCACCAAGTCTAGGACCAGGGTGACATCGGATTCGTCCGCGGTCATCGCGGCGAATCCTTCTCGTTCGACGCGCTTGATCTCGACATCAACGGCCTCGATGGTGTAGCCATCGATGATGCACTTGCCGTTCTCGATATCATCGAGGATGGCTTCCGCATCCATCTCGAGGATGGCCGCCATGACCTTGGTCATGTCTTGGCGACACTTCTTGCCCAAGGTCTTGCGATTGGGCAAGACCTCGATCATTTGGAAGCGGTCCAAGTCGCCTTCGGTGAGCAGTTGTTCGACGTTGAGTTCCTTGGCAAGGATGGGATAGAACTCATCGATATTTGAAGCACCCACAAGCCAGCCCGTGGCACAGGGCAGGCGCTGGCGGTGGTCGTTCTCGGCACGGATCTTCCGTCCGGCTTCTGCGAGGTTGCGCACCAAGCTCATTCTCTGCTCCAAGCCGACATCACTGACGAGGGGGGAAGGCCAATCTGCGAGATGCACTGAGGTGCCCGTCAGGTTGCGATGAATCGAATCGACCATGAACGGAGCGATGGGTGCAATCAACCGACAGATTGTGGTCAGCACGGTGTGCATGGTGTGCTGGCAGGCCAACTTGTCCGCGGACTCGTTGGAGTCCCACAGTCTGCGTCGACTCCTTCTGACGTACCAGTTGGACAGATCGTTGACGATGAACTCCTCGAGGTCGCGTCCGGCCTTGTGGAAGTCCCAGGCCTCGAACTGCGCAGTGTAGGCGTTACTGACTGTAGCGAGCCGGGACAGAATCCAGCGATCCAGACTTGAAGCATCACCCTGTGATGCTGAAGATGAATCGAAAGAGTCCAATGAGGCATAATCGGCGTGGAACTTGTAGCAATTCCACAGGGTGAGGAACATCTTGGCATATGTTTCGCGGACGCCATTGGAATCGAACTTGAGGGGATTCCAGGGCGCGCCTGCAGTCACCATGTACCAGCGCGTCGCATCCGCGCCCTCGCGGTTGAAATGATCCCACGGGTCGACGATGTTCCCTTTGGATTTGGACATCTTCTTGCCTTCGGCATCGAGGATGAGTCCGAGGGAGAGGCACCGCTTGTAGCAGATGGAATCGAAGACGGTGGTCGATACTGCGAGGAGGGTGTAGAACCAGCCTCTCGTCTGATCCACACCTTCGCAGATGTAGTCGATGGGGAAGTTGTTCTCGAACGTTTGAGGGTCATCGAAGGGATGGTGCCACTGGGCGAAGGAAGCGCAGCCACTGTCGAACCAGCAATCCATCACAAAGGGTTCTCTCTCCATTCGTTCTCCTGTAGAGGATACGAGGACAAAAGCATCGACAATCGGTCTGTGAAGATCCACATCATCTGGACATTCAGGATTAGAGATACCAGCAGCAACCGCGATCTGAACTTCAGCTTGGAGTTCAGCAATACTGCCGACACACTTCATCTCACCAGAGGCAGACCGCCACACGGGGAGTGGGGTGCCCCAGTAGCGTTCCCTAGAGATGGCCCAGTCCTTGACATTGCGAATCCATTCGCCGAAGCGGCCTTCGCCGACCCAATCGGGTGCCCACTCGACCTGATCGTTGAATTCGATGAGGCGGGCTTTGACTTTGGTCATCGCCACGAACCAAGAGTCCATCGCGTAGTAGAGCAGGGGGTGGCCGGTGCGCCAGCAGTGTGGGTATTCGTGACTGTACATCTTCTCGCGATACAGCTTGTTTTGGCTGGCGAGAAGATCGATGAGGGGGTCATCACAATCCTTGACGTACTTTCCATCGAGTTCGGGATGTGTGCCCTCGAGGAAAGCGCCATCCATGCCGACGGTATGTTGTGCGGGCAAGCCCACCTCCATGCCGAGATTGTAGTCATCCTCACCGTACATGACGGCGGTGTGAACGACGCCGGTTCCGTCGGTGGTCGTCACCCAGTCCGCACTGAGGATGGTCCAAGCGGTCTCTGAATCTCCCCTCTCAACGGCATCAGGGAACAGCGGCTCGTATTCCAATCCGATCAAATCTGAACCTTTCATCTCGGAGATGATGCTGCAATGATGACGAATGACTTCTTTGTACAAGTCGCGAGCGAGAATCATCTCTTCACCGATGAGTGCGCCACCGCGCCCATCCCAATTCTCGGGGATGGAATCCACACGGACCCGGATGTAGTCGACCTTCGGCCCAACGGCCAATCCCACATTTCCTGGAAGCGTCCACGGTGTGGTCGTCCAGGCGAGCACGGAGGCGTCATCACCCGCGAGCTTGAATTTGACGTAGACCGAGGGTTCCTCGACCTCTTTGTATCCCTGCGCAACCTCGTGGGTGGAGTAACTGGTGCCGGTCTGCGGACAATAGGGCAAGACCTTGTGGCCACGGAACAGGAGTTCCTTGTCGAACATCTGCTTCAGTGCCCACCAGCAGGATTCGACATAGTCGTTCTCCAGCGTGACATAGGGATTGTCAAGGTCCACCCAGTACCCCATGCGCTCGGTCATCTCGCGCCAGGCTTTCTCATAGGTCCACACAGAGTTGCGGCATTCCTGATTGAACTCGGCCATGCCGAATTCTTCGATCGATTCTTTCGAAAGCAGGTCGAGTCGCTTCTGCACTTCGATCTCGACCGGGAGTCCATGTGTATCCCAGCCGCCCTTGCGCTCGACGAAATGGCCCTCCATCGCCTTCCAGCGGCAGACCAGATCCTTGTAGGCCCGGGCGACGACGTGGTGGATGCCCGGCTTGCCGTTGGCGGTCGGTGGACCTTCGAGGAAGATGAAGGGCTCTCCGCCCTTTCGGGACTGCACCTGAACCGAGAAGGTGTCCTCGGCCGCCCAGGTGGCCATGATGGCCTCCTCGAGCGCGACCGGGTCAAGGGTCCCGGTGGCAGAAGGCACGACCATGCGCCGCGGGACCATAGGTCCCGACTTGAACTCCACGGTGGGTTCAAACACCGCGGCGCGAACCGGCGTCCCAATGGAGACCACCCAGTTCGATGTCGGAGGCATGTCATGCGGCGGCTGTGTTAGCAAGTTGACCGATGCGTTGAGCGCGGTCGAGGGCGTCTCGGGCGTGGATGCGGCCGTCGGCTCGGCTACCGTCCATCACGACGGTGCTTGCACCACCCAGATGAGCAACGCCATCACCGGCGTCGGATTCACGCTCGGATCTGATTTCGACTGGTCCGACAAGGCGGTTTGGAAGCAGAGCGCGCACAATACGAAGTGGTGCCTGATCGGTTGTTCGATCGGTGATTTCGGCACCATTGCCGCCTTCCAATTCTACTGGCCGGATTCGGGATGGAATCCGATGTGGATCATGGCCCTGGCGATGATGAACGGTTTGCTCACCTCCATCGCTTTGGAGACAGTGATTCTGATGAAGCAGATGGGTGGATTCCGTCAAGCCTTCCGTGTCGCCGTCGGCATGTCGCTGATCTCCATGCTTGCCATGGAGGCGGCGATGAACATTGTCGACCTGTTGTTGACCGGTGGTGCGATGCTGACTTGGTGGGTCATCCCCATCATGCTGTTCGTTGGATTCGTGACGCCGTGGCCCTACAATTACTGGCGCTTGAAGAAGCACGGCAAGGCCTGTCATTGATCAGTACTTGATACCGAGTTTTGTGTAGATGAACGACATCAGCCAAGCGGGACCGATCATCAGGAATTGGATGTCCTCGAAAAACGAGGGCTTGACCCCCTCGACCTTGTGGCCGTAGAATTGGCCGATCCAAGCGACGACGAAGACGATGAGTGACGCCTGCCACAGCGGGAAGCTGACCATCGCTTCGTATTGGTAGCAGATGGCGAGGCACAACCCGGTCCAGGCCATCATGCCGACGGTCAGTGAAAGGCTGAGTCGGACGTAGAAGATGAAGACCGGAATCAATGCGAGAACGGCGAGGTTGACCGGGCCGACAGGGACAGACCAGAGCAGACCGACGATGGTGAGATAGATCGCGGGAACGGCGAACCAGTGGATGTTTTTGTTGAGTGGATTTTGGTGGCTGGCGCCATAGGCATCCAACCAATCTTGCATCGAACGCGCGTCTCCCATGCCATCACATGTGGCTCTCCGGTCCATCAGTCCTCCGACGGAATGTTGAATGGTCCTGAACCCGACGAAGGGTTGTGACAGTCGTTGCGTTGCTGCAGCTCGACCCGACGGTCGGAGACGTTGCGGGCAATGTCGCTGAGATCGAACGTGCCTGTGCGCTGGCTGCCAGTGAGGGCGCGGACATCGCCGTGACGAGCGAATTGATCGTCTCCGGCTATCCGCCGCGCGACCTGCTGATGGATGATGCATTCGTTTCACGATGTGCCGAGGCTGCACATGCGGCCCAGAGCACCATTCCACTGCTGATCGGTTCGCCATTGCCCTCGGAGAAAGAACGCCAGAAGCCGTTCAATGGGGTCGTGCGCGTGGCGCCCGACCGGAGCAGTCGCATCGTCGGGCGCAAGCAATTGTTGCCGACCTACGATGTATTCGATGAGGGACGCTATTTTCAGGCGGACGATGCGCCCGGCATCGACCGCAGCCTGCAGGGGAAATCCGTCGGTATCACGATCTGCGAGGATGCTTGGCAGCACGTCGGGGAGACACCCGCGGATTACGAGGCCGACCCGATTGAACAACTCGCCTCTTGGCAGCACCAAGGTGAGCCGCTGGCACTCAGTGTCAATCTGTCCTCTTCGCCCTATCATCTGGCCAAGGAAGGCGTGCGGGCGCGCCTCGTGCGCAAGGCCGCAGCCACCCTCGGCCATCCTTTCCTATTGTGCAATCAGGTCGGTGGTAACGACGATCTCATCTTCGACGGCAGAAGCATCGTCGCCTGGCCCGACGGCACCATCGTTCAGGCGCCGGCCTGGTGCATGGGCGTGCTCTTGGTCGACCTTGAGGACCCCGCAGCTGCGCGTTGGCTGCCATGGCCGGATGGTGACTGTGGCGAGGACTGCCGATGTCAGGTCCAATTGGTCCACGCCGAGGACATGCCATTCCTGCCGCCAAAAGGCATGGATTTGATGGCGGCGATCACCGTCGGCCTCGGCGATTATTGTCGCAAATCCGGCATCGAGCGCATCGTGCTCGGGATGTCGGGCGGCATCGATTCCGCCGTCTGTGCCGCCATCGCCTGCCAGGCGATCGGCGCGGACAACGTCGTTGGCCTCGCCATGCCGAGCCGGCATTCCTCACAACACTCGATCGACGATGCAAAAGCGACCGCCGATGCGCTTGGCATGGAATTGCAAACCCATCCGATCGAAGGCATCCACGTCGCTGTCGAATCCGCCTTGACAGAGGAGTTGGCAACCGGACATCCTGTCGCCAGTGAAAATCTCCAGGCACGCATTCGAGGCACTCTGGTCATGGGTGTGGCGAATGCGAGGCAGGCGATGGCCATCGCGACCGGCAACAAATCCGAACTTGCGATGGGATACTGCACCCTGTATGGAGACATGAACGGCGGATATGCGCCGCTCGGCGACCTGTATAAGACCGAAGTTTACGAGGTCGCAGCGGCGATCAATGCCGATGCGGAGCGACGCGGTGTTGCGATTCCGATCAACGAATCCACCTTGACAAAACCACCGAGTGCTGAATTGGCACCCGACCAGAAAGACGAGGACAATTTGCCACCCTATGTGATTCTCGACGCCATCCTTGAGGATTGGATCGAGCGCGGGATTCGAACCGACTCCCCCCTCACCGAGGAGGTCCTGTCGCGCCTGCATGCCAATGAGCACAAGCGCTGGCAGATGGCGCCCGCTCCGCGGGTCTCGAATCGCGCCTTCGGCCAGGGCTGGCGACAGCCGCTGGCCGCGCGCAGGTGAGGTGGAAGGCCATGTGCCCAGACATCGTCAATCGGCTCGGCGAGTGCACCTCTCCTTACCTCTTGCAGCATGCTGAGAATCCCGTCGCTTGGCAGCCTTGGGATGATCAGGCCATTGCCCTCGCGCGCGAACTCGACCGCCCCTTGCTCGTCTCAATCGGCTATTCAGCCTGCCATTGGTGCCATGTGATGGAACACGAATCCTTCGAAGATGAGGCGATGGGGCAATTGATGAACGATGCACTGGTCTGCATCAAGGTCGATCGCGAGGAACGTCCCGATGTCGATGCGCTCTACATGAATGCGTGCACAGCGATGACCGGGGCAGGTGGCTGGCCGCTGAATGCATTCGTTGACCCCCACACGCTGAATCCCTTCTTCGTCGGCACCTACTTTCCTCCCACACCCGCCTTCAATCGGCCGTCTTGGGCTCAGGTTGTCGACAGCATCTCGAAGGCTTGGAGCGAGCAGCGAGAGGGCATCGAGAAGACCGCTGAGATGGTCATCGAACGGCTGGCACAGCGCCCACCTGCAGAAGGGGATGCACCTGACCTTGCGGCGCAACTCGGCATGGCCCGGGCCGCTGCAGTGGACCATGTGATGCGAATGGGCAACACGGCTCCGCAATTCCCACAACCGATGCGATTGGAGACTCTGATGCGTTCGGGTGACCACGAGATGGTCGCAACAGAACTCGACACCATGGCCACGCGCGGTTTATTCGACCATCTCGCCGGCGGTTGGCATCGCTATTGCGTCGATGCGGCGTGGGCCGTGCCCCACTTCGAGAAGATGCTCTACGACAATGCGCTACTTCTCGCGACCCACGCACGCGCGAGGCGACTGGGCATCGGAGCCCACAATGACAGGGTGATTCGGCTCACGCTCGAGTGGCTGAATACCGAGATGCTCGACCCTGACGGGGGAGTGTGGTCGACGCTGGATGCCGATTCTCTCGGGGAACATGGCCGCTCAGAAGAAGGGGAATTCTACCTGTGGACGCCCGAACAGGTCGACGATGATGTCGCCTGTGAGCGATTCGGTGTGACCGAGGCAGGCAACTTCGAGGGCAGCGGGCGCAGCGTGCTCGCACTGCATGAGGTCGAGGGGCTCGATGATGAAGCGATTCGGCAACGATTGCTGAAAGATCGGGCGAAGAGACCTCGGCCGGGCACCGACGACAAGGTGCTGACGGCGTGGAATGGGATGCTTCTGGTCGCCTGTGCTGACTTGCCTGAAGAGGAGGCGAGGAGCCTCGGCGAACACATCGTCGTCGAACTACTGGCACGCGACGAGGTACTCAGAACCCGACGAGGAAGTACCCTCGGAGGAGAGGGATTCCTCGATGATCACGCCTGGGCTGCCCTCGGGCTGCTGCGCTGGGGATTGCGTCACGACCACACGGATTGTCTAGAGCGCAGCCTTGCCATCACAGAACGAATGCTCGACCGATTCCATGACCCCGAAGGGGGATTCTGGTTGACTGGAGAAGGTCATACGGAATTGCCGATCCGGCAGCGTTCAGAAGCGGATTCGGCCGTGCCCGCAGCCAGTGCGGTCGCCACCGAATTGCTCGCCAGCTTGCTGCAGCGCTGGCCGGCCCATCCGAATGCAAGTGATTGGCGCGACGCGGCCGAGGGAACCATCCTCGCCATCGGACCCCAGCTCATCGAGCGCGCAGGCGCATACTGCGCACTGCTCAATGCGGCCGAGGGTCTGATCGATCCAGGCGCGATTTGGTTCATCCATCACGATGGCCAAGAACCCGAAGCGGTCACTGCATTGCGCGCAAATGCAGACTGGAATCAGGTGATCATCTCAAGCGCAACCTCGATCGAAGACAAGGACCGTGGCGGCGCGGTGTGGAAAGCCTGGCACTGTGCCGGAATGGTCTGCGATGCGCCGACGACCAATGCGCAAGACCTGGTCTGGTGAATGGCTCAGCCAACCCGAAAAACAACCCTCGGACCTGCACATCGCGCGGGGGCTTAGTAGGGCGATTCGCGGCTCTTGAAGATTCCAATCAATGGGCCAGGAGACCGGTTGCCTCGAGCCCGAACAGGAACCCGATCATCAGGGCTGCACCGATGAGAATCTGGAAAAGCGCCGCTTTGCCGGTTTCTGCGTGATGGATATCGGGCAATACATCGACCGTCGCCACGTAGAGGAAGGTGCCGCCGGCGAAGAGAATGGCAAGACCCAATTGCTCCAGAGGCAGCCCATCCGTGGCGAAGAAAGTCAGCAGAATGGCGGCCGGCGTTGCCAGACTGAACAGGAGGATGTCCATCGCGGCGCGTGTTGAGTCTTGACGCTCGGCCACACAGAATACACCGACGCTGAACGCGGCAGGAATCTTGTGGGCGATGACTGCGATGAGAATGGTCATGGTCAACAGGGTCGATCCTGAAGCGATGGCTGCTCCAATCGCCAAGCCATCCGTCAGGGCGTGAACGGAGAGTCCGAGTACGACAGAATTCGCTTGGGCGGGAGGGTGTTCATGGTGCTCATGATGGTCATCGTGGATGTCGTGACCGAATCCGAACGATTCGAAGATCAACATGACGAGAAAACCTGCGAGCAGGGCGAGTCCCGCATATTCACCGGCGATGTCGAAGCCTTCGGGGATGACGATCATCAACGCACTCGCCAGCAGAATGCCCGCGGCGATGCCGGTCAGACGGCGCATCAGGTTGGCATTCTCATGCACCTGACGCAGCAGAGGAATGCCACCGGCGATCATCGCAGCCGCGGCGGTGGCCCCGGCGAGCACCCAGACGTTCATGCCCGCCCCTCTGGCCAGTTATTGTTAATGATATTGGATATATTATCAATTTCAGTGTGGTCAATTTGAAGAACCTCAACCCGGCCCCTTCGGTCATGGACATCCCGACTGAGCTGTCCGCCATGTTGGAGGGACAGGAGGGTGCAACCCGGCAGAAAGCGGCGCGCCTGGTCGTCGATCTCGCCTCGACCGCGGGGGCGACGCGGTTCATTCGCTGCGCCCACGCGCACGTGAGTGGCGTCAGCCCACTGACCGGCGGACATGGCTTGCGTCGCTTCCTCGCGGACCTTGCTGGCGATGGAAAGGTATCGATTCCGACGACGTTGAATTCGGCCGGTTGTGACAAGGAAAAGATGGTCGAGATGGGCATCTCAGAGGCCGATTTCCTCGAACATCAATTCGAGATCGTCTTTGCCTATTCCCAGTTGGGCATCGAGGCGACACTCTCGTGCACGCCCTACGACAGGGGGGTGGACATCGAGGGCATCGGGTCCTGGGCAGAATCGAATGCGGTGGCATTTTCGAACTCCTATACATCCCTCATCACCAACCGAGAATCTGGTCTATCCGCACTGGCGACCGCGCTGACCGGCTGGGCGCCCGAATGGGGGTTGCACCTCGCGGAGAATCGCCTGCCAAATATCCACGTCAACGTCGAGTGCGAACTGGTTCACCTGTCGGATTGGAGCGTACTGGGGGATTGGATCGGCAAGCAGATTCAGCCCGATTGGCACCTGCCATGGGGCATGATGCCACACATCACTGGACTCCCAGACACCATTTCATTCGCCTCCAAGAAGGCCCTTGCGGCGGCGGCGGCGAATTACGGCTGTCCGATGCTGTGGGCGGCGGGAATCTCGCCCGACCCACCTACCTACGAAGCGCAGGGAGAACTCACCTTCACCACGGCCGACCTCGAACAGAGATACAGCGACCTCGCCCCCACGGGGACAGTGGATCTGGTCGTCATCGGCTGCCCTCAAGCGAGTGTAGAGGAGGTTCGCATCACGGCCGCATCGGTGCGAAATCACATGGAATTGGGACAGCGCATCCCCGACCAACGCCTGTGGATCTTCACCAGCAGTCACAATCATGACCTCCTCGATGCGGATGGCACCCTCGATGTGTTGGAAGAGGCCGGGGCACTGATTCTGAAGGATACCTGCCCCGAGGTCACACCGTACAACCGCGATCGCTACAACCACCTGCTGACAAATTCGCTGAAGGCCGAGCATTACCTGACCAGTGGCCTGAATCGCATGCCGACCTCGGTGATGCCCATCCAGGCCTGCGTCGCCCATGCCTTCAATCCCCAACTGAGTGAGGGGCCACGGCCCGTTCTCCATTCGAGTGCAGTTGTGAAAACAGCATCGAATAAACCGAATCGTCACGGATCTCTCACCATCAAAGGAAAGAGCCTGCCCTCACAAGATGCTTGGACGGTCCGGGGCCGCGCCATGGTGACCGATGTGCCGATCACCTACCTCGGCTATGTCAACCGGGACACCGGCATCATCGAGGAAGGCGGTCATCCCTTGGATGGAGTCGCCATCGAAGACACCATTCTCATCTATCCAAAAGGCAGCGGCTCGACGGTCGCACCCTTCGTCCTGATGGGGCTCATCTACACGGGTAAGGGCCCGAAAGCGATCGTCAATCGCGATGTTTGCCCGCTGACACTGCCCGCCTGTTCGCTTCTCAATCTGCCCTATGGCCACGGCTTCGATGCCGACCCCTGCATGGAGATCAACGATGGCGATGAAATCGAGATGACGCTCGCCGACGGCGTCGTGACCTTGACGGTCAGTCGTCGTAATTCCTGAAATCCCACAGATGTGCGATGTAGCACTCACTGCAGGCGCTGGTCAGCATTCGGTCCTCATAGGGCAGCGGGCGATGCCAAACCTCCAATGACTTGGATTCGCCGCAGGTGGGGCTGGTCCCGATCTCTCCCGAGGGCATGGTGGGCCTCGACTTCCCGTTCCTGAATGTGTGCGCGCGACGGGGGCAGTCTCAAGGGGGTTGCACCCGAGTGGTGGGTCATGCGCTGCATCGTCACGGGCGGAGCGGGCTTCCTCGGAAGTCACCTCGTCGAGCAATTGGTCTCGATGGGCCATGCCGTGGCCGTCATCGACGACATGTTTCGCGGCCGCAAGAAAAACCTCGAGGGCTGCCGGGGCATGGAGGATTACTACCTCGTCATGGGTGATGCGTGCGAGCGGCGTCATTTCGAGCGGGCCGCGGACAAACTCGGTGGGGTCGACTGCCTCTTCCACCTCGCCGCCATCAATGGGACGCGTTGGTTCAATGAGCGGCCGGACTTCGTCGTCCAGGTCAATCTCGATACGCTCCGTGTGGCCTTGGATTTCGCTGCGACGCGCGGGTGCAGGTTCGTCTTCACCTCCTCGCCTGAGGCCTTCGGTGAGCAGCCCGCGATGCCGCTTGGCAACGAATCGGTCAGCATGTTCACACCGGCGGCAAACCATGGACGACACTCCTACGGCGCGAGCAAATATCTCGGGGAGATTCTGGTTCAGCATGCGGTTCGCGAGCAGAGTCTCGACGCGCGAATCGTCCGGCCGTTCAACGCCTATGGGCCACGATTGCCGGGCAATGCCTACGGTCAGGTGACGGGTATCTTCTTCGAACAATGTCGGCGCAGTGTGCCGATCACCATCCATGGAGATGGGTCCCAGACCCGGTCGTTCACCTGGGTTGAGGAGGTCGTCGAAGGCATTCGATTGGCCGGCGAACTGGAGGAGGGAATCGACGGGTCGAAAATGGCAGGCCAATGCTTCAACCTCGGCAGCGCTGATGAAATTTCCATCGCCGACCTCGCCGCGCTCTGTCAGAAGATCAGCGGCACAGAATCTCCGATCGAATTCGATGTGGAGGGTCACCCGGGCGATTCCGCCCGCCGATTGCCCGACACGACCTCGGCCGAAGCCGTCCTCGGCTGGTCTCCGTATATGTCGCTTGAAGATGGATTGGCATCCTGCTGGCGGTGGCTCCTCGCGGAGGTGGGCCTGCCTGACCGAGACTGACAGGCTCGCCGCGCTCCGAGAGGCACACGCGGCGGCTTCACGACTGGATACCGTGTCGACGCGGGTCGAGGACTTTCTCGAGATCATTCTCGAATTGATCGAGGCCAAAGGCGAGGCGCGCGTCGCTGAGATCGCCGACCATCTCTCCGTCTCGCGTCCAACCGTCACCCAGATGATCGGTCGGATGGTCGTTGATGGCTGGGTCACCCAAGAGTCCTACCAACCCATTCACCTGACGCCACGCGGCGCCGCGCATGCGGAATGGATGCGCCACCGCCACGGTGTGCTCGTGCGGTTTCTCCGCTTGATCGGCCTCCCCGAATCGCGTGCACATCTGGAGACCGAGGGCATCGAACACCACCTGCCGCACGACACGATTGCCGCCATCGAGCGTCTGGTGGAGAATGGCGAAGCCGACCCTGAACTCTGGTCGAAATTGGCGGAGGGGCGGCGATGAGATTCCCTGTACCATCCGGCATCATCGGCATGGTCCACCTAGAGGCCCTGCCGGGCGCACCGGGTTGCAGCCTCTCGATCCAAGAGATCGAGCGACTCGCCGTGCTCGACGCGCAGACGCTTGAGGCGGGCGGCGTCGATGCGATTCTCGTCGAGAATTTCGGCGATGTGCCCTTTCAGAAAACCGTCGACCCGATCACCGTGGCAGCGATGACCCGAATCATCTGTGCAATCGACGAGAATACAACCATCCCACTGGGCGTCAATGTGCTGCGAAATGACCCCGCCGCCGCCCTCGCCATCGCCGCGGCCACAGGTGCCTCTTTCATTCGTGTCAACGTCCATGTCGGCGCCATGGTGACCGATCAGGGCTTGATCGAAGGACAGGCGGCAGAGACCCTACGAACCCGAGAGTCACTCGGGTCGGAGGTTGCGATTCTCGCCGATGTCGGTGTCAAACATGCGACCCCTTTCGACGGAGCCTGGACCTTGGAGCAAGAGGCGAAGGATGCCTGGCATCGCGGTCTGGCCGATGGCCTGATCCTCAGCGGTGCCGGCACCGGTGCACCGACGAAGATCGCCGACATCGAACGACTCCAATCCATCCTCCCCGACACGCCGATTCTCATCGGTTCCGGCCATCGAGGTGAAGCGACAAGCGCCCACGCAGCCATCGTTGGCACGGCCTTCAAATCTGAAGGGAGAATTGACCTTGCGCGTGTGCGAACACTCTGTTCGCGGGTCTGAATATCGAATTGTATTCGTCTTGGACGAACCTCCATCGGCCATCCAATCATATACTCACTATGGGGCTCAACACCCGTGAGGGTGACTCCACAGGCGGTTTTACAGCGCGGTCGAGCGACCCGTGAGCGGATCAAAGAGGCCTCCTCGATGGGCTCCGTCGGCATCTACCTCGACTTCTATCTCGCCTCGGCGGTGATGCAATTCGTCTTCTGGGCCATGCTTATTCTACGGTATTACTTCGGAATTGAGGAGGGGGGCGCCGATGCGGGCATCGCGAAAATCTCCACCTTTTCAGTGATCGTTGCCATGGGGTTGGGCTGGCTGATGCTGGTCGCACTCGGTACAGGGTTCAGCCTCTGGCCTGTGCTCTACAAGGTCACACCCTTCTCTCCCTCCCTGCCGCGGGTGGTGCTGTGGGTCAATGTCCTCGGCCAATGTCTGATCGGCATCTCCCATTTGATGCTCATCGAACATCTAGAAACCGCCACCCAGGTCCTTCTCATCGGGACGACGATGATTTGCTTCTCCATCGCCCTGACCGCTACCGTGGCACTGAAATTGCTGCGAATGGGCCTCTACCGCTCAATCGACGATGGGGGGCCGCCGTTCATCACAGTCATCCTTTGTCTGATTATTTCCGTGACGACAATGGTCGCCCTTCTGACGATGAACGCCTCCAAAGAGCTGAGTTTCTTCACCGAGGGCATCTTCATTCTCTTCAATATCGATCTGCTGTGGATGAGTATCGGCTTCACATGTGCGCTGGGACATTTCGGCCGCCGATTGGAATGGCCGGTCCTCGGGCCGTTGAGATCGAAATTCGGATTCAAATTGCTGCTATTGGCGTTTGCAATCCACATCACCGTGATGCTCGCGGACCACTCGGGATGGAATCATCTGTGGTGGATTCAACTGCCATTCATCCTGCCGTTGCTGACCATTTTCTTCCTCCTCTCGCCTGCAACCCTCGTCCGAAATGCCCTGTCGAGCCGCAGTTACAGCCGGCCGATGCTGGCCGCCGTCATGTGGATGCCCGTCATCGCCCTGATCGCCGTTTACGAGGCACTGTACATGAATTCAGGTTTGGAATCGGCACGTTATCTCCTGCTGTTCGGTGTCGGGATTCAATCGCTATTCGGCTTCGCCATCTGGTATCATCAAGACCACAAGCACCAACCCATGCACGACCGCCGTCAACCCTGGCTATTCTTGATCTCCTTGAACGGCAGTCTGCTCTTTCACGTCACCCACTTCATTCAGGAGACGCTGGAATGGACCATTCTCGGCAATCATCACATCTTGGATGGACTCGATTTGGCCCTGCTGTTGGTCGCGATGGTCTCTTGGTTGGCCTGGTGGTTGTGGGAATTGCTGTTCAGTCTACACGATTGGCACCGGCTGCCGATGTTCTACACCACGATACACGAGGCGGATGACCCCTACGAGGTCAAAGGGGCGGATTGAGCCCGCAGTTCATACGTGAACGACGTTATATCCTCAACATGTGGCTGCCACAGTCAATGTGGGACTTGCGTGAGCGGCTGGACCACCGCTGGGCCGCGGGTTCCTATCTCGATTTCTTTCTCGCTTCGGCCATGATGCTGCTGGTGTTCATCCTCGGCATCGGCATTGGTTTCCAGTACAATCAGGTGTGGTATGAGGAGAACAAGGAACTGATGCAGCACATCGCCTACATGTTGGTCGCGATGGGTTGGATGGGGGCGATCATGATGGCGATCGGTTTCGATCTATTGCCCTTTATCCACCAGTCTGAATCCTATGACGTCAGCATCCTGCGAATGTGCATCGCGTTGAACATCACGGGACAAATTGGATTGATTATCGTCACGTTCACCTTCGACCGAGAAATCATTCTCGCCTACGGAACGGTCGGTGTGACCTTGCTCGCGCTGCAGTTCATCGTTGTTGTAGGTCCCAGTTGGCAAGTATTCAAAGATCGAATCGGGAACCGGGCTGAGGCATCGGGATTTGGCACATTTCTGCCCCTGATGATGCCGCTCATCGGTGTGGTTGCACTGGTCTCTTGGGTGACGGTGGAGGCCGAATTGAGTCGCGAGTTGTTCAAAGCCCTCCTCGTCGACTTCTTCATGACGACGGTCATCTTGGCCATGTTCATCGGCCATTTCAATCGACGTCTCGAGTGGGATATCGGCAGCAAGTACTCAACCCAACGCCTGTTTTTGATAATGATGATTCTCGGGACGATTCACGTAATTGGGACATGGGCCCAGCACACGGGCCGGTTCACCGACCCTCGAATCGAGTACACCCTGCCATTGCTCTATGCGGTTGCCTTCCTCGGCGCGAGGCCCGACGGTATTTGGCGAAATGTGTTGGCCAAGCGCCCACATAGCCAGTTGATTCTCGCGGCACATGCTTGGATTATCACGGCCATCGTCATGGCGATGTTCGAGATCCGTCAAGGCCTCGAACCGAACCACGCCCGGCACGTGATGTTGCTCGGTGTGGGGACGATGGCGCTGTGGGGCTTCGCGTTTTGGATGCATGATGATCACTGTCATTTGCCTCTTGATCGGGGCAGATCTGGATGGCCCTTTCTCATCGGCATGTCGTTGGCCATCGGCTTCAACGTGCTCGCTTCACTCGACATAATCGGGGTGTTGAACGCACCCGATTGGGCAAACTCCGCTTCTCTCTTGAGCGCGATGATCGGCATGGGTTATCTGTCGGTGTGGTGGTTATGGGAAACCCTCTTCCACCAGGGGGAATGGCACCGGATCCCCATGTATTACGGTAACATGTACGAGGATGCGGACCCGTACGAATTCGCTGACGAGGAGTAATCAGGAACGCACTTTCAGGGTACGCGACGCGATCAATAGCATGATGCCGGCGAAGATGGCATTGGCCAAGAAAGCCATCCAAACCCCTTCGGCCTCTAGGCCCCAACCCCGAATCATGATCGAACGACAGGCTTCGGCGGTCCACGTCGTCGGCAGGGCCCAAGCGACGGGTTGCAACCAACCGGGCAGGGCCTGCACGGGCCAGAGGATGCCCGACAGCAGCAGGGCTGGGAAGAGCATCGGCATGTTCAGTTGCATGGCTTGGAATTCTGACTTGGCCTTGCTCGAGACGACCAAACCGAGGCACATCGCCGCCCAACCGAGCAGGAGGCAGATGGCGAAGAGCAGGAAGATGCTGCCCACGACAGGGATGTCAAAGCCCCAGACCGCGATGCCGATGACCACAGAGACCTGACCGACCAGAATGGCGGTGAATGCGGCGAGGTGGCCGATGAGAACCTCGGTGGGCTGGGTGCCGGCGGCGAAGACACGGTCGAGGGTGCCGTCGTGACGTTCGCCGACGAAGGCCATGGCCGTCAGAATCGTGCTGAACATGAAGCAGACCAGGGTCATGATGCCCGGCGCGAGGAAGTCGATGAATGCCGGGTCCTTGTCACCGTAGACCGGATCCTGAATCGTCAAGGGGAGTGTGCCGCCACTTGCGGCTTGCATCGCATCGCGTACCTCGAGGAGAATGGTGTTCGTCACCTGTTGATTCGAGTTGTCCAGATGCATCTCGATGGTGCCATCGGCCATCAGGTGTACAACCGCCCAATGTTCACCGTCCTCCACCATCTCGATGGCAGCGGAGAGATTTGATTCGGTCGTGATGATGAGTGAGTCGCTGCCTTCGAGATGACCCAAAATGATGGCGGAGCGCTCAGCTGGGCCTTCATCGACGACGACCACATTCAGGTCGGCCGGCGTGCCACCGATGGCCCAGCCGAACAACAAGATCTGAATGGCGGGCATGAGGACGATGAAGCCAAACATTCGCTTGTCGCGGCGCAGGCTGGCGAATTTGCGGGCTGCGATGGCATAGATTCGGCCGCCGTTCACGCCTTCACCTCCCGTTTGCACAGGGCGAGGAAGGCATCTTCCAGAGATTCGGCGGATTGGGATTCCATCACGGCGAGGGGACTGTCCTCAGCCAGAAGGACCCCATCGCGCATGAGGCCGACGCGGTTGGCTTGCCGGGCCTCATCGATGTAATGGGTGGTGATGATGACCGTGGTCCCCTGCTGTGAAATCGTCTCCAAATGGTCCCAGATTCTCGCCCTCAGTTCGGGATCGACCCCGACGGTCGGCTCATCGAGGAGCAACAGGCCGGGTTCGTGGAGCAGGGCCACGGCAAGGCTCACGCGGCGTTTTTCTCCACCGGACATCTTGCCGATCTGTTTGCTGGCGGGCGGCAGGTCGAGAAACTCGATCAGCCAGCTCTCGCGCTGTTGAATCTGATCTGAGGTCATGCCGTGCAGTCGCCCATGAAATCGCAGGGTTTCCGCGATGCTCAGGTCACCGTAGAGCGCGATTTCTTGGGGTGCATAGCCGACATCGGACCCCGGAATTGTCCCCTTGACATCGACATTGCCTGCGCCGGGTGCCAAAAATCCGAGAATCACCTTCAGAAGGGTTGTCTTGCCACAGCCCGAGGGCCCGAGCAGACCGTAAATTGAGCCATCATCCACGGTCATCGACAGGCCCTTCAGCACCTCGATGCGGCCATAACCCCGGACCAGATTCTCGATGCGGATGGCCGCCATGCCTCAACCAGACCTGAGAAGGGCCTTGAACAACTCGGGCGCAAGGCCCAGCACGGTTTCGGCGGCGCCATCCGCCAGTTCGGCATGTGCCGCCATCGGTCCGGCCAGGTCGTATCCTCCGGCCTTTCCACGCCATGAACCGGTCAGGATGAGCGCCTCGATCACATCGTCAGAAAGATCGCCGATCGAGACCGTCGCAGAGCTTACCCAACGGTGTTCTTCGCCATCGAGCAAGAGGGCGCATCCAGTCCACACGCGGTGGTTGCGGGATTGCAGTCGAAGCAACATCGACAGGGCTTCGGCCGGCGATTCGGGTTGTCCGAGCGGCCGACAGTGATCATCGGGGTCTTCGACCAGTGTATCGGCGACGATGATACAGGGATGTTCCAATTCCCGGCGTGCGGCCTCGACCTTGCCTGACAGGATGTACTCGACCTGTTCGCCGATCGAAATTCCATGGCGATGGGGGCGCTCGGCAGCGGTCAGGGGTCGCTGTATCACAGCGTAGCCCCGCTCAGCCAACATCGATGCACGTCGCGTCGATGCCGAGGCCAACAGCACCTCTTCCATGCGAATCCCATGGGGGTGGCGTTTATCGTCTTGAAGCGAATCCCTCCGTCTGGTGAGCGCGGTGAGTGATACGGTGGAGAGAATCCCGACCTACGTGAGCGGCTTGGATGAACAGATGCAAGGTGGCATTCCGAAAGGCCATCTTTGCTTGGTCGCGGGTGCCTCGGGATCGATGAAATCGAGCCTTGGATTCGCCATGCTCTACAACGCGGTTCTCGAGGGACGAACCTCTGGAATTTACGTCACCCTCGAACAATCCAAAGAATCCCTCGCCGGACACATGGCCAACATGGGCATGAATGTCGAGGATCCGCGCGTGCGCAGCAACATCGCCATCATCGACCTTGCAGACCTCCGTGTGCAACTCCACGAAGCGGGCACAGCCCACCAGGTGGATTGGATGGGCCAACTCATCAAGCAACTGACGAATTACCGAGAGAGCATCGGCTTCGAGGTCCTCGTCTTCGACTCACTCGGCGCCTTTTTCACGCTGACGCAGATGGAGAATCCGCGCGATGAGACCTTCCGTTTCTTCGAAGCTTGTCGACGGCTCGGACTGACCACACTGATCATCTGTGAGATGATGGGGGAGATGAAGAATCAATTCGGCGAATTCGGTATCGAGGATTATCTCGCCGACGGGGTCATCCACATGACGATGGAGCGGGAAGGGGATCAGATCCATCGCAAACTGGCCATCATCAAGATGCGCCACACCAATCATTCACTCGGCTACAGACCCCTCCGTTGGGACACGCCGAGCAGCCGATTCACAGTCGGTTGAAGGCTCGAATTGACGGGCATTGAGCCGGGCTCATTCGACGGTGACCGACTTCGCAAGATTTCGCGGGCGGTCGACATCGCAGCCGAGGGCGAGTCCCGTGTGGTAGGCGATCAACTGCAGCGGCAGAACGGTCAGCATCGGTGAGAGGATGGGTTCCGTGCTCGGCACGGGGATCGAGATGTCCGCCTCGATGGCGATCTCGTCGCCCTCCTCATGGATCAGGATGATCTTCGCTCCGCGGGCGCGGCATTCGTGGATGCTGGAAATCGTCTTCTCCTTCAGTCGATCATTGGGGGCGATCACGACCACCGGGCTGCCCTCTTCGAGCAGGGCAATGGGCCCGTGTTTCATCTCGCCGGCGGGGTAGGCCAGGCAGGGAATGTAGGCGATCTCCATCAGTTTCAGCGCACCTTCACGGGCGACCGGCGCTGAGACACCTCGACCGAGGAAGAGGACGCTCTTCGCGTCCTTGAGGGCGGCGACCGCTTCGTCGATGGGGCCGGAGTTGGCCAGATATCCTTCGATGAGGTCAGGGATTTCGATCAGGGCTTGGACGAGTTGTTTGCCCTTCTCTCTGGAGAGATTTCGGGCGCGTCCGATCTGGATTGAAAACATCGTCAAGGCCGCGACCATGTTGGTGAAGGCCTTGGTCGAGGCGACGGCCTGTTCCGGTCCGGAGTGGATGTAGCAGCCCATGCCACATTGGCGGGCGATCGAAGAACCGACGACGTTGATGACACCGCGCACCTCGCCGCCCTTCAGTTGAATTTCCTTGACCGCGGCGAGGGTATCGGCGGTCTCGCCGCTCTGGCTGACGGCGAAGTGGAGGGCCCCGTTCTCAATGACGGGGTCATTGTGGCGGAATTCACTGGAGACGTGGGCGAGCGCTGGCACGCGGGCGAGTTGCTCGATGGCGATGCGCCCGACCTGACATGCGTGCAATGCTGTACCACAGCCGAGCAATCGGACGTGGGGAATTCGTTTCAACTCACGCGGGGACAGGCCGAGACCACCGAGGCGACCATTGCCATCCGAGACGGCCAAGCGACCCGAGATGCACTGGCGCAAGGCCTCGGGCTGTTCGTAGATCTCCTTGTGCATGAAATGCGGGTGGTCGCCCATATCCGCTTCTCCCCAAGAGGCTTCGAGGGTCGTCACCTTCGCATCGGAGGGGCCGCCGTCAAGGCGGCTGGTGTGAATGCCATCTTTCTCCAACAACGCGATGACGCCATCCTCGAGATAGATGACTTGAGATGTGTGTGATGTCAAGGGGTGGGGGTCACTCGAGACCCAGTTCTCACCATTGCCGATTCCGAGCACCAACGGAGATCCATTGCGGGCGCAGACAATCTGATCATGGTCTTTGAAAATCACACAGAGCCCCCAGGTTCCACGGGCGATGTTCAAGGTGTTGCGAACCGCTTCGAGGGGTTCGGCGCCGTTCGAGATTTCCCGGGCGATGAGGTGGACCAACGCTTCGGAATCGGTGTCCGAGCGCAGTTGGATGCCTCCTTCTGTGAGGCGCCGACGCAGATCGCGGGCGTTCTCGATGATGCCATTGTGGACGAGGGCGATGTTGCCATCGACCGAAGTGTGCGGGTGTGCATTGGCATCGGTGACGCCGCCGTGGGTGGCCCAGCGGGTGTGGGCGATACCGGTCGTCCCTTGGACCTTATCCGGAAGAGTGGAGGCGAGTTCTCCGACTTTGCCGACGCACTTGTGGACCTCGATGCCGTCGTTGAGAATCGCGATGCCGCTCGAATCGTAACCGCGGTACTCGAGCCGGCTCAACCCCTCCATGAGGAGCGGTGTAGCCTGTCTGAAGCCGATGTATCCAATGATGCCGCACATGGTAATTCCTCACAGTCGAACCGTCTCTCCACAGAGCGGGCATTTGACCCGGCGGGCCGTATTGGCGCGGGCGGTGAAATCGGATTCACAAGACGAGCAGGTGACGGGTAATTCTGGTGCCGGCAGGTCGGGCAAGGCTGGAAGCGCATCTGGAGGTGGAAGATCTCCGAGTGGGGGGAGCGCGGGGAGTTCATCCGGTGATGGGGGAGGGGGCAATTCACCGGGCATAGGGAGCGGGGGTAATTCGCCGGGTGCTGGGAGCGGGGGCAATTCGCCCGGCCCGGGCATCTCGCCAGGCAGCGGAAGCGGGGGGAGGCCACTCTCTTCGATCGCCTTCTGCATGTCTTGGACGACCTGCTTCATCTCGGCATCGATGGCACGACGTTCGCGCCGGGTCGACCGCTCACCTCGACTCGAGTGTGCCTCTGAATCGCCCTCGTCTTGCGGGTGAGGGGATTCGGATTCGGGCTCAATTTCAGCCTCATCCATCACGGCGGTGATGGCTGGCGCATCGTCGAGAACGACGACGGGGTCCATCTCGATTTCATCGGCGTGTGCAAAGGGGGCGTCATCATCGAGATCGACCCAATTCTCATTGACGAAATCGACCTTTCGTTCCGCCCTGTGACGGCGGCGATTGCCGATGGCGACCACGCCGACGAAGAGTGTCAGGGATGTGCAAGCGATGGCGATGGTCCTCAGCAAGGCATCGAAGGTGGTTTGATCCAATCCGAGGGCGATGCGGATCTCATCGAGGAGTCCACCACCGGATGTTTCCAAAGTGGGGTCCTCCACCATCTTGCGTACCCGAAGCCCATTGCTGGTGGCGTATGCGAAATGCAACTCACCCGTGTCATCGGTCCGCCACGCGGACAGGAGCACGCCACCGCTCAGGGTGTCGGACAGCCACATCTCATCACTGCCATCGCCATCGGATAGCAGGCCGTAATGCAGTTTGGGACCGGTCGGTGAAATGGCATCATACAGAATCTGAACGCCGCGGTCGGACTCGAGAAGGACGATGTTGGTCAGGCCGCGCGCCGTGGTGCGAGTCTCGACGCCATCCAGCCAAGCGGGAGAGGAAATTCGAGTGACGAGCACGGCCTCGGCTTCGGTTCCTTCTCGCCAAGCTGTGATCAATCTCTCTCCGCTGGACCCTTCATCGATGAGGACCATGCTGCCGGCTGTGGCATGATCGCCTGCAGCGATGGAGAAGGCCCAGTTCTGCTCGTCGGTTCTGCCATGGGCATAGAAGAGGCCGAGGCGTTCCTCACCTGTCGAATCGTCACGGAGGTCTTGGTGGAGAATATGAATGTCGTTATTCCCGATCTCGACATCGATCGCGGGTGCGGTGCGCGGATACATCTCGATGTCGAGGACGACGTTGCGAGAAATTGACCATCCATCAGCGGAATAGAGTGAATCCGTGTCGATCAGGAAGATCGAGGTCGTGTCCTGATACGTACCGCTGGTGAACAGGTCTCGATGATAGCCCGCGATGACGACACGGTCCTCGGACTGGTCCATGCCCAGTCCCCAATAGGTGCCTTCGGCGGCGAGCAGACCGGGCATCAGATCCTGACGAGGCGTCATCTGGCAGGACCGGTCGATGGTCGTGTAGGAGACCGTGGATCGGATGAATGCGTTCTCATCCAAGTAGGCCCGTGTCCACGCGACGGTGACGATGCCCTGGTAGGAATTCACCACGATATCCCCCCTCCACTCCGTCTCCAATTCAAGGCAGGTGTAGAGCGATTGATCCGAGGCCATGCGGTGAACGAAGAGTGAGCTTGCCTTGGAGGAGAAAATCAACGAATCTGAGCCGAGTCCAGCCGATTCTTCAATCTGATGGGTCGATTGCAATGCGGGGGTGCGCGCACCGGAGAGGGTCACGGTATCCTGAACGACGACGAAATCGACGAGGTTGTTATCGAGGTCCAGATCGGTCGCCGTCGTGACGTGGACGCGGTATTCCGCACCCCGTAGGTCGCTCATGTTGCCTTGGAAGGTGATGCTGGAACTGGACTGGCCGATGATCGTCGCTGCGCTGACCGCACCGAGGTCCTCGTAGAGGCCGAAGGAGTTCCGCATCAGGAGTTGGATGGAAGCCTGTTCCGAATCTTGGGCCCCGAGGTTGTCGATGCGGACCGAGATGGTGTACGACTCACCCGGGCGAGGCACGGGTGGGTTGGTCGTCACGGCGCCGGGTCGGATGGCGAGGTCGACGCCGTCGGGCCGGGCGAGCACTGGGAATGTGATGGTCTCGGCATTGTCCGAGCGGTCCGTCTCTGGAATCACCTGACCGGGGTCGATGATGACCTCGAGGTCCCTCGGCCCGCTCGACATCGGATTCCAATAGAGCACGACCTCGACGACTTGGCCCGGTTCGAGCAGCGGGATGGTCGCCTCGCCGCGTTTGGTCTCAAATTCACGCAGATGGATGACGACGTCCTCGGCGGTGGCATCGCCATTGTTGCGAACATCGGCTCGCACCTCGAGGAAGGTGTTGACATAGGCCTCCTCGATGGGGATGCCGTACTCCTCGACCGAAACCGAACCAAAGATGGAGAGTGCGGGTGCGGGCGGATGGTTGTCGACCTCGACGGTGCGCCGCATCTCATCGCTGATGACCCCCGATTGGTCGCGACCCTGAACGGCGATTCGATGGAAGCCATCCTCGAGTTCGGTGGTGTCCCAATTCACCGACCAATCCACGCTGGTGTAGTCCGTACCGGATGAAACGGGAATTTCCTCCCAATTGCCGCGATCGATTCGCCATTCCACCGAAATCGGTTCAGGGGTTAGGAAGGTGCCCGAAATGGTCGTCGTGCCATCGACGGCATCCTGTCCACTCGGTGCACCGATCATGATGCTCTGGGTGCCGAGCATCAATTCGACCTCGGCGGTATCGGACCAGGCATTGGTGCTGTCGCGGGCCTTGACCTCGAAGGTGATCTCTTCCCCGTCCACCCAATCTTGAGCGTGGAAGGTATGGGACCAATTCGAACGGCCAACCGCTTGGGCCCAATCGAAGGCATCGCGCTTCTCCTTCGGTGTTCCAGGTTCCTCGTACCAGTACCAGGCGTGGACCAGAACCTCCTCGATACTGGCGCCGATCGTGTCGGATTCAGCGGCGCCACGGATGCGGTAGGATTCGCCCTCGATCAGCCACTCACCGGCCAATGGGCTCTCGATATCGACCCAGTCACCCGAGCCTGAGGGCGGCGGTTCCGTGCTGTTGTTGCCACCGTCACCGGATTGTCCGGTCAGGTTCTCGATGAGGCGGGCGCTGTCGACGATGCCGAAGCCGAATTTCTCATTCCACACTGGGTCGAAGTCGTCGTCATAGGGTGTGCCGCGAACCTCGCTATTGGTGCGCAGCAGGTCGCGGATCTCATCGAGGTCCAGATCGGGGTCGATGCCGAGCATGATAGCGACCATGCCGCTGACGTGCGGTGTGGCCATGCTGGTGCCGGATTGGGTGGCGTAATCATTGTCCGCTGTCGGACGGGGTTGGTTTGGAAGCTGGATTGAACCCGCTGCATTTTGGGCGGCGTGGATGCCGCTTCCCGGTGCGACGACATCGGGTTTCATCTCATCGTCCTCATCGGTGTCACCATCGTCTTCACGGGGGCCCCAGTTGGAGTACGAGGCCATCGAATCGTCCTCGCGGTCGAAGCTGTTGTGCTCATCGATGGCACCGATGGCCAACGAGGAATCCGCACTGGCCGGACTCGGCACGCGACGCATGCCGTCGTTGCCCATGGCGATGACACAGACCAGACCGGCGTCGGAGGCCGAATTGACCAATTGGGATTCTGCCGAGGTGCCATTGTCGCCCGGGTCGTCAGAGTTCGGATTGCTGACACTGCCATAGGACATCGAGAGCACATCGATGCCATTGCTCGAGGCGTTATTGCCCCAGTCGGTATCGACGTTATTGATCGCCCACTGCAGGCCGCGTAGGGTGTTCTGGGCATTGGTGCCGCCGGCATCTGTCAATACCTTGACATCGACCAGATAGGCGCCGGGGGCCACACCGACGTAGACTCTGTCGCTACTGCCCGTGCCGACGCTGGTGCTCGCGACGTGGGTGCCGTGACCGGCGGAATCGTCGGGGTCATCCGTGCCGCTGGTATTGGAGAAGGCGGAGGTCGCGTCATATCCGGCGACCCACTTCTGGTCGATGTAGGAATTCGCATCGATGTCGGGGTCGTCGTTCACATCATCGAAGTCGTTGAGCGAGCGGTGCTCATTGTCGACCCCGGTGTCGAGCACGGCGACGACCACATCATCACCGCGGTGGCCGAGGGCATGGGCCGTGTCCTCGTAATCCTCCGAATCCCTCACCTTCATCGCCGGGACCGAAAACTCGAGGAAGGGGGCCATGACGTTCTGCTGCTCGATGGTGACGACACCATCCATGCGCCAAATCGGCAGCAAGGCGTCGAGAGGCACGTGGTCCACCGCGATCGATGGAATCGAATGGAGGACATCGAACCAAGCGCCATCCGCCTCCCATCCATGGGCGGTCAGGACCGATTTCAGCGCGACGGGGTCGGGTGTGTCGGCGAAATCGACGGTGATGGCCACGGTCTGCCGGCCATCCGGTCCTTCGATGGCGGTCGGGCTGACCGATTCGTATTCACCGGCGAGCACCCGCTGTAGCCGGTCGTCCATGCCGTTGTGATCACGGTCGGGGGAATAGGCGAGCCAAGACCCGGTGCCACGGTCCGGGGTCGGGCAGGCCGAACCATCCTCACAGACCAAGACGGGCAGGCCTTCGACGAGAATCGTCGGCTCGATTCGAACGGGTGAATCGACATCGGCCATCGTCAGCGGGGCGAGGGAGGTGATGAGCAGCAGGAGCACCGCGAAGAGCGGGGCCTTGCGAGAAGTTCCACCGGACAGCATGCGCATCCCAAAGGGATGCCACCCCACGATGCCGTATAAGACAAACCGAGTCGGGTCAAGGGGCCACGGAGACGAGGGTCCGCTCAAGGCCAGTTCAGATGGCTTGAATTCGAACTGCATCGAAGGCGAGTCACGCCCTGTTTCAGATGGGGTTTCAGGGGTGATTCACAGATCGGACAATGCGCTTGTTCGGCCAATTCTTCAAGCCAAGCTTGCCGCGTTTCAATCTCGTCACCCTCCTCCCTCAATCGACGCAAAGTCCGCGCGGCGTTGCCCTTCAAATTTCCATCCCACGGGTCGCTTGACAGGTCGCCCATTCGCGCTTTGATCGAGGCTTGGATGGCTTCTTGCGAGCCCGCGGTCGACGGGCCTTGGTCGTGGGTTCCAATCGGCACGAGACCGCCTTTAGCAATCGGTTTCGCGAGCACGTAACAGGCGAAGAATCCTGTGAGATGTGCGAGGTGGGCGATGTTGGTTTCACCGGAAAGGAAACCGTACATGAATACCTCGTGGCCGAACTTGAACAAGGCGATCCAAGCGACCGGCCAACGGCGGATGAGAATCAGTGGGAATTCGATCTCATCCCGCGGCCAACACGCCAGATAGCAACCGAGCAGGCCGAAGGCTGCGCCCGATGCCCCCAGAGCAAATCCGAATTCCCCCCAATGGGTCGTGGCCCAACCGATGTTTCCGCCGAGCACGCCGACCATGTAGATGATCAAGAATCGGCCCCGACCGAGCCGTTGCTCCAGCGGTACACCGACCAGAATGATGACGAGCAAATTGCCGAGCAGATGGAGCAGATTCGCGTGCAGCCAACCGGCGGTGATGAGCCGCCACCACTCATCAATCCAAGCGGGATTCAAGGCCCCGAGAACCTTCATCAAATCGAATCCATAGCGCATCTCGACGAGAATCTGCGCGAAGTGAGCGAGGATCAACGAGGCACCGATTCCCAAGGTCATGGGGGTCCGCTGCAACCATGCATGGATGAGCGGAGCGACTGAAATCCCCGCCCAGATGACGAGGAGCACCCAAGCATCCATGCGACCTCTCCGGCCGCAATCCGGCTTGACCCCTTCGCCACCAGACTCAAGCCATCGGCTCGATTCCACCCTTCGTGGCCCTCCTCGAGGTTGTGGGATTGACCGTCCGTCGCGGCACGCGATGTGTGCTCGATGGGCTCGACCTCTCCATCGACGTGGGTGAATGTGTGGTGTTGACCGGGGAGAACGGTTCGGGCAAATCCACCCTCATCGAATCGATCGCTGGATTGCTGCCGGTCCACTCCGGTTCCATCGAGGTTGCACGCCCGTTCGGACTGACCCTGCAATCGGGCGGAATGAACGGCGATGAACTCGTCTGTGAAAGGCTGGAATACGCGGCGGCTTCGGCCGGATTGAAGGCGGATGATTCACTCTTGGCACATTGGGGTCTTGCACACCGAACAGCGGACAGAATCGGTCACCTATCCGGGGGACTGAGACGTCGCCTCGCCGTCCTCCAAGGTCTCATGGCCGCCCTGGGGGACCAACCCCGACTCTGTCTCTTGGACGAGCCGAGTGAAGGCTTGGATGAGGCCTCGATTCAGACCCTTCTGAACGACATAAACTCCCTCCGCGCGCGAGGCCACGCCTTTCTCATCGCCACGCACGATGCGCGATTGTCGGCGACGGCAACCCATACGTTGACGCCGAAAGGGGAGAAGCTTGCGGTCTCAAATGAGGCGATCTTCGAGGCGGCACCCTTGCTCGAAGAAGTGCCGGCTCAGATGTTGATTAATCGATGGTCGGCAAGACTGGATCGCCGCACGAATCATCACTTCCTGTCACGCGGTCTGCCCTTCATCGCCTCGATCCTCGTCCTCTATGCACTGCTGGGACAGGTGAGTGCACAACTCGTTCTCGTGCCGACCTTCCTCGCTGCACTCGCCCCCCTGACCTCCTTGCATCATGCAAAAGAGGCGCGCAGTGGCGATTGGTGGCGCGCCATGGGGGGTTGCCTCTCTGTGCCCGAACCGCTGACCTCGGTGCTGATTTGTCTTGCACCGTGGGCGACGATGGCCATTCTCGGCATCGAGGTGGAAGGCAATCTGGTCTATTTCCTCGGCTTGCCCTTCCTCACCATCATGCTCGCCAGCGGTGCGATTCACGAGCTGGCCCTGCGCCTGCCGCGGGCCGGTTCTCAGTACATCCCCTTGCTGACGCTGGTCCTCATCTGGCCGCTGCTGATCGCGACGGATGCACTCACCGATCCCGAACCGTGGCGCCCGCTCGTCCTCGCCACGGGCATTGGCTTGGTCATCTCAATCGGCCTGCCCGCACTGCATCCACGAACAGGGTCAGATTGATGGGCGAGAAGCCCGGCGAGTGAACCATGCGGGGCGTCTTACTGATGCTCGTCGGCCTCGGCGTGGCCGGCGTGGCGATGGTGCTCGGCTTCGTCCACGCACCCGCAGCCCAAGGATTCGAGCCCTTCTCTTTCCGCATCATCTTCTGGCATGTGCCAGCGGCGTGGACCTCGTTCCTCACATTCGGCATGCTGTTCGTGGGCAGTCTGGCCTGGTTCTGGAAACGCTCCGAATGGGGCTGGACCCTGTCGGGGATCGCCGCGGAATTGAGCTTGCTTTTCGGCCTCTGTGTGGTCACCTCCGGACCGATTTGGGGTGCGGCCGAATGGGGCACGCCGTGGGATTGGTCCGATGCCCGATTGAACACCTATGGGTTGCTGTCCGCCCTTGCACTCTTCCTCGTGATGGCGCGCCGAAGCCAGCCGGATACACCCGAATTCCGTGATGTCTACGCCGGCTTCGGTCTGTTCGGATTCATGCTCGTGCCAATCACCTACATGGCGACGCGCTGGTGGCAGGAACGCCACCCCGCACCCGTGGTCGGTGGCGAGGAGGGCAACATGGTGGATGGTACCATCCTCTCGATCTGGCTGCTCGCCTTCGCCGGAATGGTCATTTTGATGATCGGACAGGCACTGGTCAGCGCAGAAGTGCAGAAGTGCGAGCGACGCCTCGCCGAATTGCAACAGGGGTTGGATTGAGATGGAAGATATCGTCTATCTGGCAGCCGCCTATGCGGCGATGATTGGACTCATCGGCTGGTTCACCTGGCAATTGCTCGACCGACTCGCCGATGTGAAGGCCCGATTGCACGCGGTTGAGGAGAGCCTTTCGAATCCAAATGACTCCGAGGAGTGAGGCCGTCGCCTTCAAGGAGGGTCCACGCCGCCCCCCTGTCATGCCAGCTCTCGGTTACGACATCTACATCCTCTTCCATCTGGCCGGTGCCTTCGCCTTGGCGATGGCCTACGGTGGACTCGGATTCTGGGCGCTCAATGAGAAAGAGGCCGAGGAGAACCGCTTCAAGAAGCACGGCACGATCGCCCACGGTGTCGGTCTGGTCGCCATCCTCGTCGGTGGATTCGGCATGCTCGCCAACCTCTATCCTGGAGAGAGCCCGATGTCCTTGGGCTGGGTCCACATCAAGCTCACCATCTGGGTCGCACTCGGCGGTGGCCTGACCCTTCTGAAGAAGAAGCCAGAATACGCCAAGGAGATTGTGATCATCGCCTTCGTGCTGCTCTTCGCTGCGGGATCGATCGGTGCGAACCACATGCCGTGGTTCGGCGCCTGAAGTGCGCAGGTGTGTGGATTGAATGTCACGCGGTGATGCGTTCTGCGTCTCCTGTGGCGCGGGTCCCCCGCACTCGAGCGACCGCTTGTGTGAGGCCTGTTTTCGAGACCGAATCACCCTGTCGAGCTGCGATGAGACCAGCCAAGCCTATCGCTGCCCCAAGTGCGGGATGAACTTCGAATCGAGTCGCTGGGGCTATCTCGAGGACCCCGAACTTTTGCAGCGCAGACTCGATGACGCGCTGTCCGTCCACGAGAGAGCCGAAGAGGTTGGCTTGGCGTGGGAGCCTGAATTCATCGATGATCGAAACACCCGGCTTCACATCCAAGTTAAAGGGCGAATCGACGCTTTCAACTTCGCCGAGACACACGATTTGATGATTCGTACCTCGAACATGATCTGCGTGACCTGCACCCGCAAAGATGGCAACTACTACGAGGCCACCATGCAAATTCGCTCCTCCGGTCGCAAATTGAACGAGGATGAATTGGCGGAATTACGTGGATCCCTCGATACCTTGCTCGCCTCGATGGAGCCTGACCCGATGCATTTCATCACCACGGAAGGGCCCGTCGTCGGCGGTTGGGATGCGACCATGGGCAGCAAATCGCTGACCCGTTCCTGGGCTCGGACCATGATTCAACGCTGGGGTGGCCAATCCAAGGAAACGAATTCTTTGGTCGGTCAGAAGGATGGCATGGATGTGACACGGCTGACCGTTCTCTACCGCAGACCCGGGTATGACCTCGGCGATGTGATTCGCTGGCGGGATCGCCTGTGGGCCGTGTCCGCCTGGCAAAAAGACGGGCCGATTCTGCTCGCCACCGACCGACGGGAGAAAACCGGTGCATCTTGGAGAGATCTTGAGAAATCGATTGTGATTAGCCGATTCAGCGAGCAGATCGAAGTCGATGTGCTGAATCGGGATGACTCCGCGGCCGAATTCATGGATCCGCGGGATTTCCACATGCAAACGATTCGCTTGCCCTACGATGACGACGGTTCGCAGCCCCGGTTGCGCATCGGATGGGTGACAGATGCGTGGATGGCCCTGCCGCGTGTGCGCAATACCGATGAAGGAAAGGGCGCCTGAGGGTGAATGATGACCGCACTGGGCGACCTCGCTGAATCCCTCGATGCCGAGGGCATGCTCGGCCATTTGCGCAACTTTCCCGGCGACCTCGCCGCCGCTTGGGACCGTTCTGGGGATTGGGACCTGTCGAAAGTCGAGCGCGTCAAATTCGCCGGCGTCCTCTGTCTGGGAATGGGTGGCTCTGCCTCGGGTGGAGATTTCCTTGCCGCCCTCTCGACCGCCGATGGATGCCTGCCCTTCATCGCCCACCGCGGCTATGGCCTGCCGGCCTGGCTCAGCGAACACTGGTTGGTCATCGCGACCTCCTATTCAGGCAATACCGAGGAAACCCTCGACGCCACCGATGCGGCGATTGAATTGGGCTGCGAAGTGGTTGGACTGTCCTCGGGTGGGGCGCTACAATCGCGCCTTCAAACCGCGGATCAGACCTGGATTTCCCTGCCGGGCGGCCAGCCACCGCGCTCTGCCTTTGGCCACATCTTCGGCACCCAGATCGCACTCGCATGGCGACTGGGAATCATCTCGCCCCCCGAGGACATCGGTGGGATGCTCGAGCGGGTTTCCGATGCGGTGGAAGCCTGTGATTTCACCCTCGAAGGCGAGGATGTCATCGGCGAGATTGCCGCCTCATTGGAGGGCCGTCAAGTCAGCGTCATCGCCACCCAATCTCTCGCACCGACCGCCTACCGCGCCGCCTGCCAACTGAATGAGAACGGGGGCATCTTCGCCCGACCACACGTCCTTCCCGAGATGAACCACAACGAGGTCGTCGCTTGGGGTGAAGCGGGTGCGACCGATGACCAAGCGCTCATCATCTTCAGTTGGGATGGCAACCACGACCGCAACCAAATGCGGCTCGATTGGTTCCTCGAGCACATCGAAGTCGACCCGACCTGGGGCCTGTTGTGCGAGGGTGATTCACACCTCGAGGCCCTGCTTTATGCGGTCGTGATGATGGATTGGATTTCCTGTGCAGTCGCCTTGTTGCGTGGCAAGGATCCGACTGCGATTGGACCGATCATCGGCCTCAAGGAACACCTGTCTCAGTAGAGCGGGCCAAGCACCAGACGCGGGTCCGGGAAATCGGCCAGCGCGCGCTCCCGGTCATCCGGATGAACGACGCCGGGCAAATCATGGGTATGGGGCTCGACCAAAGAGAGTTGGAAATGCAGGTGGGGCGGCCAACCCCCGTTCTCACTCTCATCACCGAACCAGGCGATCGTTTCCCCGGACTTCACCTTCCGTCCCGCTGTGCAATACTCGGTCGATGCCGCATCGAGATGTCCGTAAAGAATCCACAAATCTTCGCCACCGACCTCGTGGTGAACGATGACTGTGTGGCCATAATCTCCATCGGCGGCATTGTAACCCGAAAAGGCGACCACGCCATCGGCCACGGATGTGATCGCCGTGCCGACCGGACCCCCGATGTCGAGGCCGATGTGCACACGCCGTCCAGAGGAGAATAACTCCGTATCATAGCCGTCCCTGTCCTCGTCATACTTGCCGACCGAGAACTCACTCATGCGCACATTTTCGATCTTGCCGGTCAGGTCGATGACATCGTAAATGTCGGGCAGGGCGACGGCCGGATGCCAATCGATGGAGCTGAAGTCGATGGTGCCCATGCCACCTCCACTCAACCACCGCTTCAACAGGTCTTCGCTACGGACCTCTTCAAGTGGAGAACCAATGACGCCTCCATAGGAGGCGAATCTTTGGAGACCGGATTGATTGGGATTCTCTTCGCCACCGCGCTCCTGCTCGGGCTCGGCCTGATTCCGGGGCTCGCGCTGATCCGCATCCTCGACCCCGGTGCGGACCGACTGCGCCAAATCATGCTCCTGCCCGCGGCCAGCCTGTTGATTCTGTTTGGTCTGGCCGGCTGGTTGGTGGTCATCCGCGGCGTCCATTCAGTGGGCCATCTCGTCCTCATCATCCTGCTGGTCAATGGACTGGCAGCCACCGTCGGTTGGCAACGTGAGAGCGTCCGGGTTCGCCGATTGTCGGCATGGGAACGCCTCGAGGAGATCGCCGAGGCCGCCGAGGCCGAGGCAGGTACGGTCGTGCTCGAAGAGGATGTCGCGGCCGAGAAGAAACACGCCGCTTTGATCGCGACGGGCCGACCGGCATGGCTGCCCTATGCATTGGCCATCTCAGCCCTCATTTGCCTGACACCTCTGCTGATCCTCGAGCGTCCGATGGGGGTGGATTGGCTCGGCTTCGCCACCCTTTCGCATCGCTTGGCCGAGACCGGGGCACTGACCTTGCCCGCGCCGAATGTCGGTCGCTGGACCTATCCGCCGGCCTTCCCCGCGCTGAGTGCTTTTCTCGAACAGGCGACCGGCTTGCCACCGGCCGATGCCGTCCACCTGCTCGGCCAACTCAGCCTGCTCGCCGTACTCTGGGGTGTGGCGGGCGCCGCCGACCGATGGGGCGCCTCGGGAACGACGTTGATCGCCCTCTGCCTTGCCCCCGCCCTGTTCGCCAAGGCCTTCGATTCGGGCTATCCCACCGTCGCCAGCCAACTCGGATTGGTCCTCGGTCTGCTGGTGCTCGTCAAACCCCCACGGGAGCGGCGCAAACGGATGGATCTGCTGTTCGCCTTCGGGGTCGCTTTTGTGGGGGTCATCCATCCGACAGGATCCCTGTACCTCGGCACGCTGCTGCTCGCTTGGATGGGGGCGCATCGATTCAGCCATCAGCGCGAGAGCGCCCACGCTGGGCGCCTTGCCATCGTCTCAGCGGTGGTCGTCGGTGGGTCGGCCTTCATCGTCATGGGGATGTTTGCCCCGCGCATGCTCGACACCCCGGTGTGGGCCGAATACGGGTGGCAAGGAGGGCTGTCACTTCTGGCGTTCAACGGACCGATTCTTCTGGGACTCGCCGGCTGGGCATTGTGGCGGTTCAACGCTTCCTTTGAGGTGTGGCTGCTCGGACTCTGGCTCGGATTGCAATGGGCCCTGACCGGGGTCCACCTGCTCGATGGCATGGTCGGCATTTCGGTGCTGAGCTTGGCATCCTACATGCTCTACTCAATGGCTCTGCACGCCTTCCATGTGCCGCTCGCCGTGCTCGCGGGCATCGTGTTGGCCAAAGTGCCGCGACTGACCCCCCGATTGCGGGAGAGGGGATTGGATCAGGCAGATGAGATTGAAGCGGAAGGAGGGGGATTGGAACGTGTGGAACTGGAGGTGCCCGGGGCATTCGAACGGCGTCCTCTGCAGGCGATGATGAGTATCGCCGTGCTCTTCATCCTGCTCTCTCACATCGTTTTGCTCGAATTGGCCCAGCATCCGGAACTCGAGGTCCAGACCGCCGGGGATCGGGCTTTGCGAGAAGCCATCTCAACCCTGCCCGAAGATGCGGTTGTCTATGCGGAGACCGCGCACTGGGGCATTCTCTACGATGTTGACCCGACACTCGGCCAAACCAACTTCCCGAGCCTCGGCCTGCTGACGGTAGAGGAACGCGTCCAATGGAAGGCCGAACGAGCGATTCTACGCGATGATGTCACGACGATTGTCGCCCTCGGTATCACCCATGCCGTGTCGAGCCCACGCGGCCAGATCGGGCATGTGTTGGCCGAAAGCCTGCATTGGGCCGTGCTCGCGGATGAGGATGGCAGCCGACTGTGGCGATTCGATGCCACACCAACCCCCGCTTCCATGGCGACCAGTCAACACCTCTTCCCCACCGAGGCGGATTGTGCTGAGCGGTGCGAATGGAGACTCGATCCCTGGGCGGCGACCGACCTTCACAATCTCGGCATCCGTGGGGATCATGTCCCTGTTCTGGCGGACACCGGGCGCATCGTTCTCGGCCCGACCGCTCTGTTGCGCGGACACCGGGACACCACCGTTTCCGTCAATCTCATGTTGACCGTGACGGCACCGGCGACGCTGCACATCAGTCTGTGCGGACTCGGCTGCACGAGTTGGGATCAGACAGTCGATACAGGCACACACCAGGTCTCCCATCTCTACCACACGAATGTCGAGGGGGAGATTGAAGTCCAACTCGCCGTGAGCCTGGCAGGGGATACGTGGATCGACCCCGCGGGGCTCTCCGGGCGCAGCGACCGCATCTTTGATTCAAGTGGACTCTGGGTGCATTGGGTAGAGGTGAGAGATCTTTGACGACCGGCCTGACGATTCTGCTGCCGACCTTCAACGAGGTCAATGGGCTCCAAGGCGTCGTCGAGCGCATCCCATTGGCCGATCTGCAGGCCGAGGGCTGGGACCCGCGGATCCTCGTCGCCGATGGACGCAGCACGGATGGCACCCAGGAATTGGCCCGCGAACTCGGACTCGACCTGATCGTTCAGGGCCCGGCCGCGGGCAAGGGGTTCGGGATGCGGGAAGGCTTTGCACGCTTCCTCTCGGGCGGGGATGAGGTGCTCGTCATGCTCGATGCCGATGGCACCTATGCACCTGAGGAGATTCCGCGGCTGCTCTCCGTGTTGAGAAAAGGCGATCGCGACGTCGTCATCGGCAGTCGATTGCGCGGTGTCATCGAACCGGGTGCAATGTCCAGATTCAACTGGGTCGGCAACCATGTCCTGACCTGGGCAGCCGTGGCGCTCTATCGCGTCTTCATCAGCGATGTGTGCACGGGGTTCTGGGCCTTTCAACGGTCATCCATCGAGCGCATGGAACTGAATTCGATCGCCTTTGAAATCGAGGCCGAGATGTTCACGGCCTGCGCCAACGAACGCCTCAGCATCACCGAGGTGCCCATCTCCTATGCGCCCCGGGTGGGCCACAGTAAATTGGGCTCGGTCGGCGACGGTATGCGCATCCTGCGCAAACTCCTGGTGAGACGATTATTCCCCCGCCCGATCAACCGGATCTGAGGGTGGTCCTCACTCCTCTTCCTCGGCCGAAGCCGCAGCTGAGTTGGGTCCATCCTCATCGGCGAGATGGTTGTGTTCGGCTTCTTCGGCGAGGGCGCGGACGCCGCTCTTCGTCCGGAGATCCTTCTTGGTCTTCGCACCGAGCTTCGCCATCTCCTCGGTTTGCCATACGATGTTTCCAGTGCCTTTGATCAATTGGTCTCGTGCATGGTCGTAAGCGGTCTTGGCTTGGCCGAGTTCGAATCCGACCGAGTTGAAATTCTCGAGGAAGTTGACCACCTTGTCATGGAGCTGGCCGGCGCGCTTGACCAGTTCCTCCTGATTTCGGGAGCGATTCTCTCGGTGCCAGAACTCTTGGATCAGTCTGAGGGTCAGCATCAACGTCGTCCCAGTGACGACCTTGACCCGGGCCTGACCAGTGAGATTCTCATACAGACTGACATCGGCGTGCATCGCCGTGAGGAATGCACTCTCGAGCGGGACAACCATGAGGACGAAGTCAAGCGTGTTGATCTTCTCCATGTGCTCGTAGTTCTTTGAAGCGAGATTGTCGGCATGCTTGCGGATCGAAGCGCAGTGCGCTTTGAGGGCGGCAGTCTCGGTGGCCTCGTCCTCCGCATTGGTGTACTCGACATAATCGGTCAGTGAGACCTTCGAATCGATGACGACCTGACGGTCGCCCGGCAGGTTGAGGACGAAATCGGTGCGCTTCCGCGTACCGTCCGCCGCCGTCTCCGACATCTGCTTGTGATAATCCCGACCGTCTTCGAATCCCATGTTTTGGAGGAGATTCTCGACGACGACCTCACCCCAAGCGCCCTGCGCCTGAGAGTCACCGCGGAGAGCGAGAGAGAGTTCACGAGTCTCATCGGCGAGTTGAATGCCGAGATCACTGACTTTGGTCACCTCGTTGCGCAGTGTAGCATCCCGATCGATGCCTGCCTTCTCGACCTTGTCGAGGGCTTCGACGTAATCCTTCATGCTCTGGGACAGTGCCGATGTGGCAACGGTGAACGACTTCTCCTTCTCCTTCTCCGCTTCGGACATGGCACTTCGCAGGGCTTCTCCCGCAGCGACCTTGAACGCGTTGTGCATCTGGGCCTCATTCTTCTCTGCCGACTCGTTGAGGGCGACTTCGCGGGCTTCTGCTGCAGCCAACGTCGCCGCACTCTCCGCCGCGGTCGCTTCGAGCAGACGGGCGGTGCGCTGGTTGAGGATGAACCACATGATGGCGCCGCCGATGAGGGCTGCGATGACTGCAGTTGTGAGCGTGAGGAGTTCCGACATGGGGCTGACCTGAACGCCGTGGTTCTTGAACTCTGCAGTTCGGAATGACTGATGAAGGGGGGGCGATGCAACCACCCATCATGCGCAGGCGTAAGGTGGCGGTGCTCGGTGCGAGTGGTCTCGTATCCCAGCGCTTCCAGCAACGATTGGTCAGCCATCCCTGGTTCGAATTGGTGGCCGTGTACGGCTCACCTCGAACCGCGGGTCAAGCCTTGGCCGACCTCGATTGGGTCCTGCCCGAGGCCCGACCACAGATTCCAGACCTGACGGTCCGAGATTTGGCCTCGATTCTCGATGAGGATGCAGATTTCGAAGTGGTGTTCAGCGCGCTCCCCGCCGATGTAGCGCGCAGGGTCGAGAAGCCTCTCGCTTCGCAGGGCCTCTTCGTCTTCAGCAATGCCAGCGAGCATCGCATGGACTCAGACGTGCCGCTGATCGTCGCCGATCTCAATCCGCACCACTTCCTGCCCCTGCGCGTGAGTGGTGATCCAGCGGCGGGCTTCCTCGCGTGCGCGACGAATTGCACGGTAATCCCCGCCGCATTATCGCTCAAGCCTCTGTGGGACTTCATCGGATTGGATGATGTGAGCATCCGCACGGAACAGGCGCTATCCGGCGGCGGCATCGACCTGCTGCGCAGACATCGCGAGACGGGCGAGCACCCGGTCGATATCCCAGGAGAGGCGGAAAAAATCCACGAGGAATGCCTCAGTCTACTCGGGCGTGCACTGCCCACCCAAGTCCGGCCCGCCAACCTTCCCCTCAAAGTCGAGGTGGAACGCGTCGCCCGTGAATTCGGTCACATCGTTCACATCACTGCGACATTGCACGCGGAGAAGGAGGGCGGCGAGGTGCTGGAATGGATGCAGCAATACCGGTCTCGCCCCCAAACCCTGCAATTGCCCTCAGCACCCACGAACCCCCTGTGCTTCGTGGAGAATCTCATTCCCTCCGAGATGCCCGACCCCGCAGCGGACCTCACCGCTGGAATGGACATCCGCATCACCAACCTACAGGTGAACGGGCGAAGCATCTCCTTCAGCGCCTGGTCGGAGAACACGATTCGTGGCGCTGCCGGCGGCACGGTGATGCTCGCAGAACTGGCCGTGGCGGAAGGTCTGCTGGGCGAGTGAGGGCAGGGCTCAAGTGCTCGATGGACAGAGGGATGGCACATGGGCGAGGTCGAGGTCGTCGATTCCGGTTCTCTGGACTCTCTGACCGAAGGTTGGGAGGCCTACGGGGCCCGCACCCGCATCCTGATGCTCGGTTCGCGCGCGGACCGCTTGACATTGCGCGATCATGGGCGCTGTGTGGCGATTGGAGAATCGGCTGTCTCCGTCTTTCACCGACCCCGCGCGGAGCGCGAAGAACTTGCGGCCGCAGGACTCGATCACGCCATCACCTCCTTCCAATTCGTCGATGTGGCCATGGCCGATCTCGGCCGTTGGATGCAGCCATTGATCGGTCAGGGTTGGTCCCGCGGCGAGGTCGAGATCACCGCCGCAGCGGGCGCGAATTTCGATGCCGAAACCTGGACCTGCTTCCACCACCCCTCGATCCCGCTTCCCGACAGCATTCCGCTGGCAGAATCCCCGGCCAGCATGGACCGCAAGTCCTTCGTCACCCATCCGGGACCCATCCTTGACGAGGCGACCGAATCGAAGATGGAAGAGATGGCGGCATCGATGCTCGGTAGCATGAGTCAATC
>Ga0209403_10000890_pt1 | contig 41052 bp, 28 predicted proteins | sample ArcticOcean_MG_C_8_FD_187440 | JGI IMG/M metagenome (GOLD analysis project Ga0209403, IMG submission 187440) | Marine microbial communities from western Arctic Ocean - ArcticOcean_MG_CB11_86 (SPAdes) (version 2) | ecosystem: Environmental > Aquatic > Marine > Oceanic | place: Arctic Ocean...
GCCACCCCAACAGCCACCAAAATCCCAACCAGCCCAACCGCCGGAGTCTTTTCGTCCTCTGGCATTTCACATGGGTGTAAGGAACACATTCCTTGCGAAATTTCCATCACTTTGTTCCAGTGGTCATCTGAACTCGGGCTACCATCGCCGTTCACCGAGTTTCCGTGCGCCGTGAATTTAACATCCTCGATTTCGTTTGAGGGGGGAGTCCAATTTACCTGCCAAGTGCGCTGGTCATTTCCGTATTGGGTGTGAGTCGCCTCGCCGTCCATGATTTGAGTGGTGTTGTCGACTGGGGAGAGGGTACCGCCGTCCACGACAAGGTTGAATCCGCCTTGGTTGATGCTCTCGTTGGTCACATTCGGCCCTCCCGTGATAGTCACTGTCAAGGTCGCCCCTTCGCCCCACTCCTCGTAAGTTTCCGGGACTCCCTCCAAGGTAACCGTCACATCCGCCCCCGGGCTTCCTGAGTGGCAAATACACCCGTTCGGCACGCCCGAGATTCCAGTCGGTACGGCGCTTGCGGGCGCGAGCGCCGAGGCTGCGAGTAGGATTGCTACCACCGCTAGTAGTAGTGATGTCGAATTCATTCGGATTCCAAGGGCGCCGCTTGCCATGCGTTGACGAGAGCGTGGTCGGTTTTTATTATTCGGTTTTTGAAGAGGTGGTTGACTTCAGTTTGCATCGAGTGTCGTCGACCCCAAGGAATCCAAGTTCGGTGGGTTTATCAGTAGTGGTGTATACAGGTGTATACAGGTGGCGTATATGGCAACTAAGATGGTCCGGCTGACAGAGGACGCATACAACGCTCTCAATGGTTTGAAGAATAAAGGCGAATCCTTTTCGGACACAGTGAGTAGAATCTGCAGAAATAAGAATGCTCGATTGTTGAATTTCGTCGGAATATTAACCGACGAAGAGGGTGAGGAGTTACAGCGAATTGTTGCTGAACAACGAGAGTTGTCACGCAAGATGACTGAGGACCGATTTGAGAGGTTGTGGGCTGATGACATTAGCTGATACATCATTCGTCGTTGACCTTCTTCGAGGCAGAAGTCAGGCAGTCGACCGACTCGGCGAGTTACTCGTTGGCGGCCTACCTCTCTATGTTAGCACAATAACTCTGATGGAGATTGAACGAGGATTGATTCATCACAAACTGGGTGATGACCAGCACAGGAAAGCCGTAGAGGGTTTATCATATTTCGATTCGGTACCAGTAAATGACCAGATCGCCCGCCTTGCAGGTAGAATTCAAGCAAAACTTGCGAAGGAGGGGCAATCTCTTCCAACTGAAGATTGCCTAATCGCGGCAACATCTCAACAAATGGTTGAAACATTACTCACCGCTGACCGTCACTTTGAGAGAATTCCGGACTTGGTTTTAGAATTTCATCGCTGAAATCTCTGATAATAACGCCTTCAACTGACAGCCGACTTTTCGGAGTCCTCGCGCTCACGAATCTGTCTCTTGCGAACTTCAGGTGTCCATGATGCGGTCCCCCGCATCTCCCAACCCTGGAATAATGTAGCCGACATCGTTCAACTTCTCATCGATTGCCGCCATCCAAACGCGCACATCGGGATGCGCCGCGCGCAAGGCGGCGATACCCTCTGGAGAGGAAATAATTCCGATGAATCTGATGTCAGTAATTCCAGTCTCTTTCAATCTTGAAATCGCTGCAATCGCCGAGCCGCCGGTAGCCAACATAGGGTCGACAACAAGCGCCAAATCAACATTCGGCGGCGTCGGCAACTTGTCGTAATAGTAGACTGGCTCAAGAGTCTCTTCATCTCGGAACAGTCCGATGTGCAACACTCTCGCCATCGGCAGCATATCATGAGCGACTTCAGTCATGCCGAGCCCAGCCCGCATAATCGGCACTATTCCAATTCTCGGAGTAATGGAAGCCCCGGTAAAAGGTGAGAGTGGAGTTTCGCGCTCGTCATCGTGTGTGGAAAGGTCGCGGGTCGCCTCAGAAATTAAAATCTGGGAGATTTCACGCGCCAAATTCCGGAACAGAACCGATGAGGAATTCTTGTCACGCAGCCGTGTCAACTTGTGCGCAATCAACGAATGGTCCGGTACTATCACTCCATCGTCCATTTTTTTTCACCTCGAATCGAATGCATCCGGTAGCAATTCTGCCAGCCGCCAAATTTTGCCGACTTCACCTTCAGCGGTTGCGCCTATCACTTTCACATCGCCGCAATGTTCCCAAAGAAGTTGCCTGCAAGCTCCGCAAGGCCCCAATCCACCCGAGGTGTTACCAAAACGGCCAGCGCCTCCCAATTGCTCTCCGAAAACCGCAATCCTGCTGAACTTTCTTTCACCTTCCGAGAGTGCTTTGGTCAAGGCCACCCGTTCTGCGCAGATGGTCAATCCGAAAGAGTCGGATTCGACATTGCATCCGGTGTAGATAGTTCCGTCTGCTGTCTGCAGTGCTGCGCCGACATGGAAATTTGAGTGGTGGGCGACGGCGTTCTTGCTCGCCTCAACGGCGAGTGTGACCAACTCTTCATCGGTTATCGCAGCCATTCAATCGCCTCTGTCTTCCATCTTTTGAACCATTTCTTGGGCTTCAACATCAATTGTATTCCTTGCAAGACTTGCAGTAGTCTGCACCGTATGATGGAATATGATGGACATCCATTGCCCCACAATGCTTGCATGGTTTTCCGGTCGCCACCATTTCACCTTTCTGTCCGCTGTCTTGCGTACCGGCAGTAGCGGTTGCAGCCGCGGCTGGTGCTGCGCTTGTCGCCCCACCTACTGAGCCAGGCGCCCCGGGAGTTCCGAGTGCAGTCTGTGCATCCAAAAGTGAAGGGACACCAAGAGCCGGCTCCTTTTTGCCGCCGGTCAACAGTAATGCTGCGACCCCAGCGAGCAGAAGCACGATGACCGCCACGATACCGCCAATCAGGGCCATACTAGGTCCGCCTTGACCGCTCGTTTCGGTCTGATCTCCAGAGCCGTCAGAAGTTCCATCTCCGCTGCCATCGCCGCCAGTGTCGGTACCTTCACCATCGCTTCCGCCGTCATCTACTCGAGGAAAATCAAGCATGAAAAGAGGGTCAGTCCCGTTGGCAATTTCGTCAGCATCCGACCATCCATCACCATCGTCATCATCGTCATTGGCGTTGGAAGTCCCATCCTCATCGAGGTCAGGACAGCCTTGTAGGTCGACCGTGGAAGTGCCAAATTCGGTGGGGCAATCATCACCGTTGGTTCCTGCGGTGTTATCACCCAAACCATCGCCATCAGAATCGTATTGCTGGCTGTCGTCATTCGGCATGAAGTCATCTTTGTCGTTGACGCCGTCACCGTCATTGTCCCGCTGACTGCCGCCACATCCATTCAGGTCAGGCTGCTCACCCGGTGGAGTGTCGGGGCATTGGTCGACATTGTCATTCACACCGTCATTGTCGGAATCGCGTTGCTCATCCGAGCAACCGTTATCGTCTACGGTGATCAAGTCAGTGGTCCCGGAACAGTCGTCATCAGCGTCATTCACACCGTCACCATCAGAATCCTTCTGCGATGGGCTGCAGCCGTTACCATCAGCTAGGTGTCGCTCGGTCCCTGGAGTGTCAGGGCAGAGGTCATCGGCATTGGGGATGGAGTCGTAGTCGTCGTCCCGCTGCAGGTATGAGCAGCCGTAGAAGTCGATGTCGTCGGCGCCGTAGGGGGTGTCTGGGCATTGGTCATCATCATCCTCCACGAAATCGTGGTCCGCTTCCCACGCAAACCGCTGAACCTGCCGCAACTCTCCGCTGCCTCCCGTACTGTGGTACCAGATGTTCTCCCAGCCGTTTTCATCGACCAGCAGTTTGGGATAGGTTCCTCCGCTGGCATCGTCCAACAGGGTCAAGGTTTCATGCCCATCCTTGGTTGGCGAGGATATCTTCAGTGAGCCCGAATCGCCATCATACCAAGCTGCGTGGATGAGCCCCACTTTGTCCACATCGATGCTGAGATAGTTCATTGAGTTCGAATTTGACTTGTGCAGAATCTGGTAGGTGAAGCCAGTCCCGTCCCACTCGGCGATTTGGACGGTGCACTCCTGCGGAGCGTCACAGATGGTATCGCTGCTGGTGTCGGTTCCGCGGAAGAAGGCGATGAGGAGGTTGCCTTCATCAGTGGCTTTGATGTCGAGTCGGTAGTTGCTGACTTGCCCTGTCGTGGTCACATTGTGGATAGTCCAGCCGCCGGCTCCATCATCGATTGCAAGCCGAATCATGTGCGGACTACTGCTGTAATAGGCGACATGCGCCACATCGTTGAGGAATGCCACACTTCCGAATGTTCCGTTCAGTTGTACGCTCTCCTTGACCCAACTGCCACTCTCGTCGCGCGCCACCTTCAACTCGTCATAGGTGCCGAACCTGTCGGTGTAGGAGATGATTTTGTTGCCCAATGAGTCGATTGCTAGGTCGGTGAACCACCCCGTGGAGTTGCCCTCCGCCACATCCTCGACATCCCAACCGCTTCCTGAGTTGCTCGCTATCCGAGCTGCATACTTGGAGGTGAAACCGAATTGATTGACTTCCGTGTTGGCAAGGAATGCGATGTGCTCACTGCCATCCGGGGCGATCTCAATACTGGCGTATCTGCCAGTGAATCCACCTTGGTCGATGAGTTCAGCCGCACCCCAAGTTCCGTCGCTGTTCTGCTTTCTATAGACTAGATTACAGTCATCGGTCATGTTTGTCGGCTCAGCGTCGCAAGAACTCTCGTTTTCGGCAAAGCCGCGAAAGTGAACCATCCTGAGTAGGCCGTCTGCGCCTGTTGTGACATCGACATATGCGTAGTCGTCGCCGTCTTGTGTCAGAATCGTCTGTTCGTAGTGGCAGCCACTGTCATCTATCCTCTTGCCGAGCGGAGTCGTTGGGCATCGGTCCTGCGCATCAGCAAGCCCATCTCCGTCGCCATCAGCGGCCGGTGTTGCAATTACGAGGTTCCCATTGTCGCCGTCGAAGTAGGAGATGATCTCCTCCCCATTTCCATCGATTACGAGATCAGCGTACGCACCAACATCTCCCAAGGTTGCGACCTTGATGTGCTCCCAGGTGTTCGATGCTCCTCTGGTCAGGACTAGGTCCTCATTCGAGCTGTCGTAGTATGTGACATGAATGTCACCCGTTTGGTCGACTGCGAGTCGAACATATTCGCCGAGGTTACCGCTTGCGTTGTTGATCTTCGAGTGACTCCAACTGCCGCCAGCATTTGTCGCGAGTCGAACACTGTCCCAACCGCTAGTATTCTGGTAGGCGATGTACTCATTCCCGCTATCATCCACCTCAAGGTCCAGCCACCATGCTGGCCAATAACCGCTACCAGTTTCGTTAATGTGGATATCATTAATGCCCCAACCTGCGCCATCAAATGCAGCATATCTCAAGGATCTAACATACCATGCGTCAATTATTGTTCCAGTAACTGGATCGCTGATACTGTTGACAATTGCACAAGTATAGGCCACATGTGGCCTGCCATCTGCACCAATTTGAAGACTACTGAATTGCCCAGCATCTGTATAATCATCGAAATTTGCTTTATCTTCTCCCCATCCATCATCAATAACCCCGTAGGCCCATGATGAATCACTACTATCCCAATTTGCGAATGATAATATGTACTCATCCGTGCTTTGGTCAACGACGTAGAAGGAGTACCACTCCGAGTCAGTGTCGTCGATGGCGAAGCCGATCCGCCCAACACCAGCATAGGGATTTTCCCCCCCGGTGTTTTCATTCGGAGCAACCGTGCTCGTCGTCCACATGTTGCCGTCGTAGCGAGAGATTCGAAGTACTGCGCTCGTCACATCGAAGCAGGCGATGCGGGGGTTACCCTGCGAGTCGAGGTCAATTTCTGCATATCGGCCAACATCGCCGATGGAGGAGACGCTCTCGACAGACCAACTCCAACCATTCCAATGAGCCGCTTTCAAATCGCGGCTCGCAGCGTTGTAGTAGGCAACCCAAATCTGTCCGTCAGAAGCGCTCACCGCTGAAGTCCAGCGGCCGGTGTCTCCATCTTCATCGGCCGCTTCTCTAAGCCAAGAGGTGGCCCCAGAACGAGCGCCTGCGGGCCAGTTTTCAGCGGCTGGAGGCAGCATTATCGAATCATCACCAACAGTATCTCGATTCAAACCATCTTCGACTGAAGGCTCAGTTTTTCCGATTGTTGATGCTTCAATCAGTGAAGGAGCGACTGGCACCATCATCAGTGCTAGCAGTAGAGGTAGCAGCCAATTGCGGTATCGGAGTAATTCGGTCATCAATTAGCGCAGGTCCGCAATCGTGGTTAAGCATCACCCCCAACGGAGTTGGGGGCAATTCAAGCGAATATCACAACCTGAATTATCTCCCTATCCAATACGAAGCCATATTGAGGCCGACCCCCTGTCCCGTACGATGTCCGAGCGTGAGCCTTCACAGAAGCCGCCCTTAGACGAGCCCAACCAAGATGAAAAACGCCCCTCTACATTGCCTTCAGGCCTCGACCAGTCGGGTGACGGATTCATCACACCCGAAGAGTTACTCGCCCATTTCGATGTTGATTCTGACGGGCAGGTCAGCGACGAGGATTTCATCGAAGTGAGTCAAAACGACCGCATCGACAAGAATCTTGACCGAATTCGCGCTCGTCGCTCCGGCAAGAAGAAATTATTCCGAGGCCCAGAAGACATAACCTTGCTCGTGGGGGTAGTTTACGGAATCTTGTTTTTCTCACTTATCGGAGGAATGTCTGGCGGTTTCCTTGGCGATTACAGCGATTCTGTTGCAGTTGACGAGCAGGCATCCAACACATTCCTCGACCCTGGCGGCGAGTGTTTGGACAGCAGTGGAGTTGTGTGGATTAACATCTGGATTGACAACGACATGAAGGTGATTCGAATGCGAGTCAACAATGCAGAACCGTTCCTCATGGACGCCAAAGACCTCCGATATGAGGTGAGTAGTGATGACGGGATAGTGAACGAAGAGGACAGTAAAGGCAACAAATCTGCTGGATTCTTTAGTTTCGAAACTTTTGGAGAGGGCCATTACACACTGACAGTCTATTTCCACAATTTGACAAACTACAACTTGTCATTGAATGATAATTCATCAAGCAACGCACCTCTACTTACCGATGGTCCAATCCACATCGATTTCGACATTACCATCGAAGCCTCAAAGTTGGCCAACATCCCCTATGTGGGAAATCTCGTTGATTCGGAACCCACGAAGGAAGCCAAAATTTCTGAGCGGGGCCAGAGAGTCTGTCTCTCCCTCCAACAACTCGGTTCTTGGGGTTGGGGCCTCATGGGCGCAGAATGGGCTGGTGGCCGTGAAACAGCAATGTTGACCGGAGGCTCGGCTGGTGTGCCCGCTTGGTGGATGGCCTTCATCTCGCTCTCGATGAGCATCTTTTTCCTCTGTGTTCAATATCCTCTGATGTACCGATTTTACCATGTTGAAATCGATGATATGCTGACTGAAGAAGAACTTGAAAGAGTTGTACAACGCACCTTACAAGTGTATGAAAAACGACACCATCTGAAAATAGATTGGACCGAATTTCGAATGCGGAAACGACCTCTCTCAATTCATGTTCTCGTCCCTTACAGAATGCTCCAAACTGCGATTTTAACCAAGGACCAAGCGTATTCAGAGATGGTCAAAGTAATCCTTTCCGAGTTCAAGATTTTCGGCGAAATGACACCTCTTCAAGTCAACGCAAAGGCAGAAGGTGGTTCAAATGCGGGAGCATTCGAAATTCTCTCAGAAGGGAGAAAGGATGTTCAGTTGCCCGAATTGACAAGTGACAGACCAGCATTTGTGCAAGATTACTCCGACTTCTTCGGTGGAATCCACACTTCAGCCTCGCTTGAGAAAGATGTACTGGGTTGTATCAATGACTTCCTGAAGTTGAAAAACTTAGACAAAAAAGCGTGCTGGGTAGGAGTTGATGAAAATTCGGTTCGGGCCCGCCTGATTTATGCCCCGAAGGCCAAATTTGCTTTCTTCAAATTCAAACAGTCATACGATGAAATTGAGAATGAGCTGATGAAGCATCTTCAGAGGACGCTCAGTAATCATCTCGAGAACCGCGAATTGATGGTATCTTGTCGAAATGAGGTATCAACGCTTGCGGACCGCTCAGGGGCGGGCCGCGTGGAATCTGGTACCGGTGACTTGTCTGGTCAGGCATTTGTTGCTAAGCAAGATGGAATCGCTGGAACCATTCTGCAAAACAAATTCATGGGCGACATTCTTTCATCGGTCGAATATGTCGCCCTTGAAAACAGAAAGCGGATCGACCGCTGGGGCTTTGTGGGCCTAATCGTCTTCGTTTGGATTCCTTTCATGGCATCTGGAGTGCTCGTCGGCGCGATGATGGGGTTGGTCGCTCGCATCCCCTTCTTACGCGTATTAGCCGCCTGTTTCATCGGCGGTGCCGCAGCCTCAGTAACTTGGGCCTACACGGCCGAAGGCATCATCGAAATCATGCACGCGCTGAATGCAGAATTGTTCATCCCAATCATGATTGCAATCATTTTTGTTGCAGCGATAATGCACATCCGCACCAACAAGCGCCGCCGCTCAGAAAAACTCTTCCAAGGTTCACTAGCCTTCTTCAGCAGTGAATTCGAAGAATCCGAAATCGCTTGAATCTGTTCGCTGTTAAGCGATGTCACCTTGCACCTGTTCGCTGTTAAGCTATGTCAGCATAGCGACTCGCTATTTGCAAACCGATGAAGTACGCCCCAATCGTGAATGCGCAGGCAACCCCGAGTGCAGGCCAGAATTCCATCCCACGGCGTAGGAGGGCCGGGAGCGCGATGAAGAGGGTGAGTGAGGGTATTACCAGATAGAGAATTCCAGTCGAAAAATCGGCTACCTGCTCGACATCAGAGGTGTCGTTGTAGAGCCAAATCAACGCCAAAACCGAGACCAGCGGAATTGAGACTATCAGCGCGCCCAACATCTCACTGCGCTTCGCAATTTCACTCGCGCCGACCACAAGTCCACCCGAAACCAGCCATCTTACTGCGAGTTGCCACCAAATCATGACAGCCCCCTAGACCGGACAGCCCGTCAATACTCCGGCTGACCCTTTCCGAGTAGTGGGAAGGAAAAAATGTGCAATCGATGGAACCCATTGCATGCCAAGAAATGCTCTATTTGCAAATTGCGAGAGTGACTAGACCATCGACATGGCCAGTCTAGATTTGTAACTCAGTAGGAGAATTCCTGCGCTTTCTTCACCAAATCCATTCGCCGGACTCGACGCGCTCCGACTGGGGTCACCGCAAGGCTACAGAGTAGAATCAAGGCGACAACCAAGAAGGCGATGTCCCACCGTATTGGGAATGAGAAGTACCATGACCAAGTTGTGAATTCGCTTCCTAACCACATGGCCGTTTTAATGGAGGCGTAGGCGCCTGCTAAACCGCCAAGAATCCCTATGACTATGTTCTCAAAACAGAGGATGGTGGCGATTCTACCTGTTGAAGCACCAAGTATTCTGAGGGTGGCAAACTCGTTGTCGTGTTCAGTGAGATTGATTGCCAGTGTGTTGAGAAGTACTGCGAATGCGATTGCTGCTCCAACTGCGATGAAGATTTTGAAGCCGGCTGAGTTCTTTTCCCAAGCTTCATCGAACGCTTCAACAATGTCAGCGTGGACAAGCATTGTTGTGCCTGAAAGTTCCTGAAGTGATGTGTCGTTTGCCGCATCCGCCCCACCTATGTTTCGCAGGTAGAGCATGTTGTGGACATTCTCACCAATCGAGCCGATGTCTCGCACCAAATCAGCCCGGTGAACCCAAACCGAACGGTCACCCTCATCGACTATGCCGACCACTTTGAAGGGGAAATCCATGACCCCAATGTGTAACGAAATTTGGTCTCCAATCTGCCACCCTAGGAATTCTGCCACACCCTGCTCCGCAACCACCTCGGGAATGGGCTGGTCGACTACTGGTAGCCTCCCATCGAGAAGTCTGGACTTATGCATTGTAGCCGTTCCATCATCGCTGAACTCCTCCACACCGTGTACCATGATGGCTCGGCGGTCGTCGGTTGCAGTGAATGGGAATACGACCGCCCATTCAGTTTCGTAGTTGTCTTGATTGTCGTCTACCCATTCGACGACATGCTCATTGAAAATTGGGTTGAGGGCAACGCTGACATCCCAAGTATCCGCTTGTTGGGTATCGGAAACCCAGTCGTGCATACCGATGGTAATCATCGACATGCCACCGACTATTATCATCGAAAGGCCGAGGCCGACCACCGTCATTGTTAGCCGCATGGGGTGACGGAAAGTGCCTCTGATGCCGAGGCCGGCACTAGGTGGAAGTGCGCTTGTCAGCCAAGAGATGAATTTGTTTGGCCGAGCGCCCGCTTGGATTCTCATGACTTCTAATGGAGAGAGTTTTGTCGCTCGCCACGCCGGCCAAAGTCCGAAGAGAAGTAGAATCGCTAACACTGCGCCAATGACTTTCATCGCAATATCGCTGTAATGGTGTAACTCGACGATGGGGATTCCAATCATATCCTCAAAGTACCAAGTGGTCATTGCGGTAGAGAGGAATCTGCCGAGTGGAATCGCCACAGCACCACCAACTATTCCGTGGAACATCGGGACTGCGAGATATGAGAGCAGAAGAGGGCCTGAGCCGACTCCAACTGTTCGCAGTACTGCAATTTCCTTGCTCTGTCTTCGAACCAGCCGTTCCAAACTAATGCTGATAACCAAGGCTGAAATTCCAGTCAGAAGTGCGAGGAAGAGCGGAGTTGACTTTCGATTTCCTTCCAAATCTTGGCGTAGAAGTTCTACGCTCATCAAACCGCTTCTATCCTCGAGTTGAGCATCTTCGACTCCTTCTGTGAGGAGCGAATTTTCAAGCGATTCCCGCAGAGCATCGAGCCGAACACCCTCATCTTCTAGTGTATCCTGAAGGTCGTAGTCGGGTGTTCCAACGACATCGATGAGCATCGTATTTCGTTGACCGATTGAGTGATTAAGCGCGTTGGTGAGGTCATCAATCGGCATGTAAATGACAGCGAAAACACCTTCTCCGGGTAGGAAGTTATCCTTGCTCGGAACATACCACAGATGCGCAGGATGATTGGCATATCCAGTTACGGTTAGATTGACTTTGCTTCCATTCAAAACAACGGTAATTTCGTCCCCGATTTCAATTCCCAATTCATCGTTCATATGCCGATCTATAGCGACTTCACCGGTGGCTATCGGCATTCGTCCCCAATCCTCCTCGACCCATGTTGTGCTGATTTTTGGAGAATCGACAAAGCCGTGTGCAACCAATGGAATCAACGATTCATTTCCATCAACGGTTTTTACAAATGAATCGGAATGTATGTAGCGAGTTTCACAACTGTTGATGGCCAAATCGGTTCCAGCAAATTCTTCCTGCGAGGCGGCACAGGCACGGGTCAGATTGTCAGTGGAAAAGGTATGGCCAATTTGAGGCGTCACAGAGAGGTCTTGGAGGTTTGTTTCGGCGTAAAAGTCGTCGTAGATTCGGGCGCTGTTGCGGGTGTGTTCGTACATCATCAGGCTGGTCGAAGCGGCGATTACAACCAAGACGAGGAAAACCGACGAGAGGAATCCGTTGCGGACCTGATTTCGAATCATCCGCTTGACTAGAAGACGCATCCCTCATTCCTCCGATTTGTTTCTTTTTCCATTTCCGCGAATTTCACCGTCTTCCAATCCGCTCTTAATCCCTATTCGCCTCACTCCGAGCCATCGTCCCTAGTTTCCTCTTCACCTGATTCTGGTGCTTCGAGGATATTCCCTACTGCGTTTGCTAGGACCCCGCCCACTACTTTCGCTGCTTTTCCAACGACTTCTGCTGCCGCGCCTGCGACAACTTCCGCTGTGTCGAGAGTGTTGTGAAGTACGGCGCGGCCACCGGCTTCGTCGCTGACCAGTTTTCCTGAATCGATGTTGATTACTCGGGTGGCATACTTGGTGAGGGCAGCATCGTGAGTCACGATGATAGCCGTAACTTTCTCTTTCCGACATAATCTGACGAGAACTTTCAGAACTTGCTCCGTTGTATCTGAGTCGAGGTTTCCAGTCGGTTCGTCACCGAGCAGAAGGCGAGGTTGTTTCGCGAGGCTTCTAGCGATTGCAACTCGTTGCTGTTGGCCGCCGGACAATTCTGACGGGAAGCGGTTCTCAAGCCCCGCCAGACCAACGCTATCTAGCACTTTGATGGCTCTTTGTTTGTTTCGCCCGCCATGAATTTCTTGGGCCAGCATCACATTTTCGAGGACAGTGAGGTCACCGAGCAGGTTGAAGAATTGGAAGATATATCCGACATTTTCTCGGCGGAATTTTGTCATCGCTTCCAACTTTTTTGAGTGTGGCCGGGTGTGTAAGAAGTAATGTGGAATCAAGAAGATTGGCCATGAAATCAAATAATTGAAAAACGCCTCTGGTGGCCATGTAAGAAGTCGCAAAGCTGGATGAGGTGTCGGGATTGAGAGTTTCCACCGACTCTCCATTTTTGGAGCACTCGGCACAAGTTCCCCATCGAATTTGTACTCGCCCGAAGTTGGGCTGTCCAACGCTGAAACGATGTTCAAGAGTGTTGTTTTTCCAGAACCAGATGGCCCCAAAAGCATGACAACTTCGCCCTCCGAAATTTCGAGGTCGATTCCATCCAAGGCCTTCACGACGACTTCGCCGGTTGTGTAATGCCGTTCAATTCCTGAGAGTGACAAGAGTGCCATCGCTCTCTCGGAAGTGCCGGCACCCTATACGGGTGCCGATAAATAAGTCTGTTTTTTTTTATGGCCGGTGCGTTAAAAAAAACAATTTTCCGTTTTCAAGAAACCAAAACGGTCTGTGAATACTCATCTATACGGGAGCGCAATTGAATAGGAATGCCTTCATTGGCCGGATGCGGGGGGATGGCGAGTGCGAGAGGTCACCATTTTTTGGAAGCGTCCGCGGCTCTACCAGGTTTCGGTTGGTGCGGTCTTAGATATATTGGAACATGCGGTTTTTCTTGGCTATATTGAGCGAAATCCGAAGGTTGTCAAGGCGATTATTCGCTGTGTCTGCGTCGAAGGAAAGACTCCTCATGACCTCAATACTCTCGGGGAGTACGAAGTCGAAGAGGTGTTGGTGGAGCCCAGCGACCTTGAACCCGCATGGATTGTAATAATCTCAATGAAGCACCCTCTAACATTGCTAGCAGCGAAGGTCGGTCGACTGACCATTCGCCCCGGTTCCCGATTGGATGGTGATGGGCTACATTACATCATTCGAGGTAGCCCTATGGCAATCCGAGTTGTTGTGACAGCAGCTCGCATGATGCTTCGCCCAGATCGAATCGCTGCGACATCCATCACTCAGGATGATTTGGAAGGAAACCCACTACTTTCCGAAAGACAGGTTTCAGTTGTGCAGGCCGCCTGGGATGCAGGGTGGTACGACATTCCGAGAAAAATCACACTCGGTGACTTGTCGAAAAAACTAGACCTTGGAAGAAGTACTGTTTCGGAACATTTGGTTCGCTCAGAAGGCACCATCATCGACTATTTCCTTCATGGTGACCCAACTCTATTCGATGACATCGCTGGAGAAAAGTGAGGGACTGGCAGGGCACCGATTTTTTGGAGCAATTCTCTTGGCTTCTGCTTGACATTGAGGTGATTAATTGGTTGAAACACGGTTCTTCGGAGCGCATGTATCGGCCGCTGGCGGGGTTGAGTTGGCTCCGGAGCGAGCGCACTCAATCGGTGCCAATTGTATGCAAATTTTCAGCGCAAACCAGAGGCAATGGATTCCGAAACCACTGAGTGAGAATCAAGTCGATGACTGGTGGTCAGCATGTCCTAACTATGGCATAGAGCGTGTCATCGTTCACGCTTCTTATCTTTTCAATCTCTCCGCTACCGATGACGAAAAATTGGAAAAATCCCGCCACGGGCTCTGTGAAGAATTACAACGCTCCCAATCGCTAGGAGTGCACGGTGTTGTGCTACACCCGGGAAGCCACCTTGGTGAAGGTGAGGATGCCGGAGTGAAAGCGGTCGCTGAGAGCCTCGATATCATCTTTGAGAGAACCTCGGATTTGACCGGCCCTTGGGTCTGTGGAGAGCGAGACGAACCGATAAGAATACTTCTTGAGAATACTGCGGGTCAAGGGACAAATCTTGGCTATAGATTCGAACACCTCGCCGATATGCGCCGTTTCGTCAAAGGTGAAAACCGCTCTCGAATTGGCACTTGTATAGACACCTGTCACGCCTTCGCGGCTGGTTATGACATCACCACCAAATCTGGCTGGGAATCGACCTGGCGTGAATACGATGAGAAGGTCGGAATCGATACCATCGCCGCCTTCCATCTCAATGACTCGAAAAAGCCGTTGGGGAGCAGACGGGACCGACACGCAGGTCTTGGAGAGGGCGAAATCGGAGAGGAGACTTTTCGCATGATTGCAAGTGACCCAAGATTTACCGATGTCCCAATGGTGATGGAGACGCCATCAGGCATGGATGGATGGGCGCGTGAAATCGCCTCGTTGCGAAGTTGGTCATCTTGAAAAAGCGACAGAAGAAACTCAATTTGATGGTGAATTCCACTATGCGAATTACTCGTCTCAAATTATCATTCCAACAGACATCAAAATCATAGGCGAGTTTTTGGAGGGCTTGCGCCCCCCTAGGGGCGCAGGGTGGGTATCGATGAGCGACATAGTCGAAATCATGAAATTGAAAAGCGACCGATTGGCTCAGATTCTGCCCGGTGGAAAGGGCCTCTGGGTGCCAATCGACCACGGCGTTTCCGACTGGCCCGTCGAGGGATTAGCCGACACTGGCGATGTGGTTTCGCGGCTAACGACATCTGGTGGAGCCGATGCAATCGTCGCTCATCGAGGGCCTCTCTCATCGTTTGCTGATTCTGCTGCTCTCAATTGGCAAGGTGGCTGGGTCTTGCATCTCTCAGCCTCGACTCGCCACGCCGGCAATTCGGCTGGCTACAAAGTGCTCGCCGGTGAGCCGTCAACCGTCGTTTTAACCGCTCTTGACCGCGGCGCAGTCGCAGTCAGTGTACAGGTGAATCTCGGCGATGAGAATGAACCGGAGATGGTTGAATCATTATCACAAATCGCTGACGAATGTCAACTGTTGGGTGTGCCACTGCTAGGCATGATTTATCCCCGTGGCCCCAATCTTTCACCGCTTCCAGACGACCGAACAGAAGGTGTCGCGCACGCCGCGCGAATCGGCTGGGAACTCGGCTGTGATGTCGTCAAAGTTCCTTGGACCGGCTCACCAGAATCATTCGCAGAGGTCACCTCAGCAGTGCCGATTCCAGTCCTAGTTTCAGGCGGTCCGAAATCAAATGATTTTGGGGAGGTTTTACGCATGGTTCGGGCAGCCATGGTAGCGGGTGCAGCGGGCGTGTGTATGGGGCGACAAATCTTTGGCGATGTAGATCCGACAGCTAGGGCCCGCGAGGTAAGAGAGGTGGTGCACGGAATCCCTTGGGACGCCGATGGCCGGTTCAAATTGGATGTCGAAGAAGCGGACAGCATGGATGATTTGTACGACTCTTTTCGGCGCAATCTTGACAGTTACAAAAGCGAGTGAGGTGTTCGTTTGCAACTATGGCTTTCGGCGGACTCCAACAGCCTAGAACGGCCTGCGGACGCGCTCCTACTACCACAGGGTGAACTGCCTCCCGAGTGGGCTTCGGGCCTTCCGAACTTCACTTCGAGTGAAGGCTCATTGAAAGATGAGCAAGGCAAGACTTTGGGTGCTTGCATTTTGATTGAAGACGAAGCGGGTCAAAATGCTGCATTGGAGTTTATCGGTCTTGCTCAGTGGCTGCTGCTCGATTGTGTCGATTGGACCATGATTCCGCTTGAGAATTTGGTCGCAGCAGCGCATGGAAGCGGCACAAAAATTGCCGCGAGCATCCATGAAGAATCACAGTTGCAGGGCGCTACTTTCGCCCTGCAGAGTGGCGTCGACGCACTTCTCTTGGATGATGATGAGAATCTTTGGGATGCAGCGCAAATCTTGGCTGCTGAACGGTTGGCACTATCCAGTGGAGCGGTGGCAGAATCTGAGGTCCAGCAGAACGGGGTTGATTTGGTTCCATTGGAAATTCTCAGTGTCACACCGGGTGGTATGGGCGACAGGGTCTGCATTGATTTGGTCCAGAATATGGAACTCGGTGAAGGTCTTCTCATCGGCTCAAGTGCAGCAGCGCTATGTCTTGTCCACGCTGAAACGATTGAATCGGATTTCGTCCCACCCCGCCCATTTCGAGTAAATGCAGGGCCGGTTCATTCCTATGTGCTGCTCGCTGATGGCTCAACCCGCTATCTATCGGAACTGAAAGCGGGCGACGAAGTGTTGGTGACTTCCATTGCCGGTTCGCGCGCTGTCGCTGTTGGCCGCTTGAAGATCGAGCCGAGGCCGTTGCTTCTCGCTCGGTTCCGCAGCGAAGATGGTTCGAATGGCAGTATCGTCGAAGGTCAAATTTTCTTGCAACAAGCAGAAACAGTCCGACTTGTCGGCGTCTCTAAAGAGACGCCATCCATCACGCACATTCAAGCGGGAGAGTTTGTTCTCGGTTCTGTCGGAGGGGCAGGCAGGCACCTTGGCAAGCCTATTGGCAGCGAAGTGGAGGAGAGGTGAATGCCAGTCATCGGGGAAGGAACAGGTCACGGTGCCTGTAGTCTATTGCACGCTCTTGGTGCAGGTTACGGCGCTTCCCTCGGCCTTGACTTGACTCTTCGATTACGGCTCCGAGATGATGAACCGACCAAGCCCGTTGAGGACCCATCCGGGGTTTTGGACGCAGTTGTCGAAGTTTGGGAAGCAGCCGGTTTGGAAAAACCTGCAGAAAATCTCTACTGGCAAGTTCGCAGTTCGATTCCAGCAGGTCAAGGTTTGAAGAGTTCTGCCGCTCTCAGTGTCGCAGCAATTAGGGCGCTTTGTGCTGCGGGTGAAGTTGAATTAGTGAATTCAGATATCGTCGACCTCGCATCCCGAGCACAACTGGCATCAGGCGTCTCTCTGACCGGTAGCGTCGACGATTCATGGGCTGCAATCGAGCCGGGCTGGAAGGTTGTTGACCCAAATCAGCCGGCCGCTGAAGGGATATTGATGGAAGGCTCCTTCCAAAATCCAGAGGATTGGGTAGTTCTCATCGTCCTCAGAGGCGAGCGAGAGTTGTTTCCCGACCCCGGTCGATTCGCAAACACAGGTCCTCAGTTCCAGAAGGCAATCACTGCAATCGAGCAAGAGAATCTGCTCGTAGCCTTGACTGAAAATGGCCGTGCCGTTGCAAACGCATTGGGAGATTCGGCTGGCCGGCGTCTTGCCAATGACCTGATGGTTTGGGGAGCAAGGGCGGCGGGAATAACAGGTTCAGGGTCTGCAGTAGCAGCCTTCCTGCCATCCCACAATGATTCCACAAAACGGCGAATTGAGTCTCTCATCGAGCAGCGTGGATTCAAGATGATAGAAACTGTCGTTTGGTCTGGGGACGAATGAAGGGGGAGCGACATTGTCGATGCGCCTGGGTGAGAACCTCATCGTCACTCTGTTTGGCGAGAGTCACGGTGCTGTTGTAGGTGCGCTCATCGAAGGAATGCCGGCTGGTATTGAAATCGATGCACAACGATTGGCTACAGATATGGCCACACGCAGACCGGGTGGAATTCTAGCATCAAGACGTAAAGAGACGGACGAATGCCATATTCTCTCAGGCCTCTTCGAAGGTCACACGACAGGCTGGCCTATTCTGCTAGTCATCCAGAACCAAGATGCGAAATCAAGCGCCTATGACTTTCTCCCCGACCAACCCCGCCCCGGACACGCAGACCTGCCAGAACTGGTCCGCTCCAAAGGTCACTCTGACCCGAGAGGTGGTGGTAGCAACAGCGCACGCCTAACCGCTGGATTGGTTGCAGCAGCGAGCCTTTGCAGACCGTTGGAAGAGCAAGGAGATTGGTCTGTCGAAGCACATGTCCATTCGATTGGTGAAGTTGTTTCGAGTCCAATAGAGACACTTCCAGAAGGAGAAGGCGAGGACTACGAAAACACCCGATGCCGGGACCAGGCCGCAGCCTCAAAAATGGTTGATTTAGTCCAACAACTCAGAAAACAGCGAGACTCGATTGGAAGCGCCGTCGAACTTCGGATATCTGCACTTCCTCTTGGCTTCGGCTCACCTTGGTTCGATGGCATAGAACCAGTTCTCGCTCACGCACTGATGGCGATTCCCGGAGCTCGAGCCGTCGAATTCGGCCGTGGTTTCGCAGCGAGCCGAATGCGTGGCAGCGAACACAACGACGCATGGGTCGAAACAACTGCTGGAATCCATCCAGAAGGCGACCGCGCCGACGGCGTCTTAGGAGGCATTGCAACAGGGGCAGACCTGTTTGTGAAGGTACATTTCAAACCCCCCAGCAGTATTCCTCAAGAGCAACAGACACTCAACTTGGCGAGCGGACAGAAGGAGGCTCTCGTGGTCACCGGAAGACACGACCCGGTCCTCGCACCGCGGGCGGCGGCCGTCGTAGAATCGGTTGCGCGCCTAGTTTTGGCAGATTTGGCGATGGCTGGAGGTGAGAGCAATGTCTGAAACCCTCGTCTACAAATTCGGTGGCTCCTGCCTCAAAGGTCAATCCGACATTGAAGCGATTGCGCGGCGAATTAGCGAAGTTAGTGATGTAAATATTGTCGTAGTCGTCTCGGCACTTCATGGCATTACCGACAGAATTCTTGAGCGTCTAGCGAGAGACGATGTGGAATCAATCGAACCATTCGTCACTTCGGTGGAGATGACCCATCTCGAGTTTTCTCCAACCTTAGTTGAACCACAATTCGTTTCCATCTTCAATCAGGCGAAAAACTTGCTTCTACAAGCGATGTATTCTCACCACGAGAATCCAACAGAATCGACAAAAGCAGAAGCGCTCGCATGCGGTGAAAGGATGAGCAGTGTTGCATTGGCGGCGGCTCTAACCGAATGTGGAGTTGATTCAATGCCTGCTTGGGCAGAGCGGATTGGAATCCATCTGAAAGGTGTTCCAGAAAATCCGGAAATCGACCTTGAAAAGACAGAAAACAGCCTCAATTTTCCTTCCTCTTCAGTCTCTGTGGTTACCGGCTGGTACGGCATCGCGAATGGCGGCGTCGCGCTTCTCGGAAGAGGCGGTTCAGACCTTACTGCGACCTCGCTTGCAGCGGTTTTGAATGCTGAAGAAGTGACGATTTGGAGAGATGTGCCTGGAATTTTGGCGCTTGCACCTCACTGGTCTCTGCCCTCCCGAAATTTGCCTTACATGTCATACACGGAAGCCTCGGAACTCGCCCTTTTCAGCGAACCGATGCTTCACCACATGGCGGTCGAGCCGCTTCGCTCTCGGGGTATTCCGCTCCGACTTCGCCCCCTCCACGACCCGACCTCGCTGGGTAGTTGCATTGGTCCGAAAATTTCCGCTGGCCACCCAGAAGTGAGGGCCGTTGGTTGCCTTCCAAGGCTGGTGCCTCTTACCATGCGGCTCTCTGGGGTTGTGACTGTTGCTAAGGTTGTGGCAGATGCAACAGCCGAGTTGGAGCGCTGCCAAACGCGAGTTTGGTCACTACGCGCTCAGCCGAGTGAAGCCCGTTTCCTTGTCTCGGAGCGAGAGGCAGCAAGAGCGGTGCGCCAACTCGCTGGACAATCTTCGCTTCCAACGGCTGAACTTGGGGCGCCGGTTGCTCTGCTCTGTTTGGTTGGCGAAGGTATTGGCTCGGACAATTCGATAGAGCAGCAAATTCTCAGTTTGAGCAGGATGAACAATTTGTCACTCACTCCACTCGACGAAGGAAAGCGTGACCATGCATTGCATTTCACGGTGCCAGCGGAGCAGACCCACGATGCATTGGCGGCGCTTGCAAGCGAACTCGACCTTCTCAGTGCGTGATTCTCTACTAGGTGAAAGGTGTAGAATCAATCTGCGTTTTCTCGGACTTTTTGGATTCGTCCGGGTATATTTGCTGCGAACACGATTGCAACGATGAGGAATACGATCATCGTGCCGAGTGCAACTCCGTAGACACTTTCCAACTCGACGCTTTCATCGAGTCTAGCCGCAGATATTTCAGAAAAGATTCCGACAACATCAGCGATAATATCCTTGAACATCAGGGTGATGGTGGCAACTCCGGCGGCGATGAGTGGTGTGATTACGAGGCTGATGTGGTATTTGTTGAGCACTTTCTTGACATTCATCACATAGACTTCCCCAGTGCGAATACTGGTGTCCAACATCGAGAATCGAACAACTCCATTGGTCAGTTCCATGTACATCACCAAGAGTACGGCGTAGGTGACGAGCAACACTTTCTGGATGAGGCCATCATCAAACTCCAGCCACTCGAAGGTGACCTTGCTGGAAGCGAATCGGAGCGAGATCAAAATGAAGAGTACATAGGACGCGAGAAGGAATCTTGAATCGCGGCTGAAAATCCCCCAAAAGCCGCAGCCAAGCCCGACAAGCAGTATCAGTAGGTGAATGCCGAGACCGAGGAATTCGGCTCCTATCAAGTCGGCAGCCGCGAACCAAATGGTCCCTGACACCGGTGTAACTATCCAAGTCAAAACGCCGAGTAAAATCATCACCGCGCCTGACAACATCTGCAAAGTTTGCACCATCTTGTCAGCGGGAAGGAACTTCATCTTCGGCACTAAGGGTCCACCGAAAAGACTCTCGACGAATGAAGGAATGTGAACCTCGGGAACCGCGTCATCAGGAATCTCATGGCTCGAAGTCATCTTGGCCGCGAGTTTCTTTCTGCTCGGTGCGGCTGCCCTCACAACCTTGCCGTCGTAGAGGTGGCTTGTATCGCTGGATACTCCTGGCTGTACCATTTCAATCACTCAGAATCCTCTTGCTCCAGCAAGTGCAGTCGCCAACAACATATCTGGCTCCCAGTCCATTACGAAGGCGCCAAGGCCACGCAGTTCACTGATGAGAATGTCACGCTCAGTCTTCAAGACCTCGTAGCCAGTTCGGTCGAGCCGACGAGCGTCGAACTCAAACTCCAAACTTGAAGGGGTGAGTACTGTGGTGTCGAAGTCCCGAGCGCGAAGGTCGCGCACGGCTTTGACGATGGTAGAATCGTCTTCAAGACATGAGAGGATGATGATTGGGCTTCCCTTGTTGATGTGGGGTAATATCCGGTTTGTCACAACCTGTAGTGGGGTCTGCCCACGCGCCATAGCCCCAGCCAACTTTGTCAGAATGACATACAATTGCTTCTTGCCTGTGTCACGGTCCACAGATAAGACTTCGTCGCCGTAGACAACCAGTCCAACTGAGTCACGGCGGGAAAGGAAGAAGGAGGCGAGTGATGCCGCCGCTCTTGTTCCGTAGACAAGCGAGTTTCTGCTTACTGGGCCGGTCTCAGAGACCGCCCTGCTGTCGAGAATCAAGATGATGTCGCTGACCGCGTCCCGCTCACGCTCGTTTACCATCAATTTGCCAGTGCGCCCGTATGCAGGCCAGTTGATGGATTTCATCGGGTCACCAGCGATGTACTCACGCAGGTTGTAGAATTCCGAGCCAGGTCCGGGCTGTCGAATGTTGACTGCACCAGTGAAAATCTTGGGAACTTTGCTCTTCACGAACGCGTCCTTCAAGTCCTCTGTCTTTGGGAACACTAGGAAATCGTCATAGACATGCATTTCCTTTTCTTTGTGGAATAGCCCGAATGAATCTTGGATTCGTATGCAGACTGGTCCAATTGTGTAGAAGCCTCGCAATGGGCATTCGACTGTGTACTCGATGAGAGTCTCTCGGCGTGGGCCAAGTTCCATTAGAATGTAGTTGGCGCCCTTTTTGATGCGCATAACCTCGGGGAGGCTATCTCTTACTTCGAGAACCTTGGAGAGAGGTGAGTGGTTCTGGATTCGAAGAGTTACATCGACTTCGCCATCTTCAAACACCCGTGCGCTGCTGAGTTTTCGCATTGCAGACAGACGGCTTAGAGAGGCCCCCGCCTCTTCTTCAGTCCGTTCTTCCATTCTGCGTCCACTCGCTGACACATCTGCGTGAGAGGCTCGTAATGCTGCCCAAGTCAAAAACGAGAGCAACACGACAGCCACGGTCACGAGTTGGTGATTTCGCAGGGTCAAGCCTAGCAGGTAGAGAGCTATCGCTAGGCTCCCAAACATGGCGGATTTTCTACTCCATGCCAACCGCTAACCACCTCCTTGCGAGTTCGATTACCTCGTTCCCGCTCAGACTGTCGGTACTGGCACTTGTGTGAGGATGCCCTGAATGACTTCCTCGTTCTCAAGTCCCTTAATCTGGTGCTCTGGCTTTAGAATCAGCCTGTGGCTGAGTGCCAGTGTTGCCACCGATTTCACATCATCTGGAGTTACGAAGTCGCGGCCGCGCATTGCTGCTGCTGCTCGGCCGGTCTTGAGTAGTGCTTGCGAACCACGAGGTGAAGCGCCGACGAGAACTCTTGGGTCCTCACGGGTTCGTGCCACGACCTCAACCATGTACATGCGTACGGCTGGGTCGACATAGACATCCTCAATCGCTTGTTGCATTGCAATAACTCGCTGAGGGTCTGTAATGACCTCGACATCCACTGCGTCCTTCTTCCTCTGAATACGGCGGGCAAGAATCTCGTCCTCATCCGCTCGGTCAGGGTATCCGACGCTCATCTTGAACATGAATCGGTCAAGTTGTGCTTCAGGTAGTGGGTAAGTTCCTTCTTGCTCCACAGGATTCTGTGTAGCCATTGTTAGGAACGGTGCTGGTAGCTTGTGAGTCACGGTACCGATTGTGACTTGCTTCTCCTGCATAGCCTCTAGAAGAGCGGCCTGCGTCTTAGGCGGCGCACGGTTAATCTCGTCAGAAAGCAACAGGTTGCAGAAAATCGGTCCCGGCTTGAAAGTAAATTCTCCCTTCTTAGCATCGTAGATGTTTGTGCCAGTGATATCCGCAGGCAGCAAATCCGGCGTGAATGATACACGCTTGAAATCGCAACCGAGGGCATCGGCGAAGGTGTTCGTCATCAGTGTCTTAGCTAGACCCGGATAATCCTCGAAAAGCAGGTTACCATTTGCAAGGATGTTGACCAACACATTGTCGATCACATGCGCTTTACCGATGATTACTTTCTGGACTTCAGCGCTAATCGCTTGTCCTATCGCTGCAACAGCGGCGAGGCGCTCCTTAACTTCGGGGCTACTCTGGTGTTTCGGTGCAGCTGCTTGCTGATAGCCAGCTTGAACCGCGGGTGCGGCGGCGGCGGCTGCAGCGGGGGGCGGCGGTGGTGCTGCTCCTGCGGCTTGGTTCGTTCCGGGCGGGGGGGGTGGTGCTTGTACCATTCTTTCATTTCTCCATTTTTTCCTTTTTTCACTTTTTGCCCCAGCGCCTAATGGTCTGTAGCAACTCACGCTGCTTCTCTGGGGAATATGATACGTTCTGTGAGTAGGCCAGTTCGACTAACCGTGGATCGCCAATCATTGATTGTACCTCCGCGGGGGTCTTAATTGCCATCTCGTCACGCGTTAAATCGTAGAAAATCCTAATCTTCGTCATCAAGGCCTCTCTCATTCTCTGCTTGTAACTGGCAGGGTCAATTTTGTTCGGCCGTTCGCGGAAGCGAGTCAAGTCGAATACATGCCGCCAGTTCTCCTTCTCGGGCACTACCATGATGGCTACGAGAAGTAGAAGCATCAAATTGAGCACTATGAGCCACTTAAGGAAGTCATCACTGGTGAGGAGGACGATGGTGCTCATCGTTTCGGTGAACGGGTTGGAGAGGGCGCTGGTCACATGTCGACTTTCGTCGAATACGATGCGGAATTCGCTGGGTTTGAGTTTGATGCTAAAGGGCAGCATGTCGTTATCGAACTCCATCATGTCGTAAATCAATGCGGCGAAGTAGACTTCGTTGCCTCGCCATTCATTGTCACCGGACAGATGTCGCTGCCAGCAGTTTACTGACTCGAGGTCGCAACTCGTTTTGAGTTTGGTATCAATCGCCTTTTCGGCTGTCCACAATCGGTTGGAAAAGGCTTCTTCATCAGATACGAAGAGGATTGAACCCGTTGCATCAAGGCTACCATATGATGAGCCATCAGAATCTGAAATTTTTCGCTCATCCAAGACTTCTATTCCGGGGTAGTCCATTCGAAGAATCAAGGAGAGGTTGGAAAGCGGGTTCTGGTATTCGTCGCAACTTTGCGAACCAATTCTGTCAATGCAAGCGCTGTCACTCGCCATCGCCAGCACGCTGACATCTCGACGCTGATAGTCGTCGTGAGTTGGGTCATCAGTTTCAATCGACTCCCAGCGCATTGCTGTTGGTGCCTTGAACATCACAGGCATCCTGCAGACATCGAGTTCTTGCCCTCTCATGTTAAGCATATCAGTGGTGCAGCCTTCTGGGTTCACGCCGATTTGGTCATTCGACTGTATATCGGCTCGAATCGAAGCGACTCCCCAGACATTTGTTGGATTCTCAGCACTGGGGTTTCCATCATCATCGAAGGTGCGCCAATTTTGATACTCATCGAGCAGAGGGTCACCAAAGAATGTGACACCGAATTTTGTTGCCAACCGATTTGCGTTTGTTCCATCCGTGGCGACAATTACCTTGCCACCTAATTCGGTCACGAATTCGTGAATTGCAGTCGCCTCGGTCTCATCGATTGGCTTCTCTGCACCGGCGATAACCAGCATGGTTCGGTGAGGCTCTTCCCAATCATTCACCAACATCGGAGTTGACATCGTGTTTCGGATCTTGTAGTCTGCACCGCCCGGTCCCAAACTGTTCCGCATGTCGGTGACTTGAGCGAGTTGGTCTTTCTCTTCGGGCGCATCTGAGACATAAGCACTGTAGTGAGTTTCCTTGTTCGCAGCGACCAATGTCATGGTCAGCATCATGGTCACAATGAGGATTGCGAAGGTCGCTCCGATGATGGTTCCAAAGTGCGTAGATGGGCCTTCCTTTTCAGCCATCTAAAGAGCACCCCATCTATTCACATACCGGCATAGCCGGGTAATTACTATCCGTTGGAATGTCGTCACCCAAATATAGGTTGGGGCAGCCCGATTGCATCGAATGTAGGAGTTTCAAGAGTTACCATTCAGTATCATTTTGATTTGAGTGGTTGCGCAGGTGATTTATCACCATGCAGATGTATCACATTACCTTGGTAGAAAAAACTCCACAATCAACAGATTGACACAAAATTTGAGAGAAAGATTGCCAATCACTTTCTGCGCCGTTGCAAAGCAGCTCCGAGAAGTCCCACTATGGCCAACCATGCTGGTAAAGGTGCCCAGTTGCTGCTGACGACATCGTCGTTCCCCCCCGAACTTCCACCGCCACCGTTCGAGCCAGTTCCGGAACCTCCACTATCGGGTGGTTCCATTACGATCTGCAGTGATGATTCGTCGTCATCTGCCATGGCGGCGGTTCCATCATCGATATCTCCTTGAGATTGAATTGAGATTTCAATGATACAAGTCTTGTCAGGATGGCTTGCTGACGAGGTCAAGTTGAGTTCTGCTGAAATCGATTGATTGCGACCAATCGCATCACCCTCCAATGCTTCGCCACCTGTAACTTCTAGCAGTGGGCAGGTGTCACTCAATGTTACTTTGAAAACAGAATCAATGTCATTTCCTTCATTGATTACGGTGGCGGTCAGGAATGTAGTGGTGCCTGCGTTCATCGGGCCGGCCGGGTCTGCTAGTTCGACACTCAAATCGACAACTTGCGGGATAATGAGGTCAACCTCATCATTTCTCATTTCCGTGCCGGGTGCAGGTATTGGCCCATAACCTGTCAATCGCCCTTCGACTTCAACCGAATCTCGACTACCAGCATCGAAGGCCCGCACATCGATATTCTTCACTGTGAAGTCGAATGATTCGTTGGTCGACGGAGAGACATCAACAGATTCAGTCCCAGAGATTATTGCATCGAATGGCAGAATATACTCGATTCCAACAGTTATCGGAGTCGCTATGTTGTCATTTCGAACCCAGAACTGAAGTGTTACCTCGCCAGCCAAATTGATGTTGAACTCCGACGGCATATCCTCTTCGACTACAATTCCCATGTCCCAACCGATTGGTGGGTCGGGTTGGTCGTCCTGTGCGAACGCTGCCGAGGGAAGCCCCAACAACAGGAAGGAGGCGAGGAAAAGAGCGCGTACCCGGTGGTTCACATTCATCTTGAGTCGGCCCCCCTTGTTCAATTCGCCGCTGAAATGTCTTGCAACTTTGAGAGCGCCCGTTTTGCGAGAATGCGCACCATTTTTCGCCTGTAACTGGGTGGGAAAAAGGTATTGTTTACCGGTTTGACTGCCTTCCGAATTATTTCCGACAAACCGTTGACTGAGCTCTGGCCAGCCCAATCTTCTCTTGCCGAATCAGCCTCCTCTCGGTGCAGTTTAGGAATTGATTCCAAGCCGGTGGTCGCTACTCGCAGGTCGAGTAATTTTCCGCCCGCAACTCGCCAAGCCGCTGCAACCCCCGCTTCAGGGAAATCCCACGATTCTCGCAGACGAAGTTTTTGGTATGCCCCCTCAAGGCTGGTAGCCTCCTCAGGTAGGGTGATGTGAGTTACCATTTCACCTGCTTCAAGCAGATTTCGTGTGATGCCATCTTCTTGGAAAAAGTCGGCGAGTAACATCTCACGCTTGCCGCCTGGTGAGGCCAAGTGAATCGTCGCTCCCAAGCACATCAGGGCTGGAGCGAGGTCCGCTTGGTAGGTGGCGACACAGAGGGTGTTTTGGTTTGGTATGACGCGGCAGTCAGCCCCGGTTCCACAATCGCATTTGAGGCACCAATCAATTGATTCACGCCACTCCTCGCCCTGATTGAACCAGAAGCATCGGGTGTCGAGACAGATGTTTCCACCTACCGTGCCTGAGCGCCGGATAAGTATCGATGCGATGCTGCCAGCAGCCTCTTGGACTAACGAGTGAGTATCTTCCGACTCGACGAGGTCATTGAGTCTAACCATCGCTCCGATGTGGCTTGCTGTCAGTGTAGTTAGTTCCTCTACATTCGCCAATGAGATGACATTCGGTTTGTGGTTCAAATGCCACTTGTAATTCGGCAACAGGTCGGTTCCACCGGCCACCCAATCAAATTCTAGGCCGCCGTTCTGCAACTTTCCTGCCAGTGCCAATGCCTCGTCGAGACTATCTGGCATATGCAAGGTGAATGGTGGCATCTTCAATTTCCATCACCTCGGTGACGGCGTTCGGTATGCTTCCAAGCAGAGCCGGCAAGCCGTGGCGATGCCATGTAATCGTCTGTTGGAAGGACTGCGACTTCCCAGCGACTGTCCTGTTCATCGCCTGCAATCGTTGGGTCGAGGCCGAACAGGGCACCGTTGTGGTACTCTTCACGCGCCTCATTGAGCCGCCGAGCGAGGTCCCGCTCAGCGTGTTCTTCAGCCCGTGTTTCGAGGGTGGATTGGAGGTCGGAGTGGGTTAGTCGGGGGCTCGGAAGGTCGAGCGGGTCATCGATTCCAAGTTCTTTGCAGAGGGTTGCAATCCTCTTCTCAATCCTATCTGGAGTGATTGGTAATTCGTTTACCCGCACCCCAATGGCGTCGTATACCGCGTTGCATACAGCGGGCAGAATCGGGAGCAGTGGACCTTCACCTGCTTCTTTTGCGCCGAATGGACCTTCAGGGTCGTTACTCTCTACGATGATAGGAACAACTTCTGGCATCTCGTGAACGGTTGGAATCTTGTAGTCGAGCAGATTTGGATTCATCAAATGGCCACTCCTGCCATATTTCATCTCTTCAGAGAGAACTTGGCCCATTCCCATGTGGCAGCTGCCGATGATTTGGCCTTCAACCGCAAGCGGGTTCAACGCCTTTCCACAGTCGTGCGCGGCCCACACCTTCAGCACACGGGTCTGCCCGGTTTCGGGGTCTACCTTGACCTCAGCAGCGTATGCTGAGAATGAATATGCAGGCGCGAGGCCGGCCGCCGCTCCTTTGTGCATTCGGCCCATGGGTGGCGTTCTATAGGCCCCGGATGCGATTAATGCGCCTCTTTCTTCCTGCGCTTTGTGGAGCGCTTCAAGATATGAGACTCCGACCGCCGGATTCAATTTGTCGAAGATTCGGCGGTCGCCGATAACGAGATGTTTCTTGTTGGCTCCAGTGATTTCTGCAGTCGCGGTCAGCAGTTCATCTCGAATTTTCATCGCTGCTGTAATCGCTGCGTTCGCATTCATGAAAGTGACTCGACTTGAGTAGGAGCCAAGGTCAACGGGAGAGGTATCAGATTCCTTTGAGCGAATTCGAATCATATCGAGGGGAAGACCGAGAACTTCAGCGACGGATTGAGCAACGACCGTATCGGAGCCTTGGCCAATTTCGGCGGCCCCTGTGTGTACCGTAACCCCTCCATCCATGTCGATCTTGAGATGAACGGTGGCGTGGGGGAACTTGTTTGGGTCCCAGTGAATTGGAAGGCCACTGCCCGAAATGAAGAATCCACAGCCGATTCCAATACCGTGTCCAAGCGGTAGTTTGCGGAATCTGTTTTCCCAGTTGCAGGCCGCTCGGACTCGCTCAAGACACTCTCGCATTCCGATACTGGTGACACGAAATCCGGTGATTGTAGCACTGTGAGGAGGTAACAAGTTCGCTAGACGGAAGGTGATTGGGTCGACTTCCAACTTCTCAGCGATTTCGTCGACGCCGACCTCGACTGCACATCGCGAATTTACCGCGCCGTGGCCCCGCATTGCACCAGAAGCCGGCTTGTTTGTCCAGACCCTAGCCCCGGTGTAGTGGAACGCCCCAATCTCGTATGGTGCTGTGTGCAACACGCCGTTGTAGTATGTTGTGACATGACCGAACGAGGCGAATGCGCCTCCATCGATTAGCGCATCAGTCTCGATGCCACACAAGCGCCCCTCATCATCGGCGTGCAAATTCATCTCAATCAGCGAAGGATGTCGACCGCGATTGACCCAAAACACCTCTTCGCGGTCGAAGGTAATCCGAACAGGCCGGCCAGATTTTCGAGCCAGAATGGCTGCACACATTTCGTGTGGGAAGGGGTCAGACTTTCCTCCAAAGCCACCACCCACAAAGGTACGATAGACATTGATTTGATGCATTGGAATCTCCAAAACATCTGCTAAGGCGCGGTGGAGATAGTGCGGAACCTGCTGAGGTGTGTAGAGTGTCAGTCTGCCGGACGGGTCCCAGTTTGCCGCTACTGCATGCGGCTCGGTGAATCCGTGGTTGACTCCACCAAATTTCCATTTTGACTTGGAATTCGCTACTGCGTTGTTGTCAATCCCGGCTACATCACCGAACTCTTGGAAGACCCTTTTTTGGATATTTGACTCGCCGATGTGGTATTTTCCTCGGTCGTGGATTGGGCTCTCTGAGTCCTCCAATCCCTGTTTGATATCGTGGATGCTGTCCAGAATTTCGTACTCAACCTCGATGAGTTGCAAAGCGTGCATCGCCGTCGCTTCATCTTCGGCCGCCACACAGGCCACCAAGTCTCCCACATGCCGCACCTTCTCAACCGCCATTGCGTGCTCGTCCTTGGTTACGGGAAGAACTCCAAACTTGCGGGTGGCGTCGATTCCTGTTGCGACTGCAACGACTCCAGCGAGTGCCTCTGCCTTGCTGGTGTCAACCGATTTTACCAATGCGTGATGGTGCGGCGAGCGAAGGATTTTGCCGATTAGCTCGCCGTTCATGCGAACATCATCGCCATACTGTGCTTGACCCGTCACCTTCCAGCGGCCGTCAATCAGCGGGGTCCGCTTTCCGATAGCGGTACTGCTGACCAATTCGTCATGCTTGTGGGGCCCCCATTGCTGCTTCCGCTCGCCACCTTGACTTTCTGGAATCAATTCCTTATCTTGCAGACGACTGAAGGTGTCCTTGCCGCCTGAGCCGGGGCGAGCGAACGGAAGTTTTCCCGGCTGCTGGGTGTAGCCGACCATGTCCTTCTTTTTGTCAGCCATTTCAGTCGCCTCCATTTTCGACTACCGTTACTTCATCGGCGTCAGAATCGGTGGGGGAGGGTGCGTCGGCGGGAAGCCCAGGGTGTGGGTCAGAATGTGGGTCGGTAGGGTTCCGGGTCTGACTCTTGGAGGTCAAAATTTCAGATGCAGCGCGCACCGAATCGACAATCTGTTGATACCCGGTACAACGGCAGAGATTACCCTCAATCGCTCCTTTGATTTCAGCATCATTGGGTGTAGGATTCGCTTCGAGAAGGGCAGAGATGACCACCAAAAATCCTGGTGAGCAGAACCCGCATTGACTTCCACCATGGACGGTGAACATCTCTTGGATTGGGTGGAGATGGTGGCCATCAGCCAACCCTTCAATCGTTGTGATGGCCGCCCCATTTGCCTCTTGTGCCAACATCAGACAGGAGAGCCGCGGTTCGCCATCCACAAGGACAGTGCAACAACCACAAGTGCCCATGTCGCAGCCTCGTTTGGTGCCGAGGCTTCCCGCTTGGTTACGCAGAACATCTAGAAGAATGGCGTTGCTCTCGATGTTGTCATGGAATTCTCCGCCATTGATTTCAGCCGCCCATTCGATTTCATCCGGCCGAGGCAACATCGGGATTCGAATCGATTTACTCATCTCATCGGCTCCCGCTCACTATGTGAGCGCTGCTGACGAGGAGTGCCCCGCCTTTGATGATTCGCTCATCGACTCCCCAATCTGCAAAGCTCAACACCACTGAAAAAAGTTGAGTGGTCAACCAAATTCCCGGTCAACTGGAAGACCGTATTCGCACGACCTCAAAGTCATCGACTCCGGTCGGCGGCGGATTCCAATCGGGGTCGCCGGGTAGCACCAGAGGGTTACCAATATCGACCAACAATTCAGCCAACTCACGCTGTGATTCAGCCAATTCGTCCCAAGGGATTCCACCCTGCCTCAATCGGGCCCATCGCTTGAGCGTGGCAACAGCCAACATTGAGCGGCGCCATAGAAGCAAATGAAGCCGCGCCGCAACAGCCCAAAGTGGCATCAGTATCACCGCTAACAACAGCCAAGGAATCTGCACAAGATAAGGCCGCACTAGTGGCAGGAGGCCGTACAAATTGAGGTTCCAGAGTGGGCTGGAGTGTCCGGCGAGAAGGTAAGCCACAGGGAATGAAATCAAAAACCACCAGATGGGCAGTAGGGCGAATCCGGCGGCGATTTTTTTGGTGCCAAGGGCGTATGGTTCATCCTTTGAGGCCTGAATTGCAATTGGCCCGGAGATCCGGTAAGGCGGGTAAGAACCGAGCAGCGCACCCCATGTGATGAGGCCGAACATCCACATCCAAGACCAGATGATTTGGAAGATTGCTTTGACGAGGTCGACAGGTCCGGGCTTCGTATCGCGGTCGTAGAGTTCATGTTCCTTCAATCCGAATTTGTCCATTTTTTCAGAATGTGTGGCAACTTTTTCTCGCATATTTTCTGCCTTATCTGGGTCGGTTTGTTGAAGATAAAGCCAAGCCGCTCGAGTTCGTCTTGCACCTAAAACAGCCTCTGCGTAGGTCGCTTTGCTAGTCCTCCCCATCGCACGATTCCGGTGTATTGAAACCAATCCGCGCGTCCTCCACAATAGTTTCCGGTCTTCCCAAGTGTTGAGCCCAAGACTTGACCTCTCCATCTCGACGGAGAGTGAATCTGTGACTGTTAACACCCAAGCGCGGTCGGCAGCCACTTCGGCGCCAAACTCTTCGATGAGTTCTGTAGATGGCGTGGGGCAGCCTTCCTCACCGGGAAGTGGCGGCATTTCCATCGGCGGGTGGACGGTGACCAGCGCTCTTTCGCGGAATCGGTTGGCGTCTGAATAATGCAATCCGACTGGCACCATCTTTGGTTCGGGGACTTTCTCAGCGCGGGCTTTTCTAATAGCGAGTAACATGATACGAGCCGGCCCGGTTTTCGTCTTTTGTGGCCGGCTCATGAGATGCGATACCCCCTCGGGGTAAATCGCGCATCGGCCTTGCTCGACCAAGGTGTCGGCGAGGGTTTCAATCAACGCGCTATTGCCTTTTGAGCCAGCATCACCATCAACTCCTTTGTCAGCGGCTCTATAGACCGGTTTCGCGCCTGCAGCGCGCATGAAACTTCCTAATATTGGCATATTGAACAGAGTATGTTTAGCGACGAAAGTCAACTGGCCTGGCAGAGTCGACAACATCAGCAATGGGTCGATGAGAGAACCGGGATGCCATGCAGCGTAGAGAACCCCGCCTTTTTCAGGAATCCACTCTTCGTCGACGATGTCATGTTCGCGGAACCAAGTTTCACAGATTTCTTGGCAGAGCCAACGAATAATTCGATAGGGGCGAGGGATGGTACTCCCCTCTTCAACATCCGCCATTAGCCATGACAGACCGTCACAGGCCATAGGCAATTCCCCGGCAATATTGGTAATGTCGAGTAGGGGAATGTTCATTCTATGTGGGTCAAGTGCCACAGCAGGGATTGAGTCATGGTTGAGAAGAATGTCGTATTCACTGTCGTTGGACTGATGCTATTGGCGCTAAATGTAGCAGTAGTTGGCACTGTTGCCACTGGTGCTGTTGAAGGGGCTGTCGGCGATATGTTCGCGACATATCCTAAGGACGGAATCTGTTCTAATGACGACTGTTCCGAAATTGAAGAGGGTTGGCTGACCTCTACTAGTGAGAGAGACTACTACGCGTGGAATCTTACAAATCTCGATGATATGATGGAAAATCCGACAATCAAGGCAAACTATGAGCAGGCCGGACCGATAACATACGAAATCACGACAGAGCGTACTTTTCTATCGCACGACGCTGATGCTGGTACCCTCACCTACTCTGAAATCAATACCTATGAGTGGAAGGCCGGCCAATCCTCCCAAGCTGAGGTAACTGCCCTAAACATCCTCTATGAGCCACAAAGAATCGGCGCAACCTCTCTCTTCATCGGAATTCTCGGACAGATGTCGAAGGCTGGGTTCTGCTCTGAAATGGTTGACAACGACATGGAGGTCGGTGTCCCGAGTGAACGGACTGCAGACTCGCTTGATGACGCCGGCCCTAATTCGAGTTGGGAATGGGCAGACTACGCTTACTATAACGCGACCGACCCCGGTGACTCCACCGTCTCAATTGCCCTCACCAGCCACTGGGGCCCTGCGCTCTTTGTCGGACTTGGTGTTCCTGATGCCGCCGTCTCTCTCCAACGCGCCACACTATTCGGTTATCTCGCCGAAGAGGATGGACCCGGAACTGTGAATCAAACCGAGACAATTGCCCGTGACCAAGCATTGTTCGCTTTGGTTTCAGCGGAATACGCACTCAATGGTGGGGGCGATGAGAATTGGGACTCCGATATGGACGAGGTCGAGGATCGTTTCTACGAAGTGAGCGGTGCTAGACTCGAAGACCACGCAGTACTCAACGATGTTCTGTACGGTATGGATGGTGACTCGCCCCGCGGCCTTCTTGTCTCTGATTCTTCAGATTTGATGCAGGGCTTCGCCCTGTTCCTCTTAGCGGTTCAATCAAATCCATTCTCTGTCATGGCTGACTACGACCTCGGCATAGTGGATTTACAGAATATCGGGTTCTATGCCGCCGATTGGTTCCTCGACGAAACAGATTTTCCTTTGATATTGATTGGCGGCTCTGGGACACTTAACGCGAGTGGATTCGAGTACGGTTCCTTCGGCAGTGAGAATCCTATGACCGGTGGCTACGCGGCTGCTAGTTTGAATGTCGGCGGAATTTGGGGCTCGGGAATGATGGTTGGATTCGGGTCAACCGGCGATGTCGACCTCACCTATGCAGAAACAGAGAACATTCTCTACGGCCCGATGGGCATCGCTGGCGACGGTACAATCGCCTTCCTCTACGGAGAGGTGACCGGCCACACGCTTCCCGTCGACCCAGAAACATTGGTACCGATGAAAGGCGGCACCGAGTTGACTTGGGATACCGAATTGGTCGCGCAAATTTACGATATTGACTTAGGTTCTGCAGCAGCACTTCGCTACTTTACCTACAATCTGATGTTCCAAGATCAGATTCCCGGAATACTTGACAGTCTATTCGGGGAAGATGCAACTGGATACCCGGGTGCAACAAAATTCGTTACTCATACAGTCGATGAATGGCTCTTCGGCTGGCGTGACCCGTTGATGGCACAATTAGGTGGAGATGTCAACGATGTGGGTTTGGGATGGCAATCTTTGGAAACTAACAAGACCTATTTCGGCTCAGAAAATGTTTCGACCGGCAGTGGCACGACCTACACGATATGCACGGGTGAAAACCTCTCATGTGACAAGGGGGAAACTCTCCTCCAAGATGGCTCTGAATACCTCTTCTGGCGCACTCCAGAAATGGAAGATACCTCCTACGGAGAACTAAGTCCAGAGAGTCTTGCTGGTACTAGCGGGGGCTTCATCACCGGAGATGGTGACCTCCTGAATCTGGGCGACTATGCAATTGCTGCTCCCATCCGACAGGCTGACGGCGAACATCTCGGAATGGCTGTCGAAGTATGGACTGCGAGCGTAGCGCCGGGTGAGCGTTCGATTCAAGCGAAGTTGACGAACCAGAATTCGGTGACCGATATCTTCCCCGGCGCGGTGCCGATTTACTTCAGCGCCGATGTTGAGTTGAAAGTGCAACATACAGCGCGGATTATCGTAGCGGGTGAGTCGACTAGCCACTTTTATCTCGATACGAGATTCATGTCAGAGCAGGCTGCGAGCCCACCGACTGAAAGTGACCTTCAACCAATTTTCATGATAGTTACTGGTGGTGGGGCTGACCAAGCGACGGTCGATTCGATGGAGAGCGGGATAATTCAAAATCAAGACCGATTCACATATTGGACTAACTTTGATACCGGTGCAAGCGGCTTCTTCATCGATTACATCACACTGCTGATTTATCTCGCTGGATTCGGTTTGATGGCGGTGGGAATCGTTGGACTGTTCAGTAAAAAGCCGGATGGATTGGGAACTTTTGAAGATAGTACCGATGAGCAATCGGCAGACGGCGAAGAATGAGAACTCATCTTTGAGTGTCGACCAGTTTGGCGGTTAGTCACTTTTGGTCAGTCGCCTTAGGATTTTCGCTCTTGGTCAGTTTGCCAGGATTTTTCTCTTGGTCAGTTGCCCCTGGATGTTCGCTCTTGACTACCGAGTCAATCCTCTTCTATAGCCCACTTTACTAGTGCCGCTTCAGCTGAGTCGAGATGCTCTCCAAGAGTACTCCTCGCGATTCCCATCTTCTCGGCGAGGGCACTCACCGAAATTTTGCGTGGGTCTTGGTAATAGCCGTGGTGAATTGCGAGTTGTAGGATTTCCAACTGTCTCTCTCCGAGCAGTGAACGGGCTTCATGCTTAGGCTCCTCGTGAGATATTACTGAAACTTTGTCAGGTGGAAGGACAAGTCGAGTGGCGGCGAGAAACCCACTGATTCCTTTCGGAACTCCTCGTAATGTGATTGTCATACCTTCGTCGCCAATCGAATATGGTGGCATAACCGCGATATCGGTGAAAGGTACCGCTGTTGTCACGATTGGGTGGCTGTTCATCACGACGATTGTATCTGGCCCCTCCATTTTTGATTTGATGTTCTCTTCCACTGTGATGAATCCAAGCCCTTCAAAATCAGATGGACCCCCGCCATTTCGATACTCGACTCGGGCTAGTTGTCGCACTCCCTCGGGTTGAACATCGAGATGGGCGACGACCTCGAAAAGGCTGCAAAATTCCAATAGTTCACCGAAATCAGAACTTGCGATTGATTCGCGGTTCCAATGGAGTTTGACCTCTTGCACACCACTCCGAACCCCGAATTATGGTATCATGGTATTGATTTCCGGTGCTCTCAAAGAGTGAGCGTAGGCTGGTGCCGGGTGAGAACTGATAAGCCGCGGTCACAATTGTGCGGACATGACAGATGATACATCGACACGCTCAAGATTCCGAGAAGTCACACAACCTACCTCTCCTTCACCTCCACAGCCGCCGACCTACCAACCCGGGGTCAGTGTACAGCCACCCAAATCCCAGATTCCTGAAATCGCCTCAGCGAAGGCAGGCATGGTATTCTCAATCGTTGGCGGCGTCATCGCGCTGATGATCGCCATCGGGAGGTTCATGACCAGCGAGTTGGATTCTGATGCTCAATTTCTGTTCCTCGGAATTGGTGCAGCAACCCTCGTTATCGCCTCATACGCTTTTGTTGAAATGCAGCATCGCCGCCACGGCTCACTCTCTATAGTCCACGATTATGTCCTCGGCTTTGGCCATCTGTTCGCAGCACTCGGCCTCTTCTGGGTAACTCGTTGGATTCTCTTCGCCGCTTGTGGAGAGTGGCTTTCGGACACCGGTTTCTGCCACGGCGCCTCTGGTGCTGAAGGGTGGATGCCGGCGGAGTGGGGAGTTCTGCTGCAAGCGGTAGCATTCGCGAGCGTAGGAATCCTCCAATGGCTGCACAACGAACGGGTCGGTGCGACCACACTTCCTCGACTTGTCTCAGTGCTCGCACCGCTCATCATTCTGCTAGTCGGTGCAGTCGTCTGGGTGGACTGGTCCGACGGTGCGATTGGGAAGCCTCTCATCTTGAGCATGGTTCTCTTGACCGGTGTGGGTATGTGGCTTGGCTCGACCAGCGACAGGGCCCCTCTCTTCCTCGCGGCGGCGGGACTCTCGTCAGTGATTCCGCTCATCTACGAGGCGACCACAGGTGATGGTGCAGGCCTCTCACTACTCGCATTGGTTGTTTTGATGCAAGGCGTCTTTGCCTCTGCAAAAGGCCTCTCTCGCTCAATGATTCAAGTCGGTTCAATCGGCTTGGTTCTGATAGTGATTGTAGCGGAGTTCACAGCGCTCATCAACGATTTCAGCGTCGTTTTGGGTGCGACATTCGGCGCCCCGCTTCTGACGCTGCCACTGTTCCTTTGGCTGGCGCTTCTCATCGGCTACTTCCTGCCGGTGCACATGCGTAGAACTCCATGGATGCCGATTGGACTCGCGATTGGGCTCTCGTTTGTCCCCTCACCGGGAAGTGCCCTCGCCTGGACCCTTGCAATTATTGCCTTCATCTACATGCTGACGAAGCCACAGACTCGGCGCTGGGTTTCGGATTGGACCTATGCGATGCTCGCAACCTCGTGGTTCATTGTCGACTGGCTATCCTCCTTCGGCTCGCCCTTCGACATCCTCACCCTCAACCCGCTCTTCCTAATTGTGCCTCCTGCTGCCCTGTTGATACTCGGTGAGGTCGGCTCAAACAGCAATCGCCTCTCAAAGGGCCCATATCACCTGACTGTTGCGCTGATTCTGCTGTCGCATGAGATGCTGCTCGGGGATGGCGCTCTGCTGCCGCTGGCATTTGTCGCATACCTGATTCTCTTGGTGGCGAGATTGGCCATCAACGCGGAGGGAGTCTCGGCGGATGATGTCTCAACTCGAAGAGAAGCGTCGATGCTGGTCTTGTTGACCGGTGCTGCGATTCTGCTGCTTGAGTGGGTAGGCCGGCTCGAGTCTGGTTTCGGAGCGATGATAGGCGTTGAGGACATTGGAATCGAGGCGCTCTTCCTTGCAGTCATTCTGTATGCTCTGGGGCGCCATTTGAGGTCCGTTGAATACGACATTGGCAAGGTTTTGGGGTGGATGTTTGGGGCTGGTCTGGAAGTCCAAGGATGGGACCCTAAAACTGGCACTTGGACGGTTTCTCCGACCCCGTTGGGTGAGCGAGTAAAGCGGGCGACTTGGGGGCCAGCGATGCGATTCAGCCTGCTTCTTCCGCTGATGATATTCTCTGTTGCATCGTCCGAACTCAATGAGAGTTGGGCGGTGTTCATGCTGCTGATTCCAATCATGGTTTTGATGCGAGAGGTCCTGTTCGAACTTCCAAAGGACAACAGAACCCGTGCGGCAGGCGCTTGGCTGCTCTTCCTTACCGCCTTACCATGGTCATTGAGAATCCACGACCAGATTTTGGATGGCAGCCCGAGTACTCTCATGTTTCCGCAAATCGGCTTCGACATTATGCTGCTCGCAGGCCCACTGCTCGGCCATTTCATGCTGATGAGACAAGGTGTGGATAGAGAAGATGGCAGCGCAGCGGGATGGCTGCTCGGTGGTCTGATGATGACCGCGCTGCTCGACACCTCGGGTGGATTCCTGCTCTTCCCGCTGTTGACGCTGGTGTTCATTCGGGCGCTCAGCCATCGACAGCCGGCCGCCATCAATCAGTTGCCGTTCGTCTTCGCCGCTGGAGTCGCATTCCTCGGCTTGTTGCCCCACACGATAGTAGACCTAGCTCCAACAGTCGACTTCCTTGTCGAGGAGAAGAACTCGCTTCTGCTCTGGCTCGAGTTGCCAGTCTGGGCTGGACTCGGATTCTTCATTTTGGGATTGGCACCACTAACCCTGTTCGTTAGAGACCATCGAGCCAAGAAGGCAGGCGGAAAAGCACCCGAGGTGGAAATGCCGCTTGTGGTCCCGGTTTTCGCACTGATAGTGGGTCTTCATCTTCTCGTGGCAGAGCCGCACATGCTCCTCTTCGCGGTGGTACTTCTCGCCGGAGTGGGCGCTTGGTTCACTGGACAATTACCAATCTTCTGGGTCTGGTCGCCCCTCTTCGCGGGCTCTCTCACCTTCCTAGCATTTGAGGAAAACTTCTGGGGCGGGAATCCGCTGCCCGAAGTAGCGGCAGTAACTGTCTTCGCTTGCTGGCTCATTCACCTCGCCTTCTGGCGTGGCGTGATGGAGAGACACGCAGTTCCGGCCAAGTCCGGGAAGCCCGAATTTGGGACGGTGGACCTGAAGGGAGAGTACGCGCAGACCCGGCGGTGGATATCGAACAGCCAACTACTCTACGCCATCTTCTTCAGTCTGCTAGCGATGTCAGTTTGGGGGGGAATCGCCCTACTAGTGACGGCCTTTGGAGTATCATTCAGCGCTTGGCTCCGACGGGAGAAATGGATGCTGATGTTCGGCTCTGTTCTTGAAGCGTTTGCAATCGGAAACACCGTTCACCAACTGTTGGATGAGGAATGGGCGTTGGAGGCCGCTGGCGCTTGGTTGGTGATGTGTGGGCTGGTCTATACTTGGGCTTCGTGGCGAAATTGGGACTTTGAGTGGAGTGAGATTTCTGACGAAGCGGTGGTCAAACTATCCCGCGATGTAGGAATTGCAGGCGCAATATTGGTGCCGTTAGGTGCGCTCTTGTTGTCCGAAGACGCGGGAATTTGGGTGTTCGGCTCAGTGCTATCTGTGTTCGGTGGAATTCAGATGATGATCGGCTTCGAGCGTGACGAAAGTTGGCGCCGAATCTACCCACTTCTATCGATTCCTGTTGGAATTATCATTGTTGCCGGCGACATTGAAAATGGTGTCATGCAGGGGGTGATGTACCTGCTCGCGGCGCTGACGCTGTTCGGTCAGGGATTCCTCTACATGAATCGGGCTGAGGTTGAGATGGCTGGCACGGGGGAGACTCTCGAAACTCTTGGTGCCACCGAATCCTCTGAAACCGCTCAAACTTCCGAAACTGCCGAAACTGCCAGAACCTCGGGAACCTCCGGAACTCCAGACCTTCCAAGTGCGAATGGTGAGGTAGTTGAGTCAGCAGCGGTAGCAGATGAGGCATCACCTTCCGGAATCTCAGCCGATGTGCAGGCTGATACCACCATTAGTGAGGTGGCACCTACTCAGGCAACTGAAGTCCCGAAGGTCGAGTTACCAGTTCCTGCACCACCACTAGAGAACCGCTTTGACTCGGGTAAAGGATTCATGGTCGAGATGCCTGCTGATGTAATGGCTCATCTCCGTGCCGCCCTTGAGACGAGTTCGTACGAAGGGTACCAGCCGATTGTGCGCTGGAACCAGCATGGGCAGGTAATCCTCGACTTCGAGCCGAAATCGTGATTCACAAGGTCGAATTAGCACCCGAGATAGCGCGGGACAAACTCTAATCGTTGGCTCAATGTAGCCGACACCATGGGCAGAACAGAAATTTTGGTTCCTGTAATTGTGCTGATGCTGTTGATGGGATTTGGAGGATATGTGTTCTTCAATCAACAGGGAACGAGTGACGATGGCGATGAGGGCAACGGTGAAGATGGGGCTTCACTTTCCGAATGGAATGTCTATTCGGTGAGCGCAGTGAGTGACCTTCCAACATGTGACAGTTCTACACAGGCGCGTCTCTATCATGTGGAGTCCGAGTCTTCGTTCTATGTTTGCAAGAGTGATGGCTGGATGTTCATCGACTTGACTGGCGAAACTGGTTCGACCGGCGCGGCAGGCCAAGATGGCACAACTCCGACTCTAATTCGCAACCTTGCGCCGCTGATTTCGATTTCACCAGCGAAAAATGTTGAAGGAACTGCGGTCTACTCAACATCTAATGGCACTTTCATAGGATATTCGGGATACAACTTTACAATTTTCAGAACGGTGAGGGACCTCGATGGAACGATAGCAAATTCAGGTTGGGATATCGATTTGGACGGTACTATTGACCAAGTATCAACAGGTTCGATGTCAATCGATTCTCTATCAATCCCGGAGACAACTTGGGTACATGCAAATTCCATTATTGGTACTAGCGTAGATTCTAGATACATGATTGCTACGATTGCTTTTATCGCAGTTGATGACGATGGTGCTGCTGCTGCTGAACTCCATTCAATTTTAATTGACATAGTATCCTTTGGAGACGCTATTGACGTTGCCGAACTGGCTGGTGATGGTGAATTAGACCAAGAAGGTTCTGAGGAGCCTAACACATGGAACACCTACACAGCAGATGATGCAGCAGATGACGCCACTGATTGGAACAGGTCAGATACCCTGATCAAGTTGCAGATGACCGGCAGTGATGACCTTGCATGGTCCTTCGTCAAGATTACAATAAGTGTTGGCGACAATGTCTACACATGCAGCGTTGCAGCAGGCGATGACTGCAGCATCACCCAGTCAGCTGGAAGCAACGACAACGCA
>Ga0209403_10000892_pt1 | contig 41012 bp, 37 predicted proteins | sample ArcticOcean_MG_C_8_FD_187440 | JGI IMG/M metagenome (GOLD analysis project Ga0209403, IMG submission 187440) | Marine microbial communities from western Arctic Ocean - ArcticOcean_MG_CB11_86 (SPAdes) (version 2) | ecosystem: Environmental > Aquatic > Marine > Oceanic | place: Arctic Ocean...
CGGTCTGTATACGACCTTGAAACACATTGCGAATCACAATGTGCTTTCCAGGCTCGAATCGGGTTGCAGGAATCATTGATTCTTGAATATATCTATCTTTGCAATATCAGGGAGACCATTGGCGCATTATGCCTGTTGTGACAACATGCTCATCTGCAAATTACTTAGCGGAGTTTATAGATGACGAACTTAAAAGTTGTAATCGGAACCGACCACGTGGGTACTCACTACGCCGACGAACTGATCGATTCCTTTCCTGATATCGATTTCGTCGTTGCCTATGAACCCTCTGATCATGTTGAGGCTGTAAAAGGCGCTGATGCTTTCTTTGGGTGGCCTAACGGCGAGGCTTTCGATGCCGCAGATCAACTGAAGTGGATCGCTTGCCCCGGTATGGGAATCGACAAGATTGTTGCCTATCAGAACATCGTTGATTCCGAGGTGCCGATTACTAACGCTCCAGGCACGCACGTGACCTCTATGGGTGACCATGTGATAGGGGCTATGGTCGGACTGACTCATCGTTTTCAGGAAGCTTTTGAAGATCGTCAGAAGAAAACGTGGGATACTGAAAAGTACGCTGCACGTATTACTGAAATTACCGGCACAACCGTGGGTATTTTTGGACTAGGGGCGATAGGTCGAGCGGTTGCTGAACGGGTATCAGCTTTCGGTACAACGACATATGCAATTGACCCGGCACCTTTGAATGTTCCAGCAACTATTAAAGAATGTTGGGACTTGGAACGACTCGACGATCTGTCCAAAGTGTCTGACTTCCTTGTTATCGCGGCACCGGTGCTCGATACAACTCGAAATTCAATTGACGCTCGCCGAATCGCGATGATGCCCAAGGGCAGCTACATAATTGTGATCTCACGTGGTGAGATTGTCGACGAAGATGCAATGTGCGATGCACTGGAATCGGGACACCTAGCGGGTGTAGCACTTGATGCGACTGCGGTTGAGCCATTGGCTGACGATTCACGATTGTGGACGCTTCCAAACGTAATTCTTACGCCACACTCCTCGGCGCTTACGCCTGAGCTATATGAAATGCGACGACAGGCGTTTAAGTATAATCTACGCCGGTTCGCTGCCGGTGAAAAACTTGAGAACATTTGCAACAAGACGGTAGGATTCTAGGTTCTGGCAGATAAGAGCGAACTGAGATGACTGATCCGTTGATTGGTCGCCTCAGTTCGTTAAGTTCAAATCTGGTCGGATACTTTGTGTCGGGCCAGCACGACGATCTCGTCACTTTCTTCGTCAAGCTCCCCGCCTTCGAAATTACCCCACATTTCGATAACTTCCAGCCCAACTCGGTCGCACAACGCAATGATCTGTTCGGGGTAAAGATAACGAACCACAACTTTGAGTTCCTGACGTCTAAGAATCTCACCCTTGGGATCGAGTTCTTCAGCAATCTGAACGCCGTGGTTTAGTTGCGATTCGATATCGAAGCGATTCCTCGCCGTAAGCACATAACGACCACCGTCGGGCTTATCGACAACCTCAAGAAGAAACTCTTCGTCAGGATCATCGGCAAGCATTTCAGGGTCTGGGTAGAACAGGTTGAATGCCATTGTTCCGTCCGGCGCCAGATGCTTCGCGGCGCAACAGAGCGTGTCGATCTGTTCTGCCTCAGTCGTAGCTAATAGCAGCGTACGAGCCGGAATAGTCACAACTGAAAACTGTCGTTTAAGGTCGAAATCGCGCATATCGGCCTGAATTAGGCGAAGGCTGCCATCTAGTGGAGCCACGTCCAGAGCGTTCTGCTGGGCGACCTTCAACATTGGCTCGAATAAATCGATCCCGACGATTTCCATACCTTGCTGAGCGAGCGGTAGCGCAATACGTCCGGTACCAACGCCGATCTCCAAAATTGGTCCGCCCGAAGCTTTGCTGAGACCGTGGTAGAAATCTATATCTCCAGGGTCAGCTGCCGCATAGAAAATGTCGTACCACTCGGCCCACGCCACGTAATCCATCGTCACTTGAAATTGAATCCGTATCCGGCTAAAAAGCCTCTAAGCCCGTCCTACGGTTTTCATGAAGTGCTGGCCGTAGCTGCTCATGAAGGTTGGAATGTGGGTGTAGTGGTATTGAATACCGGCCTCGGTGTTCTTCAACGCTTGTTCGGCAGCACTCGGTGTGCCTGAAGCGTGCCCGGCTGCATGAATTCTGTCAAAGGTTTCCTTCACGACTTTCTGCACGTCGGGGTGACCGTTGTCACCGGGATGACCCATCGATTGCGCCAGATCGGTTGGTCCTATGAAAAACACATCAATGTCGGGAACGGCAAGTATCTCGTCGAGATTTTCGACCGCAGCGATATCTTCGATCTGAATGCACACGAGCATCTCTTTGTTGGCGTCCTTGACGTATTCAGAAGTTGGCGATCCCCAACCGAAATCTGCCATGCGGCCGCCGCCGAGTCCCCTCATACCGTTCGGGTGGTACAGGCACGCTTCAACAACGGCGCGGGCTTCTTCGGCCGTATTTACGTGAGGGACTTGAACACCCATAGCGCCGCGGTCGAGGTACTTGTTGATGATCGCCGGATCGTTTTTCTCGGGTCTAACGATTGGCGTTATTCCGCGAATCTCAGCAGCCATAATCATCGGACCGATGTTGTCGGGGGTAATCGACCCGTGTTCAGCATCGAGCATCACCCAGTCGAAATCGAGTTCGCCAACCATTTCGGCGATTTCAGCCGATGGGAATTGGACTGAAACCCCATAAGCCGGTTTTCCCGACTTTATGAGATTTTTCATTCGATTCTGTCTGGTTTGTTTGGAGGCTGATTGCGTCATTATGATTTCTGTCTCTTCGCTCAATGCGATTTTCGTGCGAGGGGTTGATCCGGAAACTGGTGGTCTTAGGACGATAAACTGTCAAATCGCCGTGAAAATTTCAAATTAGCTAATGCACTGGCTGTGTCATTGTCTCATCAGATGTTGACATGCCAACTGTGCGAGAAGAAAATTTTCACGTTGTTGCGAATTTCATAACTCCCGAGGTCAACTCACTTTAGAGATTATCGGAAGCAAATTCGTTTTGGATCTCACATCTTGAATAGTTGAATAGGCCTCACCACAGTGACACAGCTCGCATCTCGACAGGCAAATCTGGGTACCGAAACCGCGTTCGAAACTCTCGCTAAGGCCAAAGAACTCGAACGCCAGGGAAAATCGATCATTCACCTTGAAATTGGTGAACCTGATTTCGACACTCCGGTACACATTAGAGATGCCGCCAAAAAGGCGCTCGACGATGGGTTCACTCACTACGGTGCATCCGCCGGCCAGCTAGAAACCCGGCAGGCTATCGCCAAGCACCAGACCGAACGACAGGGCTACGACGTATCGCCAGACAGCGTGATCGTCACTCCCGGTGGTAAGCCGGTTATGTTCTTCACGATCATGGCTTTGATCGAAGAGGGCGACGAGGTTATCTACCCGAACCCAGGGTTCCCGATCTACGAATCGATGATCGAATACATGGGCGGCACTGCCGTTCCAATGCAGTTGAATGAAGAGACCGGCTACAACGCCGATATCGACAAGCTGCGCTCGCTGATCACACCTCGCACTAAGTTGATGATTATCAACTCACCTAACAATCCGTGCGGAAGTGTTATTCCTGAAGCTGATCTCGAGAAGATCGCTCAGATGGCTGTTGAAAATGACATCACTGTCATGGCAGATGAAATTTACAAAGACATGTACTACGGCGACGACGTAGAGCATGTTTCTATTACGAAATTCCCCGGCATGCGCGAGCGCACCGTAATCCTTGATGGATTCTCGAAGAGCTATGCGATGACCGGCTGGCGCTTGGGCTACGGTATATTCCCAGACTTCCTCGTTGAGCCTGTGACCCGCCTCATGACCAACAGCGTGTCTTGCACATCAGTTCACACGCAGATGGCCGGTATTGCTGCTCTTGAAGGTTCTCAGCAATCGGTGAAAGAAATGATGAAAGAGTTTACCGTTCGACGAGACATCATCGTACAGGGACTTAATTCACTTCCTGGGATCACCTGCCCGACACCTAAGGGTGCTTTCTATGCGTTCCCGAACATCAAGGGAACGGGTTTGAGTTCTCAGGAGTTTGCCGAGAAGGCAATGTACGAGGGTGGCGTGGCGCTGCTTTCGGGAACTGCATTCGGTGTGTTCGGCGATGGCTACATTCGAGTGTCATTTGCGAACTCACGAGAGAACCTCAAAGAGGCTGTCGAGCGACTCCGGAACATTCTGTAGATTTTTAATTTCCGAGTTCGAGTCATCTTTCATTTGGTTCGCTGAACGCCGACTTCGCATGACTTCATTAGATATTTAGATAACGATTTGTGCCGCTTACCTGAAAACAGGTGAATTAGCACGTATGTTCCGAATAAGTGTTCTAAAGATGTTTCAATTACTAGAACGAGTGTGCTAATTTGGGTATACGGCGGTGATGGGAACAACTAACTGATCTCCGCCATATGCACATAAGGCAGGGGTCGGATGATGAAGTTAAAAGAGTTGCCCAGAGCAACCAATATTGAAGTCAAAATTGTCGGTTTAGGTGGGGCTGGATGTTCCTCACTGAATCGATTGTCAGAGACTGTTTCAAGTCATGTAAGTATGCTCGGTATCGATACCGGATCGGCGACTACACATCTCAAAGATGGGGTGGAAGCTTTGGCTATCGGAAACGGTTTTGGTAGCGGTGGTAATCCTGAAACTGCAGTTGATTTGTTCAGCCAATACGAATCAAAGGTGGTCGATTTCATCGACGGCGCCGACGTGGTGATTCTTCTTGCTGGTCTGGGCCGTGGCACAGGGTCAGGGCTTGCGCCAGAGATTGCCCGAATCACACGACAGTCGGGTACGCTCACCATAGCGGCTGTGAACATGCCGTTTGAGTTTGAAGGTCGTTTCCGAAACCAATCTGCTGTCCATGCACATGAACTTTTGAAATCCTCCGCTGATGCCGTGATGACGATGTGCAACGATGATTTATTGTCTGGTGGTGCGATGGGTGGATCGTTGAATGAAGCCTTTATAAACGCTGACATGAATATCTCAGACGCGGTAAATGCAGTTGCGCTCGCACTCGAATCTTCACCTGAACGGGCTATATCAGTGCAGGATTCGCTAACCAATGCTGGCGAGTCAGCTGTTGTCTCAGGTATTTCTACGGGGCTTCATGCCGGTAGGAAGGCGGTCGTTGAAGCGTTTGCTTCCACTTCGTACGAGTTGGTTGGTGCCCGATCAGCTGTTGTACACGTCGAGGGCGGTATTGGACTGTCGCTTGGGCAGGTTGCAGATGCTGTCGCCAAGGTGCGTGAGGAAATCGGCATGAGGGCGATTATTCACGTTTCGAGTGAACGCTTGATCGGGATGGGACAAGAGATCGGCGTGACGATAGTTCTAGCAGGAATTGATATTGAGCAAAGTAGTGAAGGCATGTTTACTCCGATCATTCCAATACGACGTGAATTAGCGATCGCTCCGGTGGTGTCGGTGTTCGACACGCCGGCACCTCGTCGTACACGGGGTCCGGTTCTTCTACCAACTGGCTAATTTGTGAGGGTCGTTGCGACACACAGTGACTACATATAGCGGACTCGGTCCTAAGACCGGTAGGCGTAACGCCGCACCAAGCGCCTCGGTGCGGCGTTCACTTTTAAGAGAAAAGAGTTTCAGTCGGTGACTAGGAATTTAGTCGGCGATTGCGGGCGAAGTTGCAGTCGAAGTTGGCGGAATGAACATGTAGCCAATGCCTCGAACCGTCTTGATAAGCCCTTTGGTAGAAGCCGTTCTATTCAACTTCTTGCGCAACCGGAATATGGCGACATCGACTGCGTTATCGGCAGGTCGGGCATTCTTCGACCAGCAACTGCTTATGAGAACTGCGGGTGAAACAGGCTTGTCGGGCGATGAAGCTAATGCGTGCATTAGTAAGAATTCGGTTGGAGATAGAGAAATCAACATGCCGTTCATCTCCATTCTTTCCGACTCTGGATTCAGCGCGAAGCCTTCCATGCGAATTGGCTGAGTGGCGGAAGGGGAATAGTCAGCCTTCGCTGTGGCAGATTTTTCTACGACTCGGAACGGCTGAGTTTGACCTGCTGCACTTTCTGGCCGAGATGCCAACGCATCATATGAACTGAAATTCACAATCAATTCAAGCTGTTCAATTTCTTTGAGCGTGGGAAGTTTGTCTGATTTGCTCAAAACATAAATTACGCCGACTGTATCTAGTCCACGACTGATCGGTGCGACGATTCCCTGTAAGAAACCAGCATTCTCTGCCCAGATCGGTAACCTTTCAACTCGTTCATCGGTATTTGAAATTACGATGACCGATCCCTGTCGTGCTGCTAACGCTCCTGGATCATCACCATCGATTCTTACAAACTGGTCTCTGATGTGTGAAAGCTGGCCCTCATAGCTCCAATTCGAAGGAGCAAGAACTCCATGAACATCACGTAGATTGAAGACGATTGCGGCCGGGTAGTCGGTCCCCATTCGGGCCGCTACCGCAAGACGTGCGTTTGCACTGAGTGCGTCGTTTGCTCGGAAAGTGCGAATTCCGCTTAGAATTCTGCTGGAACTAGCCTCGTTTGCCAATTTGTCTTCAGCTTTAGCGAGTTCATTGCTGATAATCCGTATTCGATTCGACAAACGCAAGTGAAACCCAATTGCACCGGCCGTTAACGTTGCGCCAATTAGCATCAATTCAAGCGCACCTACGGTAAACAATCCAATGGAAATCACGACCAACAAAACTACGGCTGATGCCACTGAATATTTGATCCAATTGTCGCTATAAACGTCCCTCCACTCTTGGAACGAATAGCGCTGAGGCGAGGCGGAATCGTTGATCAACGGGCTGATGTTGGTTGTGCTCATAATAGCCACACTATCGAAAAATCGAACCTAACAACCTGTTTGCGAGTGAACCGAGTTTGATTGAATTGAAAGCTAAATCGAAGTTTATTGTCAGAAATGCTCAATCAAGAAGTACACTAGAAGTAAGAAACTCAGAAATACTTACTGAAACCACTCCTACCATCAGAAGGGCACCAGAACACTGGGCACTCTAGGCCGACTGAAAAGTCTCATCGGCGGCGGCAACAAGAACGACGATTCGGCATCAACTGAATCGAATTCACGAACTAACAAACGTACAGCCGCGAACCGCACTCCAAACTCCGAAGAATCTACCAACTCCCGATCTGGCGAATCCCAAGCGGGATCACGTAGGGAATCAGAACCCTCTCGCAAATCGAATCGACGATCACGGGACTGTTCGAGGCGGCGAGAGGATACACGGCGTAGCGAAACACGTAACGATGACAAAGATCCTGAACGGGCCGATCCACGACACAGCAGTCAACGCAACCGAGATGACCGCGACAACAGTCGAGGCGGAAGACGCCCTAGCAATCGTGCTAGACGTAATGGTCAACCTGAATCACATTTATCCGGGCAGCGTGATGAGCAGCGTTCAGGCGCTCCACTCCGTGGACGAAACGTAGATTCACGACCAGTCATCGATGGGCGAGGAAGTCGGGACTCTGACGGTGCGCTCTCGAACAAAGACGGTCGTGGTGACGATCGTAAGCGCGATGACAGATCGCAACGAGAAGATTTCCGTGACCGACGTTACGATCGACCAGCGCGTCAACCGAGAAGCGAATCGCCAAATACATCTGCTGCAGAACGTACCCCACGCCGACCTAGAAACGAAAGTCGCTACGCAAAACCTGAATACAGCGAAACTCGTGAAGAGGCTAAAGCACCCGCGGCGCCAGTATCAGATCGTACGCCAGTCCGTGGTAAGCCAGTCCGACGACGTGATCAAGAACGTCAACTAGACAAGGAAATCCTGACTCAAGTTCGTACCGATCTTGTCGGCATAGAAGATTGGGGTGGACTCAAACTCGAAAAGACCATTGTCAATTCGATTTCCAACATGGGTTACGAATCTCCTTCAGATATTCAAGAAGCGTCCATTCCTTGGCAGCTTGAAGGGCGTGACGTGGTTGCGCAAGCGGTCACTGGATCAGGTAAAACAGCTGCATTCGGAATTCCGATGTGTAACCAGATCGATCCTGACTCGCGGGACGTACAAGGTCTCGTGCTTGTTCCAACTCGGGAACTTGCCCAGCAAGTGCAACGAGAACTGGCGCTTATCGGTCGTGACCGTGGAATCAGCGTTGTTGCTGTTTACGGCGGTGAGCCAATCGCCAAGCAGATTCGAGCGCTAGAGAAGAACGCTACGATCGTCGTCGGTACGCCGGGTCGACTCAAAGACTTGATGAACCGTCGGATTATCGATTTAGGTTATATACGGTACGCGGTGCTCGACGAAGCCGACGAAATGCTCGATATCGGATTCGCCGACGACATGGAGTTCATCCTAAAGCGAACGCCGAGTACGCGCCAAACAGCGCTGTTCTCAGCGACGATACCCGGATTCATCCGTGGACTCATCCGCCGATACCTCGACGACCCTCGCTGGATTCAGCTGGTCAATGATTCAAAGGGCATAGAAACGGTCGATGAAGTCGATCAAATCTTCTATGACGTTGCGTCGCAAGACAAGGCCGACGGAATCTTAGAAATTCTCGATGACGTAACGCAAGAGTCTCAGGTCCTGATTTTCAGAAAGATGCAGGTTGGAGTAGACCGTCTTGCTAAGGGACTCGCTGGCGAAGGTTTTGCAATCAAGGGTATTCACGGTGGGATGTCGCAATCAGAGCGTAACCGTGTGATGAACGCATTCCGAGACGGAAGTCTGAGAATGTTGGTTGCAACCAACCTCGCAGCACGTGGACTCGACATTCCGACGATCTCTCATGTCATTAATTACGACATGCCTGAGAATATCGAAGAGTACGTTCACCGAATCGGTCGCACGGCTCGAATGGGTAAACGTGGCACGGCAGTCAGCTTCATCGGTGAATGGGACTTCGAACTGAATGAGCAGATCGTCGCCAAGATCGGTGAAGATAAGATGATTCGTCGCAAGTTCTCGTTTTACTAGGTGGGGCGTTAGTCGCGCTCGTCATCGGATGACTAGAATCGCGTCGTAGTTTCCCACCCTATAACTCCATCCCACTCTGGGAGGGAGGACCGAATGTTCAGGCTGTACGCTACATCCAACGCCCGCTAAATCCCGAGTTTGCCGCCTCGTACGTTTGTACCTTCGCCGGTGATCAATTGGGCGATATCTTGTGAGTAAATCACTTCGGTGTCGTCTTCCGGTTGGTAGTCGAGATACTTCCGAGCAGTCTCTAGCGACCAGAAGCGTCGAGTATTGTCGCTACAGCCGTACGCAACAACGAACGGCACGCCGTATTCATTTTCGATATTCGGCGCTTCGACCGCTCTGGTGAATAACTGCGTTATGTCCCGGGGACTGATGTAAGCGCCCAAATTCCGCTTGAACTCCTCAAGACCGCCCCGAGTTTGTTCCGACATCGAATTGGCCGATAAATATTGAACAGCTTGAATGGGACGGGTGAAGCCGATTCGTAGCATCACCGTTTCGAGCTTTCGACCAAAAATGCCACATGCATACGGATAAGACAACAGCTCGTACGCGGCCTTCGCCCATCCGTAGAAATTGTCAGAAATCGGAAAATCTGTCGGGCGAACCATGTCCATCTTGCGATCGTGTATCAGCGAATGCTCGTACCAGTCGGCAGCGTGATTCGAGCTTGCCACAGCAATTCGTCGAACGCCAGCATCGTATGCAGAGCGATATATATTGTTAGCCATCTGAACATTTTCATGCTCGTTATCGAATCGATCAATCGGCGCTTTTTCAAATTCGGATCCACGGACAGTGTGTGGTTTGAATGCCAAGTGAATCACAGCGTCGACACCTTTGAACAGATGCGCGTATTTCGATCGATCAGTGTCGATGAAATCGGTAGTATGTATTCCTTGGATCTTATTGCCATCGCGGTCGGTGTCCGAAACGTCGGCAAGCACCAAATCGAAATGATCCCGCATCGTCGGCAACATTAGCGAAGCGATGTAACCGCTCGCACCTGTCATTAGCACCTTTAGTTTCGCCATATTGAAAAATTCCTTGAAATTAATTACTGCCGGATTTCAGCTGTAAGTCAATAATAAAGTTCGCAATTGCGATCGTTTCGATCAAGCGAACCAAAACATTTGCGGAGTCTCTCGTCATGTTTGGTCACTGTCAACGACATTCGACCGGCCCGTCACTTCAAATGATCTGTAAAATCTGGGTATGACTACAAAAAGCTGGCTCAAAGGTAATCTTCACACCCACACGACCAACAGTGACGGCGACGAATCGCCGGAACACGTTGCGGAGTGGTATCACGAGCAGGGCTACGATTGGCTGTGCTTATCGGATCACAATCATCTGACGATTCTTGAAGGCTCCGACACTGAGAAAGCGAAGTGGCCATTACTTGTAACCGGTGAAGAAGTCACCTCTCGGAATTCCGAGGGACCCGTTCATGTAAATGGATACGGAATTACTGAGCTTGTTGAGGCTTCTGACGCAATCGATATCGTCACGGCCATGCGAGAGAACGTCGAACGGATTATCGCAGCTGGCGGCATGGCGTCGATTAATCACCCCAACTTTCGATGGGCGTTCGATGACGGCGCAATGATGCAGGTTGAGGGCTACAAGTTTATGGAAGTTTTCAATGGTCATCCCGAAACCCACAACGCTGGTGGCGGAGGTAAGGCAAGTACCGACGGCATTTGGGATAGACTCCTGAGTCATGGTCGACGAGTGTGGGGAATCGCAGTTGATGATTCGCATCACTACACTGGCGAGTTCAGTGCCAACCGCTCGAATCCTGGCAGGGGATGGGTACAGGTCAAGGCAGCCAAGCTGGCACAGCAAGATATCTACGAAGCCATGTCGGATGGCGAGTTCTACGCATCGACCGGAGTGACTATTGGAGACATGGTTGCGGGTCCTCGGCAGATCAAGCTCGATATCGATCCTGAAACGACCCCGAATGATGGTATTCAGGCAAAGTACACGACTCTGTTCACAGGGATGAACGGTCGGTTACTTTACGAATCGACGAGTCTTTCTCCCTCGTACTCACCAACTCGACTCGATGGCTACGTGCGAGCGACCGTTTATTCGTCGCGCGGCACTCGAGCATGGTCGCAACCAGTGTTTATTGGTGGGTAGATCATTCAATATTCTGGCGATATGCTGATGAAAATCCGCACTATGCTGTGAGTTACGGGCAACGTCACGTGAAATAATCGTGCACTCAAGAATTGTTAGGCGATGCTTGTTGGGAGCCACGATTGACGACAAAGTACGAAGGTACGATCCACGCGCCGCAGTTTCCAGAAGGGCTTAAATGGTTCAACACCAAAGCCCCGTTAACGCTGGAAGACCTACGTGGTCGACTTGTCATTCTTCATTTCTGGACCTACTGCTGAATTAACTGCATGCATGTACTTCCGCAGTTGCGGAAGCTGGAGGAAAAGTACGCAGATATTCTGACTGTCGTCGGTGTTCACTCGGCGAAATTCAACGCAGAAAAGTCGTCGGAGAATGTTCGTCAAGCAGTGCGTCGCTACGGAATTGGTCATCCAGTCGTTAACGATGCCGACTTCGAGATCTGGAAATCGTTTGCAGCCCGAGCCTGGCCGACTCTGATGTTTCTGGATCCGGCAGGTAAATTAATTGGTCGGCACGAAGGCGAATTCCTCGTCGATGCTCTCGATCAGGTGCTCGTTGGAATGATCGAAGAACATGAGACGTTGGGCAATTTTGTACGTGGGAAACTGGACTTTCTTCCTGAGACTCGACCCGAAACGCAACTGTCGTTCCCCGGCAAAATTACCGCTGACGCCGAGCGTGAGATTGTGGTTATTTCCGACTCTAATCACCGCCGTCTTGTCGTCAGCGATCTCGACGGCAAGGTTGAGGCCATCATTGGCAATGGCGAATCACCGTTGGCAGATATTGAACATCGTGGTATTTTTTTCGAACGCACTTACGATCAGCCATTATTCGATAATCCGCAGGGTGTCGTTATTGATGGCGAAACTCTGTATGTTGCCGATGCTGGAACCCACACAATCGTAAGGATTGATCTCGTTGGGGGAACGGCTGAAACTATTGCAGGTACCGGCGCACAATCCATGTATCGGCATGAGGGTGGTGATGCTCTAGTCACGCCACTCAATTCACCATATGACCTCTCTCTGCATAGAGGAGTACTGTACGTGGCGATGGCGGGATTCCACCAGCTTTGGTCGTTGGACTTAGCTGAAAACACCGCGAGCCCATTCGCAGGGGATGGCGCCGAAGACATACAAGACGATCTCAAATCAAACGCTAGGCTCGCTCAGCCGTACGGAATCGAAGTTTCGAACAACGCAGTCTTTTTTATCGATAGTGAAACAAGCGCACTCAGAGTTTCAGCAATCGCAGATGAGGGTAGGGTGGTAACGCTGGTTGGCAAAGGCCTGTTTGATTTTGGTGATATCGATGGAGCCGGTAAAGACGCCCTGTTTCAGCACCCTCAGGGACTCGCTGTGAGCAAAGATGTCATCTATATTGCCGATTCGTATAACAACAAAATTAAGTCGGTAGCTATTGGGTCATTGCAGGTCAACACCGTTGCTGGTTCGGGGAAAGCTGGCGATGTGGACGGGTTAAGCACCATCGCCCAGTTTAATGAGCCTGCTGGCGTTGCGGTCGCAGGAAACCGTGTTTACATCGCCGATACCAATAACCACAAAATCAAGGTGATGGAGTTAGACACCAAAGAGGTTTATATGTTGAAATTGACCGGTCTTTAGCGTCCCACTGAGTCACCCCTCTGCTTGGTGTATTGCCAATAGATCAAAGCGCATCGCATTCAGATAATTCAACCTCACACGAGCACATAGAAAATCATAAAAATATGCCCAACCGACTGGCCAACGAAACAAGCCCGTACTTGCTCCAACATAAGGACAATCCGGTCGATTGGTATCCGTGGGGCGAAGAGGCATTGACTGCAGCAAGATTGCTCGATAAACCGATATTGCTTTCTATCGGATACTCGTCCTGTCATTGGTGCCACGTGATGGCGCACGAGTCTTTCGAAGATGAGTCTATAGCGGAAGTGATGAATGCTGGGTTTATCAGCATAAAGGTAGACCGAGAAGAGCTCCCGGACGTCGATTCGATATACATGACCGCAGTCCAAGCGATGACGGGATCAGGCGGATGGCCTCTGACCGTATTTATTGCTCCAGACGGTCAGCCATTTTTTGGTGGAACGTACTTCCCGCCGAAAGATCGACCCAACACGGCAGGATTCCCACGTGTACTTGCGGCGATCTCGGATGCCTACGCCAACAAACGTCAGGAAATACTAGACAACTCAAAACAAGTCGTTGACGCTATTCGGGAGCAATCAACGCCAAAGAAAATCGAAGGATCAGTTGATGAATCGCTGATACTGGGAAGTTTTACGCAACTGGTCGGTAATGCCGATCTGGAGCACGGCGGGTCGCAAGGTGCCCCCAAGTTTCCGCAACCGATGATCTACGAACTATTGCTTCGGTACTGGAAGCGAACCGGTAGTTCTCAAATGCTCGATATAGTGACTCTGACTTTGGAAAAAATGGCGCATGGTGGCATCTACGATCAGATAGGCGGCGGTTTTGCTCGCTACTCGGTAGATGATCGCTGGCTGGTGCCTCATTTCGAGAAAATGTTGTACGACAACGCCCAACTCGTATCGCTGTATATCCACGCGTATCAAGTCACGAAAAAACCTCTGTTCAAGCGGGTCATTGAGGAAACGCTCAAATATGTGACCAAAGAGATGACTCACGCCGCCGGAGGTTTCTACTCAGCCTCTGACGCCGATTCTGAGGGAATTGAAGGGAAATTCTTTGTATGGACTTGTGACGAGATCGATTCCGTACTCGATTCTTCTGATGCAGAGTTAGCTAAGGCTTACTGGGGCATATCGGAGGAAGGAAACTTCGAAGGATCGAACATCCTGAATCTGTCAATGTCACAACCAGACTTCATATCCCGAACTGCTCAAGAACCTGCAGACGTTATCACCGATATCAAACGGGTTCGCGGAATTCTTTATCAGGAGCGGTTGAAACGAATAGCACCGGGAATCGACGACAAAATTCTCGTCTCGTGGAACGCCCTGATGCTCAAGGCGTTTGCAGAAGCAGGTGCTGTATTTGAAAACGATGAGTGGATTGGTACAGCGGAAAAGAACGCTCGGCTGCTGTTAGACCAATTACGTGACGAGAATGGTCTATTGCTACACACATGGAAGGCGACTAACGACTCCGAGGGCGACGCACGGATTCTTGGATACCTCGACGACCATTCTTACTTGGTCGACGCTCTTCTGACGCTGTATGAGGCGACGTTCGACTTCTCGTATGTTCGCGAGGCACAGAGCATTGCCGATCAGATGATCGAACGTTTTTGGGACAAAGACTGGGGTGTGTTCTATGACACATCACTCGAACACTCGAAGTTATTGGTTCGTCCACGTGATGTCCTTGATAACGCCGTGCCATCGGGTGGAGCGATTGCAGCGATTGCATTGCAACGTCTGGGCGTATTCACCGGCATCAACGAGTATGCCGAGAAAGCCGAAACGTCGATGAAGGCGTTGATTCCGCACATGGAGCAAGCGCCGTCAGCAGTTACGTCCTGGCTTGCTGCTGTCGATTTCCTACATTCGAACTCGCAAGAAGTTGTGCTTATCGGCGATGAATCGGATTCCGTTATTTCAGCAATGAAACGTGAACTTCGGAAAACGTTTGAACCGAATCGCATATTGTCGGGTGCTGCTGCGGGATCTAGTGAATTCGGTGGTTCTCCATTGCTTGAAGGGCGACGTCAGGTGAACGGCAAGGCAACAGCGTACGTGTGTGAAAACTACGCCTGCAAACTACCGGTTACAAGTCCCGCTGAGATGCGTGAACAGCTAGGACTGATCTGAGTCAGCAGAATCGGTCGAGCGAGGTGATTCGGACTTGTTGGCCTCTTGCTCTTCTTCTGCTTGTTTGGAAGCGCGGGCATCTGATCTTCGATCGATTCGTTCTCGAACAACGGCCAATCCTACCCCTGCTGCAGTTCCAGCCACGCCCATTATCGCGAGCAGTGGACCGGCGGTCATTCTACACATCTGGTTCTAGTGTCCGATCTATGTCAAAAAAAACGGCAGTACAAATACAAATTGTACTGCCGCATGATTTCTAACGAAACAAAATAGCTAGGACAAAAGGGTCGAATCTATTCGTTCTCCACCTCGTTAATCAACTGCTGCGTACTTCTCGAGAACTTCGTCGGAGAAGTCGCCGTTCGAGTAAACCTTAGATACATCATCGAGTTCTTCGAGTGAATCCAAAAGTCTTAGTGTCTGAATTGCACCCTTGTCATCGAGTGGAACCAATGAAGTCGGAACGAGGGCCACATCACCGCTTTCGACTGTGATCCCAGCGAGAGATTCAACACTGGTCTTCACCTGTGCGAACTCTTCGTATGGCGCTGTTACCTGAACCATATTGCCATCGACTTCAACATCTTCCGCTCCGGCATCAACAATTTCCAGAGCTATATCGTCAGGGTCACCGTCGGTTACTTCGACAGTGATGAGTCCTTTGTTTTCGAAATTCCAAGAAACAGCGCCAGCTCCGGCAAGATTTCCACCGGCTCTGGTGATTTTGGCTCGAACTTCGGCAGCGGTGCGGTTCTTGTTGTCGGTTAGTGTTTGTACGATAATGCCAGCGCCACCGGGTCCGTACGCTTCGTAGCTTATTTCTTCGAGAATGACCGTGTCATCACCGACACCGGATCCGCGTGCGATCGCTCGGTCGATGTTGTCTTTTGGCATGTTCAGCGACTTTGCATTATCTACTGCAAGTCGAAGCCGAAAGTTCATCTCAGGGTTGGGGTCGCCGCCGCGAGCTGCGACCATAATTTCTCGAGCAAGCTTCGTGAAAAGTTGGCCGCGCTTAGCGTCGGCGGCACCTTTTTTATGCTTGATCGTACTCCATTTAGAGTGACCTGACATTCAGATATTTCCTATTGGACTCTACGTGACGCTTGGTACTGGTTCCGATTGAATCAAACGAATTGAGAACACAGTTTATCGAAGAAAATCGGCTTAGAGAATGCCGTCGGGCGGATCTATCTTCATCGTGCCGGCATTTTGATCGACATCAACGATTACACCTTCAAGAACAGGAACGAGAATTTCATCCCCCTTCTTTTTCCGGAGGGTTGGCTTACCGATGATTATCAAAACGTCGTTACTGCCCGTTTCGAGGATTTCAGTCAAGGTTCCTAGATGCTGACCATCGACGGTCGTTACCTCGGAACCGAGAATCTCGTAGTGGTAGTAGATGCCAGGAGGATTCTCTGGAAGCTCTTCGGCTGGAACTGAAAGTTCGAGATCTCGAAAGAAACTGGCTTTTTCGATCGAATTGATCTTCTCAAAACGAAGTTTCGCTGAATCGCCAGATTTACCGGTTTCCGCTATTACATATTCTTTGCCGTCAGCAATAACAGTGTCGCCAACAATGAATCTATCAGGAATCCCTGAGTAGATCTGAACAAGAAGTGCGCCCTTGATGCCGGTAGGGCGGCGGACTCGACCAACCACAACTAATTCGTTCAGTTCCTCGCCCGGTGTGTCGGGTCGACTGGTTGAATCGGTCATGGGAGGTTTATAGTGTGCACACGTGCTAGTCGATTTCGAGGCTGACACGGGTGTCGGCCTTTACTGCTGCAACTCGCAAGAGCGAGCGCATCGATTGGGCAACTCTACCGTCACGACCGATTACTTTGCCCTTGTCCTGATCGTCTACTGAAAGGTGAAGGAAGGTGCGTTCGCCATCGTCCTCTTCGGTTACGGATACTGCATCCGGATTCGAGGCAAGCGCACGTGCGATGTACTCGATCATCTCTCGCATCGAGTCTATCGGAGACAAATTGTCCCCGTCGGACTGTTCAGATTGGACGTCGTCGTCACGGTCAGCCACTAGGAGTTACTGCCTTAGATAGGATACCTGCGGTTCGCATAAGCGACGTGACTGATTCAGATGGCTGCGCACCCTTACCGATCCACTCGTTTAACTTCTCTTCGTTGAGCTTGATCTCAGGTGGGTTTGGGAACGGATCGTATGTACCGATCTGTTCGATGAAAGCCCCATCGCGAGCTGCACGCTGATCAGCGACAACTACTCGGTAGAACGGGTGCTTCTTAGCACCAACGCGTTTAAGACGGATTCGAACCATTCGTGAACTCACTCCGTGCCGTAATTAATGAGACGGCGGAAAAGATATTTGTCAGACCCCAGCCCATTACTAGAGTTCAAACATAATCGACCTAAAATTGTATTGCCCATTACGTTGCAGGTCAAAGGGACTTGAAGCCGAAGTTTGAACTTCTTTTAGCTTTCAACTGCAATTAGACTACCAATGATGGTCGTTTATCGACGAGATGACCATGGATCTTCGGGTATCTGACACAGCGTTCGGAGATCTGATGGCAAGTCGGTACCGATGGTGAAATTGGGTGCTGGAATTGGATTGGGGAAACCTCTGACTATTGAACCTGCCCTACCGGTATGCGGTAAAACGTCGGCAGAACGACAGGTCCGTTATCGGATTAGTACGCTACGTGTCGCAGGTAGACAGCTTCGAATGTCCAATATATCGATGATTTACCGTAAACGACACGTTCAGGAACGCGTGAAGTTTTAACCGATGTATTAACAGACCTGCTTATTATTTTTCCTTTCGGAAGTCTTTGTACTGATCTGAATTAGATACTCAAAATTCCACCCGACATAGTTGAGTAATATCGAAACCTATCTACTTTTGATGATGCGTCTTATACCCAGTAGGGTAGGTTCGGCAGTAACCTGATGGGCACCTATCTCGATCAATGCCAACGACTCCCAAACGATCTTCTTTGACTAATTCCGACCAACAAATATCAGTCTTGTTCTTTGCCGTTCTTCGTGAGCGAGCCGGGACTCAGAGCGTCGTTATTGAAGCCGTTGAAGATATGACTGTTGATGAAGCGGTGGCAGCTGCCCGAAAAGCAGCACCGAACGATCCTCAGCCAGGAACAAGCGTGATGATGGCTCTGAACAACGAGTATGTAAAGGGCGATCAGATGGTGAAGGCAGGAGACGAAATCGCCCTTATTCCACCCGTAAGTGGTGGCTCGAATGATATTAGGACAGATTTAGACTGGGTGTTCATCACTCCCGACCAGCTAGACGAAAAGCCTCTTACGGAATTCGTTACAACTGGCATCGACGGTGCTGTTGTGACTTTCTTGGGGGTGACACGAGACCACAACGAGGGTAGGAACGTCGAGTACCTGGACTATGAGGCGTATCAGCCGATGGCAGAAAACAAGATCGCCGAGATCATTGTCGAAATGCGTGCAAAGTGGGAACTAGGCAAAATCGCTATCGCCCACCGTACCGGCAGAGTCGATATTGGCGAAACGAGCATGGTTGTCGCAGTTGGGTCGGCTCACCGGCGACCAGCTTTCGAATCGGCTTTGTACTTCGTCGACCGGTTAAAAGAGATCGTTCCAGTATGGAAAAAAGAACTATTTGTGGGCGGAGAACTGTGGATTGGTGATACTCCGGGTTCTGGAAAGCCCGTGGAGTAGGACGACTAACCCGCTTTATCAATGAATGGTACGAACTTGAGTGCACTGCAACGACCTGTGCTTGAAGAAGTAATTTGACCAACGAATCGCAACAGAATAGGAGTGCCACACTAAATTCCGACGGATCGGTGATTAAAGCTGAGGAGATTCGTAAGATCTATGGCGATATTCCAGCAGTCGATGGCATTTCGTTCGCTGTAGAACCCGGTGAAACCTACGGTCTGCTTGGTCCGAACGGAGCGGGTAAAACTACCACTATGCGGATGCTCAGCGGCCTGTCGCCTGCAAACTCCGGGGCGATCACCGTTTCGGGAATCGACGTCGTGAAGGACAATCGTGCGGTTCGTGAAATTATGGGTGTTGTGACCCAGCACGACGGACTCGATGGCGGACTAACCGTATTTCAAAACCTTTTTCTTCACGGGTTCTTAGCAGGGCTTTCACGAAAAACTTCGAAGAATCGAGCGCATGAGGTGCTTGACTTCTTCGGACTGAGAGATCGCTCAAAGGCGAACGTATACGAACTTTCTGGCGGTATGAAACGTCGTTTGGCGATTGCACGGTCGATGATGACGAGTCCGAGCGTGATCGTAATGGACGAACCATCGACCGGACTCGACCCACAGAGTCGAAACCGGGTTTGGGAAGAGCTGGCCGTTCTCAAGGACGCTGGTGTGACTGTTCTTCTATCGACGCACTACATGGAAGAAGCCACGATTCTCTGTGATCGACTCTCGATCATGGACCACGGCAAGATCCTCGATGAGGGCACGCCTGATCAAATGATCGAACGACACGCACCGAAAGAAGTTGCGCAGTTACGAGTATCCCCAGTTTCTATACGTACTGTTCGGGGATATCTGACCGAACAGAATATTACGTTCCGAGAAGTTGGAGCCTTGGTCAGCGTGACGGGCGCAAATGGAGATCGCCCTAATCTAACTGGACTGAAAGATGTTGAAGGCGTACGAACTTCGTATCGTGCTGGCAATTTAGAAGATGTGTTCCTTGCGATAACAGGGCGAGAACTGAGAGACGGATAGTGAGCCTTGCAATTCCAACCCCTGGCATCCGCCGTAGAAGCGTTACCGGACTCTGGCTTCGCCACGCTGTATCGTTCGTTCGATATTGGAAATTTATCATTACATGGGTTCTGATCGAACCAGTCATTATTCTCGTTGCCGTCGGGTTCGGAGTCGGCAAGCTTATCGATGAAATCGATGGCGCTCCTTCTTATGCTGAGTTCGTAACCCCTGGGTTAATTATGGGAAATGCGATGTTTCACGCTTTGTTTGAGACGTCGTGGAACGCGTACAACCGCATCGATAACGACGTATATGAAACTGCGCTGACAACGCCTATAACCATCACCGAAATCACGATGGGCGATATTCTGTGGGCTGTCACGAGATCGATCATGACGGTGGTCGGAACGGCGACAGTCGCAGCGTTGTTCGGTTGGTTGAATCACTGGGAAGCGATTGGAATTATTATTCCGGCGATAATGGTGGGAATTACTTTCGGTGCACTTGGGTTCTTGTTCTCTGCGGTGGCTCCTCACACAACATTCTTAACGCTTGTGTTTACGTTGGTCGCGTCGCCAATGTTTTTCTTCTCAGGTTCGTTCTTCCCAATATCGATACTTCCCGATTGGGTAGAGCCGATCGCATGGTTCATGCCACTTACCTCAGCAGTGCACATCGCACGAGGTTTCGCACTTGGAAGTCTCGACATAACTCACCTCTGGGCGGGTTTGTACATGATTGCACTGACGGCAGTTATTTGGCCTGCTGCGATTTTTCTGTTGAGGCGCCGGCTGATCAAATAAGAAAGCGGCTTATCTAAACGTTTATGAATTTGGTTCGATATATCAAAAGATTCATTCAGAACTTCTTTGCCGATCAAGGAATGTGAAGATATATTGAATTGGTTCGTACTGGCACATCTTCAGCGGAGGGTTCGCATAGTGGCCTAGTGCGCCCGCCTGCTAAGCGGGTTGGGGGGTAAACCTCCTCGCGGGTTCGAATCCCGCACCCTCCGCCACTTTTAGTTATTGAAGATGTGCCAAGGCCGTATACGGCAGGTAGGTTGCGGACGTATTAACCATCACACAAATTCAGTAGTTATTTCTGAGAACCAGCATCTAAGTCCCGATGCGTAGGCTTGGTTCGGAGATCGAACGCAATGTTTCGATCGCTGCCAGTACTGCCAAGAAGCTGGTCTTAGGATTTGTCTCATGCGGCATGTTTTCGAAGCGGAACGAGAACTTTCCCGCCTTGCTGATCGCATTGATCTCGTGGACATTACCTGGTGAGTCAGGATCGGCAACCACTCGGACTTTCGTTGCATCAGGTCCGATTCCCGCCATGCTGACAGTTGCTGCGACGTTAACGTTCGCAGGGAACAACCCAACTGCGTCAGTTGCTGATCCCTCGAAAATAACGGTTGGCTCCGTGATTACTTTGTCTTCCCAGTCGGAGAAACCGGGTGCTCCGCTCAGGGATATAGGTTTCTTTGTCGAAACGATCGTCACTTCTTCGAGCAATGCCTTCGACGCTCGAAGTGCGTCGATTCCCCCAACTGCACCGGAGGGAATGTAGATATATGCACCAGACTTTTTAGCAGCAGTCGAGACAGTTCGCATGAAGTTGGGGGAAATCATCGCTCCAGAGCTCATTATGAGCATCGATGTACCGGAACTGAGCACCGCTTCAGCGTGAGCAATGACAGCAGCTTGTGACGCACATTCGATGATGAGATCGATATCAGGTAGATTTACGAGCTCAGTAACTGTTTCGACTGCTGCGGGTTCGGGAGTGTTTCCGGAGCTGAGTTCTTTGGCAAGCGCTTCAAGTCCGGGCCGATATTCGTCGAACAGACCAATGATCCTTGCCGACCCTGCTTCACCTCTTTGGACTGCTCTGGCTAGTTCGGATCCCATCGATCCGCATCCGATCAGTCCTACATTTACTTGTGCTTGTTCAGCCACTGATTCTGCTACTCTTCTCGCCGTTTCGTATGGAAGCTATTCGCTGCATTCGCTAATTTTAGTCGATACCGCTAGGGCTATCCAGCCAACAAAGCCCATAGATGATAACCGCCAAAGGGGAACGCTTCGCTCTTTGAGTGTGGCCGGTAGTCAAGATATCCTTATTTGTCTATCATTGGATAAACAATTTATAAAGTCGAGTTATCACTGGCTAGACTGTAATGTCGATAGTCAGAATTTCGACCACCCTAACAGCGTCAAAAATTGCCTAGTTATCACGTATGGACCGTCGGTTGCCAGATGAATACATCTGACTCTAATCGTCTGTCCAGCGGGTTCTCAAATATGGGATTCGATTCGACCGACGACATGGCGAACGCCGATGTAGTTGTCCTGAATACCTGTGTGGTACGCCAATCTGCTGAAGATTCTGCTACAGGCGTGTTGGGGCGGCTTGGCAAGCGAACGAAGGGCAATGACGATCGTATGATCGCTGTAATGGGTTGCATGGTTGGCCCAGAACAAAAAGAACTAAAGCGCCGATTTCCGTATGTAGACGTTTGGGCGCGACCTCAGGAATTCGAGCCAATTCTTGAAACAGCTGGCATGAGACACGGGCTTGACCCGGAAGGATGTCTTGCCGGTGCAATTCCTGAAAATCCTAACGTAGCATCGTTTATTCCAATCGTTCACGGTTGCGATAAATTCTGTACTTTCTGCATTATTCCTTATCGCCGAGGACGTGAAATCAGTCGATCGGTCACAGATATTGTTCATGACGCCAAGATGATGGTCGACCGTGGAGTTAAAGACATCACTCTGCTCGGCCAGAACGTCGATTCGTATGGTCACGACATTCGGCCTAGAATCGATCTTGCCGACCTGTTCGAGACGGTTCATGAGATCGACGGTCTCGAAAGAATCAGATTTATGACTTCGCACCCGAATGATATGTCGTTACGAATAATTGAATCGATTCGGGATCTTCCAAAGGTTTGCGAGATGGTCAATCTGCCGTATCAAGCGGGAGATGACACGATGCTGGCGAACATGCGACGGGGATATACGATCAGGCAGTTCCTCGATAAAATCGCCCAAATCAAAGATATTATCCCTAACGTCACGTTAACCACCGACCTTATCGTCGGCTTCAGTGGCGAAACCGAGGAGCAGTTTGAACGATCGATGGATGTTCTACGTGCTGTCGAATTCTCGAAGGTTCACACATCTGAATACTCATATCGTGAAGGTACGTTCGCATCTCGCAAGATGACCGATGACGTTAGTAGAGCTGTGAAGAAGGCGAGAAAAGTCACTGTCGACGAGTTTCAGCAGACAGTTCAGCTTAAAAATAACGCTCTTCTAGTCGGAACTCAATTCGATGTACTTATCGAAGGTCGGAAACGAGGTAGGGTGCACGGACGTAGTAGAGGCGATAAACTGATTTACTTAAACGCCCCAGTCGACGGCAGCAAATCCGAACCACAATCTGGGCAAACTGTTCAAGTTGAAATAACTGATAGCTCACCGTGGTCTCTAGAGTCGGAATTGGTTTCATCTACGGCTATCACCCCTGGAAATAAGGAAAAGGTACCGGTCGTATGACGACTGTGTTCACAAAGCAGACAACGATTCCTATTACAGAGTTGGAACAGTCTGCTTTTTGCCAGACTGATGGCAACCTACGAACAAAAACCCTTGAAGAAGAATTCCAGGCTGGTGTGCGTTGGCAGAAAGTGCCGACTCGCTACTTGAAACTGACTCCTGAGGAAATTTCCGAAGGTATCGAATTTGCTCGTAAAGAAATCGATACAAAGGTGGTTATTCTAGGCCACCACTATCAGCGAGACGATGTGATCAAGTACGCCGACTTCACTGGCGATTCCTACAAGCTGTCGAAAATGGCTGCTCAGACAAAAGACGCCAAGTGGATTATTTTCTGTGGTGTTCACTTCATGGCTGAAACAGCCGACATCCTTACTTCTCCGGACCAGAACGTGCTGTTACCGAACATGGCTGCCGGATGTTCCATGGCCGATATGGCAAAGTCATCGGATGTGACTGACTGCTGGGACGATATTGAATTAGTTCTCGGTTCAACCGAAAATGTTATCCCGATCACATATATGAACTCGGCCGCAGCGATCAAAGCTCATTGCGGCAAGAATGGTGGACTCGTCTGCACATCTTCAAACGCTGACAAGGCATTTGACTGGGCGTTGGAGCGAGGCGAAAAAATACTTTTCCTTCCTGACCAGCATCTAGGTAGAAACACCGCAATCTCAAAGGGCATTTCTGAAGACGAAATGGCTCTTTGGAATCCCTTTCTGCCGATGGGCGGTCTTTCAGAAGACGAAATCAAGAATGCCAAAGTATTGCTTTGGCAGGGTCACTGCTCGGTTCACACCCGCTTCACAGTCGACCAAATCAAGGCGGCTCGAGAACGCAATTCAGAAACGACGATTATCGTCCACCCTGAATGCACTCAGGAAGTTGTTTCGGCAGCGGATATGTACGGTTCGACTGAACTGATCCTAGAAACCATCGCTAATGCCCCTGCGGGTTCGTCATGGGGAGTTGGGACCGAGATCAGCATGGTTCGTCGATTGGCAACTGAGAATCCCGACAAGGATATTTTCTGTCTTGATCCGGTAGTTTGCCCATGTGCAACGATGTACCGAATCCACCCGGCATATGTGCTTTGGGTGCTTGAAGGCATCATGGCTGGTCTAGCAATCAACCGCATTGAAGTTGAACCCGAGACTCAGCGTAACGCTCTGGTGGCACTCGAGCGGATGCTCGAAGTCGCCGGGTAGTTTCCAACTAATTAATCACGGCAAATTTCCGAATATCAGAATGCTCTTAACACCACGTGAACTAGAAATTGTTATTGATCGTGCACTGGAAGAGGATTCAATTAGTGCCGATGTAACTACATCGGCACTAATTCCCTCGCATCTTCAAGCTCGTGCCTCCCTAATTCCAAAAGAACCGGGAATTCTTTCAGGACTCGATGTAGTGTCGGCTACATTCAAGCGAGTAAACCCTGATCTGGTGTTTGCACAGAAACTGGTTGATGGTGATCGAGTTCAAGGTGGCGAAGTTGTCGCCATAATTTCAGGCTCGATGGCGTCGATCCTTACTGCTGAACGAACTGCACTTAACTTCCTGCAGCGTATGAGCGGTATCGCAACGCTGACCGACTTGTACGTTAAGGCTGTTGATGGGACGACAGCATCTATCGCTGATACCCGCAAGACCGCTCCGGGATTGCGGTTGCTCGACAAGTACTCGGTTTCTATTGGTGGCGGTCGTAATCACCGGATGAATCTCACCGACGGGGTGCTGATAAAGGACAATCACCTAGCCGCTTTATCGGGTGAGGGTGTGAGCTTGAGCCAAGCGATTAAACGAGCGAGGGCAAAAGCGCCACATACTGTGAAGATTGAAGTTGAAGTCGAAACTGTCGAGGCTGCACTCGACGCGACTGCAGCCGGTGCAGATATCGTCATGCTCGACAATATGTCTCCAGCTGAAATGCGTAACGCAGTCGATCAAATCTCCGCCGAGTGCTTCGTGGAGGCATCAGGGAATGTCACGCTTGAAAACGTGGCAGAAGTCGCCCAGAGCGGAGTCGATATTATTTCGGTAGGAGCGCTCACTCATTCGGTTCGAGCGTTAGACATTTCTCTTGATTACGAAACGGATAGCGCATAAAACCTGCGTGATCACTCTGCGTTTAGTTCTTAGAACGTGAACCTAAAACTGTTTTAGACGCGTAACAACTCAGGTAGAGGAGTCCCGGCAAATCATGGTCGCCAGACAGTTCGCAGATCGTTATTTCCGGAACCGTACTCGATCTAGACAAGATCGTATCGTCAATCGGTGAAATCGATCTACCACAAGAGTTCGATTCCCAAGTGTGGGTTCTCGACGCAAGCGGGGTAGAAGAGCCTGTGAGCGTCGGCAAAGGCACGATTGCTAGCTGGTCGCTCCAATAACATCGTCGCAGTAAACTAGCTGCGGTGCGGTGTATTGCCGTCTTCAGAGTCGAGGATGATAGTTACCGGGCCTGCGTTTTCGATTTCGACTTGCATAGAGGCTCCGAACACACCTGTTTCCACTCGTAAGCCACTATTTATCTTGAATGACTCGACTAGATCGTTGAACATTGGCTCTGCTTGCTCAGGACGAGCTGCATCTGTGAAACCAGGACGCCGACCTTTGCGGGTGCTGGCGTAAAGAGTGAACTGGCTGACCAGAAGAATGCCGCCAGCGATGTCCTGCACCGACTGGTCGAATCCTGAATTCCCGGATTCTTCCGGGAAGATTCGCATGTTCAAGGTCTTCTCGACGATGTATTTGAGATCGTCTTGGGTATCGTCGTGAGTGATGCCGATCAGCAGACAAAGACCACGTTCAATCGAACCAGTTGTTTGGCCAGCGACGCTGACTGATGCTCGGCTTACTCGTTGAATTACAGCGCGCATGTTGGTTGAACTGACTAGTGAGTATGACTTCCAGCGCCATGGGAGTGACTCGATCCGTCATTATTGGATTTTGAACTGCTATCCGAACTATCGCTGCTGCTATTGCTATCGGATGATTTTGATTCGGAAGAGGATGAACTCGAAGAGTCGGAGTCTGATGACGTGCTGTCACTGCTTGCAGGGCTGCCGTTGGATTTACTTCCTGATGATGATCCTGAACCGTAGTCGGTGGTGTAAAAGCCAGAGCCTTTGTAGATAACCGTCGGAGCGGATATCTGTCGTTTCGACTCGCTGTCACAAGTTGGGCAATTGGCGCCAGGTTCATCGCTGAACTTTTGAATCAATTCGAAAACATGTTTGTTTTCAATACATTTGTAAACGTAAGTTGGCATCTTTTGTGAGAGTGGGGACTACATGAAAACGCGAGAGCCGAAGCACTCGCGTGGATTTTTATAACCGAGATATAAACTGATTTTATACGAGCGACGCAAGAATATACCGCGGAGTTAGCTCATCCGGTACATCTCCGAACTCGTCTGCGGTAGATCGACGGTTGATTCCTGTCGTTACGACTGCCGAATCTATTCCTGCTGAATTAGCTCCAAAAATATCAGTTTCCAGTTGGTCACCGATCATCACTGCGTTAGCTGTGCCGGCTCGATCTATCGCTGCATTGAATATGGGTGCGTACGGCTTACCGAGCTTGGTAGCGATCAGTGAATCATTCCGGCCGTGAAGTCGTTCGAGCGCCTGCTCTAGCGTATTAACGAACGCAGCTGCACCAAATCCAAAGACACCGGGGCCGTTTGGATAGATGAAATCAGGATTCGGTAAGACGAGGCACACAGGATTATTCTGTTGAAATCGTCTACTGAATAACGCTAATAAATCTTCTAGTGTCGATTCCCAGTCGTACGGACCGCTGTGGCCGAGCACAACGATATCCGGCTCTTCGCCGCTATCCAGACTGACCAGTTTTGCACCGGCACTGGTCGCGTAGTCCTTTGCGTCTTGCGTGCCAAGAACGAGGGTGGGAGCGCCTTGAAGGCCATTCTCCGAGATGTAGCCCGTCATCTGCGAACCTGAGTTTATGATCCGCTTCTTCGGAATACTAAATCCCTTTGACGCGAAAGTTTTTACTCGAGAGTCGAGAGAAGCAGAAGCGTCATTAGTGACCACGAAATAGTTCATGTGCTCGGTATTCATCCGGTCGACTAAATCGACCGCACCCGGAAGAGGATTAACGCCGTCGACGAGCACCCCAAAAGAGTCAAAGAACAGCGCATCGTACTGTTCGATCAGGGTTGAAATCGTTGTTTGGGTTGGAATCGTCAAAGATTAGGTATTGGGTCGGTGATCAGTCAGATGTAGCTCGGATGAAACCGTTCTTCCATGCGTAGTCGACATCATCTAACGGCAACGAAATTGCGTCGCCAAACGTCAGTGTGTTCCCGCCTACGCATCCGATTACTATCGACGGAACGTTGTTTGCAGTAGTAATCGATTCAAGGGCAGCCAAGTTCTCGGTCTTCACGCTGACGATAATCCTCGATTGGGTTTCGCCGAACATTGCAGCATCCCATCGTTCTCCGGGGGCTGAATTTATCGAAGCACCGATCTCACCAATTACAGCACTCTCTGCGATAGCGACGGCAACGCCGCCGTCGGATACGTCATGAGCGGATGCGATCAGTTCCTGGTTTATAGCTTTTCGGCAAGCTGCTTGAGTACGAATTTCAAGATCGATATCGAGTTTGGGCTGGCCTTCGACTTTGTCATGAATGAAGTCAAGGTATTCGCTGCCTGCCAGACCGTTTATATCATCCCAAGTTGAATCGGTTCCAATCAGAACGATCACATCGCCTTTTGATTTGAATCCGGCTGTCGAGTGCTTCTCGACATCTTCAAGAAGTCCGAGCGAGCCAATGATGGGAGTCGGAAATATGTCGGTGCCCTGAGACTGGTTGTACAGACTGGCATTACCGCTAACAATCGGAATTTTGAATGCTTCGGCAGCACGGCTCATTCCGGCAATCGACTCTGAGAGCTGAAACTGTACGTCCGGCGTCTCTGGGTTACCGAAGTTGAGTCCGTCTGTAAGTGCGACAGGCGTTGCACCGGTGACAGAGAGGTTCCGGCATGCTTCAGCAACTGCTATTGCGGTGCCGATCTCGGGGTCGAGGTAACAAATTCTGCCGTTACAGTCGGTTGATAATGCGATTCCTCGCTTTGAGCCTTTGAGCCGCAATACAGCAGCGTCACCACCCGGTTCTACAACCGTGTTCGTCTGCACATGGTAATCGTACTGACGGTAGATCGGGAATCGCGATGCGATGTTTGGAGACGCAAGTATCTTCAGCAGCATATCGGCAGGGGACTGGGACGGAATTGGATTCGCAGAGAGATCGGCGTTCTGAAGCTTCGTTAACCATTCCGGCTTCACTCCCGTGAACTTGTACTCAGGTGCATCGGTGAGAGTAATTACGGGTGTAGAAGTTATCTCCACGCCCCCGTCGTAGATTCGGACGTTTTCTCCCAGTTCAAAGTTACCGATGATCGTTGCATCGAGATCCCATTTTTCGAACAGATCAAATACTGGCCCTTCTTGTCCGGGCGTCACGGCAAGAAGCATTCGCTCTTGCGATTCAGAGAGCATCACTTCGTACGGGGTCATGCCTTCTTCGCGTCGTGGTACTTCATCGATGAGCAGCTTCAGACCCATTACGGATCGTTCGGCCATTTCGATGGCAGCAGACGTTATTCCCGCAGCTCCACAGTCTTGTAGACCAACGACGCCGGGCAGATCAAGTGCTTCTAGGCAGGCTTCGATCAGCACTTTTTCAAGGAAAGGGTTCCCGACCTGAACAGCTGATCGCATCTCGGCCTGTTCTTCAAATGCTCGTGAAGCTAGCCCCGACGCGCCGTGAATTCCATCTCGACCGGTGTCGGCTCCAACGAGCATTAGCAAATCGCCAGGCTCTTTAGCCGATGCGCTTGCGATCTTACCATCTTCGATCAGGCCTACGCACATTGCATTTACAAGTGGATTGCCTTTGTAGGTGTCGGAGAAAAATATTTCGCCGCCGACGTCGGGAATGCCGATGCAGTTTCCGTAGGAAGAAATTCCGCCGATTACACCATTGAGAAGATATCGAGTTCGGGCGTTATCGGGCTGCCCGAATCGAAGGGAGTTGAGCAAAGCGATTGGGCGGGCGCCCATGGCGAAGATGTCACGAATGATGCCGCCAACACCTGTGGCTGCACCTTCAAAGGGCTCCACTGCCGATGGGTGGTTGTGCGATTCGATTTTGAAGCAAACAGAAAGTCCATCACCAAGATCGACGACTCCCGCATTCTCAGCACCAGGGGCTACCAATAATCGATCAGAGGACGAAGGAAGGGTGCGGAGCAGGGCTTTTGTGTGCTTGTAGCCACAGTGCTCAGACCACAACGCCCCGAATAGCCCTAGCTCAAGCGGCTCTGGCTCTCTGCCGAGTCGATCTACAATCGCTTCGTATTCGTCGCGACTGAGAGCGATTTCGTCGAGTGTTTCCTGGCTAACCGGCATGTGGAGTTTTCGTTTCGTTTGTTGAAGTACTTGTAAAAAATTGTGATCGGTTTGGACTAAGCTAGAGAAGCTGCGAAACTTTCTATCAACGAGTTGAAAATTACGTTCCCGTCGTCCCCACCAATGAGCTTCTCACTGGCCTTTTCGGGGTGAGGCATCATGCCCATCACGTTGCCGCGTCCGTTTACGATTCCTGCGATGTTGTTGATCGACCCGTTCGGGTTGATGTCTGGGGTTACCTTGCCTGAGGAATCGGCGTAGCGAAGAACGATCTGCCCGTTGCCTTCGAGTTGGTCTATCGTGGCATGATCGGCTTGGTAGTTACCTTCGCCGTGTGACATCGGGATATGGAGCGTTTCGCCAGTTGTCGCTTTCGAAGTAAACATTGTTGAGTCATTTTCGACCTTGAGGTCGGTCCAAATACAGCGGAACTCAAGGTGTTCGTTGCGCATGAGAACGCCGGGCAGTAGACCTGATTCGCAGAGAACTTGGAAGCCGTTGCAGATGCCAAGAACTGGTCCGCCCTTGTCAGCGAACTGTCGGACAGCTTCCATTACTGGCGAAAATCTAGCGATCGCGCCTGCTCGAAGGAAATCACCGTAGGAGAATCCGCCGGGGATTATGATCGCATCGTACTGGCCCAGAGTTTCGTCACCGTGCCAGATGTACTCTGCGGCCTGACCCAGAACACCGTTCACTGCGTGGTGCGTGTCTCTTTCACTCCAAGTACCGGGGAAAACGACAATCCCGAACTTCAATTTAGGTGCTCCCTTGAGGCGTTCGTGCCAACCAAATCCTCGCTATGCAAGACTAGTTTCTATTGTCACCTCTCCCGGCTAGAAAATCACGGAACTAACACATCTTTTTGTTAACCGGATGTGAAATGTCGTCACTTGAACATAGCTCAGAAGAACCGATGAAATTTTGACAAACAAAAACACCTCGGAACCAATTACCGAGGTGTTAACGCAATCGAACCAAGATCTACTTAAAGATCTTGGTGGGTGATTACATGGCTTTCAGAGTTGCCTTTATGCTCTTGCGGTGCTTAGCAGCTGCGGTCTTCTTGCGAGTAATGCTAGGTGGCTCGAAATGCTGACGACGTCGGGCTTCTGAAATAATCGATTCCTGCTGTACGCGCTTTGTGAAGCGTCGTAGGAAGCCTTCGAAGCTCTCGCCTTCGTTGATTCGTAGTTCTACCAACGGTGATCCTGATTCGTAGTTTGAGTCACAAATGATCGTGACCGGTCGAAATTCATCTGAAAAGCAGATGCGCTAACTTCCAGTATAGGTAGTAGCCCAACGCAAGGTCAATCTAAGTTTCACACTTGAACTGCTATCCAGCGGTGGTAGATGCAGCTGAACGGATAATTGAGAGCGCATTTTCCATTCTCTCGACACAACGGACCTGCCCAATTGCAGCCATTGTGTCGAATAACGGTGGAGCGAACGCTTTGCCTGTAATTGCGACTCGTATCGGCGAGAACAACTGACCCGGCTTCATCTCGATCTTCTCGGCTAACTCTCGGTACTCAGCTTCAAGATGCTCTGGCTGGAACGAGGAGACATTCTTGCACAGTCCGAGTGCTGATTCGAGAGCAGTCTCTGTCATAGCTATGTCCATCTTTCGACCCGGTAGATCTTCAGCGGCAGGGTTCACGTTGTCAGCAAAGAAGAAATCGAGAGTCTCGGTTCCTTCGGTCAGTAGCTTTAGTCGCTCGTGGACAAGTGGGATAAGTTTCTTCAAATACACGCGGTCGATAGGACGTTCTACCGTGTCTGGCAGGCCGCCATCTGCTTCAGGTCGTTCCATGAAAGGCAGCAACATTTCTATCAAATGGTCTTCGTCCATGCTCCGAATGTAGACGCCGTTCATCCATTCCAGTTTTTCGGCGTCGAAAGTCGCAGGGGAATCGTTGATCCGATCGATGCTGAATCGACGCACGATACGCTCGCGAGTCATTACTTCGGTGTCGTCGCCGGGCGACCAACCGAGTAGGCACATAAAGTTGAACACAGCGTCGGCCAAGAATCCTTGGTCACGATATTCAAGTGCGGAAGTGGCACCGTGACGCTTACTAAGTTTCGATTTATCCTTGCCGAGAATCAGCGGCACATGAACGTATTCCGGTGGCTCGATGCCAAGCGCCTGATGAATTAATAGATGGCGAGGTGTGCTTGATATCCACTCATCACCACGTACGACGTGCGTGATTCCCATCGCTTTGTCGTCGAGTATGTGGGCAAGGTGATAAGTCGGCATTTGATCCGACTTCAAGATTACGAAATCGTCGAGTTCTTTTAGCTCGAAAGTGATCTTGCCGCGAACAGCGTCGTTGAATGAAACCGATCCGAACTCGGGAACCTTTAAGCGAATCGTAATTGGCAATCCCGCTTGCCGAGACTCTTCGATTTCCTCAGCGCTGCGGTGTCGACCACGACCATCGTACCGTGGCGGCTGCTTTGCGGCGCGCTGTCGCTCTCGCAAGGAGTGGAGTTGCTCTGGAGTGGTGTCGTCGAAGTAAGCGTGTCCCGATTCAACAAGGCTGTGTGCCGCTTCGATATACGTCTGCTGTCGCTCTGACTGCACATATGGTCCAACCGGACCGCCCTTGCCGGGTCCTTCGTCCCAAGTAAGTCCCAACCAATCTAAAGATTCAAAAATAGCCTTTTGTGCGTCTGCATCGTATCGAGACCTGTCGGTGTCTTCGATACGGACGATGAACTGACCTTTGGTCTGTTGAGCGAGTACCCAGCAGAAAAGGGCGGTGCGAATGTTTCCGATATGTGGGATGCCTGTCGGGCTGGGCGCGTATCGAACTCGGACGGGATAAGTTGGATTAGTCATTCAGAAAACTCTAGCAGCGGCTGAGGCGGGAAGGAAGGAATAAACAGTAACAAGCGGATCCAATGAAAGACGAGCTATAGCAGCGCCTCGAGCGCGCGTGTCAGATCAGCCGGAAGTTCGGAAGTTACCGATAGTCGTTTACCAGTGACCGGATGATCGAATTCAAGCTTTGATGCATGAAGAAATTGACGGTTTAAATTCGGCAGATTTTTTTGTCGTCCGTAAGTTTGGTCACCAATAACCGGGTGACCAATAGCGTCCATGTGAACCCTTATCTGGTGCATCCGACCCGTTTCGAGTTGTATCTCGAGAAAAGCGAAATCTCCGAACTGATAATCGACTCGGTAATGAGTTCGCGAATGTCGACCATTTTCGTCGATTGCCTGTCTTTTGCGGTAATACGGTGATCGTCCAATCGGTGCGTCGACTACACCTTTTTGTGATTTCGGAATGCCGTGGACGAGTGCGGAGTAAATGCGGGTAATCTCATGATTTCGGATCATTTCCGAAAGGCGTATGTACGCCGGTTCGGTGAGCGCAATGACCATCAAACCGCTTGTGTCTTTGTCGAGCCGGTGAACTATGCCAGGGCGATCAGGTTCACCGATTTTAACTATTTTGGGCCACTTGTACGCGGCTGCGTTAGCCACAGTGTCGTCGATATGCCCAGAACCGGGATGAGCGGTCATGCCTACGACTTTGTTGATAACGGCGATGTGCTCGTCTTCATAGGCAATGTCTAGCGGGATGTTGCTTTTGATGATCGAAGTTGGTGCTACGGTTCCGTCGGAGCTTGCCTGTATGACTTGCCCCACGGTGAGTTTTGCCGAAACCCGCGAGATTGTTATCCCATCGATCGAAATTTCACCGGCTTTGATAGCGCGCTGAGCGACTGATCGCGATGCCGCTTCATCCCAATGTTCGCTTAGGAACACGTCCAAACGTTTTCCAGATTGTTCTTCGGTAATTGCGAACTCAGTCAAAGTAAAACTACCGAAATCTAATCTAAAGAATCAGATGTTATGTTGGTGATTGCCTGCTCGGATGGTTCCGCAGCATCGATGCTGGAATCTACTTTTGATTTTCCACTTTCGTCGAGGAACAGGAAGTAGAAAATCATCAGGACAATCCCGATAACGATTGAGGAATCGGCGATATTGAAGATAGGCCACGGACCTACATCGAAAAAGTCTGTGACGTGACCAAGTCGAATGCGGTCTATGATGTTTCCGATCGCCCCACCGAATTGCATCCCGAAGGCGATTCGAAGAACCCAAGGTGGGTTGTCAATCGAACGATAAATCCAAGTCAGTACGCCGACTGCGCCGAGCGAAACCCATGTAAGAATGTCACCTTGACCCTCGAACAATGAAAACGCTGTGCCGGTGTTCCATGCATGAGTGAAGCGGAAGAACCCGGTCGCTGGCCACGACTCGCTAACTGCTAAGTTTTCGATCACAATCCACTTGGTGATTTGATCCAGAATGAGCGCTGTAAACATCATTATCCACGGCAACGGATCAGTAAGTTTCGAGCGGGGCTGCTCGTCTGGGGTATAAATTTCGTCGTTGGTCAAATTGATCGCTTGGGCTCTGTGCAGAGGATGAATACGGCATTACGAGGACTGTAATTGAGCTCGAACAACGCTGAAAGTCCTATTTGAGTATACGTTCGGACCGTATGCGTGGAGTCATTGTAGAGATAGAATCTGCTGTCGATATCGATTATAAAAACTCAGCTTTGGCCCAATATCTTACGAAGGAGAACCAACGACATGATCCGAGTCGACTTACGGAGTGACACTGTTACTCACCCAAGCCCCGAAATGCGTACGGCAATGTACGAAGCTGAACTCGGCGATGACGTTTATGGTGACGATCCCACAGTAAACGAACTTCAGCAACGCGCTGCCGACATGCTTGGCAAGGAAGCTGGCCTATTCGTTTCTTCAGGCACGCAGGGAAACTTGGTGTCGGTGCTCGCTCAGGCACAGCGTGGCGATGAAGTGCTGGTCGGAGATCAGTGCCACATTATGAATTCCGAAGCCGGTGGCACGATGGTGCTGGGCAGCGTCGTTCTCTATCCTATCAAGACCGACGACTTTGGATTTCTCGAACCTAATTTGATTCAGGAAGCGGTAAAGCCACGTGATTATCACAAGCCGCCGACTCGATTGCTAACAATCGAGAACACTCATAACGGCTCAAGCGGACGGGCGCTGAGTCCCGAACAGATGAAGGCTATGGCTGACGCTGGGCACGAAAAAGACCTGAACGTTCATCTCGACGGTGCTCGACTATTCAATGCTGCTGTAGCTCTTGGTGTTCCAGTTTCGGAGCTTACTGAGAATGTGGATACAGCTACCTTCTGCCTATCTAAAGGACTTTCCTGTCCGATAGGTTCAATCGTAGTTGGTTCAAAAGATTTCATAGAGGAAGCTGATCGATGGCGCAAGATGCTTGGTTCTGGGATGCGACAAGTTGGTATCGTCGCAGCAGCTGGGCTTGTGGCGCTGGATTCAATGATCGATCGTTTACAAGAAGATCACGATTCCGCTCGCCATATTGCTTCACGAATGGCTGAAATGAAGGGCATCTCGGTCGATCCTGAACACATCCAAACGAACATAATAAGGTTTGGTGTTCCAGAGCACACTGGCGATCAGATTGCCGCAAGGATGAAAGAAGAAGGTGTGTACATTAATGGCGGAGATTCTGACCTTCGCATCGTTACTCACTATGGATTATCGGCAGATGATTACGAATTCACGATTTCAGCTCTCGACAAGGTGATGAAAGAAATCGCTTCGTAGTCACTTCTTCCATCTTTACTTAAATCGTTTCGCATCGTATTTAAGGCATATGCACTTCAATTGAAGTTTTGACTAAGCGTTTTGGGAGCAAAACCTTACGATATGTTGTTTTTGCGAACTCATCGCTTCGATCGGAGTTGCTTCAAAAAGCGTAGGGGAGGCAAGCCAGATATCGGCGATAGTTTTGATTCCAGCGTCGTGCCTATCTAAGGATCTGGCCTCATCATTCCAAATCGAGACGGAATGCTTGTAAGGATTCTGACGTTCTTCCTGCTCACTGTACCGACCGCATTGAGAATGTGGATCGCTGGCGATACCAATCGCATGTACGAGGTCTATTAGGGTTGGTTGTAACCGCTTTTTTCGGAATGTTTACTGTTGCTGCGGGGCCGCGTGTTCAGGGCTAGACTCCTTCCGTACGGAAAGCGAATGAGCATTTGTTCCGTGTGGGGTGGATACGAAAGTCGAGCTAACTTACGGGTTCAAACGATTTAGTCGTCCGATGATTTTCCGTATCGTTCGCCCCACCATTTGATGAGTCGCTCGCGTATGACGTGCTCGGTCCCCAGATCAGCCGGTTCGTAGAATCGTTCGTTCTTTATCGCCTCGGGCAAGTTATCAGCCTGAGAAAAATGACCCGGCTTGTCGTGTGGGTACTCGTAACCCTCGCCATATCCAAGTTCCTTCATGAATTTCGTAGGAGCGTTACGTAGATGATGCGGCACTGGTTCATCTCGTGATGCCTTGACGAACTCAAGCGCTTTATCGATCGCCTTATACGCCGAGTTCGACTTTGGGGCGGTTGCAAGATAAATAGTCGCTTCAGCCAACGGAATTCTTCCTTCAGGCATGCCGACGAAGCTGACGGCCTGTTGCGCAGCCATTGCGACCGCTAGACCGTTGGGATTGGCAAGTCCGATATCTTCGGCTGCCGAAATCACGAGCCTTCGAGCTATGAAAATGGGGTCTTCGCCTGCATCAATCATCCGAGCCAAATAGTACAAAGCAGCGTCGGGGTCAGAACCACGTATGGTCTTGATGAACGCCGAGATCGTGTCGTAGTGCATGTCGCCCAGACGGTCGTAGCGCGACTGTCTTTGGACTGATTCTTCCATTGTTTCTACTTCAACAAAGATGTTTCCCGACTTATCCCTCTCCGTAGATTCAACCGCCAACTCAAGCGTATTTAAAGCCGAACGAGCGTCGCCATTGGCAACTCGAAGCAGGAAATGCATCGAGTCTTCGGAAAGTGAAACACCTTCTCGACCAAGCCCGTGGTTGTCATCCGAGATCGCCCGTTCGATGATTTCTGTGATGTCTTCTTCCTGAAGCGGTTCGAGTGTGTAAACCCGAGTTCTAGAAAGAAGTGGGGATATAACTTCGAACGAAGGATTCTCGGTAGTCGCACCGATCAGGGTGACCGTGCCGTCTTCGACATGGGGCAGTAGGGCGTCCTGTTGCGATTTGGAGAATCGATGAATTTCGTCGATGAACAGGATCGTTTTGCGACCCGTTTGCCCAAGGCGGTCGCTTGCTGCCGCTATCACACCTCGAACGTCTTTTACACCGGAAGTGACTGCGCTTAATTGCTCGAAGTGGGAATTGGTTTCGCCGGCGACTAAACGGGCAAGTGTTGTTTTTCCGCTACCGGGCGGTCCCCAAAGAATCATCGAAGGCAAGCGGTCTTCGTCGATAGCCCTACGAAGAACTTTACCGGGTGTAAGGATGTGCTTTTGACCGACATAATCGTTAAGACTTTGCGGACGCATGCGGGTCGCCAGAGGGGCGATACGATCTTGAATTTCTTGTTTACGATGTTCGAACAGCGTCATAGTCACAGGTTACGCCACGAATGTACTGACAGGTCGAGATGAATGGCAACCGAGGGCAAGTCACCTAGTCTGCAGCGGTGGAAGTATTTATTTTCGAGGTAATGCTTTCGGAACGATCTCGTTGTTGGAACGTCGGTTGAACGCCTTGTGACCGCCGTAGTTCAATTCGGCAATCGTGACTCCATCGCCGCCATCGCCATATGAGGCTGCATAGTGGCGTAGAACTAGGTCACTCTTCGTCAGAATATCTCTGCTCAATTGCTTTAGCACGCCGGTGCCATGACCGTGATTGATCTTGGCGATATGTAAGCGGGAATTGTGGCAGTGCTGAAGGTGAACCAAAATAGCAGTTTCAGCTTCATGTCCACGCATGCCGTGAATGTCGAGCTCGATCTCGGCGGCATCGTAGCCGCTCGAGGAAGCATTGGAGTTCGATTCCCATGATTGCTCTGAAGCTGGCTTCGGACGCCTGCGTCTTTTAGGACTCATTGCGTCGACTGGCCCACAGCGAATTTGATTGCTTCGATCACTGCATGATCCTGACTAGCGAGCACCGTGCGAGGATCCAACAAGATTTGGTCATTTTCGATTCTGGCAATAACTGCAATTGGGGCCCTTCGAAGTATTGCAGCAAAACTGTCTGCACTGACTGATGGGTCGATGGTCAATACCGTCGTCGGCAGGGTTTGACCCGGCAGTGAACCGCCGCCAATAGTTGATCTACCTCGGTGAATCTCTCCTATAGTGGATTCCGTATGCCATTTTTCAGCTCTGAGAGCGATCTCTGCTTCGCTCATAGCAATCATGTTCCAGATCGGAATTTCTTCTTCGTGCGCACCTTTGATATACGAAATTAAAGTCGAAGCGATCGCTGATAGTGACATCTTGTCGATTCGTACAGCGCGTGCGAGTGGGTGTTTCGAAACCAAGTCGACCCACTGTTGCTCGCCAGCTATAAGACCTGCTTGGGGACCACCTAAAAGCTTGTCCCCTGAAAACAGCGTCAACGCTGCACCATCGGAGACTGAATCTTGCGCTTTAGGTTCTTGTTTAAGACCATATTTTCGAGTGTCGACCAAACAGCCGGATCCCAGATCATTGATTACAGGAATTCCATGCTTTGTTCCAACGGCCACCATGTCCGCCAGTTCTGGCACATGAGTGAATCCCTCAACGACAAAATTGCTTGGGTGGACTTTGAGAATTGCAGCTGTATTTGGAGTGATTGCGGTTTCATAATCAGCGGCGTAAGTTCGGTTTGTCGTGCCCACTTCTACGAGCTTAGCGCCTGATTGACGCATCACATCTGGTATCCGAAAGCCACCACCGATTTCCACAGCCTCACCACGAGACACGATTATCTCGTTTTTCTCACCGTTTGCACCAGCCACTGCAGCCAATGTGAGTAGTACAGCGGACGCATTGTTGTTTACGGCGATTCCCGCTGGGGCACCTGTTGTTTGAGATAAAAGATCTGAAATATGGGCGTTTCTAGAGCCGCGTTTACCCGATCCAAGATCAAACTCTAGGTCAGAGTATACCGATGCCGATTCCGCCGCAGCATGAGCCGCTTCGAATGTTAGCGGTGAACGTCCTAGATTCGTGTGAAGGACAACCCCGGTAGCGTTGACGACAGGCTTAGGCCAGGTGCCCCAAGCGCGATCGGCGCGTTTGACGATTTCAGACACCATCGACTCGATGGTGGGTGCAGAACCGGTGTTTTTGATTACCTCACGAGCTTTTCCCAACACTTCACGTGCGACCGTAGTAACGGCTTCATGGGAAAAACTTCGAACAACGTCTGCGACTTCTTCTGATTGAAGAAGTGCGTCTACTGATGGCAGTGATCGGTATGCGGACTCTGTCAAATGGAGACTCCCAGCTCGTTTCCGCAATTCGTCTGTAGGTGGCAATAAGCGAGTCAGTCGAACAGTCAAAACGCATTTTATTGATTACAAGTACAAAAGTTTACTACTCTCGAACTTGAATTTAGTAGAAAAAAGCACGGCGACTATGTCCTTGCGGGCGTAAGATTACTCGGTTCGCCACTTATGTAACTGGCTCTACTTGGAGTTCGAGTGTTAATCATCGGTCTTACCGGCGGTATCGGAACCGGAAAATCCGAGGTTTCTCATATTCTTCGTGATCTGGGAGCAGTGGTGATTGAGTCGGACAAGGTTGCGCACCAGTCCTACGAGCCAGGAGCGAAAGCTCATGGGTTGATAGTAAACCAGTTTGGTGAAGACGTTCTGGACGGGTCAGGGTTTATCGATCGGAAGACCTTGGGCGAAATCGTTTTCTCGGATCCTGCCCGGCGTTTGGACCTTGAAAAGATTGTATGGCCAGCCACGCGAGAGCTGACACTGGCACTCTTGAAAAAAGAGACAGAACGCGGAACTGAAGTCGTTGTGGTTGAAGTCCCAAAACTATTCGAATCAGGATGGGACAAAGTCGCAGATGTCGTATGGACTGTTGAAGCACCACTGAGCGTGGTTAGTCAACGGGTTAAACGACGGTCGGGAATGAGTAAGTCCGACACGAGAGCCAGAGTTGCTGCGCAGCTCACGAGGCAAGACCGTGTCGCCAGGGCGGACATCGCGATTGAAAACGGCGCAACGCTCGAAGATCTGCGTAATCAAATATCGAAACTCTGGGAATCAATAACTTAGAGAATGTATCCGGATGTGAATCCGAAATAGTTCACCGCTAATCGGTGAGGAAATGCCTTCAAGGCGTGAGTAGTAATGGCCACAGAACAGAAATACAACGAGCAAAACATTGAAGACCATTACGTAACGGAAGAGCCGTTTTACGTACCGACTTCTGACGAAATCGACATTTTTGAATCGGCCTACCGGCAGCGAGTACCGATTCTCCTAAAAGGACCTACCGGAACTGGTAAGACCCGTTTCGTAGAGCACATGGCATGGCGCCTGAGTGAAGGCCTTACTGCGCGAAACTCTGGTGATACCGCATTGAACGGCACTGGTACAAAGCTTCCGCTCATAACGGTTGCATGTCACGAAGACCTGACCGCTAGCGACCTTGTTGGTCGATACCTACTTGATGCCGATGGCACTCGTTGGATCGATGGACCGCTGACTCGTGCTGTAAAAGCCGGTGGAATTTGTTACCTTGACGAAATCGTCGAAGCACGAAAAGACACCACGGTCATCATTCACCCGCTAACGGATCACCGTCGTTCACTAACTATCGACAAACTCGGATCAACCATCGAAGCTGCCGATGGCTTCCTTTTGGTTGTTTCTTACAACCCTGGATACCAGAACGCTTTAAAGGACTTGAAGCACAGCACCCGGCAGCGTTTTGTTGCGCTTGAATTCGACTTCCCAGAAGAAGAGCGAGAAGCTCAGATTATTGCCTACGAATCGGGTTGTGATTCCGACACTGCTGAACGATTGGCACGACTCGGTCTAAAAATTCGAAACCTTCGTGAGCATGGCCTTGAAGAAGGCGCTAGCACTCGAATGCTTATTTACGCAGGTCGTCTGATCAAAGAAGGGGTATCGCAGCGGCGTGCCTGTCAGGTGTCTGTAACTTGGGGTATCACTGATGATCCACAGGTTCAGCGCAGCATCGATGAGGTTGTTACTTCGATCTTCGCGTGAACACTACCAAGCTTACGATCAACCGGCTCGAAACTACTTTGAGACAGTACTCAGGCAAGAAGCATGAGGCGCTGGGTAGTAGTTCTCGCGCGGCCGTAAGTGTGCTGTTCAATGTCACAAACAGTGAACCGTGCGTGTTGATGATTA
>Ga0209403_10000899_pt1 | contig 40700 bp, 38 predicted proteins | sample ArcticOcean_MG_C_8_FD_187440 | JGI IMG/M metagenome (GOLD analysis project Ga0209403, IMG submission 187440) | Marine microbial communities from western Arctic Ocean - ArcticOcean_MG_CB11_86 (SPAdes) (version 2) | ecosystem: Environmental > Aquatic > Marine > Oceanic | place: Arctic Ocean...
AATACCGCAAATACGCCGCCTAATATCTTGAACCAGATGGGCCAAATCCTCCTTTAGATCAGGCCGTAGATTGTTCCAAATTATATGACGACGGACAGAACTGGGCTATGTCTACGGCACTCTTCTCGGAGAGAGTTTTGCTCTAACTCCGTGTCAGGGTGACGACGAAAGCAAATGGCAGAATTGTGAAGGCATCCTAACGTCCTCCAGCGGGAGAGAATATGTGGGGGTATTTAGAGATGGAATATTCGAGGGAGTGAATGAGAACGACGTTAAATATGTCGGTGAATTTTAGAATGGCACGATGAACGGACAGGGCACCAGCACCTATGCCGAGGGGGACAAATATGTCGGTGAATACAGGGATAACAAATTCCATGGACAGGGCACATACACCTGGGCAGATGGAAGCTTTGAGGAAGGCGTCTTCAAGAACAATGAGTTTCAATTCGCAAGGAAAGACCCAAAGGTAGAAGAAGAACGTGAAGCAAAGAAACGAGAGGCGGAGAGGCTCGAAAAAGCCAATGACAACATCAGACTGGCTCTCGATATATTAAATTTTACGGTGTCAGGAAGCAAAAATAGTAGAGAAGATTTTACAGTATTAGATGCTAAAAACTGTATTTTTCAGCTTAGCGCACATGAATACAAAGGGGTAATTTTTCGATTCCCCAAAACATTACGTGTGAATAACATTATTCCTGAAACTGTGAACTTTGAAACGTTGTACTACACTGAAGGGACGCTTATTAAGGTCAAATTTAGAGGAGATAACCCTGTATGGGGTGATTCTACTTCGGGAACAATGGATCTATATAGCAATGACTTGGGATTTTTAGAACGTGTGAGAAAAGCGTGGGGTCTGCTGTTTTCGAAAGCGTGTGAGGGCGCTTCACCAAGCGAGTTTTAGATAACGATAACTACGGTATTCGACCCCCCTAGGCGTAGAAGCTCGATGTCAGCTCAAAACACGGGTTGATACGTCGATGTGACGTCCAGGATGTGGATGTCCAGAGGCACCTGAATGGTGGGGGAAGTAAGAGGGTTTCACCACTCCCCAGAATGCTTTGAAGATGGGGTAATTAGAGGTTAGACACAGAGGCGATAGGGTAGACGTTGGAACTGATAGAAAGATGAAACACACAGTTTTCACATTACGAATTATCCCTTAGATTCAATAGGGTAGTTGAAATTCACATTTTCAGTTTAACCCGTTTCAACTTCAAAAACACTTCTAACAATTTGTAAGCCATTGATTTTAAAGAAAAAATAAGAATGGAACGATTGAGTGGGAGTGACGCGATGATGGTTTTCAGGCGCGCTATGAGGCTAGCGGCGGCGCTGATACTTGTCATGGCGGCGGGTGCGGCCGGGGCGGCCGGCAGCGCCCCGGCGCTGGCAGATTTCGAGGCCGGGCGGGCAGCCTATGAGCAAGGCAATTTTAGCACCGCACGGGAACAGTGGCAGGCGCCGGCTGAGGCCGGCGACGCGACCGCCCAGGCGGCGCTCGGCAGCCTTTATATCCACGGCGAAGGCGTGCGGATCGATTATCGTGAAGCGCTCAAATGGACGCAGCTTGCGGCCGATCAGGGCGATGTGACGGGCCAGTTCAATATGGGCTCAATGCATGCTGGCGGGCTCGGCGTCGAGAAGGACTTTAGTGAGGCGGCACGCTGGTTTCATCTCGCCGCCGAACAATATGACGCCCCAAGCCGCTTCAACTTGGCCATTTTCTATTCACGCGGCCTTGGCGTCGACCGCGACGATACCCGGGCGGTCTACATGTACAACACCGCCGCGGTCATCGCCGGCACGCCGGAAATTGGCTTGCACGGCATGGCCGAAGAAGCAGAACGCATGGCCCTCAGCATGATGATGACCATGGAACCGGCGGCGATCAAAGAGGCACACCGGCGCTCGAAGGAATTCGAAAAGCGCTATTTAAAACATTATATGAAGGGTTATTTTGAGCGTCGGCGGAGTGGTGAAACACCCCCTCAGGAGCCTTAACTTCAGCCAATTCCCGAGCAAAATACACCACATATTGTGGGTGAGACGATAATATCCCTTGCCATTAGTGTATGACCCGCTATTTTGGGGGCGTAGTAGACGGCCCTACAACATGTAGGGTAAGATTTGCACGATCTTGAGAAATTCCGAGGCGGGGAGAAACCATCATGTCAACTTGGACACCGGAACGCATCGCAGAAGTTACGCGTTTGTGGAGTGAAGGCCTAACCACCGCGGAAATCGGTAAACTTGTCGGCATTACCAAGAACGCCGTCGTCGGCAAGGCGCATCGTCTCGGCCTGCCGGCTCGCCCCTCTCCGATCCGGCGTCAGGGCAGTGGCAGTGGCAGTGGCAGTGGCGTTGCGGCGGCGCCACGCCCGGTGACTAAAGCACTCGTTAAACCGGTGCGCCAGATTGCCCTCAGCACCTCCGGCGCGTGCTGCAAATGGCCGTTCGGCCACCCCGGCGAGGAGGATTTTCGCTTTTGCGGCAGTCCGGCCCTGGTGAACAAGCCCTATTGCCCAGAACATTATCAAATCGCCTATCTGCCGGCGCGGGCGAGGGGCGAGCGCAAAGAGCCCCAGGCGCGGCCGCTGCCAAGACCTCAGCGTTCCGCAACAGCCGCCTAAAAAAATATTAGCGCAGCCCGGCTTGATCAATCAGTCGAGATCAGACCCCGTTCTTGGGTCCGATCAACTGTGTGATTTCTATATTCTTTGTTGAAATTACTGAATTTTCATATGTCGCGCGGTGACAAGACCCAATGCGTGCGCTCACTTCCGCGATGGGCTGACGGTTTCAGGCGGACGCTCCGATGATTCGCTTTTGTGGCGCGCCGCCAGGGCGCTCATACGACCGAGCCACATCATGCCATACATGTGAAAATCACCAATCAGGCTGAAAAGCGGATAAGTAAACGTCGCTGGGCGGTTTTTCTCGACAATGAAATGCCCAATCCAAGCAAACAAATAGCCACTGAAGAGCGCCGCCAAAAGCAGCCAGGGTTGCGGCAGCGCTGCCGCCGCGGCGATCAAGGCGAGCGCGCCCGACGTGCCGATGAAATGGAGCAGGCGTGTCGTCGGCCGGCTATGCTGGGTGACATAGATGGGCCAAAATTCGCGATAGGTTGTTATGCGTTGCTCGGCCATGCCGCACTGCCTAACTTCCCAGCTTCCCTAAGGTGGAGGTGGCGAAGTGCCACACTTCGCCTATAATGCCCAAAATTCTCATCGATGTAGAGTGATGGATGCGATCCACCAATTTAGCCCACCTATGTAGCGGGGTGGATTCGATCCGCTTGAACGAGGTTTTCAAAGGCTTTCACGGGATAGTCCATGGCTGCAATGACCACACCTATATGTGATTTCGGCAGGAAGGCGGTCGATTTCGAATTGCCAGGCGTTGACGGCAAGAGCCATAGCCTCGCCGATGTCAGCGGGGCGAACGGGACGCTGGTGATGTTTCTGTGCAATCACTGTCCGTTCGTCAAAGCAGTGATCGATCGTATTGTACAAGATGTATCGGAGCTTGCCGGGCTTGGCATCGGCGCCGTCGCAATCATGCCCAATGACGTGATTAGTCATCCCGCCGATTCATTTAAAAATATGAAGAAATTCGCGGACGCGCATGGTTTTACGTTTCCTTATTTGATCGACGAGAGTCAGTCGGTCGCGCGCGCCTATGACGCCGTGTGCACGCCCGATTTTTTTGGATTTGATGCCTCCCTGGGTCTGCAATATCGCGGCCGGCTGGATGAATCGCGGCTCGATCCGGTGGCAAATGCCCGGCGCGAGCTGTTCGAAGCGATGAAGAAAGTGGCCGAAAGCGGCGATGGGCCGAGGCAGCAGTTGCCGAGCATGGGATGTTCCATTAAATGGCGGGACGCCGCCTAGGCGCCCGAACGGCGCGCCTAGGCGCGAAATAGCCGGAGCGCCCTGGCGCGGCATAGAGAGAGGCACGACGTGGCCGATATTTTTCGCGAAGTCGATGAAGACATTCGCCATGAACGCTATCAAAAACTGTGGCGGCGGTATCGCTGGTGGATTCTGGGCTCTGTCGTCGCGCTGGTCGTGGCGGTGGCGGCATTTGTCTTCATCAGTGAGCAGAACGAGCGCCTGCGCCGCGCGGAGGGCAATCAATTTGCCGCCGCGCTAGCCGAACTTGAGGCCGGGCGGCCACGGAGCGCGGCGGTTGCGTTCAAAGCGCTTGCCGACAATACCGGATCAGGGTATCTGGCGTTGGCGCGCCTGCGGGCTGCGGACGCGTTGGTCGAGGCGGGTGACGTGACGGACGCGGTGGCAATTTATGATGAACTCGCGGCGGACAATCGCGCTGGCGTTCTGTATAGCGAGCTTGGTGCGCTGCTCGCCGCGGAGCGCCTGCTCGATCGCGCCTCGCCGGAAGAAATATTGCAGCGCTTGGCGCCTCTGGTGAACGGCGATGGGCCGTGGCGTCCGATGGCGGCAGAACTGACAGGCATCGCCCAAATCCGCGCCGGACGCAGTGATGCGGCGCGCGAGATTTTTGCCGATCTGCTCGACGATCCGGGCGCACCGAACGGCGTCCGCTCGCGCGCCCAGGAACTGCTCGCAAGCCTCGGTGGGCCGTTAGAGACGGTGACGCCAACGACGCCGCAAGACAGCGCCGCCGATTAACGATGATGCGCACGCCGCTCCGTTTATTTGCCATAATTCTCGCTGGTGCCGGGCTTAGCGCCTGCGACCTGCTGCCGGATTATTTTGGCGGCAATGAAGTGCCGCCGCTTCCCGGCCAGCGGCTTTCGGTGTTGGCGTTGGAAAGCACGATTGAGCCCGACCCCCGCATCGCCGATCTCGATGTTCGCTTGCCGCGCCCCTATGTCAATGAATCCTGGCCGCAAAGTGGCGGCTATCCTGACCATGCGATGCATCATTTAGCCGGTGGCGACCGGCTGGCGCCGTTCTGGCGTGTGAGTATCGGCGAGGGTTCGGGCGACGATGGCCGAATTTTAACGACACCGGTGGTGGCCGGGGGGCGTGTTTTTGCAATTGATGCGGTGGCAGAGATCAGCGCCTACGACGCCAATACCGGCGACCGTCTGTGGCACATCGATCCGCGCGTTGAGGGTGGCGAGGAGGACGGTTTCGGTGGCGGTCTTGCCGTAGCCAACGGCCGGCTGTTTGCGAGCACAGGCTTCGGTCATGTTCTGGCAATCGATCCCGCCAACGGCGCCGTCATATGGCGCCATGATCTCGGAATCCCGATGCGCGCCGCGCCGATCGTCGCGGGCAAGCGCGTTTTCGCCATCACCTATGACAATCAATTGTGGGTGCTCTCGGCCGAAGACGGCGCCGTGCAGTGGAGCCATGCCGGTATCTCAGAGACGGCGGGCCTGTTGGGCGCGGCGGCGCCGGCGGTCGATGGCGATATCGTCATCGCACCGTATTCGTCGGGCGAATTACTGGCCCTCAGGGTAGAAAACGGCCGCACGGCCTGGTCCGATTCACTCGGCGCGCAGCGCCCCGGCACCGGTAGTCTCTCTGCCCTCAACGATATCAACGGCTCGCCGGTTATTGACCGGGGTGTGGCATACGCGATCAGTCATGGCGGACGTTTCGTGGCCATCGATGTGCGCACCGGAAACCGCGTTTGGGAACAAGATATCGCCGGGTTGAATACCCCCTGGGTGGCCGGTGAATTTATTTTCGTGGTGACCGTTGATGGCGATGTGGTCTGTCTCGCGCGGCGCAATGGCCGCGTGCGCTGGGTGCAATCCCTACCACGGTACGAGGACGCCGAAAGCCGTGACGAACCGGTGTTCTGGAACGGCCCGCTGTTGTTGAGCGACCGCCTGATTGTGCTTGGTTCGAACGGCGATGCCGTGGCCATCTCGCCCTATTCGGGCCGTCTTCTGGGGCGAATGGAAATGCCACATGGTGTGCGCGTCGCACCGATTGCGGCCAATGGCACGCTCTATGTTCTGACCGATGATGGCAACCTGATCGCGCTGCGCTGAAGCAGGGCGCGGAACATGTCGTTTAGAGTCGCAATCGTGGGCCGGCCCAATGTCGGCAAATCCACCCTGTTCAACCGCCTGGTCGGACGGCGTCTTGCCATCGTCGCCGAAACGCCGGGCGTGACCCGGGACCGGCGTGAGGGCGAAGGGCGCATCGGCCCGCTGCGTTTCCACGTGACCGACACCGCCGGGCTGGAAGAAGCGACCGCCGACAGCCTTGGTGCGCGCATGATGGATCAGACACAGCGCGCCTTGTCCGAGGCCGATGTCGCCCTCCTTGTGGTCGACGGGCGCGCCGGCATAACGGCAGCAGACGAGCATTTCGCAGCTGTGCTCAGGCGCGCTGAGACGCCGGTTATCCTTGTCGTCAACAAATGCGAAGGGCCTGCGGCAAGCAGCGGTATAGCCGAATCTTATGGCCTCGGATTGGGTGAGCCGGTGACCCTTTCGGCGGAGCACAACGAAGGTATAAACGCACTCTACGAAGTATTGGCCGATTTTGAAGCGCGGCTTGGTGAAGCGGCATGGCAAGATGAAGATGCCAGCGGCGCGAGTGCGCCCGCAACCGCGGTCGACGATCGAAAGCTGCGTCTCGCCATCGTCGGGCGGCCCAATGTGGGAAAATCCACGCTGGTCAACCGCTTGGTAGGCGACGAGCGCGTAATAACCGGACCTGAGGCCGGAATCACACGTGATTCGGTGGCGGTCGAATGGTCGTTCAAAGGGCGCGCCATCGAACTGGTTGACACGGCGGGACTGCGCCGGCGCTCGCGGGTCCACGAGAATCTGGAGAAACTTTCGTCGGAGGACACGCTCGCCTCGCTTGGCCGCGCCGCAGTGGTGGTGCTGTTGTTCGATGCCACGGAGCCGCCGGCCAAACAAGATCTCGGCATCGGCAATAGATTAGCGGAGGAAGGCCGAGCGCCGGTGATAGTGCTTAACAAATGGGATTTGGTGGAATCACCGCAGGGCGTGATGCAGGACATGATTGGCCGTCTTGAGGACAGTTTGCCGCAGTTGCGCGGCGTGCCTTTGGTGACCTGTTCGGCGCTTACGGGGCGGGGCTGCGACAAACTCATGCCGGCCGTGCTCGATATCTATGCCAAATGGAACACTCGGGTTTCGACCGCCGCCCTGAACCGCTGGCTGCAGGACGCGACGGAGAGCCATCCGCCGCCACTCGCCGCCGGGCGGCGCGTCAAGCTGCGCTACATCACCCAGGTCAAGGCGCGTCCGCCGACCTTCGCTGCCTTCGTCAGCCGGCCCACGGCACTGCCCGATTCCTACCATCGTTATTTGGTAAATTCGTTGCGCGCGCGCTTCGATCTCGGCGGCATACCGATCCGGCTGTTTCTGCGGAAGGGGAAGAATCCCTACGTTAAGAACTGACGGCGACGCCAAGTTGGTCACGGGCGGTGACAAGCCCTTCCTCCCCGCTGGGGTGGAAGGGCCTATTCGGTCAGACAAATGCTTTGACGCCAGATTCGCCAAAGCTGGCTTCCGCCAACTCAACAAACCGCTCTGTAATCTCCTCTGGCGCGCTTAACGATTTCGGGTCTTCGCCGGGGAAGGCTTCGGCGCGCATGTTGGTGGCGGCGGCGCCGGGGTCGATGATGTTGACCTTGAGGTTGGTGCGCTTCAGTTCCGCGGCGTAGGTGCGCACCAGGGCTTCGAGAGCCGCCTTGCTTGCCGTATAGGCGCCCCAATAGGCCGGCGGCGTGCCTTCGGTGACGCCGGAGGTGACGAACATCGCGCGGCCGGCGTCGGAGAGCCTCAGCAACGGGTCGAGGCTGCGGATCAGGCGCCAGTTGGCGGTGAGATTGAGCGCGATAACATCTTCCCAGACATCGGGCGGATAATGGCCGACCGGGCGCAGGCCGCCCAGCATCGCGGCATTGCCAACGAGAATATCAAGACGCCCAAAACGCTCATGCAGGGCGGCGCCCAACTGGTCGACCAGCTCGCCTTGGCAGATATCGAGCGGCACCAGCATGGCGGGCTCGCCGCCGGCGCTGCGGACTTCGTCATCTGCTTCTTCGAGACCGCCGGGGGTGCGAGCGACGAGAATCAAACGCGCGCCTTCGGCGGCGAAACGCCGCGCCACGGCCCGGCCGATGCCGCGCGAAGCGCCGGTCACCAAGGCGATCCGGCCGTCCAAGCGCTTGTCGGTCATGAACTGTTTTCGGTGAGCAGGGAGAGTTGCGCGGGCAGGCCGCCGCCGTCGCGGTCGGATAGGGCGATGGGATAATCGCCGGTAAAGCAGGCATCACAATATTGCGGCGCGTCGGGGTTACGGCGGCCCTTTCCCATGGCCCGGTAGAGGCCGTCGATGGTGACAAATGCGAGGCTGTCGACGCCGATCAGTTTGGCCATCTGGGCGGTGTCGTTGTTTGCAGCGAGGAGTGCGTCGCGCTCCGGCGTATCGACGCCATAAAAGCAGGAATGCATCGTCGGCGGACTGGCGATGCGCATATGCACTTCCGTGGCGCCGGCACTCCTGACCATCTCGACGATTTTGGTCGAGGTGGTGCCGCGCACGATGCTGTCATCGACCAGCACGATGCGCTTGTTTTCGAGTAAGCGACGATTGGCATTGTGCTTGAGCTTGACGCCTAAATGGCGAATTTGGTCAGTCGGTTCGATAAAGGTGCGCCCGACATAATGGTTGCGGATAATGCCAAGCTCGAACGGCAGGCCGGCCTCAGCGGCATAGCCGATCGCCGCCGGGACGCCCGAATCGGGCACCGGCACCACGAGCTGCGCGTTGCAGGGTGCTTCCCGGGCAAGTTCGGCGCCGATCGCCTTGCGCGCCTCATAGACGCTTTGGCTCTGCACCAGACTATCGGGCCGGGCAAAATAGATATATTCGAACACGCAAAAGCGCTCGGGCGCGCTTTGAAAGGGCTTGAAGCTGGTCACGACGCCGTCCTGCACCAACACCATTTCGCCGGGCTCGATATCGCGCACCAAATCGGCGCCGATAATATCGAGGGCGACCGTTTCCGAGGTCAGAACATAGGCATCTTCCAAGCGGCCAAGGACGAGCGGGCGGACGCCGTGCGGATCGCGCACGCCGATCATGGCATGCTCGGTCAACGCGACCAGGGAATAGGCGCCCTCGACCTGGCGCAAGGCATCGACAAGCCGGTCGGTGACGCTCTCGCTCTTGCTCTGCGCCATAAGGTGAATAATGACCTCGGTATCGGAGGTCGAGCGGAAGATGCTGCCGTTCTGCACCAGTTCGGTATGGAGCGCCACCGCATTGGTCAAATTGCCATTATGGGCAATGCTCAAGCCACCGAAGGCGAGATCGGCGAACAGTGGTTGGATATTTCGGAATTCAGGCCGCCCAGTGGTCGAATAGCGGTTATGGCCAATCGCTGCGGGGCCCTTTAATTCGGCGATCACCTCGGCCTTGCCAAAATTATCGCCGACTCGGCCGAGGCCATAATGCGAATAGAATTGTTCACCTGTGGTGCTGACGATGCCCGCCGATTCCTGACCGCGATGCTGCAGCGCATGGAGGCCGAGCGCGGTATGTGCCGCCGCGTCGGGATGGCCGAGGATGCCGAAGACACCGCATTCCTCGTGCAGTTTGTCGTCATCGAAGGGGTTTGTACCGAGAGGCATGATCGTTTGCGTCATGATAAGCGCCGCTACTCCTCGACAGAGTTGGAGAGACCATCCAACTGTTTACGCTGGGTTTCGTCATAACCGTCGCGCGTCTCACCGTCGTCGCTGTCTTTGGGTGTCGGCTCGGAGAGCGCGCGCAGGCTTCTTTCCGCATCCTGCAATTTCTTTAGGTTCTGCTTGGTGTCCGCCGCCGATTTTTCCGCTTGGCTGCGCAATTCCTCCGGGGCAATTTCGCGGATAATCTGCGCTCCCATTTGGATATAAGGCATGGACTTCGCTTCCTCCACCCAGGGCGGCCGATCCTCAGGAGCCTTCACCGCCCAGACAAACAGCATATAGGCCAGACAGACAAGAACGGCGCCGCGTAGAAGGCCAAATATGAAACCGATCGAACGGTCGAGTGCGCCCATGCGGCTGCGCTGCACATAGCCCGAGATGATTTGATTCACAATGGTAAAAAGTATCAGCGCGATGAGGAACAGCACCAGCGCGGTCCCGGCGTCGGCCAGGGTCTCGCCAAGATCGAGATCCGGCCAATTGTCGGCAACCCATTGACGCGGATAGGGCCGCACATGGGCGAAGGCGAAAACCGCCACCAAGGCGGCGCCGACCCATGCGCTGACACCCAATACCTCGCGCACGGCGCCGCGCGAGAAAGCCAGCAGCGCCGAAATTAGCATCACCAAAGCGACCAGAATATCGACCGGGTTAACGGGGAATCCTTCCATCGCCCTCAGGCCTCTCTTTCGCCCACCGCCCGTGCCGGCGACAAGAGATCGAGCACGTCGCCCACCCGGTTGATTTCCTGGAGCGAAATATCGGCGACGCCGGCCTCGGCCTTATCCTTGTCGCTCCCCGAAGCCCTGGAGGCGGGCCGAGGTACGATGGCGTGGGTGAAGCCGAGCTTGGCGGCTTCCTTAAGACGCGCCGCCGCCTGCGCCACCGGGCGGACTTCGCCCGACAGGCCGATTTCGCCGAATACCACGGTGCCCTCGCGCACCGGCCGGTCGGCATAAGACGACACAATTGCCGCCGCCACGGCGAGATCCGCGGCCGGCTCGGCGATTCGTAACCCGCCGGCAACATTGAGAAAAACGTCGCTGCTGCCGAGCGAAAGACCGGCCCGCGCTTCCAACACGGCGAGCACCATGGCGAGACGGCCGGAATCCCAACCAACCACAGTGCGGCGCGGTGAGCCGGGCGGCCCGGGGGCGACCAACGCCTGAATTTCCACCAGCACCGGGCGCGTGCCCTCGATACCGGCGAACACGGCGGCGCCGGAGACCGGCCCGCGTTCAGGATTGAGAAACAGCGTCGAGGGGTTCGGCACTTGGGTCAGGCCGGCGCCGGTCATTTCGAAAACGCCGATCTCGTCGGTCGGGCCAAAGCGGTTTTTGACGGCGCGGACGATACGGAATTGATGGCCGCGCTCGCCCTCAAAATAAAGCACCGCATCGACCATATGTTCGAGCACCCGCGGGCCGGCGATCTGGCCGTCTTTGGTGACATGGCCGACGACCAGCAGCACCGAGCCCGAGCGCTTGGCGTGGCGGATTAATTCCTGAGCCGCACCGCGCACCTGCGAGACGGTACCGGGCGCCGAATCGAGGGTATCGAGATACATTGTTTGGATCGAATCGACGACGATGATATCGGGCGGCGCCGCGCTCTCTAGGCTGGTCAGGATATCACGCACACTGGTCGCCGCGGCCAATTGCACCGGCGCATCGCTGAGGCCGAGGCGGGCCGCGCGCAGGCGAATCTGCTCGATCCCTTCTTCGCCGGAAATATAGGCGCAGCGCAGGCCATTTGCCGCCAGCGCACCGGCGGCTTGGAGGAGAAGGGTGGATTTGCCAATTCCCGGATCGCCTGCCAACAGGACACTCGAGCCGGCCACCAGGCCGCCGCCGACCACCCGGTCAAGTTCCGCTATGCCGCTAGCGTGGCGCGCCACCTCGCCATGCTCGTCGGCGAGATTAACGAAAGTGATCTCGCGCCCTTTGCCCTTGCCGAGGCCTTTGGGCGCCGCCTCGCGTGAGATTTCCTCGGCAATGCTGTTCCAGGCGCCGCACGCATCGCACTTACCCGCCCAGCGCGGCCGGCTCGCGCCACAGGATTGACAAACAAATTTCGGATCAGTGCGCGCCAACGAATCTCCACCTAAACCTATTGTTGCGCGTATAGCGACTGAAGAGGCCATGCGCGTGTCACAAGCGGCGAACTTGCATCTGTCTCGGTCCTTCGGTGTGGCTGGCGACAAAATGCTCGGCATATGCGTTGCCGCTGTCGTCAATCTCGCCCATCGCACCGCTCCAGATCTTCTCGTCGTCGAATATCCTGCCGATTCGATCCGTAATTTTACGCGCACTAGCTATGTCGTGGGTAATGGAAATCACTGTCATGCCCGGCGATGCACCATGTCCAGCCCTGAAGGACGCTTGCCGCCTCGAACCCGGTGTCCGTCAGCCGAACGGTTTCCACAATAAAATCAACCTTGGCAGCAACGTGAGGGCCGCCAAAAGGGCGATAAACATTGCCGCCGCGATTAATACACCAAAATAAACAGTCGGGGTGAAATTGGAAAACACCAAGATCGAGAAACCAATAATGATGGTCATGGTCGTGTAGAACACCGCTTTGCCGATATTGGAATGGCAAATTCGCATGGTCTCCACATAGTTTTGCGTACGTGCGTACTCTTCCCTAAAGCGATAAATGTAGTGAATGCCATTATCCACAGCGATACCGATGGTGATGGCGGCGATGGTGATGGTCATCATGTCCATGGGGATTTTCGCCCATCCCATAACGCCCAAAACCACCGCGGCGCCAAGCACGTTCGGCAGAATGCCGATCACCGCCAAGGGGATTGAGCGGAACAACAAGAGAAACATGATCGCGATACCGAGCAAGACGACGCCGATGGTTTTGATTTGCGAGGAGAACAAACTCTGCAACATGTTGTTGTAGAGTACCAACAAGCCGCTCACCGTCACGTCCTCTTCCGCGAATTCGAGCTTCTCGACCAAATCGCGGCGTACTGTTTCGAGCAACTCCTTGCGCCGTATGTCCGGTTTTGAATCCAGCACGCGCGCCAGGAGGCGTGCCTCGTTGTGATCGATGGAAACAAATGGGTCGATCATCGCTTCCCTTACCGAGAGAGGAATCTTGGTATAGAGAAGAGCCAGCATCATCCCGTCCAGCTCTTCTTCGAGGACGCCTTCCGCCACCCGCACCCCCGATGCGAGCGACAGCACTTTGCCGATTTCGGGCAGTCCATCGAGATAGTCATGTACCTCTTTGATGCGCCGGACCTTGTCACGGGTAAACCAATATTCCGGCGCGGCTGCGAGTGATTTCGCGTATTCGAGCTCCAATTCGATCTCGTACTCAGTTAACCCTTCAAGGTCCTCGGGCGTTAAGGCATCTTCCGTGTATTCGGGAAAGTTGATTAGGACTTCGAGCGGCGTGGTGCCGCCGAGTTCCTCGTCGATAAGCTTGAGACCCTTATAAATTTCTGTGTTGTCGCTGAAATAATTAATGAAACTGTTCTCGACCCGCAACTGGCTGATTCCCACCGCGCTCACGGCGGTCACGATGACTGCCAGCAGCAGAATCTTATTGCCGTGAGTCTCGGTCAGACGGGCGAGATATGCCGGCAAAAGAAACCGGTCTCTGCCGGCGGCGGGTTTGGATTTGGTTTTCCCCATCACGATGAGCAATGTCGGGAACAGCAGGAATGAGGTGGCAAATGTCACCGCCAGCCCAGCGCTCATCATCCAGCCGAAGTCGATCACCGGCTTGATGTCGCTCACCACGAGGGAACCGAAACCGATAACGGTCGTGAGCGCGGTATAGAGGCAAGGTTTCACCATTTTATGGGTGGTCATTCTCACCAGCGCCAGTTGATCGTCATCGGGGTAATCCCGATGGAGCTGCAGGTAGCGCACGATCAAATGAATGTTCATCGATATGGTAATGATCAGCATGAGGGCGAGAAAATTGGACGAGATGATGGTGACGTTCCAGCCGCTCACACCCAAGACGCCCACCATGACCAGGCCGGCGTAAAAGCAGCTCAGCAGCGGCAGCACGATCCAGCGCAAATTGCGGAAGATGGCGGCGAGCACAATGATGAGAAACGCCAAGACCCCGCCACCGAAGACTGTCAGGTCGTTCCGCACGAATGTCACCATATCGTCGGTAATCATCGGCACGCCGCCGAGATACAAAACGCCATGCTCACTGTAGCGCCCGAGAATCTCTCTAATTTGCGCGATCTCGAGGTGGCGCTGAGCATTTAACGCTTCTTGGGCCTGATCATATTCGTTTTCCACCCGTTCCAGGGTTTGCGTTTCCTCCGCCGAAAGACTGGTGGTTCGCCGTTTGGCCCGGAGCTGGTTTCGAGATTTTGACAAGTTGTCGTAATTCTCATCCTGGACCAGCGACAACAGCACCGCGGTGGTTTGTCCATCGGCGCTGATAATGAGCTCGCTGTAGATAGGACTGTTGATCAACTCGTCTTTGGCCCGCTCCCGGTCGATATCGGGTTTTTCCAGGCTCGGGATGTCGTAGATCATTTCCGTGAAAGGTTTGTCCGAGGTTTTCAACAGCGGCGCATCGAGTATCGTCAACACCGTCTCCACGCTGGCGACTTGCTTGAGTTCTTCACGGAGTTGCTTCAAAGGCTCTAAGGCTTGGTCCGAGAACAGATCCTTTTCAGGCGAGTAGGTTACGACGAGCAGGTCGCCGCTCGGATAGCGCTCGTGGATTTTGCGGAATTCAATGAGGTCGGCGTCGTCTTCCAACAATAATGAGTCTGCCGAGGCGTCCAACTTGAAGTCTTTTGTGTAATAGCCGAAGAAAACCAATATCGAGAGCAGCGCGACCAGAACGAGCTTAGGATGGCGAAGCACAGTGGCGTCATAGATTTGGGCGATGCCGGTCGTCATGGGGCGCCTACTCGCTCACGTCCGTTCTCGATATATGCGCGGCGGTAGCGCCGGCCGAGCGACGTCAAGATTTCATAGCCGATGGTGCCTGCTTCGGCGGCAAGCGAATCGACGGGGTGGGGGCCGCCGATCAAATCGACTGGTGTCCCAGGTTGGGCATGTTCTGGCGGTATTTCGGTGACATCGAGCGTAATCATATCCATTGAAACGCGTCCGACAACCGGCGCCGGGACGCCTTCGATATAGCCACAAGCCTGATTTGTGGCCTGGTTGCTGGCGCTTCGCAAATATCCATCGGCATAGCCCACGGGCACGGTCGCAATCTGCGACGGCCGCGTCACATAGTGCGAGGCACCGTAGCCAACGCTCCGAGGCGGGTCAACATGGCACACCTGCAGAATTTTCCCTTGTAGACGAACGACTTCCGACATTGGATTGGTTTTTTTGGGGGTCGGGTTCAGGCCGTAAAGCGCGGCCCCGGGGCGGCTCAAATCGAAGTGAAACTCGGGGCCGAGAAATATGCCGGAGGAGTTGGCAAGGCTCGATTCGGCAGCTCCCAATACCGGCGCGAGAGATCCCAGCGCCGCCTTGAATTCACTCAGTTGCGCCTCATTCATCGGGTGTTCGGGCTGCTCAGCGCATGCCAGATGGCTCATTACAAAGGCGATATCGAGGCCGGCCAGACGCTCCGGTTCCGCCACCAGGCGCGCTACTTCCTCAGGCGGCAGGCCGAGGCGCGACATGCCGGTATCGATCTGCAAAATAGGGTTTTCCGCTGCGCCTCGACTTGTATGGGTGTGCCAGAGCTCGATTTGGCCGAGATCGTTGAGAACCGGCGTGAGGCGATGGCGAGAAAATTCCTCCGCCTCGCCCGGTTGGGGGCCGAAAAAAACAGAAATCCGGCAGTCCGGCAGGAGGGCGCGCAATTCGATGCCCTCGTCGAGCGAGGCGGTGAAGAATTCGCGGCACCCCGCGTTATGGAGAGCCGGCGCCACCGCTGCCAGCCCCAGTCCATAAGCATCCGCTTTGACCACCGCGCCGGTGTGTGCGCCAGCTTTGAGGCGTGCAGCGAGGGCGCGCCAGTTGGCTGCGATGGCGTCGAGGTCGATGCTAAGCTGGGCGCTCGCAAAGGCGTTCGGCGGCATTTAGTGGATAAAATCTAACATATGGTGCCCGTACGTTCCCCTGTCCACGAGGCTCAGAACGGCGCGTCGTCGGCAGTCTGACTATGCGCGCGGTCGTAATCGCCGAAGCGGGTGAGATACTCATTGAAGTACATATCGACCTTGCCGATCGGGCCGTGGCGCTGCTTGGCGACGATCACTTCGGCCAGATTATGGACGCGCTCCATGCGTTCCATCCATTCGGCATGTTCGGCTGTGCCGTCTTCGGGCTGCTTGCGGGCGAGATAATATTGCTCGCGGTAGATAAACATCACGACATCCGAGTCCTGTTCGATCGATCCCGATTCCCTGAGATCCGAAAGTTGCGGCCGCTTATCGTCTCGCTGCTCCACGGCCCGTGACAATTGCGAAAGCGCCAGCACAGGCACGTTCAGTTCCTTGGCCAACGCCTTCAGCCCCTGGGTGATCTCGGAGACTTCCTGTACCCGATTGTTAAGACGCATGCTGCTGCCCGGGCGCATGAGCTGGAGATAATCGATGACTACCAGGGAAAGGCCGTGCTGGCGTTTGAGACGGCGCGCGCGAGCGCGCAGGCCGGCAACGGTGAGCGCCGGCGTATCGTCGATATACAACGGCAGGCTTTCGATTTCCTGGCTGGCGCGCACGACTCTACTGAATTCGGTGTCGCTTAATTCGCCGCGGCGCAGCTTTTCCGAGGAAATTTCCGAGCGTTCGGCCAGAATTCGGGTCGCCAACTGCTCGGATGACATTTCCAGCGAGAAGAAGCCTACTTTGGCGCCATGCTCGGCCACGATGTCGCCCTGATCATCTTTTTCCTGCTTGTAGGCGCGCGCCGCATTGAAGGCGATGTTGGTGGCGAGGGCGGTTTTGCCCATGCCCGGACGGCCGGCGAGAATAATCAGATCTGACGTATGCAGGCCGCCCAGCAGCTTATCCATATCTATGAAGCCGGTGGAAGTGCCGGACAGATTGCCGTCGCGCTTGCACGCCTGGGTGATCATGTCGAGGGCGATGCGGAGCGGCCCATCGAAGGAACGGAAACCGCCCTCGGCGCCACCTTCTTCCGCTAATTTGAACAGTTTATGCTCGGAATTCTCAATCTGGGCGGTGGCGCTTTCATCGAGCGAGGCGTCATAGGCCTCATTGACCATCTCTTCGCCGATGCCGATCAATTCGCGCCGCATCGCCAGGTCATATATGGCGAGGCCGTAATGCTCAGCATTGATGATCGTTACCGCCGAGCCGGCCAACCGGGCGAGATATTGCGCGCCGCCGACGTCGGACAGCGAATCGTCATTGTCAAAATAATGCTTGAGGGTCACCGGGCTGGCGATTTGTCCGCGCTCAATCATTTTGAGGATGGCTTCGAAGATACGGCCATGTACGGGCAGATAAAAATGTGGCGGCTCGAGGAAGGTCGCCACCTGATTGAGTGCTTCGTTATTGATCAGGATGGCGCCTAAGAGCGCTTGTTCGGCTTCGAGATTGTGCGGCAGGGTGCGATAGGTCGGAAGCTGTCCATCGACTTCCTGAATGCTGTTTATCGCGCTTCCTGTTGCCATCAGCCCTTATACATCAAAGCAAGGCAGCTTCGATACAGCCGCGCTGCCCGGCGGGCAAAAATTACCTGTAAAAGATTGCGGTAATTATGGGGATAACTCGCGGCGGCTGGGTGCTCAGACCGGATTCGCGCGCTTCCAATCAGATAAATAATCTCGCGTGAGCGGCGCGGCATCCTGTTGGCGGGCGATCTGAATTTGCGCGATCATGTGATCCTGGCGGCGGAAGGCGGTTTCCGCCCCGGCCAGATAAAACTCCCACATGCGGCAGAAGCGCTCGTCATAAATCGCTTTCACCTTGTCGCGGTTGGCGCGGAAGTTTAACGACCAGTGCCTGAGCGTCTCGGCATAGTGGAGACGGAGTATTTCCACATCGAGCACCTGCAGGCCGGTCGGTTCAATCGCCGCGAATATTTCCGACAGAGAGGGCGTGTAGCCGCCCGGAAAGATATATTTGCGCAGCCATGGATTGGTGACGCTGGGCCCGTCCCAGCGGGCGATGGTATGCACTACCGCGACCCCATCTTCGGCGAGCAGGGATTTCAATTTGTTGAAGAATCGCGTGTAGTACTTGACGCCGACATGCTCGAACATGCCGACTGAAACGATGCGGTCATAGACACCGGTTTCTAGGCGGTAGTCGCGCAAATCGAAGCGCACATGATCGGCGATACCGAGTTTTTTCACCCGTTCCGTGGCGAAGGTCTGCTGCTCGGTGGAGAGCGTCAGGCCGGTCACTTGGGCGCCTGTCACCTGATGCAGATAAATGCCAAGCCCGCCCCAACCTGAGCCGATATCAAGCGTCTTTAGGCCGGAACGGTCGAGCACAAGCTTTGACGCGAGGTGATGCTTTTTCGCCAATTGTGCCTGTTCCAGGCTGTCGTTCGGGTTCTGAAAATAGGCGCAGGAATATTGCCGGTCGCTATCGAGGAATAGATCAAACAATTCGTCCGAGAGGTCGTAATGATGCGCCACATTCTTGCGCGCCCTGCCCACCGGATTATGCTGCTGAATCGGCCGCACAAAGGGCGTCAGCCAGTTGCGGAACTTGATGACCTTGGTTGCTTCCAGCTTGTTGAGGTTGGCGCCCATCAGATCGATAAGATCGATGATCCGGCCGCCATCCTCGACGGTCAACGTACCGTCCATATAGCCTTCGCCCACCGCCAGACGTGGGTTCCAGAAAAGTTTGTAGTGGAGTGATGTATCGTGCAACCGGACCGTGACCTTTGGTCCCGGCGTGCCGCCATATTCATGCAGCTTGCCGCGCCCATCGATGATGCGAAGTGTGCCCCAGCTCATCAATGCTTTAAAGAGTACCCCGCAGAGCATGATGTTGCTTCCGGCTTTGGGCTCAGTCTTTGGTTGTATCCGCCTGTTCGGCGGTGACGTCGCCCACTTCATTTTTAGGGGACGCATCTGAGGGCGCATCTGAACTGGGCTGTGGTGCGTCATCAGCCGCCGAAGATTCTTCGGCTTCGGTCATGACCTGCAATTCCTTTTCCGGCTCCTCGAACACAGCCGCTGCTGCCGCGGCGATTTCCGCCCGTTCGTCTAGCGCGTCCTGTTCATGCGCCGGTAAAATGGAGCCACCCTTAGCCTGGGTTTCGGCCTCGTCCGTCGAGCGCGCGATGTTGGCCTTGACCGTGACGATCACCTCTGGGTGGATTGCGACGCGAACTTCGAAAATACCGAGCGTTTTGATGGGTCTATCCAGGCGTACTTGCTGGCGCTTTATGTCGACGCCGGTGGCGATAATGGCGTCGGCGATGTCGCGCGCCGTCACGGAGCCATAGAGCTGCAATGTGTCACTGGCCTGACGGATGAGGACGAAATCTTTGCCCTCGATCTGCTCGGCGCCGGAACGCGCAGTGTCGCGGCGCTCATCGTTGATCTTCTCGAGTGCGTCGCGCTCGCGCTCGAAACGTTCCTGGTTGGCTTCTGTCGCGCGCAGGGCCTTTTTCTGCGGCAACAGAAAGTTTCGGGCATAGCCATCCTTGACGCGGACTGTTTCGCCCAGACCGCCAAGTCTCTCGATACGCTCGAGCAAGATAATTTCCATGGCTAACGACTCCTCGATGGGCACGTTCCGCGAATTCGGACGATCGGTCCGATCCGGCGGTTATTATTTTACGACGTAAGGTAAGAGCGCTAAATGCCGAGCCCGCTTGATAGCGCGGGCCAATTCGCGCTGCTTCTTGATGGATACGGCAGTAATGCGGCTGGGCACAATCTTACCGCGCTCGGACAGGAAGCGGGACAGCATCTTGGTGTCTTTATAATCGATCTTCGGCGCGTTTGCCCCACTGAATGGGCAGGATTTGCGCCGGCGAAAAAACGGCCTGCGGGGAAATGCCCCTGAAGGTACGTCTCCGCCACCTTCACGCGGAGCGCCCCGCCCGGCGAACCGGTCTGAGTCACCGCCGCGCGGCCCGCCGCGTCCGCCTGACATATCAGTCATTGATCAACTCCGCTCTGAACTCATTCTGGGGCCGTCTCAGCGACGGTCTCGGTCTTTGTCTCGGTCTCCACTGCTGCAACGCTGTCTGCGGCAGCGTCCGCCGGTTTGTCCGTTGGTTTGTTCACTGGCTTGTCCGTGGCGCTAGCTGCGGCCGCAGGAGCGGGCTTACCCGCTTGTCCCTCAGGCCGACCTCCGCCTCCGCCGCGCTCGTCATCGCGGCTGCGATATTCGCCCCTGCCGCGGGTATCGCGAGATCCCTTTGACTGCATGACTGATGACGGCTCCGGGTCAAGCACATCCACTTTGATCGTCAAATAGCGCATCACATCTTCATTGATGCGCATGTTGCGTTCCATTTCCGCGATTGCTTCCGCTGGCGCATCTATCTGCATGTGCAAATAATGGCCCTTGCGGTTTTTCTTGATCCGGTAAGTTAGGCTGCGCAGGCCCCAATATTCGGTCTTCGGCACCGCGCCGCCATTGTCGCGAACAATGGCCTGAAATTGCTCGGACAGGCCCTCGACCTGTTGTCCCGATATATCGGGGCGCGCGATTAACGTGCTCTCATAGAGCGGCATGTCGAGGCTTCTCCTACATTTCGTATACAGTTGTCACGTTTTGCGGATCAGACGGCACCTAATCTGGGCGCGTCCAATACACGAAAACCGCCACAAACAGTTTGTTCGCAGCGCTGCTGAGGCGCCGCACTATACAGGATTGCTTCCGCCGTGCAAGGGCGCTTGACAGGGCGTCGAGTGCAGTCAACTTTGGCTCGCCCGACGAATTGATCGGGAGCACAAAACAGGGAAAATTGCAGGACGTGCAGCGAGCATTCGTGTTTCCCGGACAGGGGTCGCAAAAGGTCGGGATGGGGAAGGATTTGGCGCTGGCATTCGCCGCCGCGCGCGAAGTGTTCGAGGAAGTGGACGAAGCCCTGGGTGAGCAACTCTCGGCTACGATATTCAACGGCCCCGATGAGGAGTTGCGACTGACGCGGAACACCCAGCCGGCATTGATGGCGATGTCGATGGCGGTGATCCGGGTTATTGAGCACGAAAGCGGGCAAAAAATCGGTTCGCTGGCCGCTGCTATGGCTGGACACTCCCTCGGCGAATATTCTGCTCTGGCTGCGGCTGGCGCAATTTCCCTTGAAGATACCGCACGCCTCCTGCGCTTGCGGGGAGATGCCATGCAGCGCGCAGTGCCGGTGGGCCAAGGTGCGATGACGGCGCTGTTAGGCGCCGATTTGGCCGTGGCCGAAGAAATCGCCACAGAGGCAGCAGAATCCGCGGGCGACCCAGCCTCGGCTGAGGTGTGCACGCTTGCCAATGACAACGCGCCAGGGCAGGTCGTGCTCAGTGGCAGCAAGGCGGCCATCGACCGAGCCGTAGCGCTGGCCGGCGAGAAAGGCGTGCGCAAGGCGGTTCTCCTGCCGGTCAGTGCTCCGTTTCACTGCCCGCTGATGGCGCCGGCTGCTGAAACCATGGCCACAGCCTTGACGAATGTGGACATTCGCCGGCCTTTGATCCCGGTATTCGCCAATGTCAGTGCCCGTCCGGCGCAGGAGCCCGATGAGATTCGCGACCTTCTGGTACGCCAAGTGACGGCCATGGTGCGGTGGCGGGAATGCGTGGCGGCGATGGCTGGCGAGGGAGTCGAATTGTTGGTCGAGTCCGGCGCCGGAAACGTTTTGAAGAGCCTGACGCGGCGCATCGACCGGGAATTGGACGCGGTTGCCGTTGGCGGTGTTGAAGATATCGAGAATTTTCTAAAGTCATTGTGAGCGAGAAGGTGGAATGGTGAGCGAGGAAGTAAAATGTTCGATCTGACGGGTAAACGGGCGTTGGTGACGGGTGCGACCGGCGGCATCGGCGCGGCGATTGCCAGCGCCTTGCATGCCCAGGGCGCCGAAGTGGCGCTGTCTGGCAGCCGGCAAGAAGTGCTGGATCAACAGGTGGCGGATTTCGCGACACGCGCCCATGCGGTTCCGTGCGATCTGAGGGACACGCAGTCGGTCGAGGGCCTGTTGGGTCGCGCCGCCGAGGCTATGGGCGGAATGGAAATCCTGATCCATTGTGCCGGTATCACACGCGACAATTTGGCGCTCAGAATGAACGATGAGGAATGGCAGGATGTCATCGACATCAATTTGGGCGTGGGTTTCAGGCTGGCGCGGGCGTCGCTTCGCGGCATGATGAAAGCGCGTTGGGGACGAATTCTTTTCGTTACATCCGTGGTTGGCGCCACCGGAAATCCGGGCCAGGCCAATTACGCCGCTTCCAAATCCGGCTTGACGGGGTTAGCTAAGGCGCTAGCGGCAGAAGTCGCGAGCCGCGGCGTGACAGTGAACTGCGTCGCCCCGGGTTTTATCGAAACCGCCATGACGGAAGCCTTGAACGAGACCCAGCGCGAACGAATCGTCGCGGCGATACCGGCGGCGCATATTGGCGCGGTGGCTGACGTTGCGGCCGGTTGCGTTTACCTGGCTAGTGACGAAGCGGCCTATGTGACCGGCCAAACGCTCCATATCAACGGCGGCATGGCGATGTTTTGAGGGCCAGCGCCGGGACTGCGTTGACTTGTGGCCATGCGCCAAAAAGTATGTTAACTAGCGCGCGCGTCGGCAGGGAATTGCCCCAGAGTCGTGCCCGGAACTGTTCGTGGTACGCTAAATTCAAGGCTATACCTGACGGTGTTTGAACCTATAATCCAGTCGTTCAACGGATCGCCAAGAAAAATCCGAGGGAATGTTTAATGAGTGATGATATCTCGGCACGGGTAAAGAAGATCGTCGTCGAACATTTGGGCGTCGATGAAGATAAAGTGACCGACGGTGCGAGTTTTATCGATGACCTGGGCGCTGACAGCCTCGATACGGTAGAACTTGTCATGGCCTTCGAAGAAGAGTTCGGGTGCGAGATTCCGGATGATGCTGCGGAGAAAATTTTGACCGTCAAAGACGCGGTCAATTACATCGAGCAAATCACCTGATACCGACTTCGCTGCCTCGCACGGACCGGCCGATGGCTGAATTAAGGTTATTGGATCGCGGCGTCGTTCAGGGCCAGGAACGGTGTCTATGAGGCGCGTGGTGGTCACCGGTATGGGCCTTGTAACGCCGCTTGGCAGCGGCGTAGCCCATTGTTGGGATCGCTTGATCAAATCTGAATCTGGCATCGGCGGCATCGACAAATTCGATGTTTCCGATCTGCCCGCCAAGATTGCTGCGCATGTGCCGACGGGCGACGGGCCGGGCGCGTTTGACGCGCTCAAATTCGTCTCGAACAAAGACACCAGACGGATGGACCAGTTCATCATCTTCGCGCTTGGCGCCGCAATCCAGGCGGTCGAGGATTCGGGCTGGAAACCGGAGAGCGAGGAAGAGCAAGACCGCAGCGGCGTCATGATCGGCTCCGGCATCGGCGGTTTGCAAACCATCGAGAAGGGCGCGATTCTCATACATGAGCATGGCCCGCGCAAACTCAGCCCGTTTTTTATCCCCTCCAGCCTAATCAATCTCGCGTCCGGCCATGTTTCGATAAAATACGGCTTCAAAGGGCCCAATCATTCCGTCGTGACGGCCTGCTCGACCGGCGCCCACGCGATTGGCGACGCGTCGCGTCTAATCATGCTGGAAGATGCCGACGTGATGGTGGCGGGCGGTGCCGAAGCCGGTATTTGCCGCCTCGGAATCGCCGGCTTCTCGGCCTCGCGCGCGCTGTCGACCAATTTCAACGACGAGCCCGAGCGCGCCTCGCGCCCGTGGGATAAGGCGCGCGATGGCTTTGTCATGGGCGAGGGTTCCGGTGTGGTGGTGCTTGAGGAGTATGAGCACGCCAAAAAGCGCGGCGCTAAAATATACGCCGAAATTCTCGGCTACGGCATGAGCGGCGACGCGTATCATATCACCGCGCCCGCACCGGATGGCGCAGGCGGGTTCAAATCTATGAGCCGTGCGCTGAAGAGCGCCGGCCTCAACACCAGCCAAATTGATTATGTAAACGCCCATGGCACCTCCACGCCACTTGGTGATGAAATCGAATTGAACGCCGTCAAGCGTCTGTTTGGCGCCGATGCGGGTCACATTTCGATGTCGTCGACGAAATCTTCGATCGGCCATCTCTTGGGCGCCGCCGGTAGCGTCGAATGTATCTTTTCCATCCTCGCTATTCAAAACGGCATCGTGCCGCCGACGCTCAACCTCGAGGACCCGTCAGACGGCTGTGATCTGGATCTTGTGCCCTTGGTTGCCAAGGAGCGGAAAGTGAGCCGCGCCATGTCAAACTCTTTTGGATTTGGTGGGACCAACGCCACTTTGATCGTCGGCGAGGTCGCTTAACTGACAATGGCATTGGCCGCACCGTATCGGCGCGCGCTAATCTGGATAGTTGCATCCATCGCCGTTGCTGGCGTCGCCATCGTTGCCGCCTGGATATATCTCGACCAAAATTTCGAATCGGCCAACGGACTGGAGTCTCCGCGTACGGTGATGCTTGCGCCGGGGAGTAGTGCGTGGGATATCGCCGAGGCGCTTTATGCAGCCGGTGTCTTAGAGGATCCCAACGTGTTTGCCTTTGGCGTTTGGCGGAGTGGGCGCGGTGGCGCCTTGAAAGCCGGGGAGTATGAATTTCTGCCCGGCATCACGCCGCGCGAGGTGATGGAAATAGTGCTCGTGGGAAAGGGCTTGGATTACCGCCTCACAATACCCGAGGGTCTGACCAGCACTGAAATCCTGCGCCTGCTCGAAGCCGCCGAGGCGCTCGACGGTGACGTGACGGAGATGCCGCGCGAAGGCGCGCTTCTGCCGGAGACTTATTTTTACCGCCGCGGAGACAGCCGAGCGGACATGATCCACCGGATGGAAGCCGGAATGCACGGCGTGATGGCTGAGCTTTGGCCCAACCGCGCCGATAACTTGCCGTTTGATACGCCGGAACAGGCGCTGGTGCTGGCCTCCATCGTCGAGAAGGAAACCGCCCTTGCGGCGGAGCGCCGGCAGGTGGCCGGGGTATTCGTCAATCGCCTGCGCAAGGACATGCGTCTCCAGTCCGATCCGACGGTGATCTTCGCGGTGACCGGTGGTGAGATGGCCTTGGGGCGCCCTCTGAGCAAGGCCGACCTGGCCTTTGACAGCCCGTTCAACACCTATCGGCACACCGGCCTGCCGCCCCAGCCGATTGCCCATCCCGGACGTGGTTCATTGGCGGCTGTGCTCAATCCCCTGGCAACTGACTCGCTTTATTTTGTCGCCGATGGCAGCGGCGGGCATGCCTTCGCGGCGACCTTGGCGGAACATAATAAAAATGTGGCGCGCTGGCGTAAGCTGCGAAAAGAGAATGCGGCACCAAAGCCGTAACCCGACGCGGCGTTAGGGCGCGGTTGTTGCCGTTGGCGCGTGCGGTATATAGTCCGCCGCGAAATTAGCGGCAGGCGGCGGAGGAGCGAGAGTGGGCGTCCACAGCATGACAGGGTTCGCCCGCGCCGAAGGGCGCGACGGGACGGTCGATTGGATTTGGGAAGCGAAGAGCGTCAACGGGCGTGGTCTCGATCTGCGTTGCCGGCTCGCCACCGGCTTGGAAGCGCTCGAACCGGAGCTGCGTAAAGCCGCAACAGCGCGCTTCAAGCGCGGAAATATTTCAATAAATTTGCGCCTCGCACGCCAGACCGTAACGCCGCAGGTGCGGGTGAACCGGGAACTGCTGGACAATTTGATTGCGCTCGCCGGAGAATATCGCGGCGCCGAGGGTATCGAGCGCCCGGGCCTCGATGGCCTGTTGGCGCTGCGCGGCGTCATAGAGCCGGTGGATGAGGTCGAGGATGGCGGGGACTGCGCGGCGCGTGACAAGGCGATAGCGGCGAGCATGGCAGAACTGCTCGATGAACTCTCCGCGGCACGCGCGGCGGAAGGCGCCAGTCTGAGCGAAATCGTCGGTGCGCAATTGGCGGCGATGGAAGACCTCAGCCAGCGCGCCGGAGAAAGCGCGGCGCTTCGCCCGGAAGCGGCTAAGGCGCGGCTGGAGGCGCAGGTAGCGGCGTTGCTGGAGGCCGGTGCGCCGCTGGCAGAGGAGCGCCTTGCCCAAGAGCTGGCAATGCTTGCGGTAAAAACCGATATTCGTGAGGAATTGGATCGTCTGGGCACGCATATTGCCGCCGCCAAGGCGCTGGTGTCCGAGGGCGGCGCGATCGGGCGCAAGCTTGATTTTCTAGCGCAAGAATTAAACCGCGAAGCCAACACGCTGTGCGCTAAATCCAACGACGCGCAGTTGAGCGACATCGGGCTTGAGCTCAAGGCCGTCATCGACCAATTTCGCGAGCAGGTGCAGAACATTGAATGAAGCCGCGAAAGAGGCCGCCGGCGGGACCGAGAACAGCGCTTCCGGGCCGGTCGCACGGCGCGGGATTCTGTTCGTCCTGTCCTCGCCTTCGGGCGCCGGCAAGACGTCGATCGCGCGCCGCCTGCTCGAGTTGGAGCCGGGCACGCGGATGTCGGTCTCGGCGACGACCCGGCCAAAACGTCGCGACGAAATGGACGGGCGCGACTATCACTTTGTCAGCCAGGCGAAATTCGATCAGATGGTGGAGCAGGGCGGGTTTCTCGAACATGCCGAGGTGTTCGACCATAGTTACGGCACACCGCGCGACCAGGTCGAAGAGATGCTCGCCGCTGGACATGACGTGATCTTCGATATCGATTGGCAGGGCGCGCAGCAGCTGGCGCAAGCGGCGACGTTCGATGTGGTGCGTGTGTTCGTGCTGCCGCCATCGCTGCACGAGTTGGAAAGCCGCCTGCAACGCCGCGCTCAGGACAGCGCCGACGTGGTGGCCGCGCGCATGGCCAAGGCGGTCGATGAAATGAGCCACTTCGGCGAATATGATCACGTGGTGATCAATCGCGCGCTCGACGACAGCGTCGCCGCGGCGCGCGCCATTCTGAATGCCGAACGGACGCGCCGCGAACGCTATATCGGGTTGGATGCCTTCGTTCACGCCCTCACCGAAGAGCGGAGCTGAATCCGGCGCGCCTTACCCGCCCGCTTTTGCCAGCATGCCGCCGCCACCGCGCAGGGCATCCGGTTGCAGTTCCAACGCATGAAATCGTCCGGCCGCCACCTCGCCCGGGAATTCGAGAGCGAATTCCTGCGCCGGGCGAAACCCGAAACGGCTGAGATAGCGCGCTTCGCCGATGGCCGCCACGGCGTCATGGCCGCGCGTGCGGGCGGCACTGAGGCTTTGTTCGATCAAACGGCTGCCGATGCCGAGATTGCCATGCGCCGCATCCACGGCGATGGGACCGAGCAGGAGTGCCGAAGGCACGTTTGGGATGGCGAGCGGCCAATATCGAATCGTGCCTAGGATATCGGCGTCGCGGCGCGCGACAAAGCTCAATTCGGCAACTGGGGAGATGCCGTCGCGCAGGCGATAGGAGGGCCGGGTGTGGCGCCCCGTTCCGAAGGCGGCATCCAACAATTTTTCAATGGCCGGGCCGTCCAACGGCCCCTCGCGGGAAATTTCAAACATGACACGAACTTTCGACGTTGGAATATGGTGCGGTAGCAAGCGCGCACCACGGATTCCTCCGCCGTGCGCTATGCCTTAGAAGGCGTCGAGGCGCGTCGTCGTCGCTGTTTGAAATAACTGGTCATCGCGGCGGAGGACATACCGGCAAGAGCCGCCGCGGGCAAGTGATTTTATTTTGGCCGTGGCGCCGCGAACTCCGGTAAGGCGCGGGCCAGGGCACAAAAGCCTTCTATCTCCAGCGTTTCGGCGCGCGCCCGGGGATCGACGCCATTGGCGATGAGAAAATTCTCGGGATCGGCCACCAGCCCTTTCATTGCGGCGCGCATCATCTTGCGGCGCTGCCCGAAGGCAGCGGCGGTCACACGGGCCAGTGCTGCAGGTTCCGCCGGGAACAGCGGTACGGGACGGGGAATCAACTGTATGACGGTGGACGTGACTTTCGGTGGCGGCGTGAACGCCTTGGCACTGACATCGAAAAGTTTTCGCGTCTCGCAACGCCACTGCGCCAGAATGGATAGGCGGCCATAGTCTTTCGTGCCAGGTGCCGCCGTCAGGCGGGCGGCGACTTCTTTTTGAAACATCAGGGTGAGGCTGACATAGCGCTCCGGCGCCTCGAGCCAACGGATCAACAACGCTGTACCGATATTATAGGGCAAATTAGCGACGATCTTGACGGGTCCGGATAGGCGTTCATCGAGCGCCAACTTGAGCGCATCGGCGGCGATTATTTCCAGGCGCTCTGGCCACGCCCGAACAAGATCGGCAAGCGCCGCGACGCAGCGCTGATCCCGCTCGACTGCAACGACACGGCGCGCACCAGCGGCCAGCAGGGCGCGCGTCAAACCACCTGGCCCTGGCCCGATTTCCAGTACCGTCACCTGGTCAACAGGCGCCGCCGCGCGGGCGATTTTTGCGCACAAGTTGGAATCAAGAAGGAAGTGTTGGCCGAGCGATTTACGCGCGCTCAGGCCATGTCGGGATACGGTATCGGCGAGGCTCTCTAGCGGTCTGTCCGGGATCGACCTAGACACGAAAATCGACGAAGGCGGAACGCCGGAGATCCCGCAAATAGCGCCGCGCCTGCAATTCCAGACGCCGATTGCTAATATCCTGGCGCATCGAGTCACGAGTTGGCAGTTCGATCTCGGCCTCCACTCGGCTACAGACCATCAGTATTCTGAGGCCATCGCCGAACGGCAGTGGCGCGCTCAAATTCATGGTCTGCACATTGAGCACGGCCTCGCGTAAATCCAGCGGCATGTCGCGAAGGCCGAGCTCACCCAAATCACCAGATTGCGATGAGGTGAAACTTGCGGTGCGGCGAAGCATGTCGGCGCAATCCTCCGATTCCGCATGAGACTGTCTTATCTGATCCAGCACGCTTTCGCTGTCGGCACCAAAATTTTCGACGATCAATTGCGCCAAATGGAGCCGGGCATCCAGTGGGTTCGCCGTCAACACGATTCGCCGGTCGATCAGCTTGAGGATATGGGCGCCTTTGAAGGTGCGGACAACATCGGAGATATCTCCTGGCGCCATGGCGGGCAAGATTGTGTCTATCTCTGCCGGCAATTGGCCCGCAATTACCCAGCCGATATCGCCGCCAACGGCTGACGTCGCGCTCTGTGAAAATTGGCGTGCGATCTCTGGAAACGCGGCACCTTGGCGCAGTTGCGTTAACAGGTTCTCCGCCGTGTCTATGATCTCCTGTTCCTGACTGGTCGATTCGATCGAGAGAAAAACTTCAGCGACCCGGTATTCGTGTTGTCCGCGGCTGCTTTCCAAACGCACCAAAGCTTCGTCTATTTCATCTTCGCCGACCGAGATCGCGGAGCTTAAGCGCCGCCTGATTAATTTGGTCCAGGCAATTTCAGCCCTTATTTGTGCGAGAAGCGCATCGCGGTCCAGCCGGTTGGCGCGCACAAATTTGTCGAATCCACCCTCTCCCATGCCGCGATTCTGTTCGATCTGGTCGATGGTGAACTCGACGTCGCTGTCGGTGGCAACGATATCCAGACGGGTTGCCTCTTGGGTTTGCAGATATTCGTCGACCAGAGTGCGCAGGACTTGGGGCGCAATTTGTCGGCGCAATTCCGGCGCATTCCTCAAGTTGGACGACGCGACCACGATGTTTATCCGGGCTGCCAGATCGTATATCGAGATCACGTCGTCGTTGACCACTGCGGCGATGCGCATGATGTCCTGCCCGCGCGCGGGGTTTTGCGGTGGTAAAAGCAAGCCGATCATCGCCGCGAGGAGAAGCGCGGCGCCCAGGACTGCGCGGGTGTAGGATATTTCGACCCAATTCAACATTCTATGTCAGGTTTATAACTCTCTGGCGCCCTTGGGCAACCATGTTTAGAAATCCGGAGTCTCACGTCTCAAGCTTACCCCAAATGCTTGAACTGTATTGTAAACAATAGGCTCGTCTCGGGCTGCACGTCGCGGTCGCGCGTGAAATTCTTTATCAGGCGCGAAGTAAACAACAGACACTCATCTTCATAGGTGACCGCGCCGTTCCAATTGATGGTGCCGCCGGATCCTGTCAGGTCGCGGCGCGTGCCGGCACCGATGCGCCAAAAGCTGGTGATCCGCGCTTCAGCGGAAGCGACGATTTCTTCGCGATTGGCAAATGCGGTGGTGTCGCTCTCTGGGATTTGTTCTTCCAGCAGCGCATAGCCAATATTGACCCGGAACGCCCGTGGCCCGGCGGCAAAATCGATCTCGTTGCGCCGCGCGGCAAAATTTTCCCGTGCGAAACGGAAGCGATAGGCGAGGTCGAATATTTCCGCGGGCGAGATGTGAACGCGTCCGACATAATCGGAAAATGTCTCCTCCAGTCCGCTGCCGCGGTTGAACGTGTCGTCTTCCTTGAGGCGGGCACTTTGGCCGATCATGCCGTGGGTGCGGCCGCCGCCGGCGCCAAAAAAGCCGAAGCGCAAGCCGTAATTGACACGCGGGCCACTTTCAACCCGATCGAGGCCGGTAAACCGATTGTTGCTGAACAATTTGGTGTCGTCGAACTCGAAATCCTGGCTGTCCTCGTTGGGTATTTCGCCCGGATTGCCGCCGTAGGGGCTTAGGATTCCTTGAACGATAGGCTCTACCAATTGCTGAATGCCGCCTGAATGGCGGACCAGCGGCAGGCGCCATTCGGCGATTAATTCCGGACGCAGGCGGCCGGTAAATCCGCGCGCATGGGTTGAGCGCGCAGAGCCGGAGTTCTCGACATTGTTGACATGATAGGTGTCGCCGCGAATTGTCGCCGACAGGCGGTAAACACTGCCTGAGCGTCCGATGTGTGGCAGATGCCATCCTCCTTCCAGTGAAAGGCGGCGGCTATCGGCGCCATCGATCCGGTGTAGCGTCATGAAATTGGCGTCGAAGGTATTGAATGCGCCGTATGCGCCGGGCTTTCCCCGATGATTGAAATCAAGCAGCGGTAGGACCATAGGGATTTGGTCTTGGTCGTCGTCGATTTCGAGACCTTGGAAGAAATAGGCGTTGCCGCTCGCATAATTACGGCCGTTAATGCCCTCGATATAAGGTCGAGTGGTCAGCGTGTCTTTGGAATTGATGCGGTAAAAGCTGAGATATGTATCGTCGCTGGCTCGCTCAAATTCGTAACCATAATTCCATACCGGGTCGAGTTCGAACTGGCCGTTGCTGAACACATGCCCGCGAACTCCTCTACTGCCTGTTTCGAAGCCTTCATCGTCACGCTCGTCGCCATAGTTGATGCTGGCGTCGACAGAATAGTTGCCGGCTAAGGTACGCTCCCTGTATTCGGCGCCCCATACCACGCCCTCCTCACTGGTAATTTTTGGCTTGAAGGTCGCGTCGCGGTGCGGTGCGATATTCCAATAGTAGGGCGTGGTAAGTTGAAAGCCGAGCCTCGATGAGGAGCCATAGGTGGGCGCGAGCAAACCGCTGCGGCGCTTTACGGTCGGGTCGGGATGTTCGAAATAGGGCGTGTAAAGAACCGGAATACCGAACATCTCCAACCAAGCATCGTAATAGGCGATATCTCGTGCTTGCTGATCATGCACGACGCGGACGGCCTTTATTTGCCAGAGCGGCGCCTCTTCCGGGTGGAGCGGACAGAGTTTGCAGGGCGAAAACACCGCCTTGCTCATTTCCGTGCGGTTGCCGCCACTGCGCCGGGCACTGTTGGCCGCGATGCGCGTATCTTCGTCCAGCAACAACCTGATATTGCGCATCACACCGTCGCGCATTTCGTCGGAGAGCTCCAGATAATCCGCGAACAGAACTTCGCCGCTGGGTTCCATCAGGGTGACGTTGCCAGATGCCGTCATCATGTCCTGGCCTTCGTTGTACGAAACCGTGTCGGCTATCAACAGGCGATGGCCCTGCGAAATCTCGACATTGCCGGACGCGGTGACGGTGCCGAGGTTTTCGTCATAGGTGAGGGAGTCGGCGTTTATCACCACATACTTGCCGGCTTCGGCGGCGTCGAATTCGCGCACCAGCGTTTGCGCAGAAACAGGGCTGTACGCCATGACGAAGCCGACGAAGGCAACCAGCAGAAGGCTGCGAAGGAGAGCCATGCGCTTAACCATCTTCCATGTGAAATAGGCTGGCGACGCCGATCAGGGTGAACACGCCGGCGGGAGTCCAGGCTGCGAGCACCGGCGGAATCTTTCCTGAGAGGCCGAGCGCCAGCACAAGATCGGAAACGAAATAGAGCACAAAGCCGGTCAACACGCCGGTGGCGATCAACGGCCAGGTGCCTCCGCTACGCGAAAATCTCAGCGAGAAAGTGGCCGCAATCAGAACCATAGCGCACAACAGCAGCGGCCCCGACAACAGCGAGTGCCAATGAAGACGATGACGCACGGCGGAAAATCCCGAGGCTTCGAGAACTTCGATAAATGCCGGCAGGGCCCAAAATGAAAGGGTTTCAGGCGGCGCAAAGCTGTCCTCGATTTGATTGAACGTAAGGTTGGTGCTTAGCTCATAGCTGTCTTTAAACTGGGCGGGCTGGTCCGGCCCGGTCAAAAGGGCGTCACGCAAGAGCCACCGGCCTTCTTCCAGATGGGCCTGGTTCGCGTCGATACGTCCGACGAATTGGTCGTTCTCCTGAAATTGGAAGATGATGACGTCGTGCAGTGTCAGGTCTTCCTGGCTAAGCCGTTGCGCGTGAATCACCGATTGAGTTCCGCCTTCGTTTTGACGCAACCAAATCCCCGAAGGTGAGAGCGCCAGTAGACTCGATTTTCCACGCAGATATTTGGCGTCCATTTGTTCGTAGCGCGACACCATGGCCGCCGACAGTGGATTGAACACCGTCATCACAAAAATGCCGAGGATCAAAGCTAGCACCAGATTCGGCAGGAGAAATTGCCAGACCGATACACCGGCGGAGCGCGCGACGACGAGCTCTTGCGTGCGCGTCATTCGGGCAAACGTCCACAGCCCCGCCACCAGGGCCGCAAAGGGGAGAACTTTTTGCGCCATGAAAGGAACGCGCAGCATCGCCATTTGCAGGAGAATTCCGAGTGTGGCGAGCTCGCGGTCGGGTCCCGACCCCCGGCGCATCATCTCAACGGCGTCGAAAACGAAGATGGTGGCGACGAATATCAGGAATACTATCGCCACGCCGATCAGAAATTGGCGACTGATATAGTAGGAAAATGTTAAAGACAGGCGCATCGCTGGTGCGTTTATCCTAGGCTGTGGGGGCCGGCGCCGCGTTTGTCCCGGCACGCCGGCCACGCGATCGGCGATTTACGAGATAGACGGCAATACCCAAGGTAAGCACCACATTGAGATATATCAGGGGGGCCAAGCCGGGTGATTTCGAGACCGCATTAACGAGGCCGAGACCGATCGCTTCGAAAAGGAAGGCGGCGGCAATTCCGGCCAATATTCGGCGCCACTGACCGCGCCGGTTTAGCTGCCCGCCCAACAAGGCGGCAAGGGCGATGCCGGTGAGCGCAAAGGCGAACAGTGGCGACGCGATGCGCTGATGCGCCTCGGCCCAGAATTTGCCCAGATTGCGCTGATCGTCATAGCCGTCGTCGGGATTAAACAATTCGTGCAAATAACGCTCGCGCGGCTCGCGCCAGCGATTGGCCGGATCGGCCGCAAATTGGCCAAGATCGAGCGCATAGCTGTCGAAATAAAGCAGTGAAAGCTGGCCGCGCTCCTTGTTGATTTCCTGGCGATTGCCGTTCAGCAAGACGAAACGCGGGCTCTGCTCTGTTTTCACCAGAGCGCCGCGCTCGGCCATCATGGTCACCGGCTGGCCGGCCACTCGTTTGTCATGCACCAAAATGCCATGCAGCCTGCCGCTCGAATCACGCTCCCGCACAAAGACGGTCACATCCTCAATGAGGTTGGTAAAGACGCCCTCTTGCAACAGCACCGAGGAGAAATCGGCGCGGGCGATGAATTGCCGGCTCTTGAATTCGCGGTAGCTGGCAGGAATGAAATAAAGATTGATGGCGTAGACGATGACGCAGACGAAAGTGGCCAGTGTTAGCGCCGGCGCCGCGAGCGACCACGGCCCGAACCCAGCGGAGCGCAGCGACACCACTTCGCTGTCGATTACCAACTTGTTGTAGGTAAAGAGAATCGCACTGAACAGGGCGATCGGCAGGATGACGCCGAGGAAGGTCGGCAACAGCAACATCGAAAAATAGAGAAACGCACTCAGTGAAAGACCCTTGTTCACGATCATATCGATGAATCGCAGTGACTGGGTGAGCCAGATAACCGCCGAAAGACCGACGGTAATCAGCAGAAACGGCCCGAGGAGTTGGCGCAAGATGTAGCGCTGGTGACGATGCATATGTCTATTATAGCGGGCGGAGGCACAACTTGTCGCGGCGCATGGCGTGCCTCAAGAATCTATTGTAGCTGCGCCGTTACGGCAGACAAAAAACACCGAGCGACAGCCACTTGTAAATTCGCGCTTTGTTATCTGGAAGCCTGCGGCTTCGACCTTGCGTTGGAAAGCTTTCAAACTATGGCCGCGGTACCCGATCTCCCATTTATGCGCCTCCCATTCGGTCTCACTTCGGATGGCGAAGCGCCGGAGAAACCGGAATTTGCGGAAATGGCTGCGCCGGCGCCAGCGCTGGCGGTTGAAATATAGCTCGAAGGCGAACTGAAACCCCTCATATGGCACAGAAAGTATCAGCCAGGGAGCGCCGGCCGCCGCAATCCGCTGCAACACAGAATCGAGTTTCTGCCAATGAATATGCTCTAGCGTTTCGCAGCACAGAATGGCGTCGAAGCCATGAATCGTGCCGGGGTCGACGTCGCGAATATCAGCTTGGATATGTCGTTCCGATCCGACGCCATTCGATTGCGCCTCAATATCGAGAGTGGTCACCGCATAGCCGGCGCTCGCCATCATAGCCGTCACCAAACCGAGATAGGGGCCGATTTCCAGCACGTTGCGAATCGGAAGATCCCGCAGTAGAGCGACCTGTAGCCACTGATGGGCAATGCGTTTTTCGCTGTAATATCCATGCCACGCCTCACGCAAATCGGAGTCGGCAGAGTTCGAATCAGTCATCGCTGCGGCACCGGCACTGGCAAATGATTGGAGCGGCGAGCATAGGCGATCAATGCATCAATTGCGAACGCGAGGATCGAACCGCCGCCCGCCGAGGAATGTCGCTTCACCAATAAGGTCGAGCGGTATAGGTTCTGACGCCGGCTGCGAAGCGCGGTCACAAAGGATTGTCAATCAGCGACGAGGCTGCCATGAAAATAGGCTATTCTGAAATCTCCGTACCCGAGACCGGCACACTCATTGTGGGCATTCTGGCAGAAGGTAAACTAACGCCGACCGCCAAAGAGATCGACGGGCAGATGTCCGGCGGGCTCGCTCGGGCGGTTTCTGCCAGCGTACGATTTTCGGGCAAGAAAAACAGCCTGATGGCGCTGAATGCGCCGACCGGGCTGGCGCTTAACCGGGTACTCCTGGTCGGCTTAGGCAAGGCCGGAGAAATCGACACATTGCAAATGCAGGCGCTCGGTGGACGTGTGGTCGGCGCCCTCAACAAATTCGGAGAAACCGACGCGGCGCTCGTTCTCGATGCCCTTGAAGGGTGCCAGTTGAGCAATGAACAAATGGTCGCGGAAGCGGCCCTCGGCGCCCGCCTTGGCGCCTACCGGTTCGACAAATACCGTACCACACAAAAAGAAGAGGAAAAGCCGACGCTAGAGAGTCTGGTGTGCATGTCAGGCGGTTCCGCGGCTGCGGAAGCTGCTGCGGAGGTGCGCCAACGTGTCGGCGACGGCGTGTATCTGACTCGCGATCTGGTGTCGGAGCCGAGCAACGTCAAATACCCGGCCGCCATCGTTGAGGACATCAAAGCCCTTACAGCCATCGGCATCGAAGTCGACGTGCTGCATAAGGAGCGTATGCGCGAACTCGGCATGGGCGCCCTGTTGGGCGTTGGGCTCGGCAGCCGGCGAGACTCCTACATCGCCGTCATGCGCTGGAACGGTTCACCAAATACGGATGAGCCGCCCGTTGCCTTCGTCGGCAAGGGCGTAACCTTCGATACCGGTGGCATCTCCATCAAGCCGTCCGGGGGCATGGAAGAAATGAAATATGATATGGCCGGCGCCGGTGCGGTGATCGGCCTGATGAAGGCCCTGGCGGGACGCAAGGCGCGCGCCAACGTGATCGGCGTGGTCGGCTTGGTCGAAAACATGCCGGACGGCAATGCCCAACGGCCGGGCGATGTGGTGACCACCATGTCGGGCCAGACCATCGAGGTGATCAACACCGACGCCGAGGGCAGGTTGGTGCTGTCGGATGCGCTCTGGTACACGCAGAAAACCTTCAAACCCAAATTCATGGTCGATCTCGCCACCCTCACCGGCGCCATCGTCGTCAGCCTCGGGACCTATCAGGCGGGCTTGTTTAGCAACAATGACGAATTGGCTGAGCGTCTTCTCGCCGCGGGCAAGGCGTCGAGCGAAGAGCTCTGGCGCATGCCGCTTGGCAAGCGCTACGACAAGGACATCAATTCGGCCATCGCAGACATGAAAAATGTCGGCAAGGGACGCGAGGCGGGCAGCATCACCGCAGCGGCACTGTTGGAGCGCTTTGTTGGCGACACGCCATGGGCGCATCTCGATATCGCAGGCATGGCGTGGATGAAACAGGGCGATGATCCTACCGTGCCGAAGGGCGCGTCTGGCTACGGTGTGCGGCTGTTGGACAGGCTGATCGCCGAATATTACGAAAGCTGAGTCGCCGGCTGGAAGCGGAGCGGATGGCCGAGGTTGATTTCTATCAATTGCGCACGAGCCCGCTCGAAAGTGCGTTGCCGAGGCTCCTGCAAAAAGTGCTGGACGCAGGCCACCGGGTGCGTGTAGTCGGCGCCTCTGAGGCGCGCATGGAGGACCTCAATGCGGCGCTCTGGACCTTTGACCCGGCATCCTTTCTGCCGCATGGCGGTCCCGGCGACGGCGATGCCGAAAGCCAACCAATATACCTGATTAGCGAATCCGCTGATGCCGCTGCGAACGAGAATGGTGCCGACGTCGTGGTGACGATCGATGGCGTTGAGCCAGTATTTTTGGACGGCGTCTTGCGCTATCTCGATATGTTTGACGGCCACGACGATTCGGCGCTCCAGGCGGCGCGCCAGCGATGGAAGCGGCGCAAGGCCGAGGCGCACAGCGTAAATTATTGGCAGCAGGGTGAGGGCGGGCGTTGGGAAAAGCTTGGCTGACATTTAGACGGATATGACCGGGCGATTGGAATGGCCGGTTGATGCCCGTGGACGAAGCGTTTATAACGCGCCATCTTAATTTTCGGGAGTTTGCCACATGGCGGTCGAGAGAACGCTTTCTATCCTCAAGCCGGACGCGACCCGGCGTAATCTGACGGGCGCGATCAATCAACGTTTTGAGGACGCCGGCCTCAACATTGTCGCCCAGCGCCGCTTAAGGTTAACCGCGGAACAGGCACAACGATTCTACGCTGTTCATGCCGAACGCGCCTTTTACGACGAACTTTGCGCCTACATGACCTCCGGCCCGGTCGTTGCTCAGGTGCTGGAAGGTGAAAACGCCGTGCTTCGCAATCGTGAAGTCATGGGGGCGACGAACCCGACAAACGCCGACGCAGGAACGATCCGCAAGGATTTCGGCGAATCCATCGAGGCGAATTCCGTACATGGTTCGGATTCACCAGAAAACGCAGCCATCGAAATAGCCTATTTCTTTGCCGAGACCGATATCGTCGGCTAACCCGGCCGCTCGGGGCCGGGCTATATCGCGCCGGCTACGATAATTTGATGATTTCCGCTTCCTGCGCGCCCGCTTGTTTGGCCGGCGCTGCGACCCCATATGGCCTAGGGCTGGCAGAGCTGTGATATGATCCGCCACAGAACTCTTTCAGACAGCGGACGATGAAGCGAACATGACGGACAAGCGAAAAAACGGCAGGCCTGGCGAGGATACCGGGGTCTTGACCCGGACCAAGCCGGAGACCAAGAAACCGTCGATGTATAAGGTCCTGCTGCTCAACGATGATTATACGCCGATGGAGTTCGTGATCGTGGTCCTGATGCGAATGTTCGGAATGGGCCAGGAAAAGGCGACAGAGGTGATGCTACATGTGCACCAGCGCGGTGTTGGCGTGTGCGGAGTTTATCCCTTTGAAGTAGCTGAGACGAAAGTAACGCAAGTGGCGGATTTTGCTAAACGCAATGAGCATCCTCTGCAATGCACCATGGAAAAAGATTGACCTGACACTGGATTAAGGCGGCACGGACATGCTTTCGGCGGAACTTGAAAAAACCTTGCATCGGGCGTTGGCGCTGGCCGGCGAGCGCAGCCATGAACTGGCGACGCTCGAGCATCTGTTGCTGGCGCTGTGCGACGATGCGGATGCGGTGGCGGTGCTCAAAGCCTGCGGCGTCGATGTCGACAAGTTGCGCCAGGACCTGATCACCTTTGTTGACAATGAACTCGACAATTTAGCCAGCGAGGCGGGCGAAGACGCAGCGCCAACCACTGGTTTCCAACGCGTTCTGCAGCGCGCAGTGCTGCATGTGCAGTCGTCTGGCCGGAGCGAAGCGACGGGCGCCAATGTTCTGGCCGCCCTTTTTACCGAGCGCGAATCCCATGCCGTCTATTTCCTGCAGGAGCAGGATATGACGCGCCTCGACGCAGTGAATTACATTTCCCACCGCATTGCCAAGGTCCCTGGGCAGGGGCGCGATGGCGGCGAAGTCTCTGGCGTCGACGAAGAGTTTATGGGTGAATCCGAGGTTAAGCGTGGCGGCGAAGCGCTCGATGCCTATTGTGTCAACCTCAATGCCAAAGCCAAGAGCGGCAAGATCGACCCGTTGATCGGGCGCGAGGACGAAGTCGAGCGCACGATTCAGATTTTGTGTCGGCGGACGAAAAACAATCCGCTCTATGTCGGCGACGCCGGCGTTGGTAAAACCGCCATTGCGGAAGGCCTGGCGCGCCGCATCGTCGAGGGCGCGGTGCCCGAAGTTCTTAGCGGTGCGACCATCTTCTCGCTCGACATGGGCGCGCTGTTGGCCGGCACGCGTTACCGCGGCGATTTCGAAGAACGCGTCAAGGCGGTGATGGACGAGCTCGAATCGCATGAGGGTGCGATCCTGTTTATCGACGAGATTCACACTGTAATCGGCGCCGGCGCCACGTCTGGCGGCGCGATGGACGCGTCGAACCTCTTGAAGCCGGCGTTGCAAAGCGGCTCGCTGAGTTGCATCGGCTCCACCACATACAAGGAATACCGGAATTTCTTCGAAAAGGACCGGGCGCTGGTTCGGCGTTTTCAGAAAATCGACGTTATCGAGCCGTCGATCGAGGATACGGTCAAAATTCTGCGCGGCCTCAAGGTCTATTACGAGGAATTTCACGACGTGCGCTACACCAACGAGGCGCTGCGCGGTGCGGTGGAATTGTCGAGCCGCTACATGAACGACCGAAAATTGCCCGACAAGGCGATCGACGTCATAGATGAGGTTGGTGCGGCGCAGCGCCTGAAGCCGGAATCGAAGCGTCGCAAACGCAAAACCATCGGGCTCCGGGATATCGAGACGATCATCGCCAAGATGGCCCGCGTGCCGGCCAAGAATGTCAGCCACGGCGATATGCAGTCGCTCAAGACGCTCGAGCGCGACCTAAATACTGTGGTATTCGGCCAGGAAGATGCGCTGCGCCAAGTGGCGGCGGCGATCAAACTGTCGCGTGCCGGACTGCGCGATACCGAGAAGCCAATCGGCTGTTACTTGTTCTCCGGCCCAACCGGCGTCGGCAAGACGGAAGTAGCACGCCAATTGTCGCATACGCTGGGAATCGAACTGATCCGATTCGATATGAGCGAGTATATGGAGCGCCATTCGATTTCGCGCTTGATCGGCGCGCCGCCGGGCTATGTCGGTTTCGATCAGGGCGGTCTTCTGACCGACGGCGTAGACCAGCATCCGCACGCCGTCTTGCTGCTCGACGAGATCGAGAAAGCCCATCCCGATCTATTCAACGTGCTGCTTCAGGTGATGGATTACGGCAAGCTCACCGATCATAACGGCAAGACGGTCGATTTTCGCAACATCATTCTGATCATGACGACCAATGCAGGTGCGGCGGAACTCGCCAAGCCGGCTATCGGCTTCGAGAGCGGTGAGCGCATGGGCGACGATGAAGAAGCGATCAAACGCATGTTCTCGCCTGAATTCCGCAATCGGCTGGACGCCGTCATCGGATTCAAGAGCCTGCCGACGAAAGTCATGGCGAAGGTGGTCGATAAATTCATCATGCAACTGGAAGATCAGCTTGCGGATCGCGGCGTCGAGATCGAGCTCAGCGAGGCGGCGAGAGCATGGCTCGCCAGGAAGGGTCATGATCCGGCCTTCGGCGCCCGGCCGCTGGCGCGCGTCATCCAGGAACAGGTCAAGAAGCCGTTGGCTGACGAACTCCTGTTCGGCAAGATATCGCGCGGCGGGCGAGTGGTCGTCGATGTCAAAGCGGGCGAACTGAGCTTCACCTTCCCCGACCCGAAATCCGACAATAAGCCGCCCGACAAGAAAAAGGGCGGCGGCAAGAAAATCGGCGAGTTGGTCCGCTAAACAGCGTCTAGACGCTGAATAGCTTCTAAAGATTGACGCCACCGTTCGGGCGAGGTTTCCTGTAGCAGCAAAAAATTACCGCTTCAGGGAGCCTTTTAGTGTCCTTTTCCTTTCTCGACGGTGTGCGAGTTATCGACCTCAGTCAGTATGTCCCGGGCCCCTATGCCACACTTCTGCTCGCAGATATGGGCGCCGATGTGGTGCGCGTCGAACCCGTGGGCGGCGAGCCGATGCGGCGCTTTGGCCCGCCGGACGCGGACGGTATTTCGGTCTGGTATAAAGTGGTCAACGGCTCGAAAACCGTGCTCGAAATCGACCTCAAGAG
>Ga0209403_10000903_pt1 | contig 40515 bp, 34 predicted proteins | sample ArcticOcean_MG_C_8_FD_187440 | JGI IMG/M metagenome (GOLD analysis project Ga0209403, IMG submission 187440) | Marine microbial communities from western Arctic Ocean - ArcticOcean_MG_CB11_86 (SPAdes) (version 2) | ecosystem: Environmental > Aquatic > Marine > Oceanic | place: Arctic Ocean...
ATTTGCAGATGGATTACCAAGAAGATGGTTTGAGGATGGATATATATATTATAATGATAAAAAATATAATATTGCTGGTCGAATTTGTATGGATCAATTTATGGTAGATTTTGGCAATGTTATTCCAAAAATAGATGATAAAGTTCTAATGATAGGTAAAGATGGAAATAATGAGATTCGTTTTGAAACAATTGCAAATGCAGTCAAAACTACACCATATGCACTCGCAACAGCAATTGGTGGAAGAACACAAAGAATCTATCAGGGATAATTCCACTAAACCATATTAGATTTCTATGTTGATGACACAAGGTAACCTTACAAGAAGTATTTTTTTTAAAGCATTTATTTGTTTTTCTGCATTGTTTGGCCAACAATTCAAACATAGTATTGTTATGCCTGTGCCAGACCTTTCATTCCATCCCTCAATTTTTTATGGATTAGATGTTTTAGAACAGATGGATTTCAAACCTCTTTATGGAAAAACTATAGGTGTTTTTACGAATCAAACTGCAGTAAACCGTAAAGGACAACATTTACTTGATTTAATGAAAGCTCATCCAAAAATAGATGTTAAAATAATTTTTACACCACAATATGGATTATTTGCTGAACAAAATAATCAATTTAAATTACAAGGTGATCAAAAATATGACCCTATTTACAACGCACAAATTGTTGAGGTTTTTGGTCGAAATGTAAAACCTCCTGAATGGGCTATGCGCGGTTTGGACCTTATCTTAATTGATATTCAAGATACTGGTGTACGTTTTTCTACTTATGTAGCTACAATGACGAAAATATTAGAAGTCGCAAGCGAGTGGAGTACACCTGTCATGATATTAGATAGACCAAATCCTTTACGAGGCGATAGAGTGGATGGCCCAGTCATTCGCCCTCAATTTCAATCATTTGAAGGTTATCATCTTGTTCCAATTCGCCATGGTATGACAATAGGTGAGATGGCAGTTATGGCAAATGAAATGGGGTGGATAAAAAATTTAAAAAGAACAAATCTTACGATAATTCCAATGGCGAATTGGAAGAGATCTTATTGGCTTGACAAATCTGAGCATCCTTGGGTTAATCCACAACCTCAAATAAAAACTATTCGAACAAACTTAGCATATGTTGGTTTTGGTTTAATTGAAGGTACAAATCTGAATGATGGCCGTGGAACAGATCGTCCCTATATGCGAATAGGCGCACCGTGGCTTTCTGGCTATCATTTATTAGAAAAACTTATTCAATTAAAATTACCTGGAGTTGAATTTCGTGTAGTAGAATATGTGCCAAGAAAGAAACCTGAGGATAAGGTTATACCATTATATGTTAATAAGGTATGTAGCGGTATTGATATATATATTAAAGACCCAAATCGTTTTGACCCTATAGCAACGGCTACAGGAATTATGGTTCTAGCTCATCAACTTTATCCAAGAGAATTTAAGTGGGATGAATTACACCGTATAGATATGCTATTCGGCCATAGTCAATTACGTATTTTTGCCGCGCAAGGAAAACCAGCAAATTATCTTCCTCCTTTGTGGCTTAAAGATGTATTGAAATTCAATGAATTTCGTCAGAAGTTTTTGATTTATAATTAATTAATGAATAGTAAAGTTCTTTTATTATTTATTCCATTCTCAACTTGGGTTTTAAGTCAAACTCATTTTACAATTCCTCAAAATGTTTGGCGTATATCTTTTAATCAAAGTATTTCTGGTGGTAGATGGATTGGGCATGATGGTGAAAAAGGGTTAAAAGATTTTAGCTATAATCTAAAAGATATTGATTATTCTATAACTCAATATTGGAAGCATACTCTAAACACGCACCAATTTACATTAGAATATGGCTTATCAGATAAATCAACTTTTATTTTAAACGTTCCAATAATTCAAAAATTTAATCAAGACCATACTTGGTCAATATCTTCAGATTCTAATATTGTAGTTATAAATAATCTAATGAAATACTATTTTCCTAAAAATAAATCTAATTCAGGTTTAGGTGATGTTACAGTCGGGATGAAAGTATTATTTGTTGGAAACCCTGCATGGCGAGGTGGAAAAAATAAATTTTCAATTTATGGTGGTTTAGATGCCACCTTCCCTTTTGGACAAAGTTTAAAAAAATATTATACTAAAGATCTCGATGATAATGGAATTCCAAATCAGTTTAAGCAGTTACCTATTAGTAATGGGCTTACAAAATGGAGAGGCAGCCTTTTTGGTGAACTTTACCGTAAAATGCGAGGTAGGCTTGTTAACATAAATTGGTCGTTTAGTCTATCTTCTTTTAATAGAGAAATTATTAATCCAGCTTACTCTTTTTTATGGATTGAAGAAACTGGAATGGACTCTATTTCTAAGGCTATTGGAAATTCAGTTTTATATGAGGAAGGAAAACAAATTTTATTATCAATTCAAGGTCAATTAGAGTTGTGGCCTAACCGCATATTCTTTTCTTCTGGTATGGACTGGATGCTATCAGGTCGTGATCAATATTTTTCTAAAAGCAATGAATGGGATTCTTGGATGAGCTCACGCAATAATTACGATACTAAAAAAACATTATCAACCCAATTTATTAGATTCAACTTCCTTAATATAGACCCATTCAAGCAAATTGGACCAATTCCTTTTGAATTAGAGTTTGGTATTAGATGGTATGTACCATATTTAACTTATCATACCTATGGTTATACATCTTCATGGATAAAAATCAGTTCTTACTTCCAAGCTTGGTAAAAAACTATATTCTATCATTAGTTAATTACTTAAATGATTGATTCAAAAAAATCTATATTCGCTTGGTCTTTATACGATTGGGCAAACAGTGCCTTCTCAACAACAGTTATGGCCGGTTTTTTCCCTGTTTTTTTTAAAGAATATTGGTCGACTACAGATAGTGTAACTTTAAGTACTTGGTACCTAGGGCTGGCAAATTCTGTGGCTTCTATTATAGTTGCTGCACTTGCTCCTTTCCTTGGTGCTATAGCTGATCGTGGTTCTGCTAAAAAGAAGTTTCTTATGCTCTTTGCATTTTTGGGTATTATTGGAACCGGATCTTTATGGATGGTTAAACAAGGTCAATGGCAAATAGCTGTATTATTTTATATTATTGCCTCAATTGGGTTTATGGCGGGAAATATATTTTATGATTCGTTACTTCCAAGTATTGCTTCAAAGGATAAAATAGATTTCGTATCATCTTTAGGGTTCGCTTTAGGCTACATTGGAGGTGGCTTGCTTTTTTTAGTAAATGTTTTAATGTATTTGAAACCTTCAATGTTTGGAATTGTTGATGGTGCAACAGCAATAAGACTATCATTTGTAAGTGTGGCTCTATGGTGGGCCATCTTTTCAATTCCTATTATGCTTTTTGTTAAAGAACCTGCTAATTATTCGCCAATAAAAATTACTAAAGCTTTTTCTGCTGGTTGGAATCAACTTCTTAAAACAATTAAAGAGATTAGACATTTAAAAGTGGTAGCTACTTTTTTACTAGCTTATTGGCTTTACATAGATGGAGTTGATACCATTATTAGAATGGCTGTTGATTATGGCTCAAGTATTGGTTTCGCTACAAGCTCATTGATAACGGCTTTACTTTTAGTGCAATTTGTTGCTTTTCCTGCAACATTAGGATTTAATTGGTACGCCTCAAAAATTGGTATTAAGAAAGCTATGTATACAGCCATTATAGGCTACTCAATAATTACTATTTTTGGTTCGCTAGTAGAGGAAGAATGGCATTTTTATATACTAGCAATACTTATTGCTTGTTTTCAAGGAGGAATCCAATCATTAAGTCGATCAATGTATGCTCGAATAATTCCAATAGAAAGAGCAGCGGAATTTTATGGGTTCTATAATATGTTAGGAAAGTTTGCAGCAATAATAGGACCACCATTGATGGGTTATGTGGGTTTAGTGACGGGCAATCCAAGATTTGGTATCTTATCAATCGTTATACTTTTTATTTCAGGAGGATTTATTTTAAGTAAAGTTGATTTGGATGAGGGAGAAAAAATTGCGAAATCATATTTATCAAAAGAATGAAGATTCGTGATTAAGCATTTATTTATATTTTTTACAATTTCTTCCTACAATGTTAATCTTAGCATTTTTTCTAAGAGCTTAATTACATAGTTTTAAACAGAGGAATCAGTACTATGGAAACTATTTCAGCAAAATATTCACAGTTTGTTATGCCTGATCATATAAATGTTGTTGGTACACTCTTTGGAGGTCAAATGATAGCATGGGTTGATTTGGCAGCTGCAAAAGTATCACATAGATTTTTAAAAGGAAGTGATGTAGATGGAGCTGTAACAAGAACAATTGATAAAGTAGAATTTAAAGAGCCAGTCTATTTAGGCGATTGGGTCAATTTTTTAGCTACAATTATATCTATCGGTAAAACCTCTTTCACAATTCAAGTAGAAGCTTATGCTGAAGGGAGACATTCAGATCCACGTTTAGCATGTGTTGCAACTCTTGTTATGGTAGCTGTAAAAAAAGATGTAGATGGAAATTATAATAAAATAGAGCATGGAAAGACAAACTAACTATTTTAAATATAATGCGTTAGTGTTTCTTCTAGCTTTGGGTTTAGCACAGAATGATACAACAAATGTAAAGCGTTCAGATATTATAAAATCTCAAGAAGCTAAAACTGTAAGTATTTATGCTTTAGTTAATTCAATTGATACTAATCCTACCGCATATCGATTTAGTGTATATGCAAGAAGCCGATCTGCAGAGCCATTTATTCAAAAATTATTTTTTCCTGGTGAATCAATCCAAATTGTTCTTCCTGTAAATATTTTAAATTCAGACTCATTAGGGAATATTGCCAAATTAGAGCCCCTTGGTGATAAATATTCAATTCAATATCGAATGTTTAATAAGCAAGATAATGAAATTATATTAACTACATATAAAGTTCTAAAACCTGCAGATATAATAAAATTAACAATCTTAGAAGAAGATTCGGAAAAACCTATTCCTAACATTAATATTCTAGCTTTTCAAAATGGAGAGCTCCTTTCAGATTCGAATTCTGATAGTCTTGGATATAGTAGATTAAGAATCCCTTTAAAGCGTGATAAGGATATTCCTGTTATTATTTCAATTGATACAAATGGTCAATTTCAATTATATAAAAGAGAACTTGATATTAAAGAAGGATCATCTGAAAAAATTATTATGCTGTCTTCTTTAAAATTAGAAATTGGTGAAACAGTTTATCAGGTAACTAGTGATCTTGTTCCATTTCGCGAAGGTCCTGAGAATGGTTCCTCTGTGTTATTTCTATTAAACTCAGGTGACCAAGTTGTGATTTCTAAGGTGGCTGGAAATCGACTTTTTGGACGTGTGAAAGTATTTTTAGAAATGCAAGGTAAGTATAAAAATGTAAATGGATGGATTTTGAATAAATATGTAACAATTAAAGACATATAATTGAAAATAAACTTTAAACTTTTAGTTTAATTTGGAGGAATTTTGAAATCTAAAGTATTTAATCCATCGACAAATTTTTCAATCAATGCTCATGTTAAAAGCATCGATCAATATCTTGAAGAATATCAACAGTCAATTAAAAGTAGTAATGAATTTTGGGCAAGTAAAGCTGAACGAATAACATGGTCAAAAAAGTGGGATTCTATTGGTGAATATGATTTTGTTAACGCAAATATTAAATGGTTTCAAGGGGGGAAGTTAAATGTTAGTTATAATTGTCTTGATCGACATGTAGAGTCAGGTCTTGGTGATAAAACAGCATTAATATGGGAAGGGAATAATCCTGAAGAAGATCAACACTTTACATATTTTGAATTATTAATTGAAGTACAAAAATTCTCTAATGTATTAAAAGGATTAGGAGTTCAAAAGGGAGATCGCGTTTGCATATACATGCAAATGGTGCCTCAACTTGCTATAGCAATGTTGGCATGTGCTAGAATTGGAGCTGTTCACTCCATAGTTTTCGGAGCATTTAGTCCAGATTCTTTGCGTGACCGCATAAATGATTCGTCTTGTAAAATTTTGATTACTCAAGATACTGGAGTCCGTGGAATAAAATTAAATATTCCAATGAAAGCAAATGCAGATGAAGCAGTAAATCAAACTCCGTCAATTACAAATGTTATTGTTGTCCGCCGAACTGGTGAATTAATAAATATGGTAAATGGAAGAGATGTTTGGTGGCAAGATGAAATGAAAAAGGCTGATAAAGATTGTGCTCCAGTTGAAATGGATGCTGAAGATCCGCTATTTATTCTTTATACCTCGGGTTCTACAGGTAAGCCAAAAGGAATTTTACATACCACAGGAGGATACTTAGTTTATGCAAACTATACATTTGAGCAAATTTTTGACCATAAAAAAGAAGATATTTATTGGTGCACTGCTGATATAGGTTGGATTACAGGACACTCATATATTATTTATGGACCTCTTTCAAACTCTGCAACTTCAATAATGTTTGAAGGCGTGCCAAACTATCCTGATTTTGGTAGATTTTGGGATATAGTTGATAAACACAAGGTTACTTTATTTTATACTGCTCCTACAGCATTAAGAGCTCTTATGAAGGAAGGAGATAATTGGGTGGTAAATCATGACCTATCTTCATTGAGACTCTTAGGAACAGTTGGCGAACCAATTAAAGAACCTGAATGGTTATGGTATTACAATATTATTGGTAATAAATCTTCACCAATTGTTGATACTTGGTGGCAAACAGAAACAGGTGGAATTATGATAGCACCTCTTCCAGGTGCAATTGCAACAAAACCTGGTTCAGCGACATTCCCATTTTTTGGTATTGAACCAGTATTGTTGGCAGAGTCAGGTGAAGAGATTGAAGGCAATAATGTTTCAGGACTATTAGCAATAAAATCATCATGGCCTGGGCAGATGAGGTCGATTTATGGAGATCATAAACGTTTTATAGATACTTATTTTTCACAATTCCCAGGATATTATTTTACAGGAGATGGAGCACGTAGAGATGAAGATGGGTATTATTGGATAACTGGCAGAGTAGATGATGTATTAAATATTTCAGGGCATAGGATAGGTACAGCTGAAGTTGAAGGTGCTATTGGAAAATCTGAAGGAGTAGCTGAAGCTGCAGTCGTTGGCTTTCCTCATGAAATTAAAGGTCAGGGCATTTATGCTTTTGTTACATTAATGACAGGAGTTGAAGTTAGTAGCGCGATTGAAGATGAAATTCGTAAATCAGTTATTAAAGAAATTGGGCCACATGCAAAACCCGAAAAAATACAATATACACCTGCTTTACCAAAAACAAGGTCTGGGAAGATTATGCGTAGAATATTAAGAAAAATTGCTGAAGGCGATATTAGTAATTTGGGTGATACTTCAACTTTAGCTGACCCAAGTGTGGTTGAGAGCTTAGTTGAAGATGCTTTATAGTTAACTAAACCCAAACATCATTTTCAGAAGTTAATTTACTAGTAGCATCACCAGTATTAATTATACCTTTTGGCTCAATAAGCATAATATGACATTCATGTTTTGCGTAAGGTTTATGCTCAACTCCTCTAGGTACTATATATAGTTCGCCTTTGCTTAACTTGACTTTTTCATTTCGAAATTCTATGATTAATTCTCCATCTAAAACGATAAATGTTTCATCTGTTTCTTTATGAGAATGCCAAACAAATTCCCCTTTCACTTTAGCTAGTTTTAATTGATAGTCATTCATCTCAGCAATAATTCTAGGCGACCAGTGATCTGAAAATTTATTTAACTTATCATTTATATTTATAACTTTTCCCACGATTAACTATTTTTTATTGCGGATGTAGTATATGGTACAGGATTTTGCATTGCCCAAATTGCTGGACACCGCTCATCAGTAAGCTTTTTAACTTTTTGAATATCTTCATTTGATGCGCTGCTTTTTACAAAAACCTCGAAATTAAAACCTTTCATTGGAGGAAACGAACCAACACCTAATGCTGATCTAAAATCAACACCAAGTGATAAAGATATTTTCATTTCTTCAATTTCAACTCCCATCATTGCAGCTTGCGTTGCAAATGTTGAACCATAACATGACATTGCACCATAGAAGCAATATGTTAAAGCAGATGGAGCTCGACCTTCTCCACCTAAAAATGCGGGAAAATCTGCTTCAAGCGTTATTTCTCCATTTGGAAACTTTACGTCGCCTGTAAACTGTACTTTATCTGTTTCGGTATTCCAGGTTCCTTCAAAATTGAAATCTAGTTGAGCTAAAGATGAATCTGCGTCACTTTGTTTTGCAATTTCATTGATTTGTTCTACTCTTACATTATGCATGATAAAATTCTCCAAAATTATATCTTTAAACATAAGTGTAAAGCAAAAACCAAACAATAATTGATAAAATTCATTTTTTATTACATTAAATGAATACTTTTATTATTCATTTATTTGAAAATCATGCACTAAATACTAATTTATACCTTGTTAATATGTAAAATAATTTTAGTTAAGGAATAAAGATGTCAAATCTTTTAAAAATCATATATAATTCAGGCGATTGGCGAAATCATAGTGCTGATGCAATAGCAGTGGGTATTTATGAGGACCTAAAATTATCAAGACAATTACAGGGAGTAAATAAAGAGCTGGGTCGAGGGCTATCAAATGCATTATCTGGTAATATCATAGAAGGTAAAGTGGGTGAAGTAAAAATAGTGGTTGGTAAAAAAGGTTCAATTGCTATTGTATATGGATTAGGAAAAAGAAATAACCTTGATTCAGAAACACTACGTAAAGCTGGTGGAGCTATTTCTAAAGCATGCATAAAAAATAAAATAAAATCTTTTTCTTTTCTTATACCAATCGATATAAAAGATAATTATATGCATCAAGCTGCGATAGAAGGTTTAGTATTGGGTAGTTATCAGTTTAATGAATTAAAGACAACTGACACAAATCATTTCAGTATAAAAAACGCTACAATTTATGGCGTAAGAAAAAATACGGTCGATAAAGGAAATAAAGTTGCTCAAGGTGTATGTTTTGCTAGAGATTTAGATAATCGACCTGGCAATATAGCTACACCATCTCATCTAGCTGATAATGCAAAAGAAATCGGGAAAAAAGGTGAAATGAAAGTTACCATTTTTGAAAGAGATAAGTTTACTAAAATGGGTATGGGGGCATTAGCTGGAGTTGCTTCTGGAACAGATGTCTCTCCAAAATTTATAATAATGGAGTATATGGGAGGTCCAAAAACCCAAAAACCCAAAATATTAGTTGGGAAAGGACTCACATTTGATAGTGGTGGTATTTCTATTAAGCCATCTTCAAAAATGGATGAAATGAAGTACGATATGTGTGGTTCTGGGGTTGTATTAGGAGTCATGAAAATCATTCAAACTCTTAAACCCAAAATAAATATTATTGGTATTATTCCATCAACTGAAAATATGAGTGGTGATAAAGCTTATCGGCCAGGTGATGTTCTTACTGCATATAATGGTAAAACTATTGAAGTCTTAAATACGGATGCTGAGGGTAGACTGATTTTAGCAGATGCTTTAGCTTATGCATCAAAACACTATAATCCAGAATATATTTTAGATTTTGCTACACTTACTGGAGCAGTGGTTGTTGCTTTAGGCCACGTAGCAACAGGAATAATGGGTACAGATAAAAAATTAATTAATAAAATTAAAGCTTCTGCAGTTACTACAAATGAAAAAGTTTGGGAATTTCCTCTTTGGGAAGAATATTTAGATCAAGTCAAATCTAATATAGCGGATGTTAAAAATGTAGGAGCTCCAATGCAAGCAGGAACCATTGCAGGCGGTGCATTTTTAAAATCATTTGTTAAAGATGATATACCATGGTGTCATTTTGATATAGCTGGAACTGCATGGGGTGATAAAGGACTTTCATATCAAAATAAAGGAACTGCAACTGGTGAAGTGATTCGATTAGTTGTGGACCTTTTGGGGATTTAATGGCTAATTATCCAGGAAGAAGTGAAGCAATTAAATTACTTCATGAATATACAAAAACTGATAGTCTTAGACGACACGCTTTGGGAGTAGAACAAGCAATGCGTAAGATGGCTGAAAAATACAATGGAGATCTTGATGAATGGGGATTGACAGGTCTAATGCACGATTTTGATTACGAAATGTATCCTACTATCGAAGATCACCCTTTTCGAGGTAATGAAATACTTGTAGAAAAAGGATATCCAAAATCTATTACAAATGCAATTATGGGCCATGCAACATATACTGGAGTACCGAGAGATACAGAAATGGCTAAATCACTTTTTTCTGTAGATGAATTAACAGGGTTTATTTTTGCAGTAACATATGTAAGACCTTCTAAATCTATATTAGAAGTAAAGCCAAAGTCTGTTAAGAAAAAATTAAAACAAAAGTCATTTGCAGCTTCAGTTATACGTGAAGATATCTTTCAGTCTATTGAAGAATTAGGAGTCGATCTTACAGAACATATTCAGTTTGTTATTGATGCCTTGTCTGAAAAAGCTGAAGTTCTAGGCTTGAAAGGTAATGTGTAATAGCGATGACTGCATTTATTGGCATATTTCTATTTATAATTGGTTTTCTTTTTGGAGCATTATTTATATGGTTTATCCGTCAAAAAGAAATTGATATATCTCAATCTAATCGAGATCAACTTAAATCAGAATTTGGCAATTTATCAAAAGAAGCACTAGATCAAAATCTAGAAACATTTTTAAAATTAGCTGAAAATAAATTTTCTGAATTAGTAAAGTCTTCAGATGGGCAATTAGATCAAAAGAAACAACTAATTGATCAATCCTTAGTAGAAATGAAGAAAAAGTTAGAAGGTTTAGATAAATCTACTAACGAATTAAAAGGCCAAGTTGAATCATCTCAGAAAGGTATTGGAGATTTAGCTGAAACAACAACTCAATTATCTAGAATATTATCTAGTTCACAAGCTAGAGGACAATGGGGTGAAAGGATGGTTGAAGACATTCTTAATTTCATGGGTTTAGTTGAAGGTATAAATTTTGAAAAACAAGCTCAGGCAGGTGAAGGTCGCCCAGATTTTACTTTTAGACTCCCAGATAATAAATGTATCAATATGGATGTGAAGTTTCCTTTAACTCACTATGAAAATTATTTAAGTACAGATGTTGAATCTGAGCAAGAAAAAGAGAAAAAAGAATTCATTAAAGATGTTAGGATGCATGTTAAAGCAATTGAAAAGAGATCATATATAGATCCTGAAGGTGGCACCCTCGACTATGTATTAATGTTTATACCGAATGAAAGTATTTATGTCTTTCTCAATCAAGAAGATCGCGAATTAATTGATTTTTCACTTTCAAAAAAAGTCCTCTTATGTTCACCTATAACTCTATATGCAGTATTATCACTAATTCGCCAATCTGTTTCTAATTTTTCAATGGAACAAAAAGCAGGTGAGATGCAAGAGCTTGTAGGTATTTTTAGAAAGCAATGGGATGAATTTATTGTTCAAATGGAAAAATTAGGTAATACTCTGGGAACAGTACAATCTCATTTTGAAAAATTAGTTTCTACTCGTAGAAATCAATTAGAAAAACCGATGGATCGTATTAAAGAGTTGCAGTTAGGACAAGATGAATCTAAAAAAGAATTAAATGATGAATAAAACTATTATATTTAAATACTCATTTGTTTTTTTATTCTACATTATTTCTTGTGTGGGCCCTCCTGAACCTGATCATGGTTTAGTTAAAAATTTACCTGTAGTTATCAATACAAATTCCGCTTTTTCATATAGTTTAAGAGGAGACGATTATTCTATTGATGAATCATTTGATATTTCATTAAGTTTAACAGATGGGACGTTAGCATCTACACTGATAGTAACAGATTATAAAAATAACGATACTACTATTGTTTTACTTCAAGATGCAAATGGCGAAGACATATATAAATATATAATTTCAGGTAACATTACAAGATCAGATGCAAACACAAGGATTAAACCAAAGAAAGCTATAATTCAAAGTAATAGTTTTACCGGAATTCTATCGTGGACTGTTACAGAACAATAAACTAAATATTAGCATTTAATGAATGAGGCGATCATTTTTCATTTTAATTTTATTAGCTCATATTTTTTAAATAAAGATAGGTTTTCATCTTCAACTTTTAATTGATATTCAACCCAATCTTTTTCAAAAAAATTATTTACTCTTTTTAAAACTTTATTAGTTTCTTCTTCAGCATAATCTAAAAGATAATCATGCGTTTGATTTGGACCAGATAAATTATTATAAAGGTAACGATTAATTGAACCTACTTTTCCACTCAATATATTTGGACTTCTAACAATTCCTTGGAGGCCTTTTTTATTTACAATTAGCTCTTCAAGAACTTTTAAGCTATCAGTGATAACTTTTCCATTCTTTTGTAGTTCTTTATGAGATTTATTATTTTTTAGATCAAGTAATTTAACTACGGAAGACACAATATTTTTTGCTTCACGAATTCTATCCATTGCAGACGTAATAGATTGAGTTATTTCCATCTGCCTATTATAAATAGGTTGAAGCTTTTCAAGGTTTCTTTTGATAATACCAACACGCGGGTCGCTGATAACATTTACTACTCTTATTTTTTCTTCTTTACCATGACTTAATTTAATAGTATATAAACCGGGTAATACAGCTGGACCACCAGGCTCACGTGTGTCTGGTTTTGTTGGGATAGGTGTATTTGGCGAGCGCACTCCTTTTCGCCTCAAATCCCAATATACTCGATTGATTCCAGGATCTACCACATGATTAATAGACCTGATAACTTTACCATCACTATTTATCACTTCCATTTTTACTTTTTCTTTTTTTTGTGATTTAGTTTCCTTTTTTGAAGCAGGGTTAAAGACAAAAGTTAACATAGCACCTCGTCGACGATTTTCACCAGAAAAAATAGCATTTGCTTCAAAACGAGTACCTGTTGCTTGTCTATTAATTGATAGAACTGCAGTAGGTGGCTCAAAAAAATGCAGTTTTTGATTAAGGAGGTCTTGATTACTAGAAGCAAGTTCTCTTAGAGGTCTAATATCATCTAGTATGTATGCTGCTCGACCAAAAGTTCCAATTATTAGATCATGTTCTCTAGGATGTATTTTTAAATCCATGGTGGATACAGTTGGAAAGCCATTAGTCCATTTAGTCCAAGTTTTAGCATCATCAATTGAAATATATAAACCATACTCTGTACCAATGAATTGAAGATTAGGCTCAATAGGGTCTTGCACATAACTTAATACATGTCCCCAGATATCTTTTTCATCAGCTAAACTTTTCCAGGACTTTCCATAATTTGTAGTATTAAAAATATAAGGAGCCCAATCATTTTGACGGTAATTATTCATAATCACTACTGCACTACCAGGATCAAAAGGAGAAGCAACTATTTGAGGAACCCAACCACCTTCGGGAGCACCATATATTTTATTTGATAAATTTTTCCATGTTTTACCTCTATTAGTAGTTAGTTGAACATTCCCATCATCCGTACCTACCCAAATTATATTTTTATCTAGAGGACTTGGTTCAATTGAAAGAATTGTAGTGTAATTTTCTGCTCCTGTAGCATCATATGTTAATCCACCACTTTGATGTTGTTTTTGTTTAGTGGAATCATCTGTGGTTAGATCTGGAGAAATAATTTTCCAATTATTTCCTCGATCTGAACTATAATGAACATATTGCGATCCGTAAAAAATAGCATCCTCATCAAAAGGATCTTGAGCTATTGCGGCATTCCAATTAAAACGTAGATATTCACCTTTTGGATGAACTGGTTTTATTAATTGCGTATGTCCTGTAATTAAATCATATCTTCCAACATTACCTTGCTGACTCATAGCATATCCAAACCTAGAATTACCGGGGTGAGGTACTACATCAAACCCATCTCCAAAAAATAATTCTTCCCAATATGAGTTACGAATGCCTCCAGCCCGCCATACATACGCTGGGCCACGCCAAGAACCATTATCCTGCATACCACCATAAACATTATATGGCCAATCCATATCGTAATTTATATGGTAAAATTGAGCCACAGGAAGATTCTCAACAAATCGCCATGTCTTGCCTCGATCATACGAAATATTTAATCCTCCATCATTCCCTTCAATTATGAAATTTGGATTTTTAGGGTGACCCCAAAAAGCATGATGGTCTGGATGCACGCCATTGGCGCCATAAGCAGTCATTAAAGATTCAAAAGATTTACCGCCATCATTTGAAACTGTAACATAAGTATGAAGATTGTATATCCTGTTCTCATTAACTGGATCAATATATATTTCTGCATAATAAAAAGGGCGACCACCAATATTTTTATCAGAAACTTTTTCCCATTTAAAACCACCATCTACTGATTTAAATAAGGCATTTTTTTTGGATTCAATTAAAGCATAAATAAGTTTTGGATTACTAGGTGCAATAGCAATGCCCATTCTTCCAAGGTCACCTTTGGGAAGACCATCTTTATCTGTTCTTTTTTCCCAAGTTTCTCCACCATCAAATGTTATATGCATGCCTGAGCTTTTTCCACCAGATTTAAAGAACCATGGCCAGCGACGAAATTCCCACATATTTGCAATTAATTTATCTGGGTTTCTTGGGTCCATTACTAATTCTCCAATACCAGTCTTTTTATCTATATAAAGTACTTTTTTCCATGAATTACCACCATCTGTTGTCTTATAAACTCCGCGATGTTCACTTTCACCCCAAGCAGCTCCTTGAGCTCCAATATATACTTCATCACTATTTTTTGGATTAATAAGTACACGATGAATATTACGTGTCTCTCCTAATCCCTTAAATGACCATGTATTGCCACCGTCAATGCTTTTATAAACGCCAAAGCCAGCTGATTGACTGTTTCTAGGATTGCCTTCACCTGTTCCGACCCATATTACATCAGGATTACTTGGATCAACCGCAACATCGCCAATAGATGCAGCCTTTTGATCATCAAAGATTGGTTCCCATTTAACTCCACCACTTTCAGATTTCCAAAGTCCGCCAGAAGCAGTCCCTACGTACATAATGTCAGTATTAGATAAAACTACATCGATTGAAGTCACTCGTCCACTCATACCGCCTGGCCCGATAGCTCTTGCCTTCATAGCCTTCAGCTTTTTCATGTCCAACTCATCTGCAATCAATGTTGAAGCCAGAATGAATAACAATAATATAAAATTCTTTTTCATTTTTTAATCCTAAGCTAATTAGAAATATTTATGGATATATCTCCAAAAGTACATCCAAACTCCGATCCAATAGGGGAGCCAGGAGGTGCGGTTGGAACTTTTATGGGCACGAAGTTATTTGGTTCACTTAAAAACATATTTATCCTTTTTTGAAGCATATTAAGATGAGCTTTTTCACGTGAAGATTTTCCACGTGAACGTTTTAACTGGTCGTTTAATAAACTGACTGATTGCATCGAAATAGAATTAACAGCAGGTGAAGCCTCTTTATTAATAGCAAGAGTCATCAAATGATCCAAAACTATAAAGTCTACATTACGTTTTACTTCCCCAGCTAATCCTTTTGGAGCTGAGCTAAGTATTGAGCCTTTAATTATTGTTTTTAAAACTTTTTCTAAGCCAGGTTGATTAATATTGCGAGCATTATACTCAACTAAACGCGTTGCTCTAGCCGGATGGAAAAGAACTCTACATGTTAAATTTGCAGCAGTTTCAGCAAGACTAACACCGTCAAAAGTCACGCTAGTTCTAGAATTAAAAGACTCTCTTGTACGTCCTCTTCCTGCAGCTCTAGGAGGGATGAGCTTTAACAAATCTTCTCTAAGGGTTAATTGTTCAGGTTGTAATGTTTTAATGAGTCCGTCAAGCGCATCCATTTGAAAGCTAGGTTCAATAAATTCAGTAATTAATTGTCCATCTCCTCTTAAAGCATAAGAAAAATTTAAACCACCAATAACTTTTGAAGCGCCTTCGATTTGGTAACGGTGAAGTAAATATATAGGCACTAGTACATCTTCTATATCACTATACGGTTGGCCATTTCTTATGTTATTTTCTCCAAAGTTTTCTAAAGCTACTTTTCTCACGTTCATTAGGTTATTTAATTCTGTAACTGGATCTTTTCCATTATCCCATAAATGAGCAGTCGGATGCGCAGAACCTAAAGGTCTTGCATCTTGATCCGTGATAAAAGTGTAGCCACGTTTTATTCCATCTTGAATTATTCTCTCAAGCGCTTTTTTCTCATTTGTACCTTCAGGGAAGTCCTGATAACCAAATGTAATAGTTACTTTATCCCATTCGCCAATACCTACATCATACGCATTCTTCCATTCAATATTCCCATTTTTATCAAGAGAAATTGTGGGATGTGGATAATCCATGACAGAGGCACGATCTGCAGCGCTAGAAATATAATTATGAGATAATCCAATTGTATGCCCAATTTCGTGAGCTACCAGTTGTCTTACTCGAGAAAGAGCTAATTCACGCATATGATTTGGAACTTTATCGCCGTTTGTATAAGGTGCAAGCAATCCTGTAGCTATTAAATAATCTTGCCTAAGTCTTAACGAACCTAAAGAAACATTTCCTTTAATAATCTCTCCAGTCCTTGGATCATCTATAGAACTTCCATAGGACCAACCTCTAGTAGCACGATGGACCCAATGGATCATATTATATCGAGCATCCATAGGATGAGCTCCCTCAGGAAGTATTTTAACTTGAAATGCATTTTTATATCCAGCTGCTTCAAAAGCTTGATTCCACCAACTGCCACCTTCTAACATAGCAGTTTTTACAGGTTCTGGGACACCAGGGTCAAGATAGTAAATAATTGGTTCTAAAGCTTCACTTCTTCTTGCGCGTGGATTCTTTTTTTCTAAACGATGACGTCTTATATATTTAATATATATTGATTCATCCAATGGAACTGCATAATCTTGAAACGAAATTGCTCCGTATCCTGCCCTTGGATCATGTTCCCGGGGCTTATATTTATTATCAGGCAACTCCAAAAAAGAATGGTGGATGCGCATTGTAATTGCACTGGGCGTTGGTGTTACTTGACGTACAAAGCTTCCTGGATTTGTACCCGTATAGGTCATTAGAGCTTCAACCTCGGTATTTTTTGGAAAATTCATTGTAGCCGCGAGATGGATTGCTGAGCGACTTTTATCTACTTTATAATTGCCCATTTTTTGCCTTTTTAATCTCCCCACAATACCATGAGCATCATTTAAAAAGAAATCTGTAGCATCTACTAATATTTTTCCATTTTCTTCTTCTGAAACTTTAAAACCCCAAATGGCTGATTTAGCAAATCCATCTGCAACTGAAGCCTTTTCTTTAGCGTCATTAGTGTTTGCACGGTAGCGATAATTTGGCTGAATTAATAAAATTTTTGGACCAATACGATGGAAATAAACAATACGACTATTACCAAGTTGCCCACGATCAAGTCCAACATCATTTGAACCCATGCCTGCCATAAGAGAATTAACGTAAAGAAACTCTTGGTCAAAATCTGAGATTTCTAACCATAGTTTCCCGGAATTGTTATCCCAATACATATTTAAATAACCATCCATTTTTTTCATGGATTTAGTTTTCTCAGTAATGGAATTACAATAAATAACCCCAAAAATGGAAATAAATAAAATAATTTTTTTCACAATTAGCTCCTCATTTTGTAATCGAAAGAATAACAATTTAATTGTCAAAACAAACATTAAACAGAAAAAAATATATAAGTATTTCTTACCATATAGTTAGATTTATTCTATAATAATGAAAAAAATAATCTTAATAGTGTTTATCTTGAGTTGTAATCAAAAAATAGATATAAAAAGGCAATTGATATCTATTGGTGAGGTAGAAATGACGATGGTCTGGATTCCAAATGGATCTTTTAATATGGGTAGTGACGACTCCATGGCTCTAGATAATGAAAAACCTGTTCATAAGATTACTTTAGATGGATTTTGGATGTCTGAGACACCTGTAACTAACGTGCAATTCGCAGTATTTATAAATGAGAGTGGTCATATTACCACGGCAGAAATTGCTCCTACTTTAGAAGAAATTATGAGTCAAGTACCTCCAGGTACTACGCCGCCACCAAAAGAAATGTTGGTGCCAGGATCATTAACATTTATCAATCGACCAACACCAGCCAATCCAAATTCGGATATTAGATGGTGGAAATGGTCAAATAATTCAGATTGGCGCCATCCTTATGGGGACGGATCATCTATTGAAGAAATGGATAACCATCCAGTTGTTCAGATATCTTGGTTTGATGCTTTGGCTTTTTCAAAATGGGCTATGATGAGTTTGCCTACAGAAGCACAATGGGAATATGCAGCAAAAAAAGGAGAAGTTACTAATCGTAGAGAAATGAATATTTGGCAGGGAACATTCCCTGTTAATAATTCACGAATAGATGGTTATGAAAAGACAAATCCTGTTTATGCCTATAAGCCAAATAAAATTGGACTTTATGATATGGCGGGAAATGTTTGGGAATGGGTCGCTGATTGGTATAGACCTGACACTTATTCCATGAAGGGAAGGCAAAAAAACCCAACTGGTCCACTTTCTAGTTATGATCCTGTAGAACCAACCGTTCCCAAGCGTATCACACGTGGCGGCTCTTTTCTATGTAATGATCAATATTGTGCAGGCTATCGAACAACGGCACGGATGCGGACAAGTCCCGATACCAGTCTAGAACACACTGGATTTCGCGTTGTTATGACTAAAGCTCAGATGGAAAAATATATTAACTAGAACCCTCGTCCCATGCAGGGCAAATAAAATTTTTATAATCACACCAGTCACAATGTCGGCCAGTTTTAGGAGAGAATTCACGGTTTCGAATACCTTGAGCAACAGCCTTAATTTTTTCTTCCTTATCTAATAATTCTTCCGGTTCAAAATGATGTGACTTCACTGGCTTTTCTTCTTCTCTTAAAAAATATAAACTAGCTGATTCAGGAAGTCCTCCAAATTTAGGATCATTAGATTGTTCTAAATACATGGAGTAAATAGCTAATTGCATACTGGATTTTGCTGAAGACATAGTAGAACTTGTTTTATAATCTACCACATGAGTACCTGCATCAGTTTTATCAATTCGATCTATAGCACCAGTAATTTTAATATCTCCAATAGAGAAATGAAATTTTTCTTCTCTAGCAATAACATTTGGCGGAGATTTTGCAACACCAGCAAAATATCGTTTAAATATTTCATTGCCTTGAAGTTTAAATTCCTTCTCTTGGTCGGAATAAAAGAAACCACTGCTGTCCCATTCTTCTTCTAATAATTGTAATAGACGATTTTCTGATTGTTCTTCAGATGGGTCATGAAATCGCTGAAGAGCACGATGTATAATATTCCCAAATACCAATTGTGGTTTACTTTGGGATTCAGGTATCGAATCTATTCGGCCTAGTCGATATTTCATAGGGCACGATTGGTATGTCTCTATAGAACTGGCAGATAAGTAAAGTTGATCTGGTGCAGAGGGCTGGAATACACCTTCTAGTTGCTTTTGCAATTCTATTTCCCATTGGGAATCTCCCCATGTAATATTTAAATCATTATCTAATTCGTGAATTCTTTTAATAGTATTAATTAAATGTTCAATTTGATCAAATTGGTTTTGAATCAATGCTTTCTGTAGTTGCTGTTCATATTTGGTTCGCAAAATTGAATAGGGTTGGGAAGTCTGATTTAATTCATCCATATCAATAATCTCCATTAATTCTGGTTTTAATTCTTTTATGAAAGGTGAAGTGGCACGCTTCGGTGCTAATAGAAATAATTGTTGCTGTGCTCTTGTAATAGCCACATAAAACAGTCGTCGTTCTTCTTCTTTGTGATGTTCTTTTGAAGAAAGTTCAGTATTATTAACATAATCAAGCCATTCATCAGGAGGGCGATTAATCTTTTTCTCTGAACGATAATTCAATGGAAAACTGGCAGAACGATTATAAGGTATCAATACTATAGGAAATTCACCACCCTTGACAGCATGAATGGTTTGAACCGTAACAGCATTGAAAGCTTGTCGAATTTCAGGGAATGATGTGGAAATTTTTCCTGATACCATTAGAGATTCTATGAAAGCATTAAAGTCTTTCAACTTATTCTGTCTAAGGTTTCGTCTTGAAAATTCTTGCGCTTTCTGGATGAATTGTCCTGTATTTATTAATGCCACTTGATCTTCAAAAGTGTAGCTTTGGTTATAAGGTTTAAGCAATCTAGTTTTTTCTAAAATTGAATTGATAACTTCTTCAGCTGATTGAGATTTAGGGTGATTTCGCAATAAAAGGATGGACTCACATAAGTTTTTTAAACCATTAATGGAATTGTCTTTAAAGTGAATTAATGCGTATTCTAAACGGGAGGATGAATCCCTTATCTCAAATTGACCAAAAAAGTCTATAACATCTTGTTCTGAACAAAACTTGGAAAGTAATCGGTAAAAACCAATATCCTTATATTTACCACCGCCGATTACTTGGCACCAACTATTCAAATCTTTTACTGATGGGATATCAAAAAAACGAGGAAAACGAGCCTGAACTGGAATGCCGTAAGATTGAAGGTAGGTAGTAAGGTTAGTGGCCTGTATATGAGTACGACAAAGAATAGCAATATCATGAAACAATCTACCTTCATTAGTGAGGCTATTGATTTTCTTAATGACAAATTGATTTTGGTTATCTTTTCCTCCATAAAATAGAGTGGGCTTTAAATTTGAATTTCCTTTAAATGATTGAAGTGATTTCTCAACACGATCCACATTATTTTTAATAGAAGAATTAGCTATATTTAGAATCTCTTGATTAGATCTAAAATTTTCTTCTAATGCAATCTCTAAATAATTTGAATGATTATTGTATCGCTCTCGAAACAAATGAATATTATGAATACTGGCACCACGAAAACTGTAAATAACTTGATCTTCATCTCCAACCACAGTGATTTGATGTTTCTTTTGTGCAATTAAACCAATTACTTCATTTAGTGCAAAGTTGTTATCCTGAAATTCATCAATGATGAGATGCTGATATTTAGACTGAACTTGTTGAAGGATAGCAGTATTTGAATTTAATAATTCATATGCTGAAAGAATCATGTCTCCATAATCAACCACATTCATTTCTTTTTTCCAATTTTGGAAGATAGGGTAGATTCGCTTTAGATCTTCTAACTGTGAACAAATTTCAGGATTAAGTGAATCTAAGTTTGATGGTTTGTGATCCAATTTGATAAGTTCATCTCTTGTTCGGTTGAAAAAAGGAATAAAACTATCCATCACTGATCTGGCAGGGTCACGGGGAAATTCACGTGATTTAAATGGCCCTAACTCATTAAAACGATTCAATAGTAAAAATGCGGCTTCACTTTCTTCTAATAAGATGGGTGATGGCCCATACTTCTTAAAATCTTTAACTAAATTGAAACAAAATGCATGAAAGGTTGACACGGTCATTTTGTCCGCACTTGGTCCAATGACAGAAACAATTCGTTCTTTCAATTCATGAGCGGCTTTTTCTGTATACGTAATAGCAAGAATGGTTTTTGGATCTATATTATAATGTTGAATTAAATAAATGATACGATGAATAAGTGTCGTTGTTTTTCCAGTACCTGCACCAGCTAAAATCATCATGGGTGCAGGAGGATGAGTTATTGCTTTATGTTGACTCGCATTAGCTTTAAATTTTCCATAAGTATATAGCATAGGGAAAGTTAGGAATACATTAAGTTTGATAAAAAATATTTTGTCAATAATTAAGTTATTTTATTGGAACTTTTTAACTTTTTATTAATTCAAGTATCTAATAATGCAAATGAATCAATATCTATCAATTTAAAATGGAAAATTAAAAATGAAAAAAATACTCTTGCCAATCTCAATGTTTTTATTTTTAGCAGTAGGATGTGATAATCCAATGCTATCGAAGTCAACTGACCTTGATAGTCAAGAACTGCAAGCATTATCATCTGAATTATCTTCTGAACTGGGTTTAAGTGACTCATCTACGGATGGATTAAATGATATTTTAAAAAGACATGGGCGCAAGGGTAAACACCGTGAGCCAGGTTTTTTGTGGAAAGTTTCTGGTGAATTAGCAGATAGTTTATCTGATGAAGAAAAAGCAGTCCTTTTTGAAAAAATGGATGAGAAAGAAATCCCATTATTTGGTAGTTCAAAAGGTAAAAAAGGTAAAAAAGGTAAAAAAGGTAAAAGTTATTTTAGTCAAATTATTAAAGTATTGACGGATGACCAAAAAGTAACATTTAAAGCTATCAAGGTTGCATATAAAGAAAGATTCAAAGCAATTCATGAGCAGGTTAAAGATGGTACACTTCCTAAAGAAGATGCTAAAGCTCAAAAGGATGCCTTAAGAGAGGCATTGAAAGCCGAAATCGATGCGCTCCTCACCGATGAACAAAAAGTTCAACTTGAGCAAAATAAAGCTGATCGTAAAGAAAAACGCAAGGCTTATAGCGATTCAACCAAAGCTGTAAAGGTAGCTGTGCTTGGAATGACGACTGATCAATTAACTGCACTTGATGCAGCTCATCAGGAAGCAAGAGATGCAGCTAAAGCTCTATTTGAAAAATCAAAAAATGGTGATATTGATAAAGATACACTAAGAGATGGACTAAAAAATATTTTTGCCGCAAAAAATGAAAAAATGTTAGGCATTTTTGAAGCTAGTCAATTAGAAATTATTAAAATTCACAAAGCTTTACAGTTACGGATGAATAAACATAAGGGCCAAAAAGGTAAAAAAGGTGGCGGACGTAAAGGCAAAAATGGCTAATAATCTAAAATAAATTAGTAAATAAAGGGCTGTTAAGTAAAAAATAACGGCCCTTTTTATTATATTAAATTATTTTTAACTTTAACAAGAACTAGTAATCTAAAATTATAATGATTGCAAATATTAATCTAAATGGTAAAAATATGAAAAAATTATCTTTATTAATCGCTTTCTCTTTGTTTGCGATGATTGGATGTGAAAACTTAGCTAAAGAAGATATCACAGTCTTTGACCCGGAATTGCAAGCCTTTTCTGATGGTATAAATGCTGATATTGGTTTGAGCAAAAGTAGTATTAATGCATTTAATGATGCCTTAAATCGTCATGGAAAAAAAGGTAAACATCGCAGTGACCCTGCTTTTTTATGGAAGGTATCTGCAGAAATGCAGAGTAAACTTTCAGATGAAGAAAAAGCTAAATTATTTGGGTGGATGGATGATAACTCCACACCTTATTTATTTGCTGCAGATATGGGTCCAAGAGGTTCAAGAGGACCTAAAGATGATAAAGGTAAAAAACATTTAGATTTTAGGATGCTTTTTACATTATTGGATGAGGCTCAAGCAGCTACTATAGAAGCTATTATGGAGTCCTATAAAACAAAAATGGATGAAGTAATGAAAAAAGCTAAAGACGGAACCTTAGATAGGGATTCTGCTAAAGCTGAGTTACAAGCTTTAGAAGTAGCTATGCAAGCTGAAGTTGAAGCTTTATTAACAGATGAGCAAAAACAAAAACTTGATGAAATGCATCTTGAGATGAAACAAAAAATGGAAGAAATGAGACAAGCTGGTCATGACGCAATGGTTAATGCCTTATCCATGACATCACTTCAAGAAGATGGTTTAGCTTCTATCAATAAAGAATCCAATGAAGCACAAAAAGCATTAATGGAAAAAGCAAAAGCTGAAGAGTTGACCAAAGATGATTTGCACGAAGATCTTAAAGCTTTATTTGCTGAAAGAAATAGTAAAATCGATGCTTTATTTGATGATACTCAAATGGAAATCATTAAAATATATACCTCTCTAGTTATGCAGTATTCAAAGCATTGTGGTGATAGAAAAATAGACGGTGGTGGGAAGAATAAAAATTAAGCGATAAAATTTTTCTATTATATATAATTAAAAAGGCTATTTCTAATGTTATAGAAATAGCCTTTTTTTTTAATTTCTTAACTTTTTGTGTTTAACTGTGTCTAAAAAGAAAATGCATGAAATCAGACAAAGAATTAATAAAAGAATTTCAAGGCGGCCGTGAAGATGCTTTTAATGAATTGGTTAAACGACACTTACCGGATACTTATGGATTTTTTATCAAATTCACAGCAAACCTTGTGGAAGCTGAAGATTTGGCACAAGATGTTTTTATTAGAATGTATAAAGCTCTTAAAAAGTTTCGATTTGAATCAGAATTTAAAACATACTTATATAGAGCTAATATCAATATGTCAAATTCGTATCTCAGACGGAATAAGTGGCGCAATTTACTTCACTTGGATCAAGCGCCAGAGCCAGCATATACGGATACTTCTCAAGAAGATGAATGGAGAAGAAAAGAGTTATGGGATGCTATTAGTAAATTGCCCTCAAAACAAAGGAAGGTTGTAACTATGCGTATTGCTCAAGAGATGCCATATAAAGATATTGCTTTGGTTATGGGAGTTAATGAAAATTCAGCTAAAGTCAGTTATCATCATGCAGTAAAATCTCTAAAAGATGTATTAAAATGAATTTTGAAAAACATATTAAAGAAATAACCTATTCAAATGTTAATTCACTAGATGAAAGTATCTTTTTAGAAAAACTTCATTCTAAGAGAAGAAGACGCGATATAAAGAAATTTCGTATTTTAAATGGTCTATCAGCAGCAGTCTTTGTCTCGTTATTAGGTTGGGCCTCATTTAGTCAGCTTACAGATGACCCTATGATATATGTTTCTAATGATTTAAAACCAATGGAGATCATGGATATTGAAACTGAGATTTATGTTTATGAGTTAGCTGATTACTTAGTTGATACTAGCGATGATATATGGGAGACATTAGCTTTTTTAGATGAAATGAATTTTGAAACTATAGCTATAAAGAACAATAGAGGTTTAGAATGAATAAAACCGTTATAATAATTATTATATTAATGTGCTCTAATCTTTTTGCTCAACCGGGTAAATCAAAAGGTCCTGGTGGTCAATATAGTGAAAGGATGGAAATGATGTTGATTTGGAAATTGACTGATGAATTAGAATTAACAGAAGATCAAGCACAAACTTTTTTCCCATTAATGCGTTCTCACCAAAAAGAGATTATGGAACTTAGAAGAGAGGAAAAAGTTTTATTTCAACCAATGTCTGAAAAAATTAAAAGGGATGAAAAGGTTGATCAATCTGAAGTAAATAGTTTATTAAAAGAGATTGCCAAGATGGATGATAAAAAAACCAAACATCGAGTAAAGTTTATTAAAAAATCTAGTGAAGTTTTAGAACCAAGTCAGCAATTGAGACTCTTAATGTTTGAACCAAGAATGAAAAGCCAAGTGCAAAAAGATATACGAGAAAAATATATATCACCTAAACGTGGTGGTAATAAAAAAAGAAGACGTCCATTTTAATTTAGTCTCTTAAAACTCCGTTTTTCTAGTTATAAAAACCTCGCATATGCGGGGTTTTTTATTTTATAAGAAAAAAAAACTAACCTAGTTTATGACCTTGATTTTCTTAATATAATTAAATAATAATGACAAAAATATACAATTTTAGTGCTGGTCCCGCTGTTTTAGATCAATCAGTTTTAGATGCTATGGCTCAAGCCTCTATTGATTATCGTGGCAATGGTATGAGTCTTATGGAAATGAGTCATCGATCTGAGCCAGTTATGACTATGGTAAAAGAGACTGAAATTCTGGTGAGAGAATTATTATCTATTTCCTCCGAATATAATGTATTGTTTCTCCAAGGTGGCGCCTCACTACAGTTCTCAATGATACCTATGAATCTGCTTGATAAGAATCAAGTTGCTGACTATGCAAATACTGGCGCTTGGTCAGCTAAGGCTATTAAAGAGGCTAAAATTTTTGGAAATGTAAATATCATTTGTTCATCTAAAGAAAGTGGTTATAATCATATTCCTAAAGAGTTAGAACAAAATCCTGATTCTATTTACCTACATTTAACAAGTAATAATACTATTTATGGAACGCAGTGGAAGACCTTTCCAAGCCCTTTAAATAAAGATTCCTATTTAGTAGCTGATATGTCTTCAGATATTTTTAGTCGCCCTTTAGATATCTCAAAATTTGGTTTAATCTATGCTGGTGCTCAAAAGAATATGGGCCCTGCAGGTGTCACTTTAGTAATTATAAGAAGAGATATCTTGGGTAAAGTTGAAAGAGCTATTCCTACCATGATGAATTACCAAGCTCATATTGAAAAAGATTCAATGTTTAATACTCCACCAGTCATGGCGATTTATGCTGTAAATAGGAGTTTGAAATGGTTAAGTAATAATGGAGGAATTCATTCAATGGCCAATACAAACCTTAGAAAAGCAACGAAGCTATATGATGAGATTAAACGTAACTCATTGTTTGTTAGTCCCATAAAAGAAGAAGATCAATCACTCATGAATGTCTCCTTTATTTTTGCTAGTAAGAGAGAAGATGAAGATTTCTTGTCATTTTGTGATAAACGTGGCCTAAAAACGTTAAAAGGTCACCGATCAGTGGGTGGCTTTCGAGCCTCAATCTATAACGCAATGCCTGAAGCCGGGATTGATGCTTTAGTTCAAGCAATGAAAGATTATGAAGCGAGCTGAATAGTATATACTTGAGTAGGTTTGTTATTCGAATCTATTTTAATCAGCTCTTTAAATCTAAAACCAAGCTTTATTAATAACTTTATAGAAGCATTGTTGTTTGATGAAGTAATAGCAAGAATATTTTTAAAATGAAGCCTTCTTTTTGCGTCTTGAATTACTGCTTTAGATGCTTCATAAATAAATCCCATTTTTCTATGATTAGGAAGAATAGCAAACCCAATATCTGGAAGATCTAATTTTTCTCGCTTAAGTAAACCGCAAATACCTATGGAGGTAGTATCTTTTAATTGAACAAGGTATAAACCGTGCTTATAATCTTTGTAGCTTTGTCTTGGGCCTGTATCAATAAAATTTTCGGCATCTTGAATAGATTTTATACCTTTATCGCCAATATAAGTAATAAAGTCAGGGTCATTATATAGTTTGAGAATAAATGCCGCATCCTCTAATGTTAATTCAGATAAGGTTAATCGGCTTGTTTCAATAATCAATGATTATTCATTCCAAATTGTACCTTTTTTCTTCAGTTTATTAAGTTTTGGAGCAATAACAAACGTGCAATATGGAACATTAGGGTTATTCTCAAAATAGTCTTGATGATATACTTCTGCTAAGTAGAATTCATCTAATGCTTTTAATTCTGTCGTAAGTGGATCTTTTAAATTTTCACTAGCTTCTTTTATTGATGCCTCTGCTACTTCCTGTTGTTTTTTATCATGAAAATAAATTGCTGAACGGTATTGAGTACCGTAGTCATTCCCTTGTCGGTTCAAAGTCGTAGGATCATGGGCTTGCCAGAAAATTTCCAATATACCTTCAAAAGTTATTTCACTAGGGTTGAATGATATCTGACATACTTCAGCATGCCCAGTATCTCCTCTAGTTACATCATTATATGTTGGATTTTTTTTATGACCACCAGCATACCCACTAACAACATCAACAACACCTTCGACTCTTTCAAAGACCGCTTCAACACACCAGAAGCATCCGCCCCCTAGAGTTGCAACTTCCACTACTTGTTTAGACATAGGTTTGGCTCCTTTTTGTTGAGAGCTAATTGCAGAAATAATTAGCAAAATTACCAGAGGTAATTTTATTATTAGTTGTTTCATAGCCTTTATAATTCTTTAAGATCTTTATAGAGATCGGTTAGCATTTCTTTGGCATCACCAAAAACCATAATAGAATTATCAAAACCAAACAGTTCATTTTGAATACCTGCAAAACCAGGATTCATAGTTCTTTTATTTATAATGACTGTTCTTGATTTATCTACATCTAAAATAGGCATGCCATATATGGGACTTGAGGTATCATGTCGCGCAGCAGGGTTGACAACATCATTTGCACCTAAAACTATAGCTACATCACAATCTTCAAATTCTGGATTGATTTCATCTAAATCTTTCAATTGTTCATAAGGAACATTTGCTTCTGCTAAAAGGACATTCATATGGCCAGGCATTCTACCTGCCACTGGGTGAATTGCATAGAGAACTTTTTTACCCATAGCTTCTAATTGTTCTGCAACTTCTCTTACTGCATATTGAGCTTGCGCTACTGCAAGTCCGTAGCCAGGAACTATAATCACTTTGTCTGCAGCGTCCATGATCATCGCCACTTCATCAGTGGTAGAAGATTTATAACTAATCTCTTTAACATCTCCACCACTTGAATCATTTTGTAATCCAACAGCACCAAAAATAACGTTAGCTAAAGAGCGATTCATCCCTTTACACATAATATTTGTAAGAATTAAACCAGAAGCACCTACTAATGCACCTGAAATAATTAATGCATTATTCATAAGAACAAAGCCAGTGGATGCCGCTGCAATACCTGAATAAGAATTCAACAATGAAATAACTACAGGCATATCAGCTCCACCAATAGGGAGAGTTAACGTAATACCTAAAACTGCCGCAATAATAATTACGCCATAGAACATATTCATTTCCGGCATTCCGCTAATAGTTACAAAAGTACCTAAGCCTAAGACTGTAAGTGCAAGAAACGCATTCAAGATTTGCTGTCCAGTGAAAACAATTGGTTGGCCACTAATAAAGCCTTGAAGTTTACCAAAAGCAATAAAGCTTCCTGTCAAAGTTAATGTACCTACAAAAACTGATATAATAATTGTCCCAGTAAGAAACATCGTTTGTTCTGAGGTACCATATATAGTAAAAAATTCTGCTGCAGCGACCAATGCAGAAGCCCCCCCACCAAAACCATTAAAAATAGCAACCATTTGGGGCATTTGTGTCATTTCAATACGAATAGCGAAAGTTGCTCCTATAATAGAACCAATGACCATACCTATTGCTATTAGTTTAAAATCCAATACTTCGAAAGTGACCATAGTTGCTATAATTGCAATAAGCATTCCGATTGATGAGATTGCATTACCAGTTCTGGCTGTTTTTGGAGAGCTTAGTTTTTTAATACCTAAGATAAAAAGAACAGCTGCCAAAACATATGCTAGATTAGTGTATTCCATGAATCTATTTCCGCTTAAACATTTTTAACATTCTATCCGTGACCATAAATCCGCCAACACAGTTTATTGTTGCAAAAATTACAGCTATAAGTCCAAGCCAAGTTCCTACTTCACTACCAATTTTAGTTGCAATGATCGCTCCTACTATAGCAATGCCCGATATTGCATTTGAACCTGACATCAAAGGTGTATGTAATGTAGGAGGCACTTTAGTAATTATTTCAAAGCCAATAAAAATAGCCAGAATAAATACGGTTAGAATATTAATCATATCCATTTTTATTAATCTCCTAATGCTTTACGAGTTGGTTCATGGGTTACTTGACCATTATGAGTAAACATGGCACCCGAAATAATTTCATCATCTAAGTTTAAAGTTAAATTACCTTCTTTAACCATATATGTAAGGAAAGTTGATACATTTTTTGCATATAACTGTGAAGCATGAATTTGCACGGTTGCAGGAAGATTCAATGTTCCATCGATCTTCACCCCGTTATATTCTATGATTTCACCAACTTTAGTTAACTCGCAATTTCCACCATTTTCCGAAGCTAAATCAATAATTGCTGAACCAGGCTTCATTCCTTCAACCATCTTACGTGGTATGAGTAGCGGTGCTGGTCTTCCAGGGATCAAAGCCGTAGTAATAACTAAATCAGATTTTGCAATACGTTCTTTAATTTTTTCTTGCTGGCGATTTTTGTAGTCTGCTGAAGTTTCTTTGGCATATCCACCTTCACCTACTCCATCATCATTGTCTGATTCTACTTCAACAAACTTTGCTCCAAGAGATTCAACTTGTTCTTTAACTTCAGGGCGAACGTCAAAGGCTTCTACTTGAGCGCCGAGTCTTTTTGCTGTAGCAATTGCTTGAAGACCTGCAACCCCTGCTCCAAGAATAAGAACTTTTGCAGGTGGGATAGTACCAGCTGCTGTCATCAAAAGCGGCATATAAATAGGTAAGTGAGAAGCGCCAATCAACACAGATTTGTAACCTGCAATATTTGCTTGAGAACTTAATGCATCCATACTTTGAGCTAGCGTAGTTCGTGGAATCAAATGCATAGAAAATCCAGTTATTTTCTTATCATTTAATAATTTAACTAATTCAAGTTCTCTAGTGGTTTGGCACAAAGAAACATAGGCAGCATTATCAGGAATTTTCTCTATTTCAGTTGGTGTTGCAGGCGCAACTTTTAAAATGATATCAGCCTCCTTAAGCATACTAGAAGGATCTGGAAAAATTTCAGCGCCAACTTCTTTATAATCTTCATCAGAAATATATGATGCATTTCCAGCACCAGATTCTACTCGAACAGTTAAACCACTTCTAATCAAATCTTTTACAGTTTGAGGTGTTGCGGCTACACGATTTTCATCTGCTGTGATCTCTTTTAATACGGCTGCAATCATAACAAAATCCTATATATATTTTCAATTTCAGCTAACAAATTTATAACAATATTTACCAACATTTATAAAAATGATTTCAGGATATTTTATTGACCTTTTGTTGTTAATTTAAGAATTATGTGTTTAAGAATTTTAACAGTATTTGTAATGATTTCAATATTTGCTTGTGCGCCCAATGTGCGCGTCACTGAAACCTATGAAATGAATCAAAAGAAAACGACAGAATTAATAAAGGGTAAAGGAGATACTGCTAAAATAGTCAAACGGTTTAAATATTATTTAAATGGCCAAATGAAATCTGAAGCAAAAATAACTAATGGTAAGCGTAATGGTGAATATATAGCATATCATCCAAATGGCGATGTTTTTCAAAAAGGAGAATTTAAATTAGGGAATAAAAAAGGAAAATGGATTTTCTATAATTTCAATGGTAAAGTAGATTCGATTCATACTTATAAAGATGGACTTCTAAATGGTAATACTGAATATTATGTATATGGTAAATTAATAATTAAGCAAAAATATAGGTTGGGAAAGAAGAATGGTAACTTTGTTGAATATTATACAGATGGTAACAAAAAGGTAGCAGGTTCATATTTAATGAATTTACCAAGCAATAAATGGACTTGGTACAATCTCAAGGAATCTAAAACTAGACAAATACATTTCACTAATGGTGTTAAAGATGGAGATTTTCGAGTTTGGAAAGATGGGAGTTTGTATTTATCGGGAATTTTTGATCAAGATAAAAAAACAGGAACCTGGAAATGGCATAGAACAGAAAAAGATTTAGACTCTCTTGTCACTTATGTTAATGGAGAAATAAATGGCCCTTATCAAGCTTGGTATGATAATGGAATATTATCTGTGAAAGGTTCTTTTGATAATGGTATTCCAATTGGGAAATGGCAATGGTTTTCAGAAAATAAGACCTTAGACTCTACAAAAACATTTAAAGATGGTTTATTAAATGGAGTTTCTACTTTTCACTTTAAAAATGGTCAAATAAAAAGATCAGTTAATTTTATTTCTGATATTTTACATGGCGAAGATCAATCATTCTTTGTGTCAGGTCAGGTAAAAGAAAAGATAACTTATCTATCGGGACTAAAATCTGGACCTTATGAAGTATGGAACGCGAGTTCAAATCCAGAAGAAAAAGGGGCATTCCTTAATAATGAACTACATGGAGAAATTCAAAGGTGGTACTCAACTGGAATCCCAGCCTCTATTGCAAGCTATAATTCTGGTATTCTTGATGGAGTAATGCAGGTTTATTCCTTATCAAAACAATTGAAAAGAGAATTATTTTATGATAAAGGAAAAAAGGTTGCTCAGTTTGATTATCATGATAATGATCGATTTAAACGTGTAGTAATTTTGAAAGAAACAGAGATCCTTTATGAAAGGAAATGGAATAAGTCAGGAGTTGAAGAAACGGAAGAAAAATATATTGTCGGAACAAGATTAGATAGTGAATTTTATTTATCAGGTTCAATAAAATATGAGTGCATTTATAAAAATAAAAATAAGCATGGAATGGAATGGTGGTTTAATGAAGATCAAAACCCAGCAAGAGTGAATCTATATCTAAATGGAGTTAAAATTATCAATTATGAATTATCTTATGAAACCAATGAATAAAGAATTTTATAAAGTGTAATTTCTTTATTATGAATTCAATATTTATGGATATAATCATGAACTATGGCATGCCTATTGGCACAATCCTATTGGGTATTTTTTTTGGATGGGTATTCAAGCGCTTCATGCATCAACGCCTAAAAAAAATAACAGAAAGAACAGATTGGAAAGGGGACGATGTATTTTTTAAAGCTATTGAATCCCATATTGTTCTTTGGTTTTTCTTAATTTCACTAAATATAGCTTCTACTAGTATCCCATTTTTGAGTGACGAATACTTAGGTTACTTAAGTAAGATTATAGTAGCAATCATTATACTCTCGATTACTTTGGCGGCCTCACAAATTGGTGTGGGTGTTCTTGATTATTGGGCAGAAAAGCAAGGGACAGACCTTCCTTCAACTACTATTTTTGTTAATCTTGCTCGAATCATAATTATTTCGGTAGGCGTTCTTATTATTCTTCAATCAATTGGTATTTCTATTACGCCGCTTTTAACTGCTATGGGTGTTGGTGGTTTGGCTATATCATTGGCCTTAAAAGATACTCTTTCAGACTTTTTTGCAGGTTTACATATACTTTTATCTCAAAAAGTTAAACCGGGTGATTTTATTGAACTAGATTCGGGTTATATGGGTTATGTTCAAAATATTACATGGCGACATACAACTCTTATGGAACGTACTAATAACGAAGTAACTGTCCCAAATTCCAAGATTTCAGCAGCGATTGTAAAGAATTATGACAAAGGCGACCCTAGTTTTTCTATTAGAGTACCTATTAGTGTTTCATATGAAAGTGATCTTGAACATGTGGTTAAAGTAACACAAGAAGTAGCATCAACTGTTGTTAATGATATTGATGGTGCTAATGAAGACTCTCCTGCAGTTGTGCGTTATTTCCAGTTTGGTCCATCTAGTATTGATTTAAAAGTATATTTTAGAGGTAAAAAGTATGGTGATCAGCATTTGATAATAGACGAATTTATACGTCGAATTCATAAGCGCTTTCAATCTGAAAATATTGAAATACCATTTCCTATTCGCACATTGATTCATAAGAATAACCAATCGTGAAAAGTTGGATTATTCTTGGCGCCATCCTAGCAGCTTTGGCTGTTGTTTTTGGAGCCTTCGGTGCTCATGCATTAAAAAATAAAGTTTCGCCTGATGATCTAATAATTTTTGAAACAGGTGTTAAATACCACATGTATCATGCCCTTGGTTTAATACTTATTGGTCTAGTCGGATTTCATTATAATGCAGAGATTATTCAATTGCCGGCAGTTTTGATCTCAGTTGGCATACTTATTTTTTCTGGGAGCTTATATCTCCTTGTTTTTTCAGGGCTTCGCTGGATGGGTGCTATTACACCTATCGGTGGTATTTTTTTAGTCGCTGGTTGGAGCCTGCTCGTTTTTCAGCTTCTAAAATCATAATTCTTTAATTCTCATGACTAGTGCTAAACGTGTATTAAAAACCTTCGATGTCACTTCAATGGTTACTGGAAACATGATTGGTTCGGGAATCTTTTTATTGGCAGGCTATGCCGCAGCACCTATCTCAAGCGATATAACTTTGATACTGGCCTGGATTGGTGGTGGAATTATGGCTCTAATAGGAGCCTTTTGCATTGCAGAATTATCCACGCGATTTCCGGAAACGGGTGGTGACTTTCTTTATATTCATAAAGTGTATGGACCTTTTCCAGCATTCCTTTATGGCTGGATGAGTCTTGTTATTTTTGAAACAGGGTCGATTGCTGTACTCGCATTATTTTCTGCAAAATATACACAGCAATTTTTTCCTGCTTCAGAAGCTCTTTCTATTCCAATGCTGGCCTCTGTGATTGTCCTTGTATTATCGGGGATACATTGTTTGAAAGTTGAAGTTGGATCACGATTTCAATCGATTCTTACAATAATTAAGATATTTGGTATATTTTTGATGGTATCACTATTATTTGGTGGAGAGTCATCCTCAAATGTGAGCTCATCTATCCAACAATCCAGCAATTCATTCCTAGGGTTTTCGCGCGCATTAACACCTATCTTTTTTGCTTATACTGGATGGAATGTAGCAGGATACATTGGTGGAGAAATTCATAATCCGAGAAAAACATTACCACTTGCACTGATCGGTGGGACATTGATTACCACTATTATTTATATTATCGTGAATTTATCATTATTAAAATCAGTTGGATTGGAAGGTATTCAAGGGCAAGAAATGGCGCCTCTCATCGCATTAAAAGCGGTGGGTGGGGATAGATGGATTCAATTATTATCTGTATTAATATTTATTAGCGTGTCGAGTTCATTATCCATTACTATTCAGACGGCTGGGGCACGGGTCATCCAGTCTATGGGCGAGCAAGGGGTATTTTTTAAATTTACAGCTAAGACCAACAAAAAATTTAAAACACCTGTGAATGCAATTTTAATTCAAGCATTTTGGGCTATTGTACTAATGTATACATTAAATATTGAAAACTTAGTTGATTCAGCAACAGTGGTCATGATTATGTTTTCAGCATTGTCTATTTCAACTCTTCTTAAAGTGGATCGATCTAACGATGGAAGGGAGATATATCGAATTCCTTTTTTCCCACTGGTTCCTTCAGCTTACATCATTAGTGCCATTTTTATAAGCTGGGGTGTGATCAATTTTCATTTATCTCAAGGGAGTATATTACCAATTTGGGGATTGGCATTTTTAATCTTTGGTACGGTAGTATATTTCATTTGGAAAAGATGGATTTGGCATGAGTAAAGTTAAAGATATGGGATTGGCGTCAGAAGGACGAAAATTATTGAATTGGGCAGAAAGTAATATGCCGGTGCTTTCTTCTATACGAGAACGATTTCAAAGAGAGAAACCACTTTCTGGAATACGGGTTGGAGTTGCACTTCATTTAGAAAAAAAGACAGGTATCCTTCTTGAAACATTGGTGGCCGGTGGCGCCGAAGTGTCGGCTGCATCATGTAACCCTTTGACAACGGATGATCGTATTGCTGCGGCCGTGGCAGATAAAATTAATGTTTTTGCATGGACAGGGCAGAATGAGGACGAATATTATGACTGCCTTAAATTAGTTATTAATTCAAAACCGCAGATCACTATTGATGATGGTTGTGATCTGATTCATTTGCTTCACACAAAATTTTTGGATCAACTTAGTGGAGTTATTGGTGGTTGTGAAGAAACAACAACAGGAATCGTTCGACTAAATGCGATGAAAAATGATGGTGAACTTAAATTTCCAGTTATGGCAGTGAACAATGCTCATTCAAAATATTTGTTTGACAATCGATATGGTACAGGTCAAAGTGTTATAGAGGGTATTCTTAGCGCAACCAATATGTTGATTGCAGGGAAAACTGCAGTCGTTGTGGGGTACGGTTGGTGTGGGCGAGGGATAGCTAATCGTTTAAAAGGCCTTGGCGCAAAGGTGATCGTTGTTGAATCTGGATATTTAAACCCAGATGCATCTTCTGGATATCACCGTGCCTTAGAAGCTACCTATGACGGTTGTTGGGTCATGTCCATGGATGATGCAGCTCTTCAAGGTGATTTTTTTATCACCGCTACTGGTAATAAACATGTTATTGGTAAAAGCCACTTAAATGTAATGAAAAATGGAGCTATTTTGGCAAATTCTGGTCATTTTAATCATGAGATTGATTTGGGTGGTTTAAATGATCTTTCATCCTCAAAAGAAACAATATTAACTAATGTTCAAAAATACTATATGAACAATGGAAGACATTTGGTGCTCTTAGCTGAAGGGCGATTAGTGAATTTGGCCCAACCTACAGGTCAAGGGCATCCCATAGAGATTATGGATGGTAGCTTTGGTATCCAGGCATTATGTGTAGAGTATTTAGCGAAAAATGGAGAAAAAATGAAGCCAGATATTTATGATGTTCCGAATGATATTGATAACGGGGTGGCCAAAATTGCATTGGAATCTCAAGGTATTTTTTTAGATGAACTTAGTGAGGAACAAAATCAATATATGAAAAATTGGAAAGAGGGTACCTAATGGATCTAAAAATCAGACCATTTAATGCAGAAGTTAAATCGATTTATGAAAATCATGGCCACTTTCATGAGGGTGATGCTGGCTTGGATGTTTATGTTATTAATAAACAAACAATTGATCCAGGAGAAACTGCGCTAATTCACTTACAAATTGCCTGTGAACCAGCTGATGAAAGACCATATCTATTGATGCCACGTTCCAGCATTGGTAAAACTCCATTAAGAATGTGCAATTCTATTGGTTTAATTGATGGTGGATATAGAGGTGAAATAATGGCTGTAGTTGATAATATTAAAAATGAAGCATATACCATTGAGCCTGGCCAGCGTCTTTTCCAATTAGTTGGAATGGATGGTTCTCCCATCCATTTTAAATTGGTGGATGAACTATCTGAAACTGCACGTGGTGAAGGTGGCTTTGGTAGTACAGGTAAATAAACCACAATTTTCAATTAATAAAATCTTCTCGTTAAACTAGACTACATTTAATAACTTATAATGTTTCGCTTTAAGTTTAATGACGTCACTTCAAGGTTAATGTTTGAATAAAATACTAAAAATAGCATTTATTAAATCTATATTTAAAACGCTAAGAGTCGCATTAGCTTTATTTTTTTTATATTTACCAACAAATATTTTTGCCCAAAATATAGCCCAGGGAAAAACATTTGCTGTCCTTGAATTTGATGGTACTGGAGTCCCTGATCAAACGATGCAGGATGTTTCTGATAGATTTGCAAAAGAATATGCTGCATTTAAAAAAGATCAATTTACTATGATTAACAGAGCTCAAATGCGAAAAACTCTTCAGGAGCAAAACCAAAGAGTGTTTGGATGCTCATCATTCAAATGTGGCTTGGAAGCGGGTAAAGCATTAGATGTTGATTATGTTGTAATTGGATCGCTTGTAAAAAATGGTCCCGTATATAGTTTAAAATCTCAATTGATTGATGTAAGGCGTTCAAAGACTATTAGCCGCGCTGATTATGACAATATTGTAGGAGATCTAGTTTCAATTATGGCCAAAGAGGTCAAAAAATCAGCGGCCTATCTTGCATCTGCAAAGATCGAAGTAGATATTATTGATAATAAAGCAGCTAATGAGATTCAGCAGAAACTTATTATTTTACCTGTTGAAATCACTCTAGGCGAATCTTTTGAACAGGAGAAAATTTCTGCATTGATGAATGAATGGATTCGAGGTGAAGTAACTTTTTCAAAAAAAGCTAACCTTACTGATTTTGAAATTGAAAAGAAAATTATGGGAAAAGAAGAATTTAAGAATGGTGTTATGTCAAATCAGGTTGCTAAAAATATTGGTTTACAAAATGGGGCAACCCATGTTATTACATGGACACTTCGCGTTACAAAATTAGAATCTAATTTTATTTTAAATCATTTTAGTATAGTAGACAAACCAAAATCAGTTTTAAAAGAAAGTTGGCTCACGGGTGGATTAAGAGTTCGATTTAAGACTAAAAACGACTTAGAGCAAATGAAAATGAGTGTAAGAAAATATACTTGGCCAGTACTTGGTGCAACACCACCTACCGATCGTTTTCCAAAAGACGGTTTCTTTGCTCGTTTATGGTTTAAGATTAAAAATGCAATTGATAGTTTTTTCTTCTATATAGAAAACATGTATGGAATGACCGCAGTAATTATCATTTTATTATTATTATCAGGATTTGGATTGTTTTTAGGTAATAAGGCTTTACAAGGTGACGATCCTGGGCCAGAAATTGGATTTCCTCCAGATTACTAAATTATGAGAAAATATTTATCTAATAAGTTTATTTTCTCTTTTTTACTATTTTTATCTTTTGACTCATTATTTTCTCAGGAACAAATTTTAACTGATATCGATGGTGAAGCAGCTGGTGACTACTCAGCTTATAAAGTAGCCATCTCTGCTAATGGAACGCGCGTAGCAATTGGTGCAGAAAGTAATATAGGAAGTCAAAGTGGCCTATCTTATCTCAGTTTTGATGGGGTAAATGATTATGTACAAGTTAAAAGGGAGGTGCAGGATGATTTCACAATTCAAGCCTGGGTGAAAACGGAAACTTCCTTTAATACAAGTACAGGGTCCAATTTCTATTCAGGTAATGGTATCGTTTATGCTGATTGGCCAGGGTCTGGGAATGATTTTGGAACATCTATTTTAAATGGAAAATTTGCCTTCGGTACAGGATCCCTCACAGGCGGGGATAAAACAATTCAATCAACAACTTCAATTGATAATAATCAGTGGAACCATGTGGTGGCAACTCGAGAGAAATCTACTGGAATAATTTCAGTTTATGTTAATGGTACATTAGAGGAATCACTTGCTACCGGCAATAGTCAGTCATTAACATCACAATCCATTCTGTATATTGGTGCCAATAAATTAGATGGTCGTCACTTTAAAGGAGGGTTGAGAGAAGTGGCCGTTTGGACCAGCTTGATATCATCTGATGGAGTTGCGGCACTTTACAACTCTGGAACGCCCTTAAATCTATTATCGGATGCTGGAAATTATGTATCCTCCAGCAGTCTTCAAGGATATTGGAAGTTTAATGATGGATCTGGATCAACAGCAGCGGATGCAAGCACTAGCAATAATAATGGAGTTATTGATGGAGCCTCTTGGGAAGGATCAAGCGCAGGCTCAGGTCATGTTAGGGTTTATGACTATAGTGCGTCTGGTTGGGTGCAAGTGGGTAGTGATATCGATGGTGAAAGGGCAAATGACCTTTTTGGTTACCCTGTTTCTTTATCATCGGATGGTACTCGTTTAGCAGTTGGGGCTGATGACAATAGTGATAAAGCGATTTATGCAGGCCATGTACGTGTATATGATTATACTGCCTCCGGATGGTCGCAAATATGTAGTGATATAGATGGTGAAGCTCAATCGGATAAGTCTGGATGGGCTGTTTCTCTTTCTGGCGACGGTGCACGAGTAGCGATTGGAGCTAGGTATAATGATGGAGGAGGAAATAATTCAGGTCATGTTCGCGTCTATGAAGTTTCTTCTTGTTCACAAGTTGGATCTGACCTTGATGGAGCCGCAGCAAATGATTGGTTTGGTTCCTCGGTCTCTTTTAGTACTGATGGCAGTAAACTTGCGATTGGTTCACCAAACTTTGATGGAAATGGTTCTAATGCTGGTAGAGTGTATATATATGAATACAGTAATAATAGTTGGAGTCTAATTGGCAGTGCTATTGATGGTGAGACTGCAGGGGATACCTTTGGAGAATCAGTTTCAATTAATTCAGCCGGTGATAGAGTTGCTGTTGGAGCTCCAGAGAATGGTGCTGGACATGTAAAAATTTTTCAATACAATGCGGGTAGCTGGACACAGCTTGGTTCTGATATTGATGGTGAGAGTGCAGGAGATAAATTTGGATATGCTACATCATTTGACTTAGATGGTGATCACGTGGCCATTGGTGGATATGGAAATGACGGAACAGCTTTAAATGCTGGTCATGCCCGTGTTTATAAATATATTGATGGTGATTGGAATCCAGTTGGCCTTGACTTAGAAGGTGAAGCTGGAGGGGATTTATTTGGTTGGGGTCTTGCTTTAGATGCTGATGGAGATCGAGTTGTTGTTGGTGGACCGGCAAATGATGGTTCGGGTAATGATGCAGGTCATGCTCGCGTTTACGACCCTTTTGATAGAATTCAACCATCTATTGTTATCACAGCAGCTGAAGGAGTGGATGGTTTTAAATCAGCTGATGCACATTTATCACTTACTTTTACAATCAGTGAAGCGACTTCATCATTTATTGAACCTGATATTACAGTTTCTAATGGATCCTTAAGTGCCTTTACAAAAGTATCTTCAACTGTTTATACTGCAAAATTAACACCTATTAAGGGAGGTGAAGTTACAATTGATGTTGCAGAGAATGCATTTTTAGATTTATTCACAAATTTTAATATAGTGGCCGATCAGTTCAATTGGTTTTATGATGTAGATCCTCCAGAGATCGTCTTTGATCCTTTAAATGGATCTGTTGGTGTGGCGCTTAATACTATTATCACACTTACATTTAATGAACCGATTCGTCATGTCAATAATAATGAAATAACCAACACCAGTGTGGATGCACTTTTACGATTAAAGACCCCGATCCATAGCGGTACCGATATTCCATTTGAGGCAACGATTGATGCGGATAAAAAAGTGATCACGATC